>Ga0255211_1000009_pt1 | contig 85970 bp, 86 predicted proteins | sample Miss_Yuk_RepB_8d_FD_183036 | JGI IMG/M metagenome (GOLD analysis project Ga0255211, IMG submission 183036) | Freshwater microbial communities from Mississippi River, Louisiana, United States - Miss_Yuk_RepB_8d | ecosystem: Environmental > Aquatic > Freshwater > River | place: USA: Louisiana...
ACCTGCTCAAGGCGATGAGGAAGTTGCAGAGCGGAAGACTGCAGCCTTGTGCGGGCAGTAGTCCGTCCTGAAGGGCCAGGAGGCCACGCAGTGAGGCACGAAGTCGATCAAAGCGGCCGGGAAACGCAGTCTCGATTGCGCATCTCGAAATCCTTGCCGGCCTGGCCGCTCGCCACTCATTGCGAGGTCAGTCGTGCAGCGGTCTCGAGTCAGGTGAACAGGTGGCGCATCGACAGTCCAATGGCAACCAGGGACCGGATCCTCGACGGTCGGGCAACCCGTCGCCCCAGCCGCCCAGTCCCGCGAAATCCGCCCATGGCACGACGCGTTCCATGCGCACGGACTCCCGCCGCAGCATTCACTGCGTCGACTGCACCAAGCCAAGGCCCTGCGACTTCATGAACGAGATCGTCTCAATGCATCACAGGACGGCCAGGCACGTGGGCGACGCTTGGATGCACAGCGGACTGGACCCAACCCACTCAGACGGGAATGAAGGCGGCTCACCCAACCGACGGGCCCAGGATCAGGAGAAGGAATGAACATGAAAGCTTCCCGCCTCAATGTTCTGCTCCTCGGCAGTTGCGTGGTCCGCGATCCATTCGAGCGGGAAGAACAGCGCGGCGGCAAGGACTTTCACGTTGCCGCGTTTTATAGCCTGACTTCAATGGCTTCAATGGGAGCCCTGCCGATGCAGGGAATCGACGTCTCTTCCATCAGCGATGCCTGGAGACGCCGGATGGTGGAAGCTGATCTGCGCAAGGATTCTCTCGTTGATCTGGCACGCATCGACATTGATCTAGTGCTCGTCGATTTCACCGTCGACACATTCACACTGCTACTGACGGAAGACGGGCGAGGGTTGACCGTTTCCAATGTCCTGCTTCGCAATCAGCATCTGCTCGAGGGACTGCCGAGGGAGCGGTACGACTTCATGCATCCCGCCTACAGGGAGTACTGGGCTGCGGGATGGAAGAAGACAGTGGAAATTCTGCGCAATGCACATCGACTCAACCGGTTGCTCGTCAATCGCGTCTATTTCGCCACGATCTATGATGCCGGATCCTGCTTTTCCGACAAGAGAAGACGCATTGACGCGGCAAATGCGTTCCTGGATTGGGCTTACGCGCGCGCTGCAGAAGACCTCCCCCCATCGCAGTTCATCGACTATCGTCGTGACGCTTTCGTGGCGAAGTGCGGCCACAAATGGGGTCGATACTATGCGCACTATGTCGATGAAATAGAGGAATCCTGCATCGCCAGCGTCAAGTCATACTGCGAATCCAGCATCACGCAGTGTCGGTCGCCCTGACGCGACCGTCCCCGACCGCCAGCCGGCCCAATTCGCCACCAGCGCACATGATCGCCACCTCGGCGATCGCTGGTCGCCCGCAGGACTGCGTCGTCTCCAGGGTGGAGGCGGCACTGCCAGGCGCTACAAGGGCTGATCGCGCCAGCTTCGCCACCTCGACCTCCAGGACGGTTTCGGCCAGCCAGGACACGTCGGCGGCATTGGGCGGTGCCTGCGGCGCCTGTCTTGGATCGCGGTCAGGTGTAGAGGCGGCGCACCGGCCACTCGGTCGCACCCAGGGCGCGGGTCGCGGCATGCACCTCGTCGGCCGGCCGGCCCGAGGCATGGTTCTGGAAGCCGTTGAACACCTGCACGAACGCATCCAGGTCGCCGGCCTGCAGGTCCAGCACCAGGCCGCAGGCCTCCATCACCTGCATCGCCAGGTCGAACTGCTTGGCGGGCATGCCGGCCGCAGGCCGGGCACAGCTGGTCACGCGGTCGAAGCTGAGGTACAGCCCGCGCAGCACCACGAACTCCAGGGGCACGGCGGTGGAGTAGCTCCACTCCAGGTCGAAGAAGCGGCCGCGGCCACTGGCGTCCACGATGAAGTTGAACGGCGCTGCGTCCAGGTAGCGCGGTGCCAGCAGGTGGCTGAACTTGCGCAGGCCGGGGCCGGCCGTGTCCGGCGCGGCCGCGGGCTCGGCGCGCAGCGCGCCGATCCAGACCTCGGCCCAGCGCACCAGCGCATCCACCGTCCAGCCCGGGCGGTTGACGATCTGCAGCAGTTCGTCGAACCACAGGCGGCCGGGCAGGTAGGGCTCGTGCACCCAGCTTGCCTGGCCGAGCGCGCGCGTCTCGCCGGTCTTGCGCGTGCGCGTGGCCACCATGCCGTCGCGCAGGACGAACTGGGTCTCCCGGGCGAAGCGGGCCACGCGCGGGCCGCCGTAGTGCGCGGCCAGGACGACCGGGGATCCCGCGTCGGCGCTGCCGGGTGCCGTGGTGCACACGTCGGCCCCTTGGCGACCGCATGCCATCAGGAAGGAGTTCGCCAGGTCGGCCGCCAGGCCGTTGCGCCCGACGACCTGCCAGGCCATCTCCAGCGAGAACGAAGGATGGGCCGGGCGCTGCTGGTCGAAGACCGCCGAGCCCGCCAGCAGCGGCGACGGGTCCCAGCCCGGGGCGGCGTCCGACGACTGCAGGCCCGCCGGATAGAGCATCGACACCGGCGTCTTGTAGTCGGGCAGCGGCACGTAGTGGTCGACGCAGGCCAGGCCGGCCCGCTGCACCCGCTGTGCCAGCTCGCGCCGGCCGAAGGTGACCGCGGTGTCGGGGCCATACGAATCGTTGATCCCGAACATCGCGCGGCCGAGATGGTCCTCCGCGCTGCCGTGGAAGTACTTCAGGCCGAGCTGGTTCTCGATGGCCAGCAGCAGCACGCCGCCAGGTGCCAGGAACGACACGGCGACTTCCAGCAGCCGTTGCACGGGATCGGGTGCCTCGACGAAGACCCGCGCATATTCGAGCACGCCGATCAGCGTGACCACGTCGAAGCGGCGGTGGGTCTCGAACGCCTCGATCCGGTCGGCCACCACCTGCACGCGCGGCAGGTCGCGGCAGCGCTCGACCACGATCGAGGCACGCCGGGGACTGCCCTCGACGGCCAGCACGTCGGCGCCCGACTCGCCTAGGAAGCGCGTGATCGCGCCGCAGCCGGCGCCCAGTTCCAGCACGCTGGCCCCCTGCAGCCGCGCCTGGAACGGCCGCAGCAGGTTGCCGCGCAGCGCCGTCAGGTGGTAGGTGGACGGCCAGTCGGTCTGCAGTGCCCGCAGTTCCTCGGAGAACAGGCCGACGTCGCGGCTCCGGCGCAAGGCGTCGAGCAGGCGCGATTCGACGGCATCGCCGTCGGAATAGCCGAACGCGGTCGCTGTCCGGCGTTGCCAGACGCCGTCGGCCGTGGCCGTGTAGCAGCCCGCGGGCGCTTGCTGGTGGATATTCATGGATTCCCGAAGTTGTGCGACGGTGCCGTGGTCAGCGTTGGCGCAGGTCGGCGACCAGCTGGTGCCAGATCGCCGGCGTCAGGCACCGGCCGCCCGCCAGCACGTCACCCAGCCCGTCGATCGCCTCCGCGTCGTCGGGCGCCAGCCGCAGCGCACGGCCGTAGGACGCGAGGGCGGCGGCCGGCAGGTTGCCGGCGGCCTGGACAGCGGCCAGGTTCTTCCAGGGCGCAGCGGTGGCCGTCGGCTGGGCGCAGGCCAGTTGCAGCATGTGCAGCGCGGTGGGGGTGTCGCCATGGCGGTGGGCGAACACGCCGAGCAGGTTGTAGACCTCCCAGCAGGCCGTGCCCTCGGCCGCGAGCGTGCTGAGCAGCGCCACGCCCACGTCGGCCCGACCGGCGCGGATCAGGTCTTCGGCACGGCGGCTCTGTCCGAGGTCGGCCAGGCGCTGGCGGTCGGCCTGCCCGCCCAGCGGCACGATGGGCGGCGTCTCGCCACGCAGGCCCGCCAGAAGAATGTCGGCGCACAGGCGTGCGCTGTGGCCCAGCGTGCCGAAGTGGGCGGCACGCAGGGCATGCGCCTGTGCGGTGGCCGCCGCCGGGTCGGCCAGGATCTCCTCCACGGTGGCGCGCAGGTCCGCCCGCCCGATCTTGCGCACATGGTCGAAGGGCACGCTCGCCATCCGCGGCGGGTCGCAGTCGGGAATCGGCCAGTCGACCACCGCGACGCTCGGCACCCCGTGCAGCGACGCCTCGATCAGCACGCTGGACTCGTCGGACACCAGCAGGTCGGACACGCCGATGCAATGCATGATGCTGACGTCGCGGTCGACGACCCGCACGTGCGGCGCGATGCCGCGGTGCAGCGCGTCCATCTGCGCGATGTTGTCCAGCACCCAGCCGTAGGCCGGCGGCCAGGGGGCCTGCTTGAGCAGCAGGTTGACCGGCAGGTCGATCAGCCGGCGCACGAAGTCGTCCTGCTTGCCGTGGTTCTCCCAGGACGGCGCGTACAGCACGGTCTGCGCGTGCGGCAGCTGCAGGGACGCCCGCAGCGCGGTCGTCGCCTCGGCAAACGCGTCGCGGCTCTTCCAGACCAGGTCCGACTTGGGCCAGCCCGCCTCGAAGACGCCCAGCCGCGGGTGGGCCCGGCCGTCGTCGCGCTGGCTCTGCCAGCGGTCGGCCCAGGCGCTGCCCGGCACCAGGCCGATGTCGAAGCGGTGCCAGGGTTCATGCGCCCAGAAGGCCGGCCAGATGTCGTGGCGCTGCGCCAGGTCGTGCAGCATGATCACGGCGAAGCGCGCCTGCGGCTTCACCGCATGCTGGCAGTAGATGCCCACGTCCACCGGCTCGTCCAGGTCCTCGCTGAAGCGCACGGCCAGGCCGCGCGCGCGCAGCTCATCGGCCAGGGGCTGCACGGCCTGCAGCTCGCAGCCGTCGGTGTGGAAGAAGGTGAACAGGCGTTCCATCCGGGATGCCGTGGTGCGCGGGGCGCCGGCCGCGCTCAATGGAAGCTCAGGAAGATGTCCTTGCAGGCCGCCAGCACGCGGGCACGCAAGTGGAAGCTGCTGATGCCGTCGGTGCGGTCGAAGATGACCAGCCGCTCGGGCGACACCGGATTGCTGTTGTCGCTGCCGTGCACCAGGTGGTCGATGCGGTGCAGGTCGAGGAAGGCGTCGTCCAGCAGCCAGGGCGACGGCACGATCTCGTCGACCCAGCGCATCGCGGCCAGCACCTCGCGGCGCTCCTCGTAGCGCAGTTCCGGCTGGTACTTCTTGCGCAGCAGGATTTCCTCGTCGGTGGTCAGCGCCACCACCACGTGGCCCAGCCGGCTGGCGGCCTGCAGCAGACGCACGTGGCCGTGGTGGATCAGCGTGGCCGACATGTCGACCATGATGCGTTTCATCGGTGCTCCTGGTGTCGGGGGACCGGGGCGGGCCGGCGCGGGCGCGGCGGGATCAGTCACCCCACTTGTCCCGGTAGCGTGCGCGGCCGTCGAGCCAGCCGGCGGAACCGAAGGCGCCCACGCTGGCATGCGTGATGGCCAGTGCCAGGGTGCCCAGCCGCAGGCCGGCCTGCCGTGCCACCCGGCAGAAGTCCAGGTCGTAGAAGTGGAAGCCGAAGCGTTCGTCGAAGCGCACGCCCGCGTCGAGCAGCCGACTGCAGCGCGCGGCCAGCAGCACGCCGTCGAGCAGCTCCACCTCGGCGGGCGCCGGGCCGTAGAGGCTGACCTCGCCCAGCGGCTGGGGGCCATGTCCGATGCTGCCGGACAACCAGCCGCGGTCGGGCTCGCCGTCCTCGCCGAAGGCCCAGGTGTCCGCGCCGGGCCGCCGGCGCCGGTTGCCGGCCACGCCCACCACGTCGAACCGCTGCAGGGCCTGGCGCACGCGCGCGGCGAAGTGCAGGTCGTCGAGCCAGACGTCGTCGTGCGCGAAGACCAGGATCTGCTCGCGGTTCGCGGCCTGGATCTGCCGGTTGTAGACCGCCGGCAGGCCTTCGCGGTTGTCGCAGGTGGCGTGCAGCTCCACCCCCAGGTCGACCACCGCCCGGGCCAGCGACCGGCACAGCGGCGTCGCCCCGAATGCGGCGGCATCGACACGGCTGGCCGTGACCACGCGGACGACGGCAGGCGCGGTCTCGGCGCTTGCGGCCTGCGCCGAGGCGAGGCCGGTGGCCATTGGACCGGGCAGCACGTCTGTTTTCATTTTGATTTACTATATCAGTTTACGCGGTAAACGGATCAGTTCTCTTGACGACGTCAGCCGCCCTCCCCCAGGCATCCCAGGCGCCGGTCGACCTGCTCGATGCACTGTCGGCCTGCGATGCCGGCAACCGGCCCCGGCAGGCCCTGCAGCGCCTGCGCGCCTTCGCCGCCGCCCATGCCGGCCAGGTCGATGTCCTGGCCGCCGCCGCCGGCGCCCTGCTCGCGCTCGGCCAGTGGGCGCGGGCCGACCTGCTGCTGGGCGCGGCACGCGACGCCGGCCCGGACCACCCGGAGGTGCGCCACCTGCAGCGGCTGTTCGAGGCGCGTGCGCTGGAACAGGCCGGACGCCGCATGGACGCGATCGGCGTGCTGACGCAGTGCGTGCGCGAGCGCGCCGACGACCCGCTGGCGTGGACCCGGCTGGCCGACAACCTGCTGCACCTGTCCCAGTGGCACCAGGCGCAGTCGATCCTGACGTCGGTGGTGCGCGACCACCCCCGCCTGGCCGTGGCCTGGCGGCTGCTGGGCATGTGCCTGTACAGCACGGGCAAGATCGACCGCGCCTGCGAGGCGCTGGACACCGCCTGGGCCCTGGCGCCCAACGACTCGGGCGTGGGCCTGTCGCGCGCCCTGGTGCGCGCCCATGCCGCCGGCGATCCGGCGGTCACCCGGGCGCTGTATGCCGAATGGGGGCAGCGTTTCGCCGACCCGATCACGGCCGCCGCGACGCCGCTGCCCCGGCTGACCGGCGCCCGGCGCGACCCCCTGCGCCGCCTGCGCGTGGGCTATGTCTCCGGCGACCTGCGCGAGCATCCCATCGCCTACTTCATGGCGCCGCTGCTCGCCCACCACGACCCGGCCCAGGTGGAGGTGCACGTCTACGCCACCACCGACGAGGCCGACGCCATCACCGCGCGCATCCGCGCCACGGTGCCGCACTGGCACGCGGTGGCCGCGCTCGATGTGCACCAGCTGCTGCACCTGATCCGCAGCCACCAGATCGACGTGCTGGTCGACCTGTCCGGCCACACCGACGGCGAACGCCTGGGCACCTTCGTGCGCCGCGCCGCGCCGGTGCAGGTGACCTGGATGGGCTTCATCCACACCTTGGGCATCCAGGCCATGGACTACCGCTTGACCGACGCGGAGATCAATCCGCCCGGTTCCGACGCGCACTATGTGGAGTCGCTGTTCCGGCTGTCACGCATCGGTGTCTACCAGCCTCCGGAGCACAGCCCCCTGGTGCTGCAGCCGCCGATGCGCGCCGAGGGCGTGCCGACGCTGGCCTGCCTGAACCATCCGCGCAAGCTGACGGACGCGATGCTGCGGCTGTGGGGCCGCATCCTCGCGCGGGTGCCGGCGGCGCGCCTGCTGCTGATCTCTGCCGAGCCGACCCAGGACAAGGCGGAAGCCGCCCTGTGGCCGCGCCTGCGCGACCTGGGCCTGCCCATCGGCCGCATCTACGTCTCGCCGCACCTGCCCATCGACGACTACATGGCCCTGGGCAGCGTGGTCGACGTGGCGCTGGACACGGCGCCCGTCTCGGGCGGGACGACCACCCTGCATGCGCTGTGGATGGGCGTGCCGGTGGTCACGCTCGACGCCAGCGAGGCCATCCAGGCCTACACCGCCAGCCTGCTGCGGGGCCTGGACCTGGCGGACTGGATCGCCGGCGACGAGCACGCCTACGTGGAAAAGGTCGTGGCCCTGCTCGCCGACCCGGAGGGGCTGGCCCGCCACCGCGCCACCATCCGCAGCCGCATGCGCGCCAGCCGGCTGATGGGCTACGAGGCACGGGCCCGCGAGGTGGAGCACGCCTACCGCCTGATGTGGGTGAACCACCTCTTCGGAGAGCGCCGGTTCCTCGATTCGGCCACGCCGCTGAACGAGGCGCTGGCGGCCCTGTCCGCAAGGCGCGCGGCGCGGCAGCCACGCACCGGCGGAACGGGCGGTCGGTAGGCGGTCAGCAGGCGGTCAGTAGGCGGCCAGGCGCAGGTCGGCGGCCATCTGCGCGCCGGGTCGCGCCGCGGCGCCGGGCAGCAGCCCGGCCCAGGCCTCGCGCAGGTCGGCCAGGATCTGCGCCACCTCGCGCAGCATGCCGGCGTCCTTGCGGGTCTGCGCCAGCAGCACCCGCTGCAGGCAGAAGTCGTAGATGCGTCCGAGATTCACCGCGATCTCGCCGCCCCGCTCGAAGTCGAGCGCCTGCACCAGGCCCTGGCTCAGCAGGTCGAGCACGCTCTTCAGGGCCAGGCCGACTTCCTCGGGCTGCTGCTGCTCGAGCGCCCGCACGGCTTCGGCCAGGTGGTCGCCGATGCGGTCGTAGACCAGCACGATGAGTTCGACCGGATGGCGGCCGATCACCGACGTGGCATTGCTGACGGCACGGTACCGGTGGAGATGACGAGGCGGCATGCGCAACTCCGCAAGAGGTGGGTCAGTTGGAGGACTTGGACATGGCGTCCAGCGTGGAGGCGAGGTTCTGGCTGACGCGGTTCATCGTCGTGAGCTGGGCGTCGAGCGCGGCGTACTGGCGGGTGTAGGCCGCCTTGACCTTGACCAGGCGCGCATCGAGCTGGGTGCGCTGGCTGTTCAGTCGCTTGAGGGTTTCCTGGGCGCCGGTCTGGCTCCCGCCGATCAGGCCGTTGCTGGCCACGCTCTGGCGGATGAAGCCGCGCAGGTCGCTCGTCGGCGAGGCCGATCCCACCATCAGGCCGTTGGCCAGGATGGTGCCCAGCGATCCGGCCAGGGCGGTGTTGAGCTGGCTGCTGTTGACGCTGAGCGTGCCATCGCGCTGCACCGTGACGCCGGCAGCGGACCACGAGACCTTGCGCCCGCTGCTGTCGAAGGCGCCGGCATCGAACATGGACTTCATCGCCGCCATGAAGCTGCTCACCGAGGCGTCGCCGTTGAGCACGCCGCGCGACGACGCGGTGATGCTCGCCGCCGTCAGCGACTTGTACAGCGTCATGGCGCCGTTGTAGGCGGTGACCATGGACTGCACCGCGCTGGCCGCGCTCGCGTTCTGCGCGGAGACCGACACCCGGGCCGTGGTCGCGGTCGACACCGCCTGGTTGATCTGCAGCGTGATGCCCGGCAGCACGTCGGCGAAGGTGTTGCCCGAACGGGTGTACGCCACGCCGTTGACGGTCATGGCGGCGTCGGTGGCCGCGATGGTCGTGGCGACCAGTGCGGTGGCACCGCTGCCCAGCGACGCCGGTTCGGCGAATGCATGGGCCACCCCGGTCTGCGTGCCCGTCAGCAGCAGGCCCCAGCTGCTGTCGTCGCGCTGCACCACGGCGGCCGTGATGCCGAAGCTGCCGGCGTTGGCGGCCTGGTGCGCGTTGATCTGCGCGGCCAGCGTGGCCAGCGTGTCGCCGGCCGCCGTGGTGAAGGTGTGGCCGCCGACGGTGAAGTCGCCGGCCTCCACCGCCGCGGTGGCGGTGGCGTACGCGCCGACCGCCTTCGTCAGCAGGGTCTGCTGCGCCCGGGCCGACTGCTGCACGCTGACGTCGATGTCGCCCACCGGCGCGCTGGCCGATGCGGTGATGCCGACCAGCGCGGGGTTCGTCGAGGTGGCGCTGCGGCTGGCGAACGTGCTGGCCGTGCCCAGTGCCGTCAGCGCCGTCTGCAGGGCGCCCACCTTGGACATGAAGTTGCCGATCGCCGAAACCCGGGTGTTGACCGCGGAGATGCGGGCATCCAGCTTGACCAGGGGCTGGTTCTCCACGCCCATCAGGGACGTGACCAGGGCCTGCACATCCAGCAGGCTGGTGCCGGTGGCAACGGTGGAAGTGCTCATGGCGGGTGGTCCTGCGGCGGTCGGCTCGGGTGGGCGGCGGCCAGGCTCAGGCGCGCTGGTGGACCAGCATGCTCTGCATGTACTCGACCGCCTTGGCCACGCGCAGCGTCTCCTCGGGCGGAAGCTGACGGATCACCTCGCCGCTCTGCGGGTCGACGACGCGCAGGATGCTGCGGCCGGTGGTGTTGTCGATGCTGAAGTCCATGCTCCGGCCCACCGACTTGACGAAGGTCTCGATCCGGTGCGCGGCCTGCTCGACCGCCTCGCGCGTGGGGCGGGTCGTTTCCTCGACATGGGCGGCACGTGCCGGCGCCGCCGCGGCCACGGCGCTGGCGACGGCCTGCGTGGCCCGGTCGCTGGCCGGCGCGCGCGCCGGCAGGGTGCCTGCGCTCTGCAGCAATGCCGCCGGGGCGCCCGCGGCGTTGGAACTGTTGACGGCAGTCATTGTTCTGGCTCCTTCCAATGAAACGCGCCGGCACCAGCCAGGGCACCGGCGCAGAGGGCGTCAGCCGACGCCCGCGAACCACGCGGCGGTCAAGGTCACTTCAGCAGGGACAGCACCACGTTCGGCATCTGGTTGGCCTGGGCCAGCATCGCAGTGGCCGCCTGCTGGTGGATCTGGGTCTTGGTCAGCTGCGCCGTCTCGGCCGCGTAGTCGGTGTCCAGGATGCGGCTGTTGGATGCCTGCAGGTTCTCGCTGGTGGCCTGCATGTTGGCGATCGCGTGGTCGAGGCGGTTCTGGTAGGCACCCAGCTTGCCGCGGGCCGTCGCCACCTTGGTGATGTCGGCGTCGACCGAGGTCTCCAGGGTCGTGAAGTTGGAGGCGGCCGAGCCGGCCATGTCGACCGTCGTGACCACGGTGGACGCCGACCCGCGGGTGCCGATCTTGGCGCCGCTCAGGGAGATCGAGAACGTGTCGCCGACGGCGGAGCCGGCCTGGAACACCAGGCTGGCGGTGCTGTTGAGCAGCGAGGTGCCGTTGAAGGTGGTGCGGCTCTTGATCGAGTCGATTTCAGCCAGCAGCGCGTTGGCTTCTTCCTTGATCGAGCTCCGCTGGTCGCTGTTGAGCGAGTCGTTCTTGCCCTGGGTGGACAGCTCCTTCAGGCGCTGCAGCATGTCCGCCACCTCGGCCAGTGCACCTTCCGCGGTCTGCACCACCGAGATCGCGTCGTTGGCGTTGCGCACCGAGGCGTTCAGGCCCTTGACCTGCGCCTGCAGCTTCGCCGAGATGCCCAGGCCGGCAGCGTCGTCCTTGGCGCGGTTGATGCGGGTGCCCGACGACAGGCGCTCCACCGAGGTCGCCAGGTCGGTCTGCGACATGGTCAGGTTGCGCTGGGCGGACAGGGAGGCGACGTTGGTGTTGATCACGGATGCCATGAAGTTCTCCAGGGGTTGGTTTGGCGGTGGTCACTCTGCTCTGGCGCCCACTCGAACCCTGTAACGGATGCCCAACGAAATCCGTTTAGATGTCCAAACTCATCATGAAATTTGCATAGCATGTTAACTGCGCAAAATACCGTGTGGTGCGACAATTCGCCACGCACGCGCCAAGCGCCTTGTCGCCGCCTCTCCTGCGCTCCGCGCGTGGCGGCCGGTCAGGTGCACGCCGGGCAAGGGCATCCGCAGCCGAGGGAGCATCCATGTTCAACTTCAAGCAAGGCCGGCGTGTCATGCGAACCGATGCAGACCGGCTGCGTCGTGGCCTGCTGCTGGGCGCCGGGCTGTCGACCCTGTCGGTGCCTCGCGGGACTCGCGCGCAGGCGCGCCCGCACTACGACTTCTCGCCGGTCAACCAGCACGGCCTCGAACTGACGGCGGCGTACTGGAACCCGATCCTGGAGCACGTCTCGGCGGCCAGCGGCATCGATCTGCGGCTGCGCGTCGCGCGCACGTCCGCCGAGACGACCGCCATGGTCCTCGCCCAGAAGGTCGACTTCGCGTTCACCAACCACCTGTTCAGCCCCGAGCGCGACAAGCTGGGATGGGAGGTGCTGGCGCGCCGCGACCTGCCGGCCGTGCGCGGACAGCTGATCGTGATGGCCAGCTCGCCCTGGCGCGACCTCGCTTCGCTGGCGCGGCAGACGGTGGCCTTTCCCGGGCCGGAGGCGCTGGTCTCCTACAAGGTGCCGTACGCCCACCTGCTCGGCCTGGGAATTCCGGTGCAGGTGGTCTTCGGCGGGAACACCGACGGCGCGCTGGCGCAGTTGCGACTGGGCAAGGCCGCTGCCGCGGGTGTCAACTCGCAGCTGGCCGAAGGATTCGCCCGCCGCGAGAACCTGAGCTTCCGCGTGCTGTGGCAGTCCGAGGCGTTCAACGAGCTGGCCCTGATGGCCTCGCCGCGGGTGCCCCGGGCGCACCAGGCGGCCGTCGCCAAGGCCTTCATCGGGATCGCAGGGAGCGTGGCCGGGCAGGCCCTGCTGCAGTCGGTGAACGCCCTGGTCAAGCAACCGGTCGCCGGATTCCGCAAGGCCAGCGACGACGACTACGAGGCCTACCGCAACTTCTACCGGCACGCACCGGCGGAACTGCGTTGACGCCGCCCATGTGGCAACCCGCCGCCAGCATGCTGGCCGGCCTGCGCCATCTGGCCAGCGGCTGGGGGGAGCGCCTGCGGCCACGCACCCTGGTGGCGCGCATTCTCCTGGGCAACACCGTCGTGTCGCTGGCGGTCCTGGCAGTTGCGCTGATCCTGAGCTTCGCGCGCGACGTGCGCGACGAGCAGCAGGAGGTTGCCGGCACCGTGGACGCCCTGGTCGAGATGGCTTTGCCCACGCTGGCGAGCAGCGTGGTGATCGGCGACTACGACACCATCGACCGGACGCTGAAACAAATCACCCGCCACTCGCTGATCCGCGAGGCCAGTTACAGCGAGAGCGACGGCACGGTGGTGGCCCAGGGCGATGGCCTGAGGGTCCGACTGCCGCATCCGTCCTGGCTGACCCGGTTGCTCGACGATGGCAACCCGCACCGCGAACGGGCGGTCACGGTGGGCGGTCGCACCTACGGTGTCCTGCGCCTGGAGGTCGACCACGAACGCATTGCAGGCATGCTGTGGGAACGGTTGCTCGACTCGGTGGCGCTGGCTGTCGCGCTGCTGGCGGCAGGACTCGGCGGTGGCGCCGTGATGATGCGCCGCTGGCTGTCCAAGCTGCAGTCCATCGGCACGCTGGAAAGCCGCATCGCCGCTGGCGAGACCGATGCCACCATCGTGGACCTGTCCGCCGACACGCCGCTGGAGATCCGCCAGGCCATCGAGCACGTCAACCGCAGCGCCAGCAACCTGCGCCAGCACTTCGGCGGCCGCATCGAGGCCCTGATGGCCGCGCTGGTGCAGCACAAGGCGGCGCTCGACGCGGCAGCGATCGTCTGCGAGGTGACGCCCGACGGCCGGCTGAGCTACGTCAACGACCTGTGCTGCGAGGCCTACATGCGGCCACGTGACGCCCTGCTCGGACAGCCGCTGCCCGGCGAGTCCACCGGGCCGCAGCCGGTCGACCAGCCGGTGCCCGACAACGTGACACGCGCCAGGGTGGTGGTCAAGCGTGCCATCGACCGGCCGCTCTGGGTACAGCGCACCATCGTGCCCATCCACGACGTGACCGGCGCACTGCAGAAATACATCTGCATCGACATCGACGTCACGGCCATGACGGAGCTGCAGCGGCGCCTGCGCCAACTCTCGCTCGCGGTGGAGACCACGTCCAGCGCCATCTTCATCACCGATCTGCAGGGGCGGATCGAGTACGTGAATCCGGCCTTCACCCACCTGACCGGGTTCGCGCCGGACCAGGTGATCGGGCAGCCCATCACGCGCCTGCTGGACAGTGGCACGCCCGGCGAGGTCCTCGACGCGCTGTGGGCCACCCTCCAGGACGGACAGTGCTGGCGCGGCCGGCTGAGGATCCGGCAGCACCGCGGCGCGGGTTTCTGGTCGCACCAGGTCATCTCGGTGATCCGCGACGAGGACGGCGCGGCCGTCCAGTACGTGAGCGTGTTCGACGACATCAGCCAGCTGGTGGCCCACCAGGCGGCCATGCACCGGCTGGCCAACCACGACACCCTGACCGGCCTGCCCAACCGGCGCCGCTTCATGGAACAGGCCCGGGTACAGATCGACCTCGGCCGGCGCACCGGCACGCCCTTTGCGGCGATGTTCCTCGATCTGGATGGCTTCAAGGCCGTGAACGACCGGTACGGCCACGAGGCGGGGGATGCGCTGCTGGTCGAGGTCAGTGCCCGCATCCAGGCCGCGCTGCGCGCCAACGACTTCGTCGGCCGTCTCGGTGGGGACGAGTTCGCCATGATCCTGGTCGAGCCGCCCGATGCCGCCGCGCTGGCCGAGATCGCCCGGCGCCTCATCGACAGCCTGGAGCGGCCCGTGCGGTACCTCGGCAACGACCTGAGGGTCTCGGCCAGCATCGGCGTGGCCCTGTACCCCACCAGCGGCGACACGCTGGAAACGCTGCTGCACCACGCCGACCTGGCGATGTACACGGCCAAGCAGCGCGGCAAGCGCCAATGCTGCTTCTATGGCGCCGACCTGGCCGCGCAGGAGCGCCACCAGGTGCGCCTGGGCGAGGACCTGCAGCATGCGGTCGCGCGCGGCCAGCTCGCCGTCGACTACCAGCCCACCGTGGCGGCGGCCGGACGCCAGGTGCTGGGAGCCCAGGCGTTGCTGCGCTGGAACCACGCGCGCGAAGGCCGTCTTGCCGCGGAGCAGTTCTGGCCTGTCGTCGGCAACACCCACCAGGGGGCGGCCATCGGCAACTGGTTCATCGACGAGGTCTGCCGCCAGATCAGCGCCTGGGATCGCGCCGGCGTGGCGGCGGGCGACATCGCCGTGGGCCTCACCGACCAGCAGTTCGCCGACCCGCAGCTGCCGGCACGCATCGGCGCCAGCCTGGCGCGACACGGCGTCGCGCCGCGTCGGCTGGTGGTGGAGCTGCACGAGCGCATGCTGACCGGTCCGCGCGGCATGGGCCACGATGCGCTGGCCGGCCTGGCCGCCGTGGGCGTGCAGGTGCTGCTGGCCGGCTTCGGGCTGGGCGATGGGTCCCTGCAGCTGCTGCGGCAGCACCGCGTCGACCTCGTGCGGCTCGACCGCTCGCTGATCGCCGGCCTGCCTGCCCGGGCGGACGATGGTCGCGTGGTCGAGGGGCTGCTGCAGCTGACCCGCACGCTGGGCATCGACGCGGTGGCCGACGGCGTGCAGTCCGAGGCCCAGGCCGCCGTGCTGGCCGGCTGGCACTGCACCCGGCTGCAGGGCGGGCACATCGGCCCGCCCCTGGACGCCGGCGCACTCGCGCGCGTGCTCGCCGACCAGGCGGACCGCCGGGCGCCGCCCAAGGGCGCCCCCGAGCAGCCGGCCCCGTGACGGCCTGCACGCTCTCCAATCTATAAGTCGTTTTACGGTGTTTACTTGTTTTAAGATCGGCGCCCCCATGCTCCCTTTCCAGCAGCGCGCCTGACATGGCTGCGCCCCGCCTGAGCGCATTGCGCCTGCACCTGCCGATGTCCACCACCGTGGCACCGGTGCTGGTACTGCTCGTGCTCGGCATGATGCTGCTGCCGCTGCCGGCACTGGCGCTGGACGCGCTTTTCACGTTCAACATCGGCGTGTCGATGCTGGTGCTGCTGCTGGCGATGAACATGCGCAGCTTCCGGGACTTCGTCGCCTTTCCATCGATCCTGCTGCTCACCACCCTGCTGCGGCTGTCGCTGAACGTGGCGTCGACACGCGTCGTGCTGCTGAACGGTCACACCGGCACGGCCGCCGCCGGCCACGTCATCGAGTCGTTCGCGGAGTTCCTGATCGGCGGCAGCTATGCCGTGGGCGTGGTGGTCTTCCTGATCCTGACGATCATCAACTTCGTCGTGATCACCAAGGGCGCCGGCCGCGTGGCGGAAGTGGCGGCACGGTTCGCGCTCGACGCGATGCCGGGCAAGCAGATGGCCATCGACGCCGACCTGAACACCGGGGCGATCCGCGAGGACGAAGCGCGCCGGCGCCGCGCCGAAGTGGCACAGGAGGCCGACTTCTTCGGCTCGATGGACGGTGCATCGAAGTTCGTCCGTGGCGACGCCATGGTCGGCATCCTGATCCTGCTGATCAACCTGGTGGGCGGCGTGGCGGTCGGCACGCTGCAGCACGGGCTGGACTTCGGCGGCGCGATGCAGATCTACGCCACGCTCGCGGTCGGCGACGGCCTGGTGGCGCAGGTGCCGGCGCTGATCATCTCCACCGCCGCCGGCATCGTCGTGACGCGCGTGAGCACCGACGAGGACTTCTCGGCCCAGCTGAGCCAGCAGCTGGCGGGCGGTGGCCAGGCGTTCTTCATGGTCGCGGCGATCCTGGTGCTGCTCGGCCTCATCCCGGGCATGCCGCACCTGGCCTTCCTGAGCTTCGCCGGCCTGTTCGGCGGGCTGGGGTGGGTGATCGTCCGACGCCAGGCCGAGGCGGCGAAGGCTGCCGCTGCCGCCGCCAGGCCCGAGCCGACCGGCGAGGTGGACTGGTCCGACGTGCCGGTGATCGAGCCCCTGTGCCTGGAACTGCCCTACCGGCTGATCTCGCTGGTGGATGCCGGCGACGAGAGCGACCTGATCAAGCGCATCCGGGCCATCCGCAAGAAGTTCGTCGGCGACGTCGGCTTCCTGATCCCCTCGGTGCACATCCGGGACAACCTGCAGCTTCCCGCCGAGGTCTACCGCTTCCTGCTGTACGGCGCGGAGGTGGGCCGCGGCCAGGTGCTGCCCGACCGCCTGCTGGCGATCGACCCGCCGGGCCAGCATGTCCCGGTGGAGGGCATCGCCGTGCGCGATCCGACCTACGGCATGCCCGCGACCTGGATCAGCCGCGACCGCCGCGCCGCCGCGCTGGCAGCGGGCTACACGGTGGTGGAGCCTGCCGTGGTGATCACGACCCACCTCGACCACCTGATCGTCCAGCACGCCCACGAACTGCTGGGCCGGCAGGAGACGCACGAGCTGGTCACGCACTTCAAGACCCGCTTCCCGCGGCTGGTGGAGGACACCATCCCCAAGCTCGTGCCGCCCGCGCAGCTGCAGCGCGTGATGCAGCTGCTGCTCGAGGAAGGCGTCACCGTGCGCGACCTGCGCACCATCCTCGAGGTCACCGCCGAGCAGCTTGCCCGCAACGCCCAGCCCGTCGACATCGTGGCGCCGCTGCGCCATGCGCTGCGCCGGCAGATCGTGCAGAGCGTCTTCGACGACGCGACCGACCTGCGCGTGGCCGGGGTGCATCCCGATTTCGAGCGCCTGATCGACCAGGCCATCGGCGCCGACGCGGTGGCCGCGGACGGCACGATCGAGCCCCACCTGGCGCGCCGCTTCCTGGAAGAGGCGGCTGCGGCCGTGGATGAACTGGAAGCCCTGGGCCTGAGCCCGGTGCTGCTGTGCGGCCAGCGTGCCCGCCTGACGCTGTCGCGCCTGGCGCGCCGGGTCCGGCCGCAGGCGGTGGTGCTGGCCATGTCCGAACTGCCGCCCACGGCCAAGGTGGACTTCCAGCGTGTTCTCTGCCAGCCGGCCGGCGCGTCGTAGCGATGCCGCCGCGCAGGTCTCCGCAGGCCCGCCGGGCACCACCGGTCCCGACGACCCCCAACCTTCCCGAGAGCGTGTGTCCATGAGCGCCCAGCGTTTTGTCGCCGCCAATGCCACCGACGCCCTGCGGCGCATCCGCGCCGAACTCGGCGGCGATGCCGTCGTGCTGGCCAGCAACGAGGTGCCCGGCGGGGTGGAACTCGTGGCCATCGCCGCCAATGCACTGGTCGGCCTGTCGCCCGCGGACGGCGAGGCCCGCGGCAGCAGCCTGCAGGAGCGGGCCCGCAGCTTTGCGGACACCCGGCCGGCATCGGCCGCGCCTGCCGCCGCGCCCGCGGCGCCGCCACTGGCCCGGGCCGCGCCCTTTGCCGCGGCGCCCGTCCTGGGTGCGGCAGCGCCGCGCCTGCAGCCCGCACCGCAGCCCCCGACCGTCCCGCCGCGGCCGCCCGCCCGGCCACCGGCCATCGCCGCGGCAGCAGGTGCCGCCCGCCCGGCGTCGGGCGGCACGCCGGCCGCCGGGCCCGGCCTGCAGGCGCTCAGCTCGCAGATGGCCGAGGTCAAGAGCCTGCTGTCCAACCATCTCGCTGCCAGCTACTGGGCCTCGCTGCAGCAGACGGCACCCAGCCAGGCCCAGCTGACGCGGCGCCTGCTCAACGCCGGCCTGTCCTCGCAGACGGTCTCGCGCATGCTGGCGGAGCTGCCGCCCGAACGGGATTTCGACCGCCTGCTCGCCAGCGCCCAGCGCTGGCTGCAGTCGCGCCTGCAGCTGCAGGACGCGTTCTCGCTCTTCGACGCCGGCGGCGTGTACGCCTTCATCGGCCCGACGGGCGTGGGCAAGACCACCACGCTGGCCAAGATCGCCGCCCGCTGCGTGCTGCGCTACGGCCGGCGCCAGGTGGCGCTGATGACCACCGACACCTACCGCATCGGCGCCCAGGAGCAGTTGCGCGTGTTCGCCCGCATCCTGAACCTGCCGGTGGTGTCGCTGCGCGACAGCGACGACCTGGAGAGCAAGGTCGCCGACCTGTCGTCGCGACGCATCGTGCTGCTCGACACCGCCGGCGTCGGCCAGCGCGACACCATGATGGTCGAGCAGCTGGAGATGATCCGCCAAGGCTGCGGCGCGGTGCACCGGGTGCTGGTGATGAGCGCCACCACGTCGACGCGCACGCTGGACGACGTCATCGAGTCGCACCAGCACGCGCTGGGCGGACAGGGCCTGCACTCGGCCATCCTGACCAAGATCGACGAGGGCATGAGCCTGGCGCCCGCCATCGACTGCGTGCTGCGACACCGGCTGCCGCTGCTGTTCCTGTCCAACGGACAGCGGGTGCCCGAAGACCTGTTCGCCCCCGACGCCGCCTACATCGCCCACCGCACCGTGAACCCGCGCGGGCGCGACGACACCGCGGCCGATGACGCCCACATGCCGGCCATCATCGCCGACGACATCGCCGCCTGGACTCCCGAGACCCGATCCGCATGAGCACCGACTCCGGCCCCGTCCTGACCGATGCGCCGCCGCCCGCCTCGGCGGCCGCGCCCCGCTCCATCGGCCGCACCCAGGCGGACGGCCTGCGCGCCATGTTCGGCCATGGCGTGCCCGTGGTGTTTTGCGTGGCCAGCGCGCTGACACCGGACGCCACCGTCACCATCGGCCTGGGCACCGCCCACGCGCTGCGGCGCGGCGGCCACCTGACGCTGCTGATCGACGAGGTCCCGCTGTTCGAGCGCCAGGCGCTCAAGGGCTTCTCGTTCCCGGTGCGCTACGACATGGGCCAGGTCTTCAGCGGCGCCATCGCGCTGAACCGCACGCTGCGCAAGGTGGCCGAGAACCTCTGGTTCGCCGCCGGCGTGAAGGTGCGCGGAACGGTGGACAGCAAGCGTGCGCGCGGACCGTCGCTGGTGGAGATGCTGCAGCGGACCGAGCTGGATTTCGAGTTCGTCGTCGTCTCGACCTGCGAGCCCTTCGGCACCTCGATGAGCTGCTACAGCGACAGCGTGCGGCACATCGTCGTGGCGGCGCCCGACGACGCGTCGCTGACCCGCGCGCTCTCGCATGTGCGCGAACTGTCGGTGAGCAGCGGCGGCGAGGTGGTCCCCGTGCTGATGGTGGGCGGCACCGACGCGGAGGCGGGCCGGGCCGCCTTCGATCGCCTGGCCAGGGCGTCGCAGCAGCTGCTGGAGCAGCCGCTGGAATGGCTGGGCTGGGTGCGTTCGGCCAGTGCCAGCGCATTCGGCGACGACAGCGACGGCGGCACCCTGCTGCCGGTGTCGCTGTACCGGATGCTGGCCGGGCGCATGGCCGCCCGCGCCGGGGCCTGAACGGTGGCAGCCCCGCACCGCGCCCGGCGCGGCCAGGCCTACGCCGCCGGCCACATCGACGACGTGGTGCGCGAGCACGCGCCGCTGGTGCGCCGCATCGCGTCCCAGGTGGGCTCGCGGCTGCCCGCGTCGGTGGAGGTGGACGACCTGGTGCAGGAAGGCATGCTCGGACTGCTGGACGCCGCGCAGCGCTGGCAGCCGCAGGCGGGCGGCGCGCCCTTCGGCGCCTATGCGCGCCTGCGCATCCGTGGCGCCATGTACGACTGGCTGCGTGGCAACGACCTGCTGCCGCGCCACCAGCGCGACCGGCTCCGCGCCGCGCAGGACGCCGTCACCGCGCTCGAACACCAGCTGGGCCGCCCGCCCGAAGACGCCGAGGTGGCCGCTGCCCTGGGCATCAGCCTGGCCGACTACCGCAGCCTGCTGGAAGGCGCCGTCTCGATCAACGTGGTCGACGAGATGGCCGAACTCGACGAGCCGGTGGCCGACGAACGCAGCGATCCGATGGAGTCGGCCGCGCAGCGCCAGACCGTCCAGCGCCTGCTGCCGCTGCTGGCGCAGCTGCCCCCCAAGGAACAGCAGGTGCTGGCGCTGCACTACGCGGAGCACCTCAGCTACCGCGAGATCGCCTTCGTGATGGACCTGACCGTGGGCCGCATCAGCCAGCTGCATTCGCAGGCGATGCTGCGCCTGCGCGGCGGGCTGGGCACCTAGCACGGGGCCGGGCACGGCCCGGCATGGCAGCCGGCCCGGCCGCCCGGCCGCGCACCCGGCAGGTCAGGCGCGGCGCGACAGCCGCGACCCCGCATCCGGGCCGCCCTTGCCGCCGTAGGTGCCGCTGACCGAGCCGGCCGCCGCGAACGCGTGGAGGGCGGCCACCCGCTGCATGGCCACCCGGATCAGCTCGCCGTTGATGCGGTTGTCGGCATCGACCCGGGCGAGCATGGCGCGCAGCGCCTGCCGCTCGGCATCCGGCAGCGCCGTCGTCACGTCGCGCAGCGCCTGCATGCCGCCGGGCCAGGTGGCCAGCGCGGTGTAGTGGCGCTCGATCTCGGCGGTCAGGCCCGCCAGGGAGGCGTACCGGGCCTGCTCCAGCGCCGCTCGCTGGCCGGCGAGCGCGTCGACCAGCGCCTGCAGCACCGACACGGGACCGGCCGCCACAGGATCGGGCGGGGCGGCCCCGCCCGGCACTTCAGCGGACACGGCGGCCGCCCGCGGCCTGCAAGGCCGTCTCGACCAGGGTGCCCGCCAGGCGCTCGTAGTCGATCTGGAAGTCATCGGCCTGGATGCGCTGCTTCAGGGCCAGCAGCAGCGCGTCGTCGGCCATCGGCGCCAGGCTGGCTGCCGCAGCCATCGCCACGCCGCCGGCGGCCTGCCCGGACACCTTGACGCTGACCGCCGGCCCCGGCGCCTGCGGACCGGGGACGGGCGCGGCATCGACGCGGGCGACGGTGGCGCGCTCCGCGCGCACTGCAGAAGCGGGACCACCGGGCAGTTGCTTGAGGTTCATGGTTTCCTGCGCATCAAAGTTTCACGTCGACATGGCCCGCCTGGACCACCGCGGCCGACACCTGCTTGCCATCGGGGAGCTTCACGCGGATCGTGTCGCCCACCGCGCCGGCCTGCTGGGCCACGCCTTCGGCCGAAATTTGGAACGACCGGCCCAGCACCCGCACGGTCACCCGGTCTCCAGCCTTGATGACGGCCGGCAGCCGCAAGGTGTTTAGCGGCAGGCTGGCGCTGTCGCGGACCGGGCGGCTAGTTTCCCGCCCGAGCACCTGGCCGAGGTCCGTGGCGATGCCCGGTGGCTCGTTGGCGAGGTCGGCCTCGACCAGGCGCACGTCGTCGGCCGTGAGCAGCCAGCCGGCCGGCAGGGCCCGGCTGGCCTGGACCACGCTGGCCATGCCGCGCACGCGCACCGACACCGACCAGCGCCACGCCGGCTGGTCGCACTGCAGTGCCACGGTCATCAACCCCAGCCAGCGTGTGCGGCCCGTGTCGGCGACCCGCAGTCCCTGCTGGCAAGCGGGCGGACCGGTGTCCTCGGCGCCGAACTCGACCACCGTCCGCTGCGCGCTGCCGGCGTTCTGCTGCTCGGCATGGCGTTCGATCAGCGTGCGCCAGCGGGGCGACGCCGAACCCGGAAGCGACCCCGGGGGTGCAGCGGCCGCCAGGCTGCAGGCGGCGAGCAGCCCCAGGGCCGCCAGCCACACCGCCATCAACCGCGCCATGGCATGACCCCGGCGGGCGGGGCGCGCAGCGGCAGCAGGCGGCCATCGTGGCCGCTGACCAGGCCCAGCCAGTCCGCCGGCCGCGGCCAGGCGGGCCGCACGGGCAGCCGGTAGCGCCAGGCCCTGACCGTGGGCGCTGCGGCAGCGGCTGGCAGCACGGCCCACGCACCGGCCTGCAGTGCCGGCACGGCGAAGGCACCCCGGGCGTCGTGCAGGACGCGGATCTCGGGGCGGTCGTGGTCGCGCGGCAGGCTGAGCCGCAGGCCCGTGGGCAGCCGGGCAAGCCAGCCGCCGCCCTCCACCAGCAACGCCAGCAGGCGGGCGCCCAGGGCGTCACCCGGGTCGGCCAGGCCCACGTCGACGACCACGACGCCGGCCTGCGTGCGGGCGCTGCAGGCCGCGGCCGCGGGCAAGGCGGCCAGCGCGGCCTGGAAGAGGCGGCAGGATTCGGCGCTGAGCAGCACCGGGGCGGAGGCGTCCGGCAGGTGGGGCGACCGGGCCGGCTGGCAGGCCTGGGTCAGCAGGTCGGCGATGACACGCTCCAGCCCGGTGCGAACCGCAGCGTCGGCCGACGGCAGGCTCTCGTGCAGCCGCCGCGCCTGATCCAGCAGCGCGCGGCGCCGCTCGGCGTCCTGGACACCGTCGGCCGCCTGCGCATCGGCCAGCTCGGTGGCGCGCGCGGCAGGCCGGAGTGGCGCAGCCGCCGGCAGCGGGGCCGCCGAGGGCGCGGGCTGCAGCGGCGCGTCGGCTGCCGCATCGGTGTCGGCCTGCGGGAGCGGTGGCAGGCCCGCCAGCCAGGCGGCGGCGAAGGCCGTGCCGTCGGGCGGCGCGGTCTGGCTTCGCAGGGCCTGCACCACACCGGCCAGACGCTGCGCGAGGGCCCCGGCATGGCGGCGCAGCAGCGCCAGCTGCGCCGCGTCGACCGGCTGCGCCAGATGGCGCGCGAGCCGCCGCGCACAGTCGGCGTCGCCGGCCAGCGCCAGCGTCACCATGACGTCGGCGAGCCCCCGGGCGGCCTCCGCGGTCGCCGCCACGGACGGGCTGCGCTGCCCGTCGGCGAAGCGCTGCAGCGCGCCATTGCATTGCTCGGCGTCGATCAGGAAGAGTTCCGACACCATGGCCGTGTCCACTACGCGGCGACCGCGTCCAGCGCCGCCAGGGCGCTGGCGTCCATGCCGTCCAGGTCGGCGTCGAGCGACTCGAGCTGGCTGGTCAGGTGGCCGATCTCGGACTGCAGGGCCACCAGGTCGCGCCGGGACACCAGGCTGCCATGATCGGCCCCGCCGTCGTCCCGCCCGCGCCGGTCGGCATGGGCGCCCAGCGTGGTGAGCACCTCGACCAGCAGCTGGTCCAGCCGCTCCAGCGCATGCACCCGCGCCGGGTCGGCATCCTCGGCGAGCAGCGACAGCGCCAGGTTCACCGTGGCTTCCCGCGCGCGCGCCAGCGGCGTGGCCAGCTGCAGCAGTTCCACCAGCGTCTCGTCCTGGCCCGGCGCGTCGCGGCCGTCGTCCGGGTCGACCAGGCCGGACGCCCGCGCGCCCAGCGCCGCGCTCAGCCGGGCGGCCGCCCGCACGGCATGGCGCAGTTCCAGCCAGACCGGCGGCATCGCCGCGGCTGCCGGCCGTGCAGCGGCAGGCACGACCGGCACGGCAGGCGCCTGCGCCGGCGCGGCCGCAGGCGGCGGCGCGGCGGCACCAACGCCAGCCGAGGTCACCACCGGTTGCGTGCGACCGGCGCGCCGTGCGGCACGCCACAGCTGCACCCAGCGCGCGCCCGCCACCATCAGGCCCAGCAGCGCCACGCCCAGGCAGGCGCGCTGGCCGGCCACCAGCAGCGGATGCGGTGCCCGGATCGCGGATTCCTCCAGCAGGGCAAGGCTCTGGCTGCGCAGGCCGCGGAACTCGTCGATCAGCGCCAGCGCCCGCTGCATCGGCTGGTCGGCGCCCCGGTGGGCCGCCCTGTCCGCTCCGGCCCCGCCCTCCTCCGACGCCGGCGGCTGCAGCTTGTCGCCGAGCACGCTGCGCAGCCGCGGCATGTCGGTGATGGTGGCGTTGTCGCCGCACAGGCCCTGCAGCGCGGGGCTGCCCTGGCGGATGGGCGGATCGCCTTCCCAGCGCAGCTTCTCGAGCAGCACCGACAGCTCGCCGAAGGCCTTGCCCTGCCCGCCGAGCACCAGCAGGCCCTGGGCCGCTTCCTGGACGGCCTTGCGGTCGCGTCCGAGTGCGTCGACGGGCCAGCGTGCGGCCGTGCGCTCGAGCTCCGTCAGGCGTTCGCCCAGGTTCGACAGCCGCGCGAAATGGCGCACGTCGAGCAGGCTCGGCCGCTCCAGCGCGTGCTGGGCCTCGGCGCTGAGCTGGCGCAGGTCGCCGAGCACGGCCATCTGCCGGGCGCGCAGCTCGCCCAGCCACACGGCCAGCAGCAGCGCCGCCACGGCCAGCACGACGGCCAGGGTGGTCGGCAGGTCGGGCCGTCGCGGCACCGGCGTCGGGATCGTCATCGGCAAGCTCCGGCCGTCAGGCGTCATGGGGGGCGGACTGCGGCGCGTCGGCCGGCGCGACGAGGCCGATCACGTCGCAGACGGCGGCCGCCAGCAGCGGCTCGTCCTCGCCGGCCAGCACCACGCCCCAGGCCGGCTGCGGCGACACGGCGGCGGTCTTGAGCAGCAGGTTGGCGGCCACGGCCACCAGGGGACCGTGGTCGCTGCCCGACAGCAGCAGCGGGCCGCCTTCGGCGTCGGACCCGCTCCAGCCGCTGCCGTCCAGGCGGCCGATGCGGGCCACGGACGCCACCGGCAGGTCGAGCAGCGTGCGGTCGATGCGCACGCGCAGAAGGCGCGCCGCACCGCTCACTGGGGTACCTTCGTGCTGCGCACTCCGGAATTCGCCCTTGGGGCGGCCCGGCGGGCTCATGGGCACCGCACCGCCGTCATGCCGACCACCGCGCGCGCACCGCCAGCCCCAGCACCAGCAGCAGTGCCAGGCCGTCCGCCAGCAGGCTCCAGCCCAGCTGCACCAGGACCTGCGCCTGGCGGCTGCGCAGGCGTTCGACCGCCAGCCGGTGGTTGCTCAGCACCTCGGCAAAGCGGCCGCGGTACCAGACCAGCAGTTCCTCGCTGCGCAGGTAGTTGCTGGCACTGAAGGCGGCCGCGTTCACCGTCGTCAGGTTGCTGACCAGCTCGTTGCTGAGCGCGAACAGCCCCTCGACGTAGCTGCGCTGCCACTCGGGCGGCTGCAGGTCGACGTCGGCGTTGCGCAGGTGCCCGGCGATCCGGTCGGTGTCGGTCTTGCCGATGAACCGCACGTTGTCGGGCACCGCGAACAGCAGGCCGTGGTTGGACATGTCGAAGCGCTCGTCCTCGGGCAGCGTCAGGGTCAGGGACAGTGCCTGCTCGCCCCGCTGCACGGCCAGCTCCAGCAGGCGCAGGGGCCGTTCGGTGGCGTACTTGTAGACGTCCCACACGAAGCCGGCGTCGCGCCCGCCGACCTGACGGATCAGGTCGCCCGGCTCGACGCCGGCGCGGGCCGCCGCCGATCCGGGCACCACCGCCTGCACCACCGCGCGGGTCGCGCGCAGGATCGGCTCGGCGCGCGCGTTCTCGAACGTGGCGATGTTGGTGACGGCCCGCAGCAACCGGTCTTCCTGGGGCGAGAGCACGCGCTGCAGGTCCGGGTTGAGCCGGTTCTGCGGCAGCAGCCGCGTGTAGGCCAGCGGCGGGAACTGCGACAGCGTGGGCGCGACGAAGCGCTGCTGTTCCAGCGCATGGCCGGTGGACACCAGGCCCCAGGCGCCGACCATCGTCCAGCAGACCAGGCCCGATGCCGCCACCAGCCCGGCCAGCGTCATCCACTGCGCCATGCTGCGCAGCGCCGGCAGGGGCGCTGCCGGCGCCCCGGCGGCGGACATGCCGGGCGGCGGCGCGTCCGCGACCGGCCCCTGCGTCCCGGCGGGCGATGCCGTCGCCGGCTCCTCCGCCGGGCCTGCCGGCGCGCGCTGGATGCGCCGCCGCAGATCGTCGCGCAGGGCCGCCAATCGCTCCCGGATCGGCGGCTGCGCGCCCGCCGGTGCCGCCACGGTGGCGCCGGACGGCGTCGCGCCTTCCCGGGCAGCGGGCCGCAGGCGCGCCATGAGTTTCTTGATCATCGGACGGTCTCCAGAACCTGCAGCTCCTGCCCTTCGAGGCCGAAGTCAGCCCGCATCCGTTCCACGTCGCGGTACCGGGCACGCATCAGCAGGGACTGCCTGCGCTCGTCCATCAGCGCCCGTGTCTCGACCATCAGGCCCACCCACGGACCGGGCCGGTAGCTCATCACCGTGGCCTCGACCGGCGCGTCGGGGCCCGGTCCGGGCTTGACGCGCGTGGTGAACAGCGCCTTGCCGTGCTGGTCGAACAACGTGAGCTCGTCGAACTGGGTGCGCGACAGCTTGAAGGAGCGGCCACTGATGCGCAGCGGGTGGCCCGAAGCGGTGAAATCGACCACGTAGTGCCGCATCTCGGCATCCAGCAGCAGGCTCCGGCCGGGCTCGATGCGGGCCAGGCGGTGCCATTCACGGTCGGCCTGCTGGGCATGGGGCGGCTTGCGCGGCAGCACCCGCAGGCTCTCGTACAGCTCGTGCAGGGTTTCCGGCAGGCGCATTTCCTGCGCCGCGCGCTTCATCAGCTGCACCGCGTTCTCGACCACGTCGCGCTCGCGCGCCATCGCGCCATCGGCCTGCGCCAGGCGGTGGCGCAGATCGGCCTGCAGGCGGTCGAACCGCTCGAGGCCCGACAGCGAAGCGTGCAAGGCCTGCACCGACGGCTCCGCCACCGCCGCATCCAGCGCCGGCTCCGGCGCACCCTGTGCGGCAGGGTCGCGCCGCGCAGACCGGCGCCGCTCGGCCCGCCAGGCCCAGAGCGCCACGGACAGCACCACCAGCGCCAATCCCGCCAGGGCCAGCGCGACCTGGTAGCCCGGATGCATCGCCGGCCACAGCGGCGCGTCAAGCATGGACGCCATCGCCCACCGATGCAAAGCCGGCGCCCTGCACCCACGCGCCCACGCTGCCGGGCAGGTCGGCTGCCGCGGGATGGGCCTGGCCCAGCGCCAGATGGGGATTCAGGGCCTGGAACAGCACGTCGGACCGCGCCCGGTCCAGCATCCGCGACGCGGCGTTGAGCACCACCGTCACCGGGGCGGCGGCCGGCACGACGATGCCCACGAAGTCCGCCCGGTCGGTGGCCGCGGCCAGGTGCCGCCAGGACAACCGCCGCTCGGCGACGATCCCGTCCAGGCCGCGCAGGGGGGGCGTGACGGCCACGGCGGCCATCAGGCGCCGGGCCAGGCGCCGCTGTGCCAGCCGCAGCCAGCGCTGCGGCCACGCCGACGCCGGCCGGTCGGCGCCGTAGGGACGGGCATCGACGCCCAGGCAGGGAAACAGCGACAGCATGCGCCAGCCGGCCGCCGGATCGCAGCGCGCGGCCAGATGCAGCAGCAGCGTTCCGGCCAGGCCGACCCCGACCAGCGCGGCACCCTGGCCGGCGCGCGCCATCACGGCCTCGACGTTGGCGCTGGCGGGCCGGTCCGCGCGCAGGCAGAGGCTGGCCGACGGCAGCGCGCCGGCATCGGCCGCGCGACGCAGGTGGTCGGTGACGGGGTCACGCAGGTCCGGAAAACACAGAAGAAGCACTTTGCATTCTTGTAACTTGTTTGCGCAGTTTACCACCTTGTCCGGTCCAGGGCGGTCACCCGAGGGAACCGTCCGTGCCGCCGGGCGCCATGGCGCCGGCCGCCTTGGCATGCATGCCCGACACGAAGCCGCGCAGCATCGACTCGACGCCGGCCAGCTCGCGCATGAGCGCGGCCGCGGTCGCGGCGACGTCCAGGCTCTGCCCGTCGCGCAGCCCGCGCTCCACGGCCCGGGCCAGACGCTCCGCGCGCTCGGCACCGACCACGCCGAAGCTGTTGGCCAGTTCGTGGCTGATGGCCACCAGTTGGCGGCGTTCCGCACTTCCGGCCGCCAGCAGCTTGGTCCTGGCCGACCCCACGTCCTCGAGGAAGACCTCGACGACGGCCAGGTAGTCGTCCATGTCGCCGCCCAGGCGCCTGGCGGCAGACCGGAAGTTGACCAGGTCGGCCTCGTCACGGGGCGGGTCGGATGCAGAGTCGTTCACGGAGGGTCCTGAGTCGAGAAGTCGTGCGGAAGAGGAAACGGCCGGGACACCGGGGCTGGACGGACCAGGCGGCGGCGCCCGGCTCAGAAGAGGGTGACCAGGTCGGCGGCGGCCCGCGGCGTCGCGGGCGGCGTGTCCGCCACCGGCTCCGGCACGGACGCCAGCGCATGCGACATGCGCTGCAACAGGATGTGCCGCTCGATCGGCTTGGTGACGTAGTCGTTCATGCCGGCGTCGGCACAGGCCTCGCGGTCGCCGCTCATCGCGTTGGCCGAGACGCCGATGATCGGCAGGCTGGTGAAGCGGCAGTTCCCGCGCTTGTCGGGCACCGCCAGCGCACGGATGGCACGCGTGGCGTCCAGGCCGTTCATCACGGGCATCGACACGTCCATCAGCACGATGTCGCAGGGCGCCTGGGCGACCGTCTGCACCGCGGCCTCGCCGTCGCCGATCAGCTGCACCTGCATGCCCTCCCGCTCGAGCCAGCGCCGCAGCAGGGTCTGGTTGACGCGGTTGTCGTCGACGACCAGCACGCGCTTGCCGCGCAGCACGGCCAGCGCCTCCGGATCGTCCAGCGGGCGCGTGTCCTCGAACGGCGACATGCCATGCGCCACCGGGCAGCGCACGCGGAAGCTGAAGACGGAGCCGCCGCCCTGCGCCGGCGCCACCGCGATGTGGCCGCCCATCGCATGGCACAGCTGCCGGCACAGCGCCAGGCCCAGGCCCGTGCCGCCGAAGCGGCGGGCCACCGAGGTGTCCGACTGCGTGAACGCCTCGAAGATGGCGTGCAACCGGTCCGGGGCGATGCCGACGCCCGTGTCGGCGACGCTGACGTCCAGCCAGCAGAAGTCGCCCGACGCATCGGCGAGCCGGGTCGACATCTGCACGGTGACCCCGCCTTCCCGCGTGAACTTCAGCGCGTTGTCCACCAGGTTGTTCAGGATCTGCGAGATGCGGAACGGATCGCCCAGCAGCAGGCGCCGGGGCATGTCGCACGACCACTCCAGCCGCAGCCCACGCGCCTGGGCCGCGCCCGCGAAGGCGCGCAGCGTGTTGCTCAGCTGTTCCTGCACGTCGAACGGGATCGACTCCATCTGCAGCTTGCCCGCCTCGATCTTCGACAGGTCCAGCAGATCGTTCAGCAGGCGGCGCAGCAGCTTCACCGAGCCGCTGGCCACGCCGACGCACTCGCGCTGCTCGGCATCCAGGGTCGTGCCCTTGAGCAGATCGAGCATGCCGGTCAGGCCGTTCAGCGGCGTGCGGATCTCGTGGCTGACCGTCGCCAGGAAGCGGGACTTGGCCTCGTTGGCCGCTTCCGCCGCCTGCAGCGACCGGGCCGCCTGGGCCTGCCGCTCGATCTCCGGACGCCGGTCGATCGCATGCAGGCAGAGCAGCCGGAGGGTGTCGTAGTCCCGGCAGGCGACCGAGACGGAGACGGGGATGCGCTGGCCGTCGGGCAGCACGATCGTGCGCAACTGGCGCCGCGTCGGCCGCTGCACCACGCCAGGGCGTTCCCGCAGGCGGCGCAGCGCCCGGTCGAACACGCGCAGGTCTTCCGGCGCCACGAAGGTGCGCAGGCTCACCCGGCGCAGCGAGGCCTGCCCCTTCCCGAGCAGCTGCTCGGCCGCCCGGTTGACCATGAGGATGCGCCCCTCCCCGTCGCAGACGCAGTACAGCTCGGACGAGATGTCGAGCCCGACCTGGGTCAGGCGCAGCATCTGGACGCCGCGCAGCCGCTCGACCTCGGCCTGACGGGCCTGGCGGCGCACGGACAGGGCCAGTTCGGCGGTCTCGCGCGCGATCCACCAGCCGGGCCGGCCGCTGCCGCGACGACCGCTGCCGCCCAGGCGACGGCTCAGCGGGAGGACACGCACCTGCGCGCGCAGCAGCTGCAGCACCGCCACGAGCAGGGCGGCGACCGCGCACCCGCCGGCGGCGATGGCGTCGCCCACCCCCACCGCGCCGTCCAGCGCTGACAGGTCGACCACCACCTCCGCACGGGCGGCCGGGGCCGCGAGGGCCGGCAGGTCGCCGCGCACCGTGCGCAGCCGACGCTGGCGGTCGCCGGCCGGCGCCTGCGCGGGGGCGGCAGACTCCCACAGCAGCCGGCCGTCCTGTCCATGCAGGCGCAGCGCCTGCACCGGCGCCATGAGCTGCAGGCCAGCCAGGCGGGCAGGCAGCGCTGGCGCCCCCGGTCGCGCCGCGCCCTGCGGTGCCACCAGCCGGGCCGCCACCTGGGCCAGCACGGGATCGGCCAGCGCCTGGGCGTGCGCATCCAGGCGCACCTGCACGCGCCGGTCCACGACCAGCCCGACGGCGGCCGACACCAGGAGAAGCACCAGGCAAGCCGCCAGGACCAGGAGCCCGCGCAGCCGCAGGCGACCGCGCAAGCCCCCCGTCGCGGGCGGCACGGCTGGCGATTCCGAACCGACCGGCGTCACGTCGAGCATGTCCGGTTCAGTACGGCAGTTCGCTCATGGGCACGAACGCCTCGTCCACGTCGAAATGGTGCTTCACGCGCCGCAGGTCATCCAGTCCACGCACGAACGCGTCGACCACGGCCGGGTCGAACTGGTGGCCCTTGTCGGCCTGGATGACGGCGGACGCCCGCCCGATCAGCGTCTTGGCGTCGTGGGGCGGGATGGTGGTCATCAGGTCGAAGGCATCCGCCACCGCGACGATGCGCGCCGACATCGGGATGGCCGGGCCGGACAGGGCCAGCGGATAGCCCTCGCCATCCCAGCGCTCGTGGTGCGACAGCGCGATTTCCGCCGCCACCTGCATCACCGGGCCTTCCTCGTCGCGCAGCAGCTCGTGGCCGATCACCGTGTGCCGCTGCAGGATCTGGCGCTCGATGGCCGACAGGCCGCCGCGCTTGAGCAGCACGCTGTCGGGCACGCCGATCTTGCCGATGTCGTGCAACGGCGCGGCCGCCACCAGCGCGTCCTGCCGGGCGGCGTCCCAGCCCAGGTGGCGGGCCAGCACGCCGGCGTACTGGGCAATGCGCGTGGTGTGCTTGCCGGTGGGCTCGTCGCGGAGCGCGGCCACGCGCTCCAGCAGGCGCGCCATGGCCTGGTCGCTGCCCGGGAACAGCAGCTCGGGGGCCGGCGTCGCCGCCCTGCCCACCGACGACAGGCGCAGCAGGTTGCGCACCTTCAGGGTGAACTCCTGCGGCTCCAGCGGCTTGCTGATCACCTCGTGGATGCCGGCCGAATAGGCCGACAGCTTCACTTCAGCCAGGTTGTCGCAGCCCGAGACCAGGGCCACCGGCATGCGGCCGACCGCCGGGTTGTCGTGCAGCCTTTCCAGCAGCTCCACGCCATTGAGGCCGGGCATCAGGTAGTCGACCAGCAGCAGGGTCGGCGGACTGACCCGGAAGGCCGCCAGGGCCTGCATGGGGTCGGAGAAGGCCCGGACATCACCCAGGCCCGCGCCTTTCAGCATCACCTGCATCTGGCTGAGGACCGCAGGGTTGTCGTCGACGATTCCGATGGAGCTCATCGATTGATTCTTTCATAAATGCTTAAACGCATTCAAGTGATCATATCGATACCACCTCTTTGTTACATCCGGCATGCCGCCCGCACCAACGCCGGCCCGGCGATGGGCACGCGGGACCAATCTGTCCCGGCATGCCGGGCACGGCGTCCGGGCATGCCATGACGACCGCACAGGCGCAGGCGGAACGTGACCGGGCCCGGATCAGGCCCGCGTGACAATGCACCCAGATGGCGTCGTCGGCACCGCTGGGCGAAACTTGAGGCCCATCAGGCAGGCGGGGACCACACCTGGTCCGGAAGCGCGTCCAACCAGGCCCTCGCCCGGTCCACCGGCATGGCCGGCGACAGGAGGTAACCCTGCACCTGCGTGCATCCGGCATGGGCGACCGCTTCGAATTCAGCCATCGTCTCGACCCCTTCAGCCACCACTTGCAGGCCCAGCAGCATGCCCAGGTTGGCGCAGCCACGCACGATCGCGCGCTTGCCGGTGTGCCTGTGCAGTTCCTGCACGAAGTTGCGGTCGAGCTTCAACTCGGAGAACGGGATGTCGGCCAGTTGGGACAAGCTGGCGTAGGCAACGCCGAAGTCGTCGATCGCCAGCTTGAATCCCAGCATGCGGATGCGCGCCGCGTTCTCGATCACCTGCGGCTGGTCGTCCATGGCATCGGTCTCGGTGATCTCCACCGTGATCCAGCTGGGGTCCAGCCCGGCTTCGGTCACCACCTCGGCCATGGCGCGACAGAAGGCCGGACGCGACAGCGATCGCATGGACGCGTTCACCGAGGCACCGACGGCCAGGCCGCTTTCCAGGCATTCGACCAGGAACCCGACCGTCTGGCGCAGCATGCACAGGGTGGCTTCCTCCAGCAGGTCGTGCGCCATCAGGCCGGGCAGCAGCTGGTCCGGCGTGATCAGCGCGCCATCGGGACCGCGTGCCCGCATCAGGGCCTCGAAGCCGACGATCTCCCGCGTGCTCACCCGCATCTTCGGCTGCATCCAGGCCTGCAGGCCGCCGTCGGCCAGCAGCTGGCGCAGCGCGACTTCGCCCAGGGCCGGTCGCGCAGGGCGGGCGGGCAACCGCGGCGGCGCCGGCGGGTGCTCGCGCAGCAGGCACTCCACCATGCGCTCCATCGGCACCGTCTCGTCCCAGATGCCGCCCACCCGCAGGCCGCACACTTCGGCGAGACGCACGGCCGCCCGGACGACGGCGCGCTGCTGGTCGCTGTAGATCCAGAGCAGCGGCGGATCGGCCAGGCCGGCCATGCCGCGGATCAGCTGCAGGCCGTCACCCCCATGCAAGGCCAGCGACATGACCACCATGCCCGGCGGCTGCGCCGCGGTCCGCAGGGCCGCCAGCGCGGCGTCCAGTGAATCCAGGTGACGGTCGGCCGGGCAACCTGCGCCGGCAAGGGACTGCGACAGCGTGCGCAAGCGCTGCGGATCGGACATCACGATCCAGCAGCCCGGCCGCGTTGGCGCGTTCACCAGCCGCCCCTCAGCAGTTCGGTGCACACGCCTCTCAGATCGGACAGTGCCACCGGCTTGCACAGCAGCGCGTCGAAACCACCGGCCAGCGCCCGGTCGCGCTCGGTGGGCATGCGATGGGCCGTGCACGCGACCACGGGCAACGCCGTCAGGCCGAGGCGGTCACGGATCTCCCGGCACACCCGCTCGCCGTTCATCTCGGGCATGCGCAGATCGAGGATCACCAGGTCGAACCGGCCGTCGCCCAGCATCGCCAGGGCCTGAGGACCGGAACTGGCGGACTGCGCCTGCAGGCCCAGCCGCTGCAGCAGCAGGCTCAGCAGGTGGCTGTTCAGCCTGTTGTCGTCCACCACCAGCACCTGCTTCGTTGCACCCATCGATCACCTTCGTTCAACACGCCTTCGGGCAGATGCCAAGCGGCGACCACACGACTGCGATGAACCTCCTCCGGCCGGGACACCGTCGCCTGCCCGCCGTCCGAGCACCATGCAAGCTGCGTGCCGGCCTGCTTCATTGCAGACCGATTTCTGTTTAAATGCGCAAATTGATTTTACAATGCGCCCACTGATTGTGACGTAAAACGATTGCCGCATTGTGGTAGGCAGCGGGCGGCTCGACGTCCCAGGAGCGTCGTCACCGTTGCGGCTAAAATCGTGACAATGCCGCAAAGCGGTCGGCTTTTCTCAGGTTCCGTGCAAACCGAGGAACCTGCGCGAATGTTCAAGGAGTACTTCGATGGCCAGACCCAAGTCCCGCGCCGAGTCGATCCGTTCCACCAATGAGGCCTTCGTCGGGACCAAGGAGGCGGCTGCCATCCTCAACGTTTCGGTCAGCACCATCCAGAAGATGGTGGAAGCCGGCAAGTTGCGGGCATGGCGCACCCAGGGCGGTCACCGCCGCATCGCCGAGGCCGACGTGCTGGACCTGAACAGGGAGGGCATGCAGGCCATCGGTGCCCCCGCACGCCGTGCCCTGTCGGTGCTGGTGGTGGAGGACAACGCGACGATGGTGAGGTCCTACTCCAAGGTGCTCGGCCACTGGGGCGACGCGCTGGAGTGCACTTTTGCCGGTGATGCCGCGTCGGCACTGCTGCTGATCGCGCAGCGGCGGCCCGACCTGGTGATCACCGACCTGGCGATGGAGCCGTTCGACGGCTTCCACCTGATCCGCACGCTGCGCGCCTCCGCCGAACTTGCGGACACGCCCGTGCTGGTCGTCACCGGCATGAGCGAGGCCGACATCGCGGCCCATGGCGGTCTGGACGACCTGACGCTCTGCTACCGCAAGCCGCTGTCGTTCGAGCGGCTCGGCGGCTACATCGACGCCCGGCTGCAGGACCGCCAGCGCATGCGCTGACGCAGCCCGTCTCCCATCAGCGTTTCCGTCCACCTGCGCCCTCGACCCGACCCTGCGCAACCGTTCCGACTGCATGCTGCCCGATCCCTTCAAGCCTGAACTGAACCGACTGGCACTGGCGGCATTCGAGGTGGGGCCGCCCGAAGCCAGGGCGCTGGTGCAGCGGCTCATCAGCAGGGAATGCGAGGCGGCGATCACGGTGGGCAAGCGCCCGCCCCGGCAGGTGCCGTGCAGGCTGGTCTCGGCGACGCCGCAGAAGGTTAGCCTTTGGAGCGCCCGCGAGCTCGATCCGTCCGTCTGGGCGGACGACGGCATGCTGGTCGGGCTCCTGGACCGCTACCGCATCCAGTTTCCGGCGCGCCGGCTGCGCCGCGCGACACCGCCTGCCGGTGCGCCGGCGCAGGCGCTGGCCGGCACGCTGCTGGAGTGCGACTTCCCCGTCGAGTTCTGGCGAGTCAACCGCCGTGACGCCTACCGGGTGAAGATGCCGGCACGGCAATCCATCGTCCTGACCGTGTCGGTGGACACCGACACGTCGCTGCAGCTCCCGGTGATCGACCTGAGCATGGGCGGGCTTGCCTTCGAGCTGCCCTGCGAGGGCCCGCTGTCCCTGACGCCCGGCGACCGCGTCCCGGCTTGCCACCTGCAATCGGAATCGCTGCAGATTCCGGGTGTCGACCTGCTGGTGCGCAGCGTGGAGCGTGCCAGCCCGGTCAGCCCGGTGTTCCGGGTGGGCGCCGCCTGGATCGACCCGTCCGCGACGGTGCGTCGGGACGTGCAGCTGATGATGTATAAGGCCGAGGCCGCGCGCCGGGGCCGCTGAGCGGCAACCCGGCGCCCGCCTCCGGTGCACGACCGGACCGCCAGGTGAAGGGCGCGCGATAGAGCCAGACACGGCGTCGTGGGCCCGCCGGCAACGTGGCCGCGGGGACCAGGTCCTCGGCCGGGAACTCCAGGCTCACCAGCCAGCTGCCGGCGCGCAGTTCGCGCGCGGCCTTGGCCGCGGCGCGCGGCATGCTTTCCGGCCGCTGGAACAGGTAGACCATGTCGTGTCCTGTCCAGGGCTCGGCCCAGATGTCGCCGCGGCGCACGGTGGCCCAGCGGCAACGCCAGGCGCACACCCAGCGCAGTCCGGGGCTCCATTCGATGCCGACCAGCTGCGCGGCCGGGTAGGCCGCGCGCAAGGCCCGCAGGCCGTCGCCCAGCCCGCAGCCCGCGTCCAGGATGCGCGGTACCGCTGCCCCACCGCCTAGCCGCGCCACCTGCGCCAGACCACGCAGGGCATCGGGCGGGGTCGGAAACAGCGGCGCGCCGCGCCAGGCCCGCAGCGGGTACAGCATCCACAGCAGCACCAGCGGCAGCAGCCACGCCCAGCCGGGCACGGCGGCCGCCGGCAGCAGCACGGCCGCCGACAGCGGAAATCCGAGCAGGCAGATCAGCCTGCGCCACGGCTGGCCATGCAGGGCCGCGCCGAGCGACGCAACGGCCAGCCCTGCCGCCAGCGTCACGGCCTGGCCGCCGCCGGCCAGCCGACCGAGCAGGCAGACGCCCCAGGCCAGCGCCCAGGTCGCCAGCGCCGACAGCGGCCAGCCGACCGCGCGACCCGCCAGACGGGCCACCAGACGGGCCACCAGACGGCCCGGTCGTGGCCGCAGCCCCTGCCCGGTCGATCGGCCGTCAGCGTCCGTGCGCGGCCGATGCGGGTGGCGTTCGCGGCGGACGGTCTGGCGCATGCGGACAAATTATCGGGAACTTTCCGCGAGCGACCTCCAATCACATATAAATAGCACTTTACGCAGTCAATTCCCGTGCAGCCGCGGCGGTCGAACCGACGGCCGGCGGCGGGCACGTTCGAGAGGTGGTGAAGACATGGATGCAGTGTTGATGATCGTGGCGTTGTCGCTGGTGGCGCTGGTGGTCATCCTCTTTCTGGAACTGCGCGGGGCCCAGCGCCGCATGGACGACATGCGCGACGAGCTGGAATCGCGCCTGCGCCGCAGCCTGCAGGACGTGGCCGGCCCGGTGGCCCGCATTCCCGACCTGGAGCAGCGGCTGATCCACGTGGAGCGCGAGGTGGCCGTGGCCCAGCATGTCGGGGCGGCCGGGGATCCCGTGCCGGCGGGCGTCTCTCCTGCGCCGGCCCCGGCGGCATGAGCCCGCCGGGCTGTCCCAAGGGCGAGTCCCGGAGTGCGCAGCATGAAGGTACCCCAGTGAGCGACGGGCCGCGGCCGCAGCGGGTGCGCAGGGCGTGCGTGCGCTGCGCCTGGGCCGGCGGGCAGCGGCGCCGGCCGGCGCTCAGTCCGGCGGCGGCAGGCTGGCGTCGAGCGGGGGCAGCATGGCGGACGACGCCTCGCCCGCCCGGCTGGCATGCGCCCAGGCCAGCAGCTGGGCGATCACCGGATACAGGCGCACCGGCACGCTGGCGTCCAGCTCGACATGGGCACTGAGCCAGCGCGCCAGCAGCGGCGATTCGGCCAGCGGCACGCCGTGCCGCTCGGCCAGCGCCCGCATGCGCAGCGCCACCTCGTCGGTGCCCTTGGCCACCACCACCGGCGCTTCCATGCGGGCGGCGTCGTAGCGCAGCGCCACGGCGAAGTGGGTGGGGTTGACGACCACCACGTCGGCGCGCTCGACCGCCGACATCATGCGGCGGCGCGACGCTTCGCGCTGCAGTGAGCGCAGCCGGGCGCGGATCTCGGGCGACCCTTCGCTTTCCTTTGATTCGTCCTTGACGTCCTGCAGCGTCATGCGCAGGTCGCGGCGGAAGCTGAACCACTGGAAGGCGGCATCGGCCACGGCCACGACCAGCACCACCAGGCACAGCCACTGCAGGCCGCCGGCCAGTGTCGCGCCCAGATGCTGCAGCGCGGCAGGCAGTGCCGCCGTGGCCGGCAGCACCAGGCCGTCGCGGCGCGCCAGCAGGTAGGCTGCGCCCACCCCCACCACGGCCGCCATCACGGCCACGCCCTTGCCCAGGGTGAACAGGTTGCGCGCCGCGAACATGCGGCCCAGGCCCGCCAGCGGATCGAGCCGGCCGAGGTCGAAGCGGGGCGCGAACACCGGGCGCATGCCCGCGAGCACCAGCGGTCCCAGCACACCGGCAACGGCGGCCAGCAGCAGGTAGGCCAGCAGCCACAGCGCGAACGACAGCAGCGGCCCGGCCGACCACCGCGCCAGGTGGTCGAGCGCATCGACACCGGGCGGCAGCTGCAGTGCCGACGCGACCATCGTGCGCGCGGCCTGCCACAGGCTGGCGCCTCCCAGCGCGGCCGCCAGCACGGCCACGGCCAGCTGGATGAGCAGGCTCAGGTCGCGCGACTGCGCGAAGCGCCCGTCCTCCCGGGCCTTCTGCAGGCGCCGTTCACTGGGTTCGAGCGACCGCTCCTGGTCGGAATCCGGACCGGCCATCGATCACCCCGCCTCAGTTCGGGGCGTCGCGCTCGAGGCTGTCGGCCAGCGCCGCGGCGCGCTGCACTTCCTCGCGCGTGAGCGCGCGCTCGATCTCGTCGGCACGGTCCCGCGCGGCCGCGCCGCCCGCCTTGAACGACAGCCGGAACCAGGCCAGCGCAGCCACCTCGTCCCGTGGAACGCCGATGCCCTTGAGGTACATCAGCGCCAGGTTGAAGCGGCCGACCGCGTCGCCCTTGCGCGCCGCCCGCAGGTACCACTGCGCCGCGGTCGCGTAGTCGCGCTGGGCGCCCACGCCGCTCTCGTACACCGCGCCCAGCTGCACCATGGCCGCCACGTTGCCCGAGCCCGCCGCCGACAGCAGCCAGTGCCAGCCCTTCTGCGTGTCCTTGGCCGTGCCGATGCCCTGGAAGTACATCTGCGCCAGGTCGTACTGCGCCCGCGGATTGCCGGCCGTGGCCAGCACCTCGAAGCGCTGCAGGGCCTCGGCGTAGTCGCCGCCCTCGTAGGCGTTGCGCGCCCGGTCGTAGTCGGAGCAGCCGGCCAGCGCGGCCAGCCCCCAGACCGCAGCCAGCAGGGCGGCGCGGGCCAGCGCGCGTGCCGGCCGCATCTCACTGCGCCTCGTCGACGGGTGGCGGCGCATACGAGGCACCCAGCGCACCGCCCAGGCGGCGGGCATAGCCGCCGAGCACACGCCGGGTGATGTCGGGGTAGAACGGCGCAGCCGCCAGGTAGCCCTTCTGCCGCATGCAGTTGGGCTGGTCCTTGGCGGTCTCGCAGGCGGCGATGGCACCCAGGCGGAAGGACTCCACCTGTTCCCCCACCACGAACAGGCCGGCCAGCGGCACGAGGGTGATCGCCCCCCACTTGAGCAACTGCCGCAGCAGCCGGCCAAGCCGGGTCATCAGGTTCTTCATCATCCGGCCCTAGAGGTCGTGGTCGAGGAACAGCAGGCGGTTGCGCCAGAGCTCGAATCCGTTGAGGTAATGCACGCGGTCGCGGGCCACGGTGTCGTTGAACAGCCGGCCGTGGACCATGCGCCAAGGCGCCATCTCGCCGTCCGCGCGCCAGGCGCGCAGCGCGCCCGCCAGTTCACGGCAGGCGAAGTTGTTGACGTCGGGCACCGTGCAGCGCACCTGGTCGTCGTGCGCCTCGAGCAGGCCGGTGGCGGCATGGACGTCGATGCGCACGCGCGGCAGGCGGGGCGGCAGCGCGGTGGCGTCGCCGGGCAGGCGCGTGAGCACCACGGTGCGCCCGGTGGGCGCACAGGCGCGCGGCGGCTCCGGGTTGCACGCCACTTCGTGGAAGCGGTCGAACCCGGCGCGCTCCTGCGCACAGCTGAGCACCACCACGCTGCACAGCATCAGCAGGCCGGACCAGGCGAACAGGCGAGTGACGTTCAGATTCATGGCGCGACCTGCCGGCGCAGGGCCAGCGCTTCATCGGGCTCCACCTGGCGCCAGGGACGGTCGGGCGGCAGGTTGCGGTAGATCACCGAGTGGGCCTCGATGAGCAGGGGTTCGTCGGGGCTGAGCGTGTCGCGCATCCGGGCATAGGCCTGGATGGCGCCGGCGCGGTCGCCGCGCGCCTGGCTGCCGATCACGGCGCAGCGGAACAGGCGCGCCACCAGGGCGGGTTCCGGCTGCGGCTGGCGCGCGCCCAGGTGCTCGGCCAGCGCAAGGCAGGCCCCGGGATGGCCCTGGGCGGCGGCCCGGGCGAGGTGGAGTTGCGCCGTGCCGAATTCCTGGGCACGGCGCCGCCGCAGCACGGCCGCGGTGGCCGGGAACTGCGCATCGGTCTCGGCCTGGGAACGCGCCGTGTGGGTCTGCGCCGCCCGCAGCCCCAGCAGGCCGCGCTCGTAGGCGGCTTCCACGTCGCCGGCCTGCGACATGTCCGCCAGCGTCTGCAGCACCTGCCTGCTGGCCGCCAGGGCATCGAGCAGGCGGCCCTCGTCGGTGGCGCAGCCTGGGCGCATCAGGCACAACTGCTGCTGCATCACCACCACCTGGGCGCTGTCGTAGCGGCGCACCAGCGCCTGCACGGGCGATTCGGCAGGCGCCGCCGGCGGCGCACCCTTGGCCCTGGCATGGGCCTGCGGCGTGGCATGCCCGGCCGCCTGCGGGGCCGGCGCATGCTCCGCGGCCCAGGCCGGCAACGCACAGCCCAGCCACAGCCACAGCCACAGCCATGCGGCAGCCAGCGGCAGCCTGCGGTGCGGTGGACGGCTCAATTGCGCCTCGGCAGGATGAAGGCCTGGCCCCGGTTGCGCGAGGCCTCCGGCACCGGCGCCTGGGGCGGCGGCGGCGGCTCGCGCTGCAGACCGGGCGGCGGCGGCGGGAACAGCCCGCCCGAACCGCTGCCGCCCGCCGGCGCGCCGCCGCTGCCGGCCTGCTGGCTGAGGCCGGCGCCGTAGGGCCGCTCTGCCGCCGCGCGCTCGCGCGCCGCCCGGTCGGCATCGCCCGGCGGCGTTGCCTGGGGCATCGGCGCCAGCGCCGCACCCGAGGCCGCCGCCGCTGGCGGCGCGGCGGCACCCGCATCCGGCACGCTGGCCCCGGCCGCCGGCACGGATGCCGCGCCGGTCGCGGAGGCCGCCGCGGCCGGACGGGACGCGCCGCCCGAGGACGACTTCAGCACCAGCAGCGAGATGCGCCGGTTCAACGGATCGTTCGGGTCGGCCGGATTGAGCTGCACGCTGTCGGCGAAGCCGGCCACGAAGCCGATGCGCGACTCCTGCAGGCCGCCGCTGACGATCGCGCGTCGCGCCGCATTCGCGCGCTCGCTGGACAGCTCCCAGTTGCCGTAGCCGGCCGGGCCGCCGCCGAAGCGCCGCGAATCGGTGTGGCCCTCGATGCGCAGGCGGTTGTCCAGACCGCTGAGCGCCCGGCCGATGGTGACCAGCAGCTGCTGCGTCTGGGGGGCCATCTCCGCACTGCCCGAGGCGAACATCGGACGGTTCTTCTCGTCGACGATCTGGATGCGCAGGCCTTCGGTGGTGATGTCCATGAAGATCTGGCTCTTGAACTTGTCCAGGGCCGGATCGGAGGCGATCTGCTGCTCCAGGTCGCGCTTGGTCTGCTCCAGCTTCGCCTGCTGCGTCTGGCGGAACTGCTCGTCCACCTGTTCCTCGTTGCTGACCTTGCGCTGCGGGGTGTTGGAGTCGGCCTTGGCCTCCTGGCCGGCCTGCTTGAAGATGTTGTCGCCGCCGCCCTTGATGATGCGCGTCGCGTCGCCCGATCCCGAGCCGCCGGCCACGGCCACGCGCAGCGGGTTCTGGAAATACGCGGAGATGCCGGCCAGGTCGCCCGAGGTGGTCGAGCCCAGCACCCACATCAGCAGGAAGAACGCCATCATGGCCGTCACGAAGTCGGCGTAGGCGATCTTCCAGACGCCCCCATGCGAGCCATGGGCGGCCTTCTTGACCCGCTTGACGATGATCGGCGGCAGGGCCTTGTCGGGTGCGGTGGCCACTACTTGCCCTTGACTGCCTTGGTTTCCTCGTCAAGCTCCTTGAAGCTCGGGCGCAGGTCGGCGTAGAGGATCTTGCGGCCGAATTCCACGGCGGCGGGCGCCGTGAAGCCGTTCAGATGCGCCAGCAGCACGGCCTTGATGCACAGGTAGCTCTTCGACTCGGCGTCGGCGTTCTGCTCCATCACGGTGGCCACGGGCCCGACGAAGGAATAGGCCAGCAGGATGCCCAGGAAGGTTCCGACCAGCGCCGCGCCGATCAGCTTGCCCAGCTCGGCCGGCGGCAGGCCGATCGAGCCCATGGTGTGGACCACGCCCATCACCGCGGCCACGATGCCGAAGGCCGGCAGGGCGTCGGCCACCTTCTGGATCACGCCCACCGGCACATGGGCCGACTGGTGGTGCACCTCCAGTTCCTGCTCCATCAGGCTCTCGATCTGGACCACGTTCAGTGCACCGCCCAGCATCATGCGCAGGTAGTCCGTCAGGAACTCGAGCAGGTGGTGGTCCTTGCTGATCGACGGGTACTTCTCGAACAGCGGGCTCGAATGCGGCTCCTCGATGTCGCCTTCCATCGACATCAGGCCATCGCGGCGGATCTTGCTGAGGATCTCGAACAGCAGGCACAGCAGGTCCAGGTACAGGCGCTTGCTGGCCGAGGACCCCTTGAACGCCGTGGGCAGCGCCGCGAAGGTCTGCTTCAGGATGCGCATGCTGTTGGAGGCCACCATGTACCCGATGGCCGCCCCCACGATGGTCAGGACTTCGGTTGGTTGCCAGAGCACGCTGATGTGGCCGCCGTGCAGCGCGTAGCCGCCCAGCGCACACATCATGCCGATGATCCAGCCAAGAGGGATGGTCATGTCGATTCAGGTGAAGGAAGAGGGACCCCTGCCCGCCTCAGCGGAAGAGGTCGAAGAGGGAGACGGCGGACTGGATCTTGTTGAACATCGCGCGGGCCGCCACCAGCTGCGCCTGGTAGTTCGACAGGTCCGAGATCGACGCGGCCACGTCGGTGTCCTGGATGCGGGACAGCGCCGTCTGGGCGGCCAGCGCGAACGAGGCGTTGACGTCCTGGTAGTTCGACAGCACGCTCCATCGCGCGCCGACCGAGCCGCGCGCCTGCTGCACGTCCGCCAGCAGTGCGCCGATATGCGACTGCGCGTCGGCCAGGTCCTGGTCCTGCGCGGCCTTCAGCTGCTGGCGGTCGTTGTCGATGGTGCGGTTGGCCGCCGCGATGGCCGCGCCATCCCGCTCGGCGGCTGGCCTGGCCATTTCGGCGGCCAGCGACGCCTGCGCAGCCTCCAGCGCGGTGGCGTCGACCACCCGCGCCTGCAGTCGCAGCACCAGGGCGTCGTCCGGCGGCGTGGCGGCCTGGGCCGTCGCCAGCTGGGCGCGGGCTTCGCTGGCGCCCAGCCGCGCGGTGCTGGCCCGCACGCCGTTGCCGGTGACCGCCGCGGCCAGCGCGCCGCCGCCCAGGGCGCGCAGGGCGCTGCGGGTCTCCGCGTCCAGCGACACCTGGGCGTTCATGGTCTGGCCGGGGCGCACCGCCAGCGCCGGGTGCGTCTGCGCCAGTTCGTCGCGCCGCGCGGTCCAGAGCGCGATCGCCTGGTTGGCGGCGGCCAGGTCGTCGGCAGCGCTGCCGGCGCTGCCCTGCGCGATGGCACCGGAGGCCGCCGCCGCCTTGGCCAGCTGCGCGTTCAGCGCCGCGTCGATCTCCTCGCTGGTGTACGAGTAGATCGGCCGTGCCTGGCTGTCGGTGCGCTTCATCTCGGCGCGCACCGCCTCGGCATCCAGCTCCAACTGCATGCCGAAGGTGGCCAGGCTGCCCGCGTCGAGGGCGCCGTTGCGCGCCTGGACCATGACCTCGGCCATGTGCCCCAGCGAATCGGCCAGCGACGCCAGGCTGACATCGCTTTCGCTGAAGCGGATGTCGAGCTCGTCGATGTTGGCGTTGAAGACCCCGGCCTGCCGCTGCGTTTCCAGCAGCTGCGAGCTCAGGCGCACGGCGGCGATGTCCTGCGACGCGGCATCGACCCGGGTGCCCGAGGCGATCGCCTGCTGGGCCTGCATCACGGCGGCATTGCTCGCCGAGATGGCATCGAGCGAGACCTGGAACATCTGGGATGTGGACACTCTCATCGTCGTCTCCAGGTCAGCGGCCCACGATGGCCAGCAGGTCGTCGAGCAGGGTGGCCTGGGCCTGCAGCAGCTTGCCCGCCGCCGAGAAGGCCCGCTGGTAGTTCATCAGGTTGGCGGCCTCCTCGTCGAGGTTCACGCCCGACTGGCTCTGGAAGTCCGCACGCAGGCGCGCCTCGACCACGGCCGAGCCGGAGCGCGCCGACTCGTGCGTGGTCACCTGCGAGCCCACGTTCGCGATGAAGCCGTGCCAGGCCTGCAGCAGGCCGCTGCGCAACGCATCGGCATTGCTGGCCTCGTCGTTCGAGTTGGTCTGGACGGCCAGGCCCTGGAGGGCGTCGTCGACCATGGCGGAGGTGGTGCCGGGCAGCTTGTCGTTGAAGGCGCCGAGCACCGCCAGCGCCCGCGTCAGCTGGCTGGCCTGCGCGGGCACCTCGCCGGCTTCGGCCGAGAACAGGTCGGTGAAGGCGCGGATGCGCTGGTCGACCTGGCCGTTCGGATGCGTCACCTCGGAAGGCGTCCTGGCCAGCAGCAGCTGCGCGCCCAGCTCGCCCTGCACGGCAGCGCTGCGCAGGCCGATCTGCACCGGCGCACCCTGGCCCCGGTCGAACTGCATGGCGAGCAGCACGCCGGCGTCGTCGGCAGCGTCGTCGCGCACGACCAGCGCGGCCGCCTCCAGGCCGTTGACCAGCGGCTGGCCGTCGACGAACACGTAGGCCAGGCCGTCGCCATTGACCCCCAGGTCGCCGCCCACCAGCGCGCCGGCCTTCAGCAGCAGTTCGTCCCGGCGGTCCAGCAGGGCGGCATCGGGCCCCGAACTGCCGGTCGACGGCCGGGCAGCGAGCTGCCGGTTGATCAGCGCCAGTTCGCCGGCGATGGCGTTGGCGGACTTGATGTCGGTGGCCACGTGGGCCGCGGCGTCGCTGCTGACCTGCGCCAGGCTGTCCTTGAAGTTGCGGGCCGCGGCCAGCAGGGCACCGCCCTGCGCCTTGACCGTGACCAGGGCCGAGCCGGACGCCGGGTTGGTGGCCAGCAGGCCCAGGCTGGTGAAGAAGGCGTTCACCGATTCATCCATGGCCAGCGCCGGATCGGCCACCTGGCCGTCCAGGCCACGAAAGGCCGAGGTGATGGCGCCGTGGTATGCCGTGACACCGGCCTGGCGCACCCGCTGCTGCTGCAGCAGCGCGCTCCAGTCGCGGCTGAAGCCGCTGACGCTGACGCCGTTGCCCAGCGGCGGCGCAGCGCTGGACAGCACCTTGTCGATGCCGGCGTCGAGGCGCCGGCGGACGAAGCCGGCGGCCGTCTGGCCGGCGACGTTCTGCGATGTCAGGTCGATGCCGGCCTGCGCGTTCTGCAGGGCCGACAGCGCCGTGTGGGAAAGAGAGCTGGCATTCATGAAGGAGATTCCGGAAGGCGTTCAAGCCTTAGACGGCGATCGCGGCCCGATCCATTAGCCGGGAGCCCCGGGCACGGCCGCCGCGTCCGTCCGATAGGCCTGCATGCCCTGCATCCAGCGCCGGGCGGACGCCGCCAGGCCCAGCCCGCCGACCGCCGCGACGGTGGCCGCCAGGTGGTCGTCGGCCAGCTGCAGGTAGCCTTCGGACGGCCGGGGGGCATCGGCATTCCCGTCCAGGCTGGCACGGCGCAGCTGCGACAGCAGCTGGCGCACCAGCAGCTGCTCGAACTGCCGTGCCGCGCCGTCCAGACCGCTGGCGGACGGACGCGCCAGCGCATCGGCCTGGCGCACGGACAAACCGCTGGCGGCGGGCATCGCCACGGGCAGGGCGCCGGGGATCGGGGCGGTGGGCAGCATTCAGATCACCTCGAGTTCGGCGCGCAGCGCGCCGGCTGTCTTCAGGGCCTGCAGGATGGAGATCAGGTCCGACACGTTGGCCCCCAGCAGGTTGAGCGCGCGCACCACCTCGTCCAGCGACGCGGCTGCCGGCAGCGCCACGAGCGCGGCCTTGGGCTGGTCGATCTCGGCGGCGTCGCGGGTGGTGACGGCGGTCTCGCCGCGCGAGAACGGCGCCGGCTGGCTGACCTGCGGGTCCTTGGTAACGCGGATCGTGAGCGCACCGTGCGAGATGGCGCAGGGCTCCAGCGTCACCAGCTGGTTCATCACCACCGAGCCGGTGCGGGAGTTGATGACCACGCGCGGCCCGGGCGCCTCGGTGGCCACGCGCACCTGCTCCAGCGCCGCCAGGAAGGACATGCGCGCCGCCGCATCGGCAGGCAGGCGCACCTGCAGGAAGCGCGCATCGACCGGCAGGGCCACGCCGGGCCCGAAGCGCTGCGCGATGGCGTCCAGCGCATGCTGCATCAGCGTGAAGTCACTGCGCGCCAGCTCGATCTGCACGAAGTCCTGGTCGAGCTGGCCAGGCACTTCGCGTTCGACCGAGGCGCCGCCCGGAATGCGGCCGGCCGACAGCTGGTTGACCTGCACCGAGGCGCCCCCACCGCCGCCGGCACCCGCCCCGCCGACGACGATGTTGCCCTGCGCCATGCCGTAGACCTGGCCATCGGCGCCGCGCAGCGGCGTCATCAGCAGGGTCCCGCCGCGCAGGCTCTTCGCATTGCCCAGCGACGACACCGTCACGTCGATGGCCTGCCCGGGCCGCGAGAACGGCGGCAGCGTGGCGGTGACGATCACGGCGGCGGTGTTCTTCAGCTGGATGTTCTGTCCGGGCGGGACCGAGACACCCAGCGCCTGCAGCATCGAGACCACGCTCTGCCGCGTGAACGGCGTCTGCGTAGTCTGGTCGCCGGTGCCGTCCAGCCCGACGGCCAGGCCGTAGCCGATGAGCTGGTTGTTGCGCACGCCGGTGACGGTCGAGATGTCCTTCAGCCGCTCGGCGCCGTGCGCCAGTGCGCAGGCCAGCCCCAGGCAGAGGCCCAGGCCGACGCGCAGCCGGTGCCACGCCGCACGGACCCGGGCAGGCACTGCGCGCTTCGGCATCGCCCCGGCCATCAGAACGGCCAGAACTTCAGCGCGGCACGCGTGAGCAGCCCCGGCGCCTGCGCGTCGTCGGCGGCGCCGCGGCCGCGGTACTCGATGCGGGCATCGGCCACCAGGGTGGACGACACGGTGTTGCCGTTGAGGTCCACCGGGTTGACCACGCCGGCAAAGCGGATGACCTCCTCCTCGTCGCTGACGGCCAGGCGCTTCTCGCCGGCGACCAGCAGGTTGCCGTTGGCATAGACCTCGACCACCGTGACGGTGATGGTGCCGGAGAAGTCGTTGGTGGCGCTGCTGCCGCCCTTGCCCGCGAAGCTGTTGCCGCTGGTCGCCGCCATCGACAGGCCCGCCAGGTTCTCCAGCACCGGCACCTTGGCGCCGGCCGTGACCTTGCTGCCCAGCGTGCCTTCCTTGCTGGCACTGGCCGAGCTCTTCTTGTTGGCGCTGGTCTTCTCGTTGAGCACCACGGTCAGGGTGTCCCCGACGGTCCGCGCACGCCGGTCCTCGAACAGCGGCCGGTAGCCGGTGCTCAGGCCGCCGGCGGCCGGGAACAGGCTGCCGCGACTGGCCGGCACCGACTGCGCCGGGCGCGGCTTGGCACTGGTGACGGGCAGTTCGCTGACCGTGCGGTCGGCGCTGGACAGCGGCACGGCACAGCCGCCCAGCAGCCCCAGCGCCAGGGACGCGACAACCAGAGCGCGCGACAGCCGGGCCATCACAGCTGCGCCAGCTTCTGCAGCATCTGGTCCGACGCGGTGATCGCCCGCGCGTTGACCTCGTAGGCACGCTGCGCCTGAATGAGCGACACCAGTTCCTCCGCGACGTTGACGTTTGACGCCTCGACGTACGCCTGGCGCAGCGTGCCGGCGCCGTCGGTGCCGGGCAGGCCGGGCTGCGGCGCGCCGGACGCCGCCGTCTCCACCAGCAGGTTGCCGCCGATGGACGCGAGGCCGCCCGGGTTGACGAAGCGCGCCAGCTGCAGCTCGCCGACCTGGTTCAGGGCCACCTGGCCCGGCAGCTGCACCGACACCTGGCCGGTCTCGCTGATGACGATGCCCGTCGCATTGGCGGGAATGGTGATGCCGGGCGCCAGCACGTAGCCCGACTGGTTCACGAGCTGGCCCTGGGCGTCGCGCGAGAAGTTGCCGTCGCGCGTGTAGGCGGTCTGGCCGTCGGGCAGCGTGACCTGGAAGAAGCCCTGCCCGTTGATGGCCAGGTCGAGCTGGTTGCCGGTGGACGTCAGCGCGCCCTGCAGGAACATGCGCTCGGCCGCGCCCGCACGCACGCCCGTGCCGACCTGCAGGCCGCTGGGCGCCTGCGACTGCCCGCCCGTGGGACCGCCAGCGGCGCGCAGGGTCTGGTAGAGCAGGTCCTCGAAGACCGGCTTGGTCCGCTTGTAGCCGTTGGTGGCCGCGTTAGCCAGATTGTTCGCGATCACGTCCAGGTTGGTCTGCTGCGCATCCAGCCCGGTCTTGGCAATCCACAACGATCGGATCATGTCGTGCTTTCCGGGCGCGTCAGCGCACGCCCGCAATCAGTTGGTTGGCGCTGCGCGCGTTCTGGTCGCCGTTGCGCACCAGCTGCATCGACAGGTCGAACAGGCGCGACTGCGAGATCATCTGCACCATCGCGTCGGAGACGCTCACATTGGACGTTTCTGCGGCGCCCTGGCGCACCCGCACGGCGGCCGCGTCGGCCAGCGCCGGGCGGCCACGCGACTCCATCAGGCCGTCGAATCCCCGGTCCAGCGCGCCCGGGTCGGCGCGCACGATGCGCAGCTGGCCGATGCGGGTGCCGCTGGTCTCGCCGTCGCGCCGCGCATAGACCACGCCGTCGCCGCCCACCTCGGGCACGCTGCCGGGCGGCATCCGCAGGTCGCCGACATCGCCCTGCAGCGCGGCGCCGGCGGCGGTCCGCAGCACGCCCTGCTCATCGACCGACAGCCGACCGGCGCGGGTGTACGCGGTCGAGCCGTCCCGGCGCCTGACCGTGAACCAGCCGTCCCCCTCCAGCGCCAGGTCGAAGGGGTTGCCGGTCTGCTCAATGCGCCCGCCCAGGCTCGAGAAGCCCGGGCCCGCGTCCACCACCGTGACGCGCGTGCCGGCGCCATCGCCGCGCACGGGCACCGCGCGGAACGACGCCAGCTGCTCCCGGAAGCCCGGCGTGCCGGCGTTGGCGAGGTTGTTCGTCGTCAGCGCCAGCTGGTCGACCGCGTTGCGCGCGCCGGCCATGGCGGTGAACACCATGCGGTCGATCATCAGCGGCCCATGTTGATGGCGGTGGTCAGCAGGGTGTTGGCGGCCTGCAGGCCCTGCGAATTGGCCTGGTAGTTGCGCTGCTGGATCATCAGGTTCACCAGCTCGGCAGCCATGTCGGTGGTGCTCTGCTCCAGCATCTGCGAGCGGATGGCGCCGAAGGAGCCCGCGGTGCCGGTGCCCAGCGTGGCCGCCCCCGAGGCGACGGTCTCCTCGAAGACGGTGCCGCTGGCCGGATTGAGCCCGGTCTCGCTGGGGAAGGTCGCCAGCACCAGCTGGCCGGCCACCAGCGACTTGCCATTGGTGTACTGGCCGGTCAGCAGGCCGGTCTCGTCCACGCTGACACCGGTCAGCGCGCCCGGCGGGTAGCCATCGGCGCTGTTCGTCCGGACCTGGAAGCCGGCGCTGTAGGCCGTCATGCCCGACAGGTCGAGCGCGACGTCGACCAGCGGGTGGCCCTGCGCATCGCTGATCCGCGCGCCGAAGGTGGTCGGCACCGTGGCCGAGGTGCCGTCGCCCGAGGCGGTCAGCGAACCCACCAGACGCCCGTCGATGAACTGCAGCGTCCCCACCCGGGTGGCCTCGACCGCGCCGCGGTGGGCCGCATCGGCCGCCAGCGCAGCCGTGTCGGCGGCCAGCTTGGCGTCGAGCGCCGGCGCCTCGGCGGCCTGCGCCGCCGCCGCCGCCTGCTCCAGCGGCGCCGCCGCCGCCACGGCCGCGGTCTTGGCGTTCAGCGCGGCGGCGAGCGCATCCTTGTCGGCGGGCGGATTCTGCTGCGCCAGCAGGTCGGTGTAGGCCTTGTCGGCCGCCTGCGCCGCAGCGCGCGGCGCGGCCGCGGCCAGGTCCGCCGCCTTGCGGGCGGCGACGGCGGCGTTGTACTGGCTGGTCTTGGCCTCGGCATTGGCCAGCGCGGCCGTGTACCTGTCGGCCAGCACCTGGGCCGCATCGGCCGCGGCCTCGGCCGTCGCGCCCAGCGTGGCGGTGCCCGTGTTGCCCACGCTGGCGCGGGCCATGGTCACGCCGTCGGCCTGCATGTAGACCTCGTACTGCGTGGCGGTGGCGGTCGCCGGCGGCGTGGTCCGGCTGCGCGGATCGTCGACCACGGTCGCGGCGATCTTCTTGAAGAACAGGCTCACCTGGTGGGCCAGTCCCTTGCTGTCATAGACCTCGACCGTGGTGCTGGCGTTGTAGGTGCTGGGATCGTCGGCGCGGAAGATCCGCGACGTGGCGGTGGCCACGCCGCCCATGTTCACCACCGGCTCGGGCAGGCGGACGTCCAGATTGGCCGCCACCGTGCCCTTGGCCGAAGCCAGGGGCGCCACGTTGGCAGGCGGCAGCTTCAGTGCACCGAGGGTGGCGGTCGTGCCGGTCAGCGAAGAGTCCGACTGGTAGCCGGTCAGGAACAGGCCGTTCGCGTTGACGATGTACCCGTTCCTGTCGGCCGAGAAGCTGCCGTTGCGGGAGTAGTAGACGCTGGCCGCGTCGCCGGCACTCTGGTTGCTGAGGCGGAACATCCCCTGCCCCTGCACGGCCAGGTCGAGCGACGAGCTGGAGGCCTTGAGCGCCCCCTGCACATCCATGCGCCTGGTGCCGCCCTCGGTGCTGGGCGACATGCCCGCGGACTGGACGGCCCGGAAGTACTGGTCGACGAACAGGGACGACCGGGCCTTGTAGCCCACGGTCGAGGCGTTGGCGACGTTGTTGCTGGTGACCTGGATGGCCGCCGCCTGGGCCATCAGGCCGCCGATGCTGGTGTCGAATGCGCTCATGGCGTGTGCTCAGGGTTTGGAGAGTTGCACCACGTCGGCAGCGGCAAGGCTGCGCCCGTCGGTGGTCAGAAGCTGGACGCCGGTGTCGGACCGGCGGACGCCGGCGACCACGCCCTGGGTGAGCACGGCACCGCCGACGGACGCGCCCTTGCCGTCGGCGGCGGTCAGCGACAGCCGGTAGCTGCCCGCCGGCGCGCGCTGGCCGTCCTCGCCCACGCCGTCCCAGAGGAAGCTGTGCGTGCCCTTGGCCAGTGCGCCCAGGCTCAGTTCGTCGACGACGCGGCCATCGGCGGCGGTGATGCGCACCCGCGTCTGCGTGCTGTCGGCATCCAGCCGGAAGCCGAAGTCGGCCACGCCGGCATCGCCCAGCGCCAGCACCGACCCCGGCGCCAGCACGTTGTCGCCGATCAGTGCCGCGCTGTTGACGAAGGACTGCGCCTGGGCCTGGGCAAGCATCGCGTTGATGCTGGTGTTCAGCCGCTCGATGCCGCTGGCGGTGTTCAGCTGCGTGAGCTGGCTGGTCATCTGCGCCGGGTCCTGGGCGTTCATCGGATCCTGGTTCTGGATCTGCGCCAGGAGCATCTTCATGAAGTAGTCCTGCGTCTCGGCCGCCGACGTGCCGAGGCTGGTCTTCGCCCTGGTGGCCGCCCCGGTCGGGTCATAGGCATTGACGCCCGGGGGCAGTGCGGAGCTCGTCGGCATCAGGACCTCACCATGTCGATCACGCGCTGCAGCAGCTGGCGCGAGTTGTTCATCAGATCGATGTTCATCTGGTAGCTGCGCGAGGCCGCCACCATGTTGACCATCTCCTCCACCGGGTCCACGTTGGAGGCCTGCACATAACCCCGCGTATCGGCGTTCGGGTGCCCGGGCTTGTAGATCTGGCGCAGCGGTGCGGCACTCTCCACCACGGCCGCCACCTCGACGCCGGCCCCCGCGGCACCGAAGCCGGGCACGGGCCGGAACACCACCTGGTGGGCGCGGTAGGCCTCGCCGGTGGCCGAACTGGTCGACTCGGCATTCGCGATGTTCGAGGCCACGGCGTTGAGCCGCTGGCTCTGCGCCACGGTGGCACTGGCACCGATGCGGAAGGCGTCCAGCAGGCTCATGGCTGCCCCGTCAAGGCCATCTGGCGCGAGCGCACGGTCTGGCCCAGCAGCGCGGCGGCCAGCTCGAAGCCCATGGTGTTCTCGGCGAAATGCGCCCGCTCCACGTCCGGGTCGACCGTGTTGCCGTCGATGCTCGGCTGCAGCGCCGTGCGGTACTGCACCGCCGGGGCCTCGCCGGCCCCCGGGGCCGCCAGGTGCCGCGGATCGCTGGCCACCATGGGCAGACCGGCCTGCGTGGTCAGCCCCTGCATCCGGGCACGCAGCTCGGCGTCGAACGCCAGGTCGCGCGCCTGGTAGCCCGGCGTGTCGGCATTGGCCAGGTTCGAGGCCAGGACCTGCTGCCGATGGCTGCGCAGCTGCAGCGCAGCCGCGTTGAACGCCAGCGGGTCGAACTGCGGAACGGTCTTCATGGCGGCAGGCTCGGGCATGGTGGATCCACACTCGCAATCCGCGTGCCAAGCTGTTTACGCGCTTTACCCTCTATTCAGCTGCCACCAAGGGGAAATCATTGCCACCGCGCAACCGCGCCTGCCGGATCCGCACCGGCAAGCTTTGCCGGTCTCAGTTCGATTCCTTGATCAACCGCGCATTCAGCGGCTGCACCGGCCGGGCGTTCATCGGGTACAGGCGGGAGAAGATGGCGATCTGCTCGGGCGACACCTGCACCGGGTTCTTCATCACCATCCAGAGCACGTCCTCGCTGCAGGGCGGCGTGGTCAGGGAGCCCATGTAGGTGAAGTAGCGGCGGTCCTCGGGCAGCAGCCTGGCCAGGTCCAGCGGCATCGGCGCGGCCAGGTCCACGTGGCGTTCCAGCGGCAGGTTGTTCCACACCGCCTGCACCACCGGCTGCGCCGTGCCGCGGGTCATCAGGACCGCCACCACGGCCAGGCGGCCGTCGGTGTCCTTGTGCACCAGGTGCGCCACCATCTCGAAGCCGCGGCCGTTGATGCGCTCCTCGGACGGCCGGTGGAAGTGGAACTGCTGCAGCTCGTAGCGGCGGCCCATCACCTCGATGGTGTTGCCCGCGCCCACGTTGACCTGCACGGTGTGGCCGTTGTCGATGACCCGGAAGCCGCTGGGTTGGTAGTCGAACTGCACCGGCTCGAGCTCGACCCGGATGCCGTCGCGGATGTCGATCGGGCTCTGCCGCTTGCCCGTGGCGCAGGTCGAGAAGTTGGGGTCCAGCTGGCTCCAGCGGTCGGGCGCGCCGGCACCGCTGTACGACCAGTGCGGCAGGTGCTCGGCAGCCTTGGCCGCCCGGTGCGCCGCGGCCAGGTCGGCCGCCTCGCTGCGCACCGCGCGCCGGCCGGACGCGCCCGCCGCGGCGGACGGCGCCGCCGGCTTGGCAGCGGCCGCCAGGTCACCGGTCTTCAGCACCAGTTCTCCGGTGCCGCCCAGGCGGCTGGCGAGCATCTGCTGCAGCGCCGTGTCCGGGTCGGCAGCGGGCTTGGCCGGGGCAGCGGCGCTGGTGGCGGCGGCGGCCGTCGCGGGCTCCGCCGCCGGCTTGCCCTTCACCGGCGCCAGGGCACCCGATGCCGGCGAGATCGCCGGCTTGGCGACGGCCGGCTTGGCTGGCGCCGGCTTGGCCGCCTCGGCATGGGCGTCACTGGCGCCGGACGGCAGGGGCCAGGCCAGGGCAAGGGCCAGCGGCAGGGCCAGGAACGTGGGACGGGGCAGGCGGTGTTGGGTTGTCATGGGAACCTCGGGTTGGCTTTGGATGCACGGTCGGATGCAGCGGCGTCGCGGCCCGGGACGCGCGCGGGCGGCTGGCCGGTCGCGGCGGCGGGCTTCATCGCGGCGCTGTCGGCGCAGGCGGCCCAGGACAGGCCGCCCGACGGCCGCAGCCGCAGGGCGGCCGGCGGCGGCGGCACCTGGGGTGCGGGCGGCAGGGCCACGGCATCGGCCTGGCCTTCCTGGCCACCCCGCGCCGGTACGGCAGGGCGCGGCACCTGCCACCACGGCGGCGGCACACGGGGTCCGGCCGGCGAGACGTCGAGCTGCTGCACGCAGTGGCGCAGGGCCAGGTCCATGTCGTCGGGTCGGCCGGCACGGCCGCTGCGCAAGCCGGCGGCCAGCGGCTGCAGGCAGGCCTGGAACTCCAGCAGTCCGGTCACGCTGAAGTGCGACAGTGCCGCGGCGCTGGCAGGCAGCACGCGCGCCAGGCAGTCGAGCTGCAGGCCCAGCGCGTCCGCCCGCTGGCAGAAGTCGGGCCCCGGTGCCGGCCAGGGGGCGGCCAGCGCGTCGGGCGGCATGCCGCACGCCTGCAGGGCATCCGCCCAGGGCGACGGCGGCACGGGGGGCGGCCCGACCACGCAACCGGCCGTGCCGAACAGCAGCATGGCCGCGACCGCCGCGGCGCCCACCGTGCGCGCCGCGGGTTCAGCGCGCATGGGACAACCCCCGGGCCACGAAATCCAGCGCCGTGGTGCCCAGCAGCTCCGACAGCAGGGGCAGCTGCAGCGCCACCAGGCCGAGCACCAGCAGGGCCAGCGGCGCGGTGATCGAAAATCCGACCGACATCAGGTTGATCTGCGGAGAGATCCGGTTCACGAGCGCAAGCATGAAATGGGTCAGCAGGTAGAGGGCAAAGCTGCCGGACGACAGCACCAGGCCGATCGAGAACGCCGTGCCCACCAGCGCCAGCAGCGCGCCGAGGTCCCAGCCAGATGGCCAGCTTCCGAACGGCACGGCCGCGAAGCTGGCGGCGATGCGCTCGATGAACAGCAGGTGCACGTCGGCGGCGAACAGCGCGGCCAGCACCGACATGCCCAGCAGTTCGCCCAGCACCGTCGACGGCAGGGCGACATCGGGCGCCACGGTCTGCGCGAAACTGAAGCCGGCATGCATCGACAGCGATTCGGCGAAGAAGTCCACCGCCAGCATCGCCAGCCGCAGCGACAGCCCGGCCACCATGCCGATGGCCGCCTCGCTGACCACACTGAGCATGCCGATCTCCTGCCACTGGGCCGGCGTGAGCTGCACCTGCGGCGCCGCCGCCCAGGTCAGCAGCAGCACCGGCGCGATGCGCAGCGACAGGGCGAAGCTGCGGAACGAGAGCAGCGGCAGTGTCAGGAACAGGCCGAGGAAGCGTGTCGAGGCCAGCGCCGCGGTGGCGGCCAGGGCCATCAGGCCCTGGTCGAAGTTCAGCCCCGTCATCCCGCGATCGCCGGAATGCGCGCGATCAGCTCGCGCAGGTAGTCGACGAACAGCGTCAGCGTGCTGGTGCCGGTCAGCGCAATGACCACGATCACCGCCAGCATCTTGGGCACGAACAGCACCGACGGCTCGTTGATCTGGGTGGCCGACTGCAGGGCGCCCACCACGATGCCGACCACCAGCACGGTCAGCATGACCGGGCCCACGAGCACCACGGCCATGCGCAGCGCCAGCAGCACCAGCTCGATGACGAGTCCGATGTCCATGGTCAGCGGACGACGAAGCTCTCGACCAGCGCACCGGCGAGCAGGCTCCAGCCATCGGCCAGCGCGAAGATGATCAGCTTGAGCGGCAGCGAGAACATGACGGGCGAGACCATCACCATGCCGACCGACGTGAGGATGCTGGCCACGGCCAGGTCGATCACCACGAAGGGCAGGAAGATGACGAAGCCGATGAGGAAGCCGGTGCGGATCTCCGACAGCGCGAAGGCCGGCACCGCCACGCGCAGCGGCACGCTCTCGCGGTCGGTCAGCGGCTCGCGGGCCAGGCGCGAGAACAGCTGCAGGTCGCTGTCGCGCGTGTGGTTCAGCATGAACACCTTCAGCGGCCGGCTGCCGACGTCCAGCGCCTGCTCCAGCCCGATCTGCTTCTTCACGTACGGCCGCCAGGCCGTGTCGTGCATCTCCTCGAAGACCGGGTGCATCACGAACAGCGTGAGGAACAGCGACAGGGCCACCAGCACCGTGTTGGGCGGCATCGACTGCAGCCCCAGCGCCTGGCGCAGCAGCGAGAAGACGATCAGGATGCGGGTGAAGCTGGTCATCAGCATCAGCGCCGACGGCAGGAAGCCCATGGCCGTGAGCAGCAGCACCGTCTGGACCGGCACGGTGTAGCTGGTCGCGCCGCCGCCTGCGGGCGTGGCCTGCACCAGCGGGATGTCCTGCGCGCAGGCGGGACCGGCCGCCAGCAGTGCGGCCAGCCCGGCCGCACCGAGCAGGCAGAGCAGCGCGCGCCTCATGGCGCCGGACGGCCCAGGTGTGCCGCCACGGCATCGAACGACGGCGGACTGTCGGGCAGGCGGTCGAGCAGGCTCAGGCCCTGGCGGTTCTGGCCCAGCAGGTAGCGCCGGCCTTCGCACTCGGCCAGCACCAGGGAGTTCTCGCCGCCGAGCGGCACCACTGCCAGCGCCCGCAGGCGCACGGCGTCGCGCGCCCCGGACTGCCGCCCGGCGCGGCGGCGCCAGGCCAGCGCCAGCGCGGCGGCCACGACGGCCAGCAGCAGCAGCAGCGACAGCAGGTAGCCCGTCACACCGCTCACCGGTTGAGCTTGCGCAGGCGTTCGGCCGGCGTGACGATGTCGGTCAGGCGGATCGCATAGCGGTCGTTGACGATGACCACCTCGCCCTGGGCCACCAGCGTGCCGTTGACGACCACGTCGAGCGGGTCGCCGGCATGCACGTCCAGCTCGATCACGGCACCGTAGGTCAGCGCCACCAGGTGCCGGATCTGCATCTTCGAGCGGCCCAGCTCGACCGTGATCTGCACCGGCACGTCCATCACCAGCTCGATGTCGTTGGCGGCACCGCCGCCCTCGTTCGACTCGGCCAGCAGGTTGTAGGGGGACGGCTCGATGCGCTGGCGCCTCGCGTCTCCGGCAAAGCCGTCGCCCTGGCCGGTCATGGACTCTGTGTTCACGGGGTATCTTCCTGTGCAGCTGGGTGGTGGGGTGGCGCCTGCTCGGTGCGCTCCCGGAAGCGGGGGCTCATCACGCCGCGCTCCGCAGGCCGGGCCAGGAGTGCGATCGGGTGCTCGATCTCCGACACCTTCACGGCATAGCGGCCGTTGCGCACGCCATAGGCGCCCTTGATCATCGGCAGGCCGTCCACCATCACCGAGATCGGGTCCTGCAGCTCGATGGGCAGCAGGTCGCCCACGTTGAATGACAGCACTTCGCCGAGCGAGCCCTGGCGCTTGGCCAGCACGGCGACGAGCTGCACGTCGGCCGCCTGCACCTCGGCGCGCAGGTTGTCGGTCCAGCTGCTGTCCTCGTCGGGCTGGAAGGCCTGCATCTGGCTGAACAGCAGCGTCTTGATCGGCTCGAGCACCCAGAACGGAATGCACAGGTCGACGTTGCCCTTGCGCCCGTTGATGTCGACGCTGAAGCCGCAGTGCAGCACCATCTCCTCGTTGTCGGTGATGCGGGCGAACTGGAAGCTTGTTTCCTGGCGCAGGAAGTCGAACTTGATCTCGTGCACCGGCTTCCAGGCCTTCTCGTACTCGGCGAGCAGGCTGTCGACGAGGCGGCGGATGATGCGCAGCTCGATCGCCGTGTATTCCTTGGTCGTGACCTTCGGCGGCAGCTTGCCCTCGCCACCGAACATGTTGTCGATGGTGATGTAGACGACCTGCGGATCGATGATCCAGCAGCCCACGCCGCGCAGCGGGCGGATGTTGACCAGGTTGATGTTGGTGCGCTCGGGAAAGCTGTTGACGAAGGCCGCGTAGGGCTTCAGCTCCGGCAGCATCACCTCCACCTCGACCGAGCGGCGCACCATGTTGAACAACGTGAGCCGCGCCGTGCGGGCGAAGCGCTCGTGGATCAGCTCCAGGGTCGGCATGCGTCGCTTGACGACGCGGTGCATCTTGTCGAACAGGAACGGCGTCGGCGCGGCCGGCGGGGCCGCCGCGCTGGAGGCGTCTTGACTCATGGGCGTGCGCTCAGGACCGGCTCACTGCATGACCAGGGAATTGAAGAGCACGGCCTGCACCGGCAGATCCATCTCCGTGACCTTCCAGAACTGCGCGGCGGCTTCCTTGGCCACGGCGCTGTACGAGCCGCCGCCGGCCGTCTCGCGCGGGATGGCCCCCAGGCGCTCCAGGTTGCGCAGGTCCGCCGTCGAGGGCTCCTGCTGCAGGATGAAGATCGCCGTGAGCTGCGGCTCGATGATGGCGTTGATGACCAGCGCGATGTCCTTGGCCATGGCGTCCTTGCCCTCGACCGTGGACAGCTCGGCCACCGTGCGCGCCGAGAGCACCGCCAGCACGCGGTCGCGCACCATCGGCAGGAACTCGGTGATGCGCTTCTCGGTGGCCGCGTCGGCGGTGCGCAGCACCAGCTTGGTCTGCAGGTAGTGCTCGCCGCCCTTGCCGGGCAGGTTCACCAGGAACTCGTCCATCGTGATGAACACGGGCGGACGGTTCTCCTTCTTGCGCTCGAGCTGCTTCATCAGCCGCTTCTCGACCGACTTCTCGCTCTCCTCCTCGGCGTGCTTCTTGGCCGGCAGGTGCACGCCGAAGTAGTAGCCCGCGCCGCCGAGCGCCAGCACGGCGACCGCCCCGGCGATCAACGGAAGCTTGGACTTCGCCTTGGGGACGGCCGGCTCGGCCACGGGGGCGGCTGCGGCAGCAGCGGGCGCTTCGGGCGCCGGGGGTGCAATGTCTGGTTCTGCCATGAGAGCCTTCAGCTTGGGTACGGATCGCCGTCAGGCGTAGAGGTGGAGGGCCCGGCCGTCCGGCGGGGCGGTGCGGCGGTCGACCGGCCAGGCCGGCGGCGCGCTGTCGGCCGGTGCGTCCGGAACGCGGTGCGGGCGCGGCGACCGGCCGGCCCCGCCGCCCTGCGGCTGGCCACCGGCGGCCTCGCCGGATGCGCCACCCTGGCCACCGCCGTGCCGCACGTCGACCTGGACCTGCAGGCCGAGGTCGCGCATGGCGTCGACCAGCTGCCCGGCGCGCTCGGCCAGGGCCTGCTCGCGGGCGATGCTGTCGGTCTGCACCACGAGCTGCGCCCCGCCGGTGCCGTCGAAGCGCAGGTCCAGGTCGAGCCGGCCCGTCTCGGGCGACTCGACCTGCAGATGCAGCCGGCCAGCGTCGAGCGGCGCGGCGCGAAGCCCGCCGTCGCGACTGCCGTCGGGACCCGGGGCGGCTTCGGTGGCCGCACGGACGAACGGGGCCGGCGCCACCCAGGACGCCGGCACCTGCGCGGGCCCCGGCAGGCCGGGCGCCAGGTGCCTTGCCATGGCCAGGGGGGGCGACAGGCCCGGGTCCACGGCGGGCAGCGCAGCGGCGGGAACGGGACGCCACTCGGCGGCGGCCGGCGGCACGTCGCCGCGTGGTGGATCCGCTGGCGGCCTGCCGGCGGCCGCCACGTCCTTGCCGGCGGGACGCTCGGGCCGTTCGGCCAGGCCGGCAGCACCGGTCGTTTCGCCCGGAGCGACGGCGCCGTGCGCCTCCGCCCTGGCGCCCGGCCGTGCGCCGGCCCAGGCCACCGCCAGCAGGCCGTCCGGACGCGCGCCGGCGGCGGCAACCGTGGTGCGGTGGGCGGATCCAGGCGTTGGCGGTGTTGGTGGCGTTGGTGGCGTTGGCGGTGTTGCCGGCGCGGGCTCGCCATCCGGCTCCGGCGGCGCCGCCAGCGGCTCACCCGGGCGCTGCGCCGCCGCCCGGTCGATGCCAGGCGTGCCGCCCCCTGCCGGGGCCTCGGTCGCCGGCACCGCCACAGTCGCTGCCACTGCCGCGGTGGGGGGCGGGACCGGCGCCATCGACACCGGCAGCAACGGAATCGGCGGCACCAGCCCGGCGGGCGGGGCAGCGATTGCCGGGCCGTCATCCCGCCCGGCCGGCAAAATCTGCCGCTTGCGCGCCGGCAAGCGATCGGCCGCGCCGGCCACGGGCATCGGCACGGCCGGCTGCCCGGCCGCCAGCAGCTCGGCAAAGCCCGGACCGGGCGCCTGTGCAGGCAGCTCGGCGACGGGCGCCTGACTGGTGGACGGCGGCGCGACCATGCGCAGAGTGCCGCGCATGTGTTGATTTTGAGGTTTGATCACGACTTGATCGTTTTACGGGTCAATGTCGCACTTTTCGTGCCATCCTCGCGCTGGTGGCGGGCCGCGACCGTGTCGTCCAGCGCGGCCTCGGCGCGCCGGCGGTCCCGTGCCGCCTCCTTGCGCAGGGCCTTGGCCAGCACGGTCTGCAGCGCCTCGACGCGGTGCTGGCAGGCCAGCAGCGCCCGCTGCGCGGTGTCGCGCCGCGCGGCCTGGGCGGCGATCGCCGCTTCCTGGTCCGCCGCCGTGCGGTGCAGGCGCTGGCCGAAGGCCTGCGCGTCGGCGACGAAGCCGGCCTGGCTGCCGCTGCGCGCCGCATCCATCGCCGCGTGCCCGTAGTCGTCGCCGAAGCGTTCCAGCTGCTGCTGCAACTGCTGGCCGCGCTGCACCTTGGCATGCGCGGCCCGCACCTGCTCGGCCACCCGCAACTCCTGGTTGCGGGCCAGCGTGACCATCAGGCGCAGGGTCCGGGAGTCCATGTCACGCCCCGCCCGCCGTCAGCTGGCCGATGGCCGCCAGCTGGTCCAGCGCCGTCTGGCGGTCGACCTGCTCGTGCGGCGCCTGCTGCAGGTAGCTGGCGATGGCGGGCCACAGGCGCAGCGCCATGTCCAGCTCGGGATCGCTGCCGGCGCTGTAGGCGCCCATGGCCACCATGTCGCGGCTGCGCATGTAGCGCCCGAACAGGCGCTTGACGAGGCGCGCCTGCTCGATCTGACCGCCGTCGACCACCCGTGGCATCACGCGCGAGATCGACCGTTCGACGTCGATGGCCGGGTAGTGGCCGGCCTCGGCCAGCTCGCGCGACAGGAAGATGTGGCCGTCGAGCACGCCGCGCGCGGTGTCGGCCACCGGGTCGCTGCTGTCGTCGTCGTCGAGCAGGACGGTGTAGAAGGCGGTCACCGACGCCGACGGATCCGCGCTGTTGCCCACGCGCTCGACCAGCTCGGGCAGGCGCTGGAACACGCTGGGCGGGTAGCCGCGGGCCACCGGCGGCTCGCCGAGGCCGAGTGCGATCTCCCGCTGCGCCATGGCATAGCGGGTCAGGGAATCCATGATCAGCAGCACGTTGTGGCCGGCGTCCCGGAACCAGGTGGCCACGTCGGTGGCGAACCAGGCGCCGTTGACCCGCGCCAGCGGCGACGAATCGGCGGTGGCCACCACCACCACTGCCCGCTGCAGCGCCTCGGGCCCGAGGATGTCCTCGCAGAACTCCCGCACCTCCCGGCCGCGCTCGCCGATCAGGCCGACCACCACCACGTCGGCCTCGTTGCGCCGCGCCAGCATGCCCAGCAGCACGCTCTTGCCCACGCCGGTCCCGGCGAAGATGCCCACGCGCTGGCCCCGGCCGACCGTCAGCAGGCCGTTGATCGCACGCACGCCGACATCCAGGGGCGCGACGATCTGCGCACGCTGCAGCGGGTTCAGGCGGCCACTGCCCTGGCCGGGCACCGCCAGCAGCTCCACCGGCCGATCGTCCAGCGGGCGGCCGAAACCGTCGACGATGCGCCCCAGCAGCGACAGGCCGATGGGCAGCGCGCGCTGGCGTTCCATGAGTGCAAAGCCGTCGCCGGTGTCCGCCGGCGTGCCCGCGGGATAGACCAGCGCGCCCGGGCCGACGGCGGCATTGGCGTCCAGGGCCAGCAGGTGGGTGATGCCGTGGTCGAACGACACGCAGGCGGCCTCGATGGTCCGCCCGTCGCCGGCACGGATCAGCGCGCGCTGCCCGATCGCCAGCGGCAGGCCCTCCACCTCCAGCACCAGGCCGTTGACGCGCACCAGCCGCCCGCTGCGTACCGAGGTCGGCGAGCTGGCCAGGCGCCGGCGGGCCGACTGCAGCCGCGTCAGTGCCCCCGTCGTCGCCGCGCGCGCGCTGGTCATCGCTGCAGCGGCAGGCCCAGGGCCGAGCGCACCAGGGCCTCGCGCGCGGCCGGCCCGATGTCCAGCCGCGTGCCGCCCACTTCGACGAACACGCGTCCCGGCGCCACGTCGGCGTCGACGACCAGCGCATGGCCGAACGGCAGCTGGAAGCCGTCGAGCGCCTCGCGCCACAGCGCCTCGTCGGCCGGGCCCAGGCGCAGCATCAGCTGCTCGCCGGGCAGGGGCAGGTGCATCAGCGCTTCCTGCACCGCCTGCATGAAGGTCGCGCGCTCGAACTGCTGGCTGCCGCTCAGGCGCTGCGCGACCAGCAGCGCCAGGTCGGTGGCGGGCTCGGCCATCGCCGCCGGCAGGTCGGTGATCTCGTCGAGCACGCCCTGCAGCGCGGCCGTCAGCGTGGCCAGCTGCCGCTGCGCGGCCTCGAACGCCTCCTGGCGACCGCGCGCCCGGCCCTCGGCCAGGCCTTCGGCCAGGCCCTGCGCCAGGCCCTCGGCATGGCCCTGCTGCAGGCCCTCCGCATGACCCTGCAGGCGACCCTGCGCCAGCGCCAGGTCGATGTCCTCCTGGCGCAGCACAGGCGGCGGGGGCGGGGGCGGCGGTGGCGGGTCGAACGAGGGCGGCGCCCAGCTGCGCAGCCCCGGGCCTGCGTCAAATCCGTCCATGGACATCGGGGCGGGCCGGCATCACAGGAAGGCGTCGGACTGCTTGCCGCGCTGCATCATCATGCGGCCCTCCTCCTGCAGCGTGCGGCCGATGGCGAGGATCTCCTTCTGCATGTCCTCGACCTCCTGGACCTTGACGGGGCCCTTGGTCTCGAGTTCCTCGCGCACCGACTCGGCCGCACGCTTGGCCATGTTCTTCAGCAGCTTGTCGCGCAGCCGCGGGCTGGCCCCCTTCAGCGCGATCACCAGCTGGCCCTGCGGGATCTCCAGCAGCAGCGTCTGCAGCGACCGGTCCTCCAGCTCGAACAGGTCCTCGAAGGTGAACATGTGCTCGATGATCCGGTCGGCCAGGTCCGAATCGAAGCTGCGGATGCGCGCCAGCACCGACTGGTCGATGCCGCCGGACAGCAGGTTGAGGATGTCCGCCGTCGGACCCACGCCGCCGACCTGGCTGCGGCGCTGGTCGGCATCGGGCCCCACGGCCCGGCCCATGACCTCGTTGAGCTCCTTGAGGGCGGCCGGCTGCACCTTCTCGAGCAGAGCCACGCGCAGCAGGATCTCGTTGCGCTCCTCGTCGGGGAACATCTTGGCCACCGCCGACGACTGCGCCGCCTCGAGGAACACGAACACCGTCGCGATGATCTGCGGGTGCTCGTTCTTGATGATCTCGTAGAGCACGTCGGGCTCCATGCGCTTGAGCGTCTCGATGCCCGACATGTCGACGGCCGATTCCAGCCGGCCGAGCAGGTCCGAGGCCGCCTCCATGCCCAGCGCCTTGCCCAGCATGTTCTGCATGAACGAGTCGGTGTCGAAGGCGACCTGCGCATTGCTGGACGTGGTCTCCTTGAACTCGCGCAGCACCTCCAGCACCAGGTCGCGCGACAGCGCGCGCACGACGGCCATCTTGGCCGACAGGCGCTGCACCTCGAACGGCGACAGCTGGCGCAGCACGTCGGCCGCGGCCTCGGCGCCCACGGCCAGCAGCACCACTGCCGACTTCGACGGCCCGTCCAGGTCGTCGATGCTGGTGATCGAACCCTGGGCGCCCTTGACGCCCTCCTTCATCGCATCGGCCAGCGACAGGGGCTTGGGGGCCTGCGGGGCCTCGGTTTCGTCAGCCATGGTGGCTCCTGGTGGCGCGCAGGCCGCACACGGCGTGGCGGGCAGCCGGCGGTCGGACCGGCAGGAAGATCGGCCGCGGCATCAGGCCCCCGGCTTGTCGTTGGACTTGCCCAGCCAGTCCTTGAAGACGGCCGCCACCACGCGCGGGTCCTTGGTGACGTAGTCCTTGGCGTAGGCGATCAGTTCCTCGTACTCGCGCTGCTTCTCCTCGTCGGTGCGGCGGCGCTCCTCCTCGTTGCGCCGCTTCTCCTCCTCGGCGCGGATGCGGGCCTCCTCCTCGCGCATGCGGCGTTCCTCCTCTTCCAGCCGGCGGCGCTCCTTGTCCAGCTCCAGCTCGAGTCGGCGCTTCTCGCGTGCCTGCGGCGTCAGCTGCGCCAGCTCGGCCTTCATCTTCTCGTCGAACTCCTCGTCCAGACGCTGGGCCTCGTCGATCACCGGCTCCGGCGGCGGGAACAGCAGCGGCCGCACCACGGCGAAGAAGACGATGGCCACCACCGCGACCAGCAGCACGACCTTGAGCACCTCCTTGCCGATCTCGATCACGCCGCCGTCGCGCCAGAACGGCGTGTCCTCGGGCGGGTCGGCACTGAACGGGATGTTGGAGACGCTGACCGAATCGCCGCGCGCCTGGCTGTAGCCCATCGCGTCGCGCACCATCTGGTTGATCTGCTTCAGCTCGTCGGCGCTGAAGGCCTGCGAGGTGGTCTTGCCCGCCTTGTCGACACTCTTCTTGTAGTTGACGATCACCGCCGCCGACACCCGGCGGACCTGGCCGCGCCCGGTCTTGGTGGTCTGGATCGCGCGATCGACCTCGTAGTTGATGGTCGATTCCTTGCGGTTGGTGGTGCTGCTCTGCGCCGCCTGCAGCGGCGGCGCCGCCGCACTGGCGGCACCCGCCTGCTGCGTCGGCGGGCGCGCCTCGATCGGCGTCTGCGCCGGCTGCGGCGGCTGGTTGCTCAGCGCCCCGGGAATGCCGCCCACCGCGGTGACGGGTGCGGTCGATTCCAGGCTCTGCTGGCTGCGGATCGCACTCTTCTCGGGCGCCGAGTTGGGCCGGAAGCTCTCCTCGGTGCGGTCGACCTGGCTGAAGTCCATCTCGACGGAGACCTGCGCCCGCACGTTGTCCCGGCCCGCCACCGGCTCGACGATGGCCGCGATGCGCTTGGCGATCAGCGCCTCCATCTCGGCCACGTACTTCAGCTGCGCCGCGTCCAGGCCGAGCGCACCGCCGCGGCTCGGGTTGGGCGCCAGCAGGTTGCCGTCACCATCCATCACGGTGACCGACTGCGGGCTCATCTGGGGCACGGACGAGCTGACCAGGTTGGTCATCGCCGTGACCTGCATCTCGTCCAGGAACCGCCCCGGATGCAGGGTCAGCACCACGGATGCAGTGGGCCGCTGCGCGTCGCGGCTGAACGACGAGGCCTTCGGGATCGCCAGGTGCACCCGCGCCTGCTTCACCTGGCTGAGCGCCTGGATGGTCTTGGCCAGCTCGCCTTCGAGGCCGCGCTGGTAGTTGATCTGCTCGACGAACTGGCTGGTGCCCAGCTTCTGGTTCTCGAGCAGCTCGAAGCCCACCGAGCCGGCCTTGGGCAGGCCCTGGCCGGCCAGCTTCAGGCGCGTCTCGTGCACCAGCGGACCCGGCACGAGGATGGCCCCGCCGCCCTCGGTGAAGCGGTAGGCGATGTTCATCTGCTGCAGCGCGGCGACGATCGCCGCGCCATCGCGCTCGGCAACGTTGGAGAACAGCACCCGGTAGTCGTCCTTGCTGCGCCCGGACACCAGCGTCACGGCGATGATGGACAGCAGCAGCACCACGGCCCCGCCGAGCAGCAGCTTCTGCACCAGCGACAGGCTCCCCACCCGCGCCACCAGCGCCTGCACCCGCCCCTGCAGGCCGGCAGGGGCAGGCGCCTGGCCAGCGCCGGCCGCGCCGCGGCCGATGCTCAGGACAGTGCCGCCATCGGCAGCCCCCAGACCCGCACCCAGTTCACTCATGTTGGAAATGCGGCAGACGTTTTCATCCTCCGTTTATAACAGTTTCAACGGTTAACGCATCTTGGATCTAGAATCGCTCGGTTCGGTCATCCCTGAAATCCGTCACTTGCACGCGTCGTCGCCTCCCACCTCGGTGCCTGCGGGCCTGTCCGCCGCGGAACTGCATGCGGCGTTCACCACGTTCGCCGCATCGACCGCCCAGCTGGCCCACCAGGACGATGACCTGCGCCGGTCGGTGGAGCAGCTGCGGGCCGATCTCGCGCTCACCCACAGCCGACTGCATGCCGAGATGCGGCGGCGGGTACGTTCGGAGGAGCAGGCCGACTCGATGTTCAGCTCGGCACCGTTCGGCCTGCTGGCGCTGGAGGACGGACGCATCAGCGCGTTCAACCCCGCTGCGCTGCGGCTGCTGCCGGGGCTGACGCTGAACAGCATCTGGGCGGTGCCGGCGCATTGGCGGCGCCGCGGCGCCAGCAACGAATACAGCACCGACCGCGGACCGGACGCGCGTGTCGTCAGCGTCTCGCTGCTCAGCGAGCCCGACAGCCCGACGCAGCTCTGGCGCATCGAGGACGTCACCGGCGCGCTGCGCGAGCGGGAGCGCGCCGAGCGCCAGGAGCGCCTGGCCGCCATGGGCCGCATGTCCGCCGAGCTGGCGCACCAGCTGCGCACGCCGCTGTGCACCGCGACCCTGCACGCCAGCCGGCTGGCCGAGCCGGACCTGGCGCCGGAAGAGCGGCAGCAGACCGCACTGCGGCTGGCCGGCCAGCTGCGCCAGCTCGACGGGCTGATCAATCGCATGCTCGGCTTCCTGAAGACCAGCGCGCGCGATCGGGAGCTGAGCGCCATCGAGCCCCTGGTGCAGGCCCAGCTCGAGCTGATCGGACCGCAGCTGCAGGAGCGCGCGCTGCGGCTGGACCTGCGCTGGCAGGCACCCGACTGCGTCATCCCGGTGGACCGGCTGCAGATCGGTTCGGCGGTGCTGGCGCTGCTGGAGAACGCGATGCAGCACAGCCCGCCGGGCAGCACGCTGAGCGTGGCCTGCGTGAGCCAGGGCCACCGGGTGGAAATCTCGGTGGCGGACGAGGGCCCCGGCATCGCCCCGGACATGAGCGCCCGGTTGTTCGAGCCCTTCGCCAGCGGCCGCGCCGCCGGCTCGGGCCTGGGCCTGGCCATCGCCCGTGCGGCGGCGCAAGCGCACCGCGGCGAGCTGTCCTGCCAGCCGCGCCAGCCGAACGGCACCTGCTTCATCCTGGCGCTGCCGGCGCTGCCGGCGGTCTGAGGCGGAGGCGGGAGTCCGGCACCATGACCGCGCATCTGCTGCTGATCGAGGACGATCCCGACCTGCGCGACGTGCTGGCGTCGACGCTGCGCCGCGCGCAGTGGACCGTCACGGCCGTGGAGACCGCCGAGGCCGGCCTGGCCGCCCTGGAGGCGGACGGCGCCGACCTCGTGATCTCCGACATCCGGCTGCCGGGCATGGACGGCATGGCGCTGCTCGAGCGCGTGCGCGCGCTGAGCGGCCATCCACCCGTGGTGCTGATGACGGCCCATGCCGACGCGATGCTGGCGGTGGCGGCGCTGAAGGCCGGCGCGCGCGACCTGCTGCTCAAGCCCTTCGACGCCGAACGCCTGCTGGACGCGGCGCGCCGCCATGCGCAGCCGGCCGCCGGCGAGCCGGCGCCGCGCGGCCTGCTGGCGCACGACCCCACGATGCAGGCCGTCGTCAAGCGGGCCGAACGGGCTGCGCGGGCCGATGCCAGCGTGCTGCTGACCGGCGAATCCGGCGTGGGCAAGGAAGTGATGGCGCGGCACATCCACCTGGCGTCGCCGCGCGCCCACCGGCCGTTCGTCGCCATCCACTGCGCGGCCATCCCGGATGCCCTGCTGGAGGCCACGCTGTTCGGCCACGAGAAGGGCTCGTTCACCGGCGCCAACCGGCAGCAGGTGGGCAAGTTCGAACAGGCCCAGGGCGGCACGCTGTTCCTCGACGAGATCGGCGAGCTGCCGCTGGAGACCCAGGTCAAGCTGCTGCGGGTGCTGCAGGAGCGCAGCGTCGAACGCCTGGGCGGTCGCCAGCAGATCGCCGTCGACTTCCGGCTGATCGCGGCCACCAACCGGGACCTCGCGCGCGACGTGGCGAGCGGGCGCTTCCGCGAGGATCTGTACTACCGCATCGCGGTCTTTCCGGTCAAGCTGCCGGCGCTGCGCGAGCGGCCCGGCGACATCGCGCCGCTGGCCGAGAGCTTCGTGCTGCGCTACGCCGCCAGCTTCGGGCTGCCCGACGCCCGGATGTCGGCCGCGGCGGTCGACGCGCTGCGCGCGCACCGCTGGCCGGGCAACGTGCGCGAGCTGGAAAACACCATCCAGCGGGCCTTGCTGCTGACCGACGGGGCGCTGATCGAGCCCGAGCACCTGGAGTTGCCGGCGCCCGAACTGTCCGCCGCAGCGCCAGCGGCGCCCGCCATCACGGCGCCGCCGCCGCCGGCTGCCGCCGCGCCGGCCAGCCCCGCGCCATCCATGCCGTCCATGTCGCCCGCACCCGCCGTGCCGCGCAACGTCCGTGACGTCGAGCGCGAGCACATCCTGGCGGTGCTGGACCAGGTCCAGGGCAACCGCCGCGCCGCGATCGCGATCCTCGGCATTTCCGAGCGCGCGCTGCGCTACAAGCTGAAGGCCTTCCGCGCCGCCGAAGGCGGCCCGGTCGTGCCCACCCCCTCCGCCACCCCCACAGACGACCGGGCGACCGCATGACCATCCAAGGCCTTGATCTGACCAGCGTCGAGTCGATGCTCTCGCGCATGGAGCAACTGCGCGGCCTGGCCCGCGGCGAAGCCGCCGTCCCGGCGACGGCCCCGCGCAGCGACGTCGACTTCGCCACGCTGCTGCGCGATGCCGTGCGCGAAGTGAATGCCGCGCAGAACGCCGCGCAGGCGCAGGCGCAGTCGTTCCAGATGGGCGACCGCAGCGTGTCGATCGAGCAGGTGATGATCTCGATGCAGCAGGCCAGCCTGTCCTTCCAGGGCATGGTGGCGGTGCGCAACAAGCTGGTCGAGGCCTATCGGGAGATCAGCAACCTGGCGGTGTGACGACGTCCCGGCCCGCGCCCTGCCCCGGCCTGACGCATCGGAGCTGACGTGGACGCCCATGAACTGTCCGGTGCGCTGCAGACGCTCGCGCTGGCACCCTTCCTGATCCCTGCCGGCGAGGCCCGGCTTGCGCTGCAGGCGGTCGCGTCCGGCGGGACCAGCGGCCTGCTGCTGCCGGATGCGGACCATCCGGGGCTGAGCGTGCCGTTCCAGGTGCTGGCCGTCACGGCCGAAGGCATGCGGCTGGTGGCGCAGGCCAGCCCGCACCGCATCCTGTCGGCGGACTGGCGTCATGCCATTGCCGCCGTGCCCATGGGCAGGACGGTGCTGCGGTTTCAGGTGCAGGCCCTGCATCCGATCGCCGAGGCGGCGCCCCCGGACACCGAGCAGACCGCACTGGCATGCGCGTTCCCCGGCCAGGTGTGGAAGGTGCCGCGGCGGGCGCTGTTCCGCGTCGCGCCGACGGACGCCACGCTGCGCCTGCATTGCTTCCACCCGGACGGCAGCGGGCCCTGGAACGGACGGGTGCTGGACCTGGGCATTGGCGGCCTGGCCTTCGAGGCGGCGGCGCCCGACATGCCCTGCGCGCCGGGCGCCATGCTGCCTGCCTGCTACCTGCACGGCGGCCCCTACCGCTCGCCGCACTTCGACCTGCGCGTGCGCGATGTGCAGCCCGGTGGGACCGAGGGGCATTGGCGCATCGGCGCGGAACTGTCGCGACCGACCCTGGAGGTCATCAGCAGCCTCCAGCTGGCGACCTATCGGCTGGAAGTCGCGCAGCGCGAACAGCGCCGGGCGCTGGAAGCCGCCGGCCGGACGCCGCGGGTCAACGCGCGGCGTCCTCCGGGCGGTCGCCCTTGACCGCGCGTGCATCCACGCTGTAGGCCCAGACCAGCACCTGCGCCACCGCCGCATACAGCGTCGGCGGCAGCACGGCATCGATGTCCAGCTTCATCAGCAGCTGCGCCAGCTCGGGCGACACGCTGATCGGCACGCCGGCGTCGCGTGCCCGCTGCACCAGGGCCTCGGCCATGAAGCCCGCACCCTTGGCGAGCACCCGCGGCGCCATGGCGTTCGCCTCGTAGCGCAGCGCCACCGCCTGCCCCGGTGCAGACGATCCCGGCGGCGGGTTCATGCGTCCGGCCCCGCGCGACCGCGCACCGCCAGGTCGACCGGCTGCGCGGCCAGCGGCAGCAGCGCGGCCCGCAGTTCGCCCAGCCCGTCCTCGAAGCATCGGGCCTGGCCGGCGGCCGGCAGCAGGCGCACACGCAGGCGCTCACCCACCTGCTGCGCCTGCGCCTCCAGCGTGCCCGTGGCCGGCAGATCCAGCACGACGCGGATCGCGGTCCCGGCCACCAGCCGGCCGGGATGCTGCGGGTCTTCTTCCCAGACGTCCTCGCGCTGCAGCTGGCAGCGCACGCCCGGGGTCAGTTCGCCCGACCAGCGCAGCTGCCCGTGCAGCAGCAACTGCAGCGCCTGCTGCAGCCCGTCGGCGGTGGCCAGGGAGGCGGCTCCGGGCCCGGCAGGCAGTGCCATGCCCTGCTGATCGGCGGTGGCTGGCGGCGCCGCACCCTCCGGCTCGGCGGCGGCTGGCGGCGCCGCAGTCGCACCGGCGGCCAGCCCGGGCAGCCCGCCGCCGGGCGCGGGGACCACCGTGCCAGCCGGCGCGGCCAGCGGCCGCGGCCGCGGCGCCAGCCAGGGCGACTGCCCGAGCGCCTGCCGGAGGGCCTGCAGCGCGCTCACCGGATCGGCCGCCAGCGGCATCGGCCCGGCAGGCCAGGCCACCGCATGCGAGGCGCCCGCCGGATCCGGACCGACACCGAGCTGCTGCAGCATGCGCAACAGGGACTGCAGCGGCGCAGCCACCGCCGCCGCCCGGTTGCCCGCTGCACCGCCGGCGGCATCGGCGGGCACGCCGCCTGCCCCGTCCGGCACCGGCGGCGGCTCCTGCCGCACGCGTGTCGACCGCGCATCGGGCGCGCCGACGGGCACCGACGCGGCGCGCGGCGCATGCACGTCCAGGACGACGGCCTGTGCGCCGACCGGGCCGACCACCGGCAACGGCTCGGCCAGCGGTGCCGGCGGCGCAGGGTTCACCCCGTGGGGCAGGGGCAGACCCACCGGGATCACCGCACCGCCTCCCTGACTGGATCCAGCATTCGGCCAGTTTACGCGGATATGGCTTCCGGATCGGCCGAATTGCGCTGTTTATCAAGTAAACTGCTGAATCCAAGTGGATCAACGCTGCCATGGCCCTCGATTAGAATCCGATGGCGCCCTCAGCCGACAGTGGCGCCGTTGAGTGTGGCGACGCGAGTTCGCCATGCGCGAGCTGAACTGAAGTTGTTCCTTCATCCAAGGCAATTTCTGCTGTTTGCCTCCTCCTGATGCCACGTTTGATCCCGTCCCGAGTCCAGCACCTCCTGATAGCCGCCGCCGTGATGGCGTCGTGTGCGGCCAGCGCCAACCCCGTCGATGCCCAGCTGGCGCGGCTGTACGCCGAGAAGCGCTGGTCCCAGGCGCTCAGCGTCATCGAGGCGGACCTGGCCCGCAACCCGGGCGATGTTCAGCGCCAGCTGCAGAAGGGCGTGGTGCTCACCAACCTGAATCGCCAGGCAGATGCCCTGGTGGTCTTCCGCAAGCTGACGGTCGAGCATCCCGAGCTGCCGGGCCCGTACAACAACGTGGCGGTGCTGCTGGCATCGCGTGGCGAGTTCGAGCAAGCCCGGGAAGCGCTCGAGCGGGCGATCCACACGCATCCGTCCTACGCGACGGCCTACGAGAACCTCGGCGACCTGTACTCGCACATGGCGACCGACGCGTACCGCAAGGCCTTGCGCTACGAGAAGCAGCCGGCGAACGCCCGGCCCAAGCTCGCGCTGGTGGACGGGCTGAACGGCGGCCCCGCCATGGTCGAAAGCAAGGCCATGGCGGCCACCGGCACCGCTGCCTCGACGCTGCCCTCCGGCAAGGCCACCGGACCGGTCACCGCGGCGCCCGCCCCGACCTCCACCCAGACCTCCATCCAGACGGCCGCCCCGCCGGTGACGCCTGCAGCCAAGCCGTCGGTGGCCCCGCCCCCGGCCCAGGCGCCGGTGGTGGTCGCAGCAGCGCCGCCGGCCGCGGCCCCGGTTGTTCCGGGCGCGCCTCCCGCGGCGCGTCCCCCGATGGCGGCCAGCCCCGTGGCGCCCGCTCCATCGCCTGCCCCATCACCCGCCGCGGCGCCGAGTCCGGCCGCCGTGCCCCCGAAGGCGCCCGCCCCGGCTGCCGCCCCTGCGCCCGTGCCCTCCGCGGCGGTCGCGAAGGCGCCGGCGGCGGCGGCCCCGGCAGTTCCGCCTGCTGCAGCGACCGCGGCGGCGGCGGGTGCGTCCCGACCCACCGCGCTGACGGCTGCACCTGCGCCGGCCGCGGCGGCCCAGCCGGCCAAGGCCGGCAGCGCGGCACCCTCGCCCGGCGCGACGGCGCAGGCCGCCCCGGGCGCCGCCGCTGCGGGGGCGACGCCCAAGGCCGGCGCAGCGCGCGATGCCGACGACGACCGGGCGCTGCGGCAGGCCGTCGCCGACTGGGCCCGCGCCTGGTCGCGCCGCGACATGAACGCCTACTTCGCGGCCTATGCCGGCGACTTCAAGGGCAAGGCCAAGAGCCACGCCGCCTGGCGCGCCGAGCGGCGGGAACGCATCACCGGCAAGAAGCGCATCGACGTGTCCGTGTCGGGCCTGAGCGTCCAGGTCCAGGGCAGGACGGCGGAGGTGCGCTTCACGCAGGCCTACGAATCCGACGCCCTGCGCGTCGTCGGACAGAAGTCGCTGACTTTTGAGAAAATCGACGGGAAGTGGCTGATCCAGCAGGAATCCACCGGCAGATGACACAGCAGACCGTTGCCGACGACCAGGCGGCAGCACCGGGCGATGCGCCGCCGGCGGCGGACGTCGTGGGCGTGCCGTTGCCTGCTTCCGTGCACAAGCGGTGGATCGCCCGTGGCTGGATGCAGCGCGCACCATCCGGTGCCCGCGCCATGGGCCGGCACTTGCGCGTCCCGCATCGCCGCATCGGCCTGGCGGTGGCCAGCCTGCTGGTGGCCGCCGCGGCGCTGGTGGTGCCCACGGCGGGTCTGGCGCCCAGCACGGCCCAGGCCACGAGCCGCCTGCAGTGGATGTCGGGTGCCGCTGGCGCGTCCGCGGCCGACGCCACGCCGCTGCGCCTGGTCGAAGCACTGCCCGCCGATCCCGACGATGCGCGGCACCCGGAACGCCAGCTGATCGATGCGTACCGCGCGCTGGCCGACGGGCGACCGGACGACGCGCTGCAGATCAGCCGGGCGCTCGTCCAGGCCCAGCCCGGCTTTGCGCTGGGCCAGCTGCTGTACGCCGACCTGCTGGCCACGCGGGCCGGCGTCCCCAGCTTCCTGGGCGAGGCCTTGCCAGCCGGCGCGACCGCCACGGGCGCCGAGCGCGCGGCCGTGCCGGCCGGCGCGGCGTCCGACCTCGCCGCGCTGCGCGACGAATCGAACCGCCGCCTGGCAGCGCTGCTGGAGCGGCCGCCTGCGGGTGCAGTGCCCAGTGAGTTCCTGTCGCTGCCGGCCAGCACGCGCCACGCGGTGGCGGTGGATGCCTCGCGCTCACGCCTGTACCTGTTCGTCAACGGCCCCGACGGGTTGAAGCTCGAGCGCGACTTCTACGTGTCGCTCGGCAAGCTGGGCATCGACAAGCAGGCGAACGGCGACCTGCGCACGCCGATCGGCGTCTACTGGATCACCAGCGCGCTGACGGCGCAGCAGATCGCACCGCAGTTCGGCCGGGCGGCACTGGGCATCAACTACCCGAACGCGTGGGACCGCCAGCAAGGGCGCAGCGGCCGCGGCCTGTTCGTGCACGGCGTGCCCGAGGCCCTGGTTGCGCGGCAACCGTTCGCCACCGACGGCTGTGTCGCACTGGCCAACGACGACATGCAGTACCTGGAGACGCGGCTCGCCGCCGTCGAGACGCCGGTGGTGATTGCACGGCAGCTGCAGTGGGTTCCCCACGGGGCACTGCAGCAGGCGGCCGACGGCTTCCGCCAGGCCTACGACGCCTGGGACCAGGCACGGCGCGGCGACGCCGAAGAAGCCATCCAGGCCTGGCACGACGCCGGCGCGAAGATCGAGAACCCGGTCGCGCGGAGCAAGGCGCCGCGCGACAACCTGAGCCTGATTGCCTGGAATGGCGATGGCCAGCCGGTGATGGTGGTGACCAGCCAGCAGGCAGCGGACGACGCGGCCAGCCTGCCGGCGATGCTGGTGCGCCAGTACTGGGTGCAGCGCAACGGCCAGTGGCGCGTGCTCTTCGAGGGCAAGGTCCCCGCAAGCGAACCACCGGCCGTGCGCACCGCCGCGGCAGCGAAGGCCGCAGGCTAGCGCCTCGGCATCGGGCAGGGCGTCACCAGGCCACGCGCACGCTGCCCACCCGCGCTGGGGCGGCGCATCAGTTGGCGTTGTGCGGCCACTCCAGCAGCCAGGCGACCAGGTCGCGCCGGGTGTCGGCCAGCACCTGGCTGCACTCGCCGAGCAGGGAACGCTGCAGACCGCCGTCACGCAGCGATGCAAGCATCAGCTCGCTGTAGTGCGCAGCCCGCAAGGCCCCCACCCGGCGGCAGGACATCGCGAAGCGGACCAGGGCGCAGGCAGCCAGGGCGCTGGGCATCGCATACAGCGCCGGCAGGTCCAGGTGGTGGCGCACCAGCTCGTCCAGGAAGGCGAACACCGCGAGACGGCACTTCAGGCCATCGCCGAGCAGCGGCTCGGGGACGGCATGGCGATCGAACAGCGGCTGCCGCACCTGGGGCAGCAGGGGCTGCAGCGGCCTGAGGAGCAGGTCCCCCTCCTGCAGACCCGACAGGCGCTCCAGTTCGTCGCGCAGGGCCTCGCTGTCCACGACCTTGCGGAACACCCGGTCGGCGCCGGCCAGACGGGCCATGGACAGGCCGCCGTGGTCGGTGGCTGCCACGGTGACGAGCAGGCGCGCTGCGCTGCCATGCACGTTCTGCCGCAGGCTGCGCAGCCACGAGAAGCCATCGACATGCGGCAGGCGGAGGCTGGTCACGATCACGTCGGGCCGCACCCACTGCAGCGATGTCAGCAGCGCCTGGCCCGAGTCGTAGAGCAGCACCGTCGCCCCGGGTGTCCGGGCGGCCGTGGCATGCAGCCAGGTCCGCCAGCTTTCCGCGGGCTCAAGGATGGCGACAGAGTGCATCGCACCGCCCATGGAACGGCGTGGCCTCCGCCACGCACGACAGCGTCGGAATGACGGTCGCCTGCGTCCTGCCTGATCGCGCATGCCCGTGCCGCGGACCACGCAGCGGGCCCTGGACGGCTGGCCGCCGGCGATCGGGCCTCATGGCGCGCAGGCCCGCCAGTGACCGTCCGGCTGACCGCAGAGCGTGTGCTTCAGCAGGCCGGTGAACATCGGGACGTTCACCTCGGCGTTGATGTCCGGCGTGTGCAGCAGGTTGGGGTAGCTGTTGACCTCGATGAGCTGCAGGCGACCGTCGGCCGTGGGAATCATGTCCGCGCCCAGCAGCATGTAGGTGCGCGCATCCGAGGCCTCGACGATGGCCTTCAGCAGCGGCCGCATCCGCACGGCGACATGGGCGATGCCCGCGACGTGCCGGGCATGGTCCGCCAGCCGATGGCCGGCCACCAGCCTGACCGGCGAACCCGGCTGCATGTACCCGGCATGCCGGACCTGGACGTCCGGGTCGTCGGAATGCGCGGCGTAGTCGGCGCCGTGGACGACCGCGAAGAACCGGTCGCTGACATGCACGCGGCGGTCGTGCACCAGCAGGTACACCCGGAAGACCATCTTCCTGCCCTGGAACAGCACCGGTTCCACCACGGCCTCCTGCAGCACCTCGTGCGCGCCCAGCGCATGGCGGGCCACGTCCGCCCGACGCAAGCACCGCACCTGCTCGCCGGCCGTGCCGTGGCGCCCCTTGCAGAACATGATGGGCTGGCCGGTGGCGTCCAGATGGCGCATCGCATCGGCCACGCTGGTGAAGGTGCGCGGCACGATGTCGGACAGGCCGTGCAGGGCCGCCAGTTCACCGAAGGCCCGCTTGTCGGCAATCGGGTCGGACACCGCGCGGCGCACCAGGCCCACCCGCGCCAGCGGCGCGGCGATGGCCGGTTCGGCCACGCCGCCGTGGGTGTCCACGTAGGTGAAGACGCTGCCCGACCAGCGGCGGCGCAGGGCGGTGCGCTGCGCGGCTGGCAGCCCCTTGCGCCAGGTGTCCAGACGCGCCAGGCAGTCGCCGATCAACGGCCCGACGCGGTTGGTGACCGCCACCATGCCGTGGGCCGCATGGACCGTCAGCCCGCGGCCATCACCCGCAGCGGGCGGGGCAGCGACGCGCGGGCGGAAGCCGCCCAGCAGGGCCGAGATCGCGTCCGCCGCGAAGCCTTCCTGCTCGGCCCGCCGGAAGAGCACGTCGGGTGCGCAGCCACGGGCATGGTTGCTGCGCAACCAGTCCCGCCAGTCCGCCGGAATCGCGCCTGCCATGCGCTCGTCTGTGCCGGTGCCGCGCGGATGCCTAGCCCGCGGCCTCGGCATGCGGCGGCCTGCTGGCCGGTTGCGCCGCACCTGGAGTCTCGAACGCCGCCTGCACGGGCGCGAGCGGGTTGCCCCAGAGCATGTCATGGATGCTGCGCACGGAGCCGAGGCCGTAGACCCCCAGGTTCCGCCGCCCGAGAAAGAGGTCCAGCAGGCGTTCGCGTGCACGGTTGTCCAGCGCGTGCCAGGCCGTGTCCCGGTCCCGGTCGGCGGCGGCATCCCAGTGGTGCTGCGCGTAGGCCCGGCCGGAGGTCTTGTACAGGTGGAACAGCGGCGTGCGCAGCGGGTGCCAGATGTCCCAGCCATGCGTGAACGCCCGGGCCGCGAGGCTGTGCTCTTCGCCGGAAAAGTACAGGTACGGGTCGTAGGGGATCTCCTGCATGAACCGGGCGTCGGTGAACAGGAAGCCTGCGGCCAGGTGGCGGGCACGCACCGGCCCGTCAGACGGCTGCGCATGCGCCTCGTAGGCCACCCGCACGTCGCGCGCCGTGACGCGCTCGCCCGGACGCGGCCGCAGCACCAGCACATGCCCGGGTGCCGGTTGCGCCGACGCCACCGGCGTGCCGTCCTCGAACTCGAACGGCATCGGATAGGTGCTCAGGATCTGGCGGCAGCTGCCATGTGCGTCCACCAGGTCGTCGTACTGGTCCAGCAGCACGTCGTCCCAGCCAGGCTCGAACAGCATGTGCGAGTCGATCTGCATCAGGTACCGCTCGCCATGCGCCAGCGAGAACGCCAGGGCCCGCGCCCAGCACACGCCACGCGCCTGTGCCGGCGCGATCTGGAGGTAGCGGACCTCGGCCAGGCCGGCGGCGTCGACCACCGCGGCCAGCCTGGATTCGGCCACCTGGTCGACGACACCGAAGACCAGGTTCTCCGGCCGGGCCGACTTGCGCACCGCGTCGGTCACCGTGTGCAGCAGATGCGGCTCGCAGTACGCCGCCACCGAGACGAAGATGCGCTCCGTGACCCGGCGCTGCACGCGCGGCGGGCACTGCGCCAGGCTGTCGACACCCAGCGCACGCAGGCGCAGCAGGGCCTGGCCCTCGCGCACGGCCTGCCGGGCCTCACGCTCGCTCCAGTCGGGCCCGAGCATGCTGTTCACCATGGAATGCACGCTGCACGCGCGGCTCAGCCCATCGAGGATCCAGTCGCGCCACGACGGTCCCCTCTGGTTCAGGCGCGACAGGTCGAGCACGGCAGCGGCGGTGTCCTGCGCGCCCGGGCGTGGCGGCGCGGCCTTCACGTGCGCTCCCGGAACGGGCCCTGGCGCTGCCAGTAGGTCGCGACGATCTTGACGCCCTGGACGACGGGAACGCCCGCATGCAGCGACATGGGGTCCGGGCGCCCCAGGCCGTCGACATCCTGGAAGAAGATGGCGCCGCCGGCCCGGGGCAGGACGTCGAGGCCCGCCGTCGGAAAGCTCGTCCCGCCTCCGGCATCCGGAACGGCCAGGTAGACCACCGTGGTCCCCACGCGCTGACCGCCCCGGGCCAGGTGGACGGCCGACCCCGACTTCGCCGGATCGAACCAGTCGAAGTGCGCCCGGTACTCCTGGCCCGGCGCGTAGCGCAGCACCTGCAGGCCCTCGCCATGGGTCAGCGGCCACCCGGTGAGTTCGCCCAGGCGTCGTTCGAGGCACGCGATCACCGGCGTCTCTGCCATCGTCATGAAGACGCCGGTGCTGCTGCGCGCATGGTGGCCAACGCTCTGGCCCGTGCCTGCATCCACGACCGACGAGGGTGCCAGCCCCTTCTGCATGGCATGCGCGATGAGCTGTTCGCATTCCTCCGGGCTCAGGACGTTGTCGAGCAGCGCGGCGGCCGGCCGCCGGAACCGCGCCCGCACGGTCACCACCTGCCCGTCCGACAGGGCGATGCGGTCCGCAGGCGGGATGGCCGGCACCCGGGGGCGCCACGCCGTCGCCATGCCCAGCTCCCGCAGGCCCTCGTCCAGCGCGGCAGCCGCATCCGCGTCGGTCCAGACGCTGTCGACCATGGAGCCTGCCATCGTCAACGGCGAGCAGCCCCGCTGGAGATTGCCGAGGATCCATCCCCGCCAATCGGCGCCGTGGCGATCGATGGCGCCGGGCGGGGGGCGATCCGATGCGGATGGCGCGTTCACGACCTGAACCGGGGCGGCAGCAGCTTTGCGCATTGCATCCAATTAAACGTCTCTAACGCTTTAACCAGTATACTCATTCAATGATGCAAGGTGACCCGGTTCCGGTGGAAGACAGGCTGGCGGCAGGCACCGCCCTGCTGTCGCCGGCGGCCGGCCAGGCGGTCGAGCGCTGCCGACAGGCCACCCTGCTCCAACCGACCCGGGCGGCCGCGCTGGCACGCAGCCTGGACACCGAACTGAAGGCGCTGGACGAGCGAAGGCCCGTGACCGTCGGCGCACATGGGTGGGCGCTGCCCGGTGCATGCAGCGACCCGGTGCCGTGCTGGCGACAGGTCGAGCGCAGCCGCTATGCGGCGCTGTGGCGAGCCGCACGGGCCGAGCAGGATGGCGGCAGCACCGCCGATGCGGCGGCCGTCGGCTTCCTGCAGGCGCGGGGGGCCGAGATCCCGGCGGTCAACCTGCTGTATGCCAACCAGGCGCTGGGCCTGGATTCCCTCTGGCTGCATTTCGTCAACAAGTACCTGGCGCACTTCCCGGGCACCACGGGGGCACCGGAACTGGCGCTGGCCGGGGGCCAGGCACCGCGCCTGCACCGGCTGGGCATGCGCAAGGTGGCGCGCTGCGCGGTGGCCGAAGCCACGCAACCGCTGGTGACGGTGCTGATGCCCGCCTTCAATGCAGCATCCACGCTGGAGATGGCGGCGCAGTCAATCCTGGCGCAAACCTGGCGGCGACTGGAGCTGCTGATCCTGGACGACTGCAGCACCGACGCGACCAGCGCCATCGCCCGGCGGCTGGCCGAGACGGATCCGAGGGTGCGTGCGGTGCGGCTGCCGGTCAACGCCGGCCCGTACGTGGCGAAGAACATCGGTGTGCAGCAGCATGCCCGCGGCGACTACCTCACGGTGCATGACGCAGACGACTGGGCGCTGCCCACGCGCCTGGAAGAGCAGATGGCGCCGCTGCTTGCGGCCCGGACCACAGGCAGTCCGGTGCGTGTGTCGTTGGGCACCACGCTGCGCATGCAGCGCGACGGCCGCTTCACCCGCTTCCAGCCGGCCGGCTGGGTCAGCGACGACGGGGCGATGCGCACCTGCTTCCCGTCGCCCCTGTTCGAGCGCCGCTATTTCGTCGACCGGCTGGGTGCCTGGGACAGCGCGAGATTCGGGGCAGACACGGAAATTCTGCAGCGCATTCGCCGATTCGACCCGGCAGCGCTTGCAGCCTTGACGACACCCACGATGCTGCAGCTGGACGAAGACGGGTCACTGACACGTCATTCCGAAACCTACAACGACGAACGGGGCGAATCCCCGGCACGCCTGACCTACCGCCTGGCGTGGAACCGCTGGCACGCCGGCCAGGGAAATCTGCCGAAGATGGCGCCTGGGCAAAGCATCCTGCACGCCGTCGCGGCTGGCCAGGGCGGTTGTCTGGGCGAAGCACGCCGAACCTGAAGGGATGGAACCAGTCGTGTCACGCATGCAAGCAGACCGGTCAGACTTCTACGGCTGCCGCCTGGGATCGAAGATCCCGACAGATCGCGAGGCCGAGGCGGAACTGGACGCCGTCATCTCCTTTCTGCGACCGAAGCCGTCACCCTATCCACTCATTCGAATCGGAGGCCACGGAGACGGCGCCTATCTGGTCCCGGATGATCTGCACGGAGTCCGCGCCTGCTTCTCCCCGGGCGTTGCCGATCGGAAACACTTCGAGGACCAGCTCGCCGAAGACTACGGCATCGCCTCCCACCTGTGCGATTACTCCACCGACGCGCACGCACTGAAGACCCCACTCCGTCAAGGTCTGCAGACCTTCGAGAAGAAGTGGCTCGATGTGAACGGCGCGCCCGACAGCCATTCGCTGGACGAATGGGTGGCCGCCCGGCAACCCCATGCTTCGGACGACTTGATCCTGCAGATCGACATCGAGGGTGCCGAATACCGGAATCTGATGGCCGCCGACGATGCGACGCTCAGGCGCATGCGCATCGTCGTCGTGGAGTTGCACGGCTTGCGGTGCCTGCGCTTTCCCGCCGTGGTGCACCACGTTCTGGGGCCATTCTTTGCGCGACTCTCTCAGCATTTCGTCTGCGTGCATGCGCACCCGAACAACTGCAGCAGCAGCGTTCGCCTGCCCGTCGGGCACAAGCCTGGCGCCGTGTCGGTTCCCGACGTGCTGGAACTGACCCTGCTGCGACAAGACCGGTTCAGCATGGACGGGCAGCCATTGCCGCTCATCCAGCCAGCATTGCCACATCCGCTGGACATCGTCAATGTTCCGGTGCGTCCACCCGATTTCCTCGATATGTCCTGGCTGGACGGTGACCGTTCAGTCGCTTCCAAGGTCAAGATCCTGGAGGATCGGGTCGCCTATCTGGAGCGGCGCATGGCCCAGGAAGTTGAAGAGCGCGTGCTGCACGTGGCCGAATGCCTGCGCAATGCGCTGCTGCCGTTCCACGACCCGAATCCTGCCGCCGTGGACGAGGAACTCGAATCATTGTGTGGCCATGCCACTTTCCATCTGAGCGACAGCATTGCCAACCATCCGCGCACCGGACAGTTGAAGGACCGCACCCCCTACATCTTCCACACGAAGCTCGACACCAATCAACGGGTCACCTTGGATCTGGGGAGGGCATGTGAGATGCACTGGCTGCTGATGCGCAACAGGACCGACGGATTCCAGAAGCGGGCACGCCTGCTGTTCTGGGTCGCGCACGACACGCCGCAGGGAGACTTGTCACGTGGGCGCCCGGTCGCGGTGGATGGCGGCTTCCTCTCGGGTGGAGAGTCAACCTCCCGCTCCTGGCTCGGCAGGGTCGAAGGGCGCTATCTGACGCTGTTCAGCCCGATGTCGACCGCCATCCATCTGTCTTCCGTGGACGTCATGGGCCGGCCATTGCCGGGCAGCGCCCGCAATTGAGCTGCAAGGCTGCAGTTGCCCGGGCGCATGACCTGCAGATCGCATGCGGGGCGCGAGGCCTGCACGTCAGACTGGAATTGAACGAGGAACGAGATGCTTGAAAGAATTGGCGCAGTTGGCTTCGAAACACTCGGCCGCACCAACAAGTCGGTCATGAAGTGTCTGGATGAAGTTCTGGCAAGCAATGCGGAACCAGTCTTCTATGAGATTGGCGTTGGCGTCGGCGCCACGACGTTGCCCGTTGCCGAACGCCTGAACAACAGGGGAAAGATCCTGCTGTTCAGTCGAGAAAAGGATGTGCTGGAGCTGTCGGCAGATCTGCGTGATCGCGGCTACAAGAATGTCGATTCCAACTGGGGTTCACCCACGCAGACCTACTCGGGATACCATTTCGAGCTGGCGCTCGGCTTTCGGGTGGGACTGCTCCCGGGCTTCGACCTGGCATACATCGACGGGGGACACGTCTTTCATCTGGATGCTGCCGCAAGCTGCATCCTGAAGGAACTCTGCAAGCCGAACGGATACATGATCTTCGATGACTACAACTGGAGTCTGTCGAAGTCGCCCACCATGAACCCCCAGAAGAGGCCAGCCACGGCCATCGAGTACGACAAGCGGCAGATTGAAGCCTGTCATGTCAAGCTGGTCTGCGAAACCTTCATGGACACCGATCCCCGATTCAAGTTTCTCGGTCTGGAAGGAAATACGGCCGTCTATCAGCGCATTGCCAACGCATGACGGAGAAGGAATCGCGCTTGCTCAGGAATCCAGCGTCGGCCTGATCGCAGCGCCAACGGGCAAGGGCCGCCGGTCGCTCACACGCCATCCGTCATAGCCTCCAGACCCGATACCCGGCGGCCCGCAGTGCGGTGGCGTCATGGCAGGCCTTGACGTCGATGAAGACACCGCCCGGGGCCAGCCGGTCGCGGAACTGCGCCGCCTGGAGTGCGGTGTACTGGCGGTGCGACACAGCTGCGACCACCGCATCCGCGCGGGGCAGTTCTTCCCAGCGTCGCAGTGGAATGCCGTATTCACGCATCGCCTCGGCGGCGTCGGCCCACGCATCCGTGACGAAGACCTCGACGCCGTAGCTGCGCAGTTCCTGGATGATGTCGATGACCTTGCTGTTGCGCAGGTCGCCGCAGTCTTCCTTGAACGTCAGGCCCAGCACGTTGACCTGGGCGCCCTTGATCGGGTTGCCCGCGGCGATCATCTGCTTGATCGTCTGCTCGGCGATGAACTTGCCCATGCTGTCGTTGATGCGCCGGCCGGCCAGGATCACCTGGGGGTGGTAGCCCAGCATCCCGGCCTTGTGCGTCAGGTAGTACGGATCGACGCCGATGCAGTGCCCGCCCACGAGACCCGGCTTGAACTTCAGGAAGTTCCACTTCGTGCCTGCCGCCTCCAGCACCTCGCTGGTGTCGATGTGCAGCTTGTCGAAGATGAGCGCCAGCTCGTTCATCAGCGCGATGTTCAGGTCGCGCTGGGTGTTCTCGATGACCTTGGCCGCTTCCGCCGCCTTGATGCTGCTGGCGCGGTGCACGCCGGGCACGACGATCATCTCGTACAGCCTGGCCACCTTGTCCAGCGTGGCGGGCGTGTCGCCTGAGACGATCTTCAGGATCTTGGTGAGCGTGTGCTCCTTGTCGCCCGGGTTAATGCGCTCGGGGCTGTAGCCGACGAAGAAGTCCCGCTTCCAGGTCAGGCCCGACTCACGTTCGAGCACCGGGATGCAGACCTCTTCGGTGGCCCCCGGGTACACCGTGGACTCGTACACCACGAGGGAGCCCGGCTTGAGGTGGCGACCCACGCTGGTCGACGCGCCGATCAGCGGCCTGAAGTCGGGGATGTGGGCGTCGTCCACCGGCGTGGGCACGGCGACAATGACGATGTCGGCCTCCTTCAGGGCCGACGGATCGTCGGTGTAGACAGCATGCACGCCTTCCTGAACCTGTGCATCGGTCAGTTCGGACGAGGGGTCGGTGCCGCGGCGGCAGCAGTCCACCTTGTGGCTGGAGATGTCGAAGCCGATCGTCTTCAGGTGCTTGCCGAATTCGACCACCAGGGGCAGTCCCACATAGCCCAGGCCGACGACGGCCACGCAGTTCACGCTCATGCCACATTCACCAAAGATTCTGACGTTTGCCGTCAACGATGCACACTCGCGATCCGGGGATGGGGACTTAGCCGCGAACGACTTCCATCTGGTCAAGCAATGCACGGATCTCCTGCAACTGTGCGTCGGTCACGGCATCCCCGCGCCAGAGCATGCCCGTCTGAGGTAGACCATTCGGTGGAACGTAGATGAACTCCTTGTCGAATGCGGCACGGCCGACGCGCTGATACCCCTTGTACTGGTAGTCATGGATCACCACTGGACAGGGCCATGACATACCGGCGATTTCCTTGATTGTCTCCATGCGTTCCGGACCAGTCTTGGAGTCATCGACAAATGCCAGATCAGGAGACAGGTCCGCATGTTCCTTCACCCATAGCGCGATCGCCCCCTGATGAAGGCAGTAATGGTGCCGCTCGTCACGGATCGAACCTGCGACCTGCTGATGCCAGGCGGGCAGGTTCTCCACCGATGTGAGGCGAGTCAGGTACGGAAATGCATCGCGATTCAGGAACAGGGCAGTCGAATAGAAGCCGCTCCCCGTCTCCAGGATGGACGCCGGGCGGATCACCGCCGATACTGCGCGCAGCAGGGGGACGTGAGATGAAAAGCTCCTGATGGTCAAAGTCATTGACTTACTCCTGATCTTTTGGTGGCGTCATTCAGCGAATAGCCCACTGGCGATCATGCGAATCGAGGGCGCCGCCACTACCGAATCGTTCCGAATTCAATCTGGCCTCATCCAGCGGAGATGCGCTCGATGATGCGCCTCGTCAACTCCTGACGAGCCTCAACAAATCTGGAATCAAAGCTGCCCGAGAATTCTCTCGCCCGCCGTGCCATGGCGATCCGATCGCGCGCAGTCATGGCTTCCAGATCTGCGAACAGTCGGGGGTGGTCGAAGACATCTGCAGAGAGATAGTGGCGCAGGTTGATGAAGCAGTCGTCAGGAACCAGATCCGAGATGTTCGGCGCGCCGAAGTAGAGAAACGGCAGACCAGATCGGAATCCGTCATGGATCTTCTCGGACACGTAGTTGCGGAGGGAGAAGTTCTCGAAGCACAGCATGAAGGTGGCAGCGCAGGCCTCGAGATCCTCGAACTTCTGATCGCGGAAGCCCTTGTCCGCAAACTTGGTGACTTCCTCGAAGCCTTTCCCGACGACCATCGACCCGGGGTAGCGGTCACGGAGCGCAACGGCGGTTTCGTACCGCTTCTGGTAGACGCACTGGGCACCGTGCAGCGTGTGCAGTCCCCAATTGCCCTTCATCCCGGCAAAGTAGAAGCGAATTCCTTCGGCAAGGTCTTCCGGAATCGGGCGCGCATCCTTCATGCCGGGAATGTAGGGAAAGCAAAGCGGATCGGCTGTGATCGCCTCTCCACATCCCAGACTCTCCGGGTCAAACGTGTAGAACGCGCGGAATGCAGCGGCGTTCGCATAGGTGGCCTTGATGTTGGAGGCGGCCGGCGGTTCCGTCTGGATGATGATGCACGTGGCGGCCTCGACGCCTGGTGGCTGGTTCTTCCAGCACAGCACCACATCCGCCTGCGCCGGATCCAGGACGATCTCGGCATGTTTGGCCAGCATCCCGAGATCCAGGTTCATCCTGGTCCCGAACGAATTCACGTTGTAGAGGGCGACTTTCATGGGTTGCTGCCCATCACTCGCTGACGGATTCTCTGAAGGCAGATTGTTCTGGAGTCATTCATTGTCATGTCGGGGCGGTCCACCTGTCGGTCCCTGCCTTCGAGTTGTGATCGGCAACTCCAGCAGCACCGGCTGCTCCTGCGGCAGGCCATCGGTCTGATGCTCATCGAATGATGACCTTGAAGCGCCTGGTTGCAGCGAATCAAGGAGACAGCAGTCACTCGCAGATGATGGAGGGCGAACTCAGGCGTCGTTCTCACCTGTGACGTACAGGCTCTCCGGGGCGCCGACCAGGAGTCTGGCCAGGTCTTCATAGTGGGGGCCGCGCATCTTGTTGTTCACGAACTCCTTGTCGGCACGGATGCTGTGAAGCGCTGTCCGATCAGACAACGCTTCGGATGACACGACGCCATAGGGCAGCGGACCCGTCTCGCCGTGCAGCGCAACGATCCGGAAGGGAAGGCTCTTTCGCCGTGCCTGCACCGCCTCCTCGACAGCGAGCAGCAGGCTGCGGTCGATTGGCCGAGGCGCGCAATGGATGAGCACCAGATCGTCGGCATGGGCAAGCACATCGAAGAAGCGGAAGGCACTCCGGATCATCCAGTCGCGCTTTGTCGGAAACGGATGATGCGGGTAGTTCAGCCGCTTCCAGTGGACCCCTTCTCCGTGATACGCAGGTGGCATTTCCACCAGGTTTGTCTCGATGTGCCACTCCGGACCCCGCACGAGCACCTCCGCGACCATCTTCAGGTTGCTGCGGGCCCAATCGAAGAGGTAGGTCTCGGAACGCCACTTCAATCCATCGAGCAATTCCGCTGCGCAGCAGTTTTCGCCGATGCTCATGAGGCCTGTCTTTATGTGGTCTCCATCATGTCCTGTCGTTGATCAAGGAGCGGCCGAGACGTCTCGCCTCGTTCTCGGCGCTGCCGGCAGATGGCGGACAGTCCGGGGGTGTCCCGAGATCACGGGGATGCCGCCGGGTCTGGGCCGCGGTCATCTGGCGCCTCCAAGATTGGCGACTTGCTCTTCGTGGCTGACCGCCACACCTGCGACCGCCGGATAGCGGCGCTGCTTCTGCGGAAACTCCAGGTACGCCTGCGCTTCGGTCAACCCCGCACGATGCATCGGCATCCACGAGTCCCGGTACGCCTTGCGGCTGTCCGACAAGCCGCCGTTCGTCGTACGGATTCCATGCACGGGATCGTTGGTCAGGCTGTCGGCGTGATCGAGGCAGAGCATGCCCACGCTGGAGAAGTTCTGGAACCCGTCACCGAACAGCGATTGCGCCCGCGACATCATCTCGCTGTCGGCGGCGAAGCGGACGGCGTCCCAGAAGCCCAGGCGCTGCTTCAGGTCCTCATGACGGA
>Ga0255211_1000011_pt1 | contig 79205 bp, 75 predicted proteins | sample Miss_Yuk_RepB_8d_FD_183036 | JGI IMG/M metagenome (GOLD analysis project Ga0255211, IMG submission 183036) | Freshwater microbial communities from Mississippi River, Louisiana, United States - Miss_Yuk_RepB_8d | ecosystem: Environmental > Aquatic > Freshwater > River | place: USA: Louisiana...
CGCCTCGTCGATCATGAAGACCTTGTAGCGGCCGACGCTGGGCTTGTAGGCGGCGCGCTCGATCAGCTCGCGGATCTCGTCGATGCTGCGGTTGCTGGCGGCGTCGAGCTCGATGTAGTCGATGAAGCGGTCGGCGTCGATCTCGGTGCAGGCCTGGCAGACGCCGCAGGGGTGGGCGGTGACGCCGCCCTGCCCGTCGGCGCCGGTGCAGTTCAGGCTCTTGGCCAGGATGCGGCTGACCGTGGTCTTGCCGATGCCGCGGGTGCCGGTGAACAGGTAGGCGTGGTGCAGGCGGCCGGATTCCAGCGCATTGGTCAGGGCCTGCACCACGTGCGTCTGGCCCACCATCTGCTCGAAGCTGCGGGGCCGGTACTTGCGGGCCAGGACGACGTGACTCATGGCGCCAGATTCTACGGGCCGCCCCCTGCACGGCCCGGCCGGTGCCCCGGTGCCCCGCGGCCCGCCGCCGCCGGCCCGGGCCGAGCGCGTCACCGATAATCCGGCGCCATGAGCGCCTCCCACACCCCCTCCAGCCCCGGCACCCTCAGCTACGAGCAGGCTGGCGTCAACTACGACCTGATCGACCCGCTGAAGGTCAGCGCCCAGCGTGCCGCCGCGGCCACCGCCGTGCACCTGGCCTCGCACGGCTTCACCGAGGTGCAGGCCTCGCGCGGCGAGTCGGCCTACGTGGTCGACGTGGGCCCGTTCTACCTCGCCTCCATCGTCGAATGCCTGGGCTCCAAGGCCCTGGTGGCCGACGAGATGGCCGCGCTGACCGGCCGCAGCTGGTACGCCGGCATCGCCCAGGACACCATCGCGATGGCCGTCAACGACCTGATCACCGTCGGCGCCACGCCGCTGGTGGTGCAGGCCTACTGGGCCGCCGGCGGCTCGGACTGGTTCGGCGACGCCGACCGTGCCCAGGCCCTGGTGGCCGGCTGGAAGAAGGCCTGCGAGGTCTGCAACGTGGCCTGGGGCGGCGGCGAGACGCCGGCGCTGGCCGGCATCGTCGAGGCCGGCCGCATCGACCTGGCCGCGTCCTGCACCGGCCTGATCAACCCCAAGCAGCGCCTGAGCGTGGGCGACCGGCTGGCCGCCGGCGACGCCATCGTGCTGCTGGACTCCAGCGGCATCCACGCCAATGGCCTGAGTCTGGCGCGCAAGCTGGTCGAGCGCCTGCCCCAGGGCTGGCTGACCGAGGTCGACCCGGTGAACCACCCCGGCCTGAGCTACGGCGAAGCGCTGCTGGCGCCCACCGTGCTGTACTCGCCGGTGACCGAGGCGCTGTGGGCCGCCGGCATCGTGCCGCACTACTGCGCCAACATCACCGGCCACGGCTGGCGCAAGCTGCTGCGCCACCCGGGCCGCTTCACCTACCGCATCCACACCGTGCCGCCGGTCACGCCGGTGCTGAAGTTCATCCAGCAGCACGCGCAGCAGGACGACCGCGAGGCCTACAGCACGCTGAACATGGGCGCCGGCTTCGCGATCTTCACCGCCGCGGCCGACGCCGGGCGCGTGGTGCAGATCGCGCAGAGCCTGGGCATCGGCGCCCGCGTGGCCGGCACGGTGGAGGCCGGCGAGAAGCAGCTGCTGATCGAGCCGCTGGGCATCCGCTTCGGCGACGACGACCTGCAGCTGCGCTGAACCGGCCGCCGCCCGTGCGCACTGCCCTGCGCACCGCCGCGCACGACCCCGCACCTGGACGGGCGCACCGCGTCCAGCCCGCCGCGGCCGCCCGACGGCGGCTGCGCGCGCTGGCGTGCTGGCTGCTGGCCTGCACCGCTGCGCTGCTGCTGGCCGGCTGCGCCGGGCTGCCGCAGCGGCCGGCGCAGCCGGCGTCGCAGCACCGCGTGGCCCCGGACGACGCGGCGCTGTCGCGCCTGCTCGCCGAGGCCGGCGTGCCCGCCGGGCGCTCGGGCTTCCGCCCGCTGCTGCTGTCAGGCAGCGCACTGCGGGCGCGCCTGGCGCTGATCGAGCGCGCCGAGCTCGGCATCGACATCCAGACCTACCTGCTGGGCAACGACGCCACCGGCCACCAGCTGATGCGCGCGCTGCGCGACGCCGCCGCCCGCGGCGTGCGCGTGCGCCTGCTGGTGGACGACCTCTACACCGTCGGCGCCACCGACGTGCTGCTGGGGCTGGCGGCCCATGCCAACGTCGAGCTGCGGCTGTACAACCCCTTCCCGGCCGGGCGCGACAGCGTGCTGCTGCGCGCCGGCGGCCTGCTCGGCGACTTCCAGCGGCTGAACCGGCGCATGCACAACAAGCTGTTCGTCGCCGACGGCCGCATCGCCATCGTCGGCGGACGCAACCTGGCCGATGCGTACTTCATGCGCAGCGACGAGGGCAACTTCATCGACTTCGACCTGCTGTGCGGCGGCGCCGTGGCGGCCGAGCTCAACGGCCATTTCGACCGCTTCTGGAACAGCGGCTTCGCGGTGCCGATCGAGGCCCTGGCCGACAACGGCCTGAGCGCCGAGCGTCGCCGCGCCAGCTTCGACGTGCTGACCCGGCCGGCCACCGCGCCACGCCCGCTGCCCCCCGCCCCGGCCGCGCTGTACGGCGTGCCGCTGGCGACGCCGCCCGACCCGCTGTTGCCCAGGCCGGCGTGGACGCTGGCCGAGGCCGACGTGTTCTTCGACTCGCCGGACAAGACCGCCGGCGTGCTGCCGCCGGGCGACCGGCTGCCGGTGGCCGGCCTGCTCGGCGGCGCGCGCAGCCATGTGGTGGTCGTCTCGCCCTACTTCCTGCCCAGCGAGGCCGGCCTGGAGCGCATCCGCCAGGCGCGCGAGCGCGGCGTCGCGGTGCAGGTGCTGACCAACTCGCTGCGCGACAGCGACGAGCCGCTGGTCAGCGTGGCCTACGGCCGGCGCCGGCTGGCGCTGCTGCAGTCGGGCGTGCGGCTGTTCGAGCTGTCGTCGCAGCGGCTGCGCCGCGAGCCCAGCCTGGGGCGCGCGCTGGGTGCCAGCATCGGCCGCCTGCACGCCAAGCTCGGCTTCATCGACGACCGCACCTTGCTGGTCGGCTCGATGAACCTGGACCCGCGCTCGGCCAACACCAACACCGAGCTGGCGCTGGCGGTGCACAGCGCGGCGCTGACCCGCGAGGTGCTGGCCATGCTGGTGCCCGAGCGCGGCCTGGGGGCCTACGAGGTGCGGCTGCGCGCCGACGGCCAGTCGATGGAATGGGTGGCCCGCGACAGCGACGGCGACGAGCGCCTGCCCGAGGAGCCGGCGCCGCCCTGGTGGCAGCGTCTGCAGCTGTGGCTGCTGTCGCTGCTGGTGCCCGACGACCTGCTCTGAACCACCGCCGCCGGCCCTCTTGAAGCCCGGACCCGGGCCATCACCTACAATCGCGGGTGACGGGCCTCCTCGCATGGAAGCGCGGCCAAACGGGTCAGGTGGGGAACCAAGCAGCCCTAACCGTTGCGACCAGTGCCGGGGTCAGGCTCGTCCCCCCCCCCCCAACACCATCTGCCCGGGCACCCGGCCCGCGGCCGCGCCGCAGGCGCCGACTGGCGCCGCGCGCCATCCCGCTGATCCGCCGCCCGAGCCGCTGCCTCAGCCGCTGCCGCGTGCCGCCGCGGCGGCGCGCAGGGCGTTCAGCCCGGCCGGCCGGCCATTGGCGGCTGCGCCCGCAGGCGCCGCCGCAGCAGGCCGCGGCGCGGCGCCCTCGCCCACCGCGGCCGGTGCCGGAGCGGCCTGGTGCGGGCCGCCGTCCTCGGCCGATTCCGGCGCAATGCCCTGGGCCGCCAGCTGCACGTCGCGCAGCGTCAGGCCCAGCACGCGGCCGTAGCGCTGCACCACGCGCTGCAGGTAGGCGGTGCGGTGGTGCGCCGGCAGCGTGCGCGCGTCGACCACCTCGTTGCCGCAGCTGGCGGCCAGGCGCAGCATCTCGTCGTCGTTGTCGGGCGTCAGCACCGGCTTGGCCAGCGGCAGCCGGCGGATCATCGCCAGCACCTCGTCCTCCAGCCCCCAGTGGCGGCCGATGGCGCCGCTGAGCGCCTCCATGTCCACCCCGAGCACCGCGAAGGACGCGCCTTCCTCGCTCATCCCGGGGTCCTCGGGCTCGCCGGGGTGCGGCGGCGGCGCCGGCTGCATCAGCCGGCGGATCTGCGCGGCCTCCTCCGGGAACAGGTACTGCACCGCCAGCCGGCCCAGGTTCTGCAGCAGCGCCACCAGGTAGACGACCTCGGGATCGTAGCCCGCCGGCCGCAGCCACTGCGCGGCGCGGCCGGCCAGCTTGACGCGGTCCAGCAGCTGCTCCAGCTCGGCCGCATGGGCGTCGTTCAGCGGTCCGGGCCAGGGCCGCAGCGCCAGCGCGGCGCGGCGCACGCCGTCCAGGCCGACCATCGAGATGGTGCGGCGGATGGTCAGGATCGCCCCGCTGCCCGCGCCCAGCGGCCCGCGCGCGCGCTGGCCGTTGACCGCGCGCAGCAGCTCGAAGGTCAGGCCGACGTCCTGCACCACCACCTCGGCCAGTTCGATGGTGCGCTCGCGATCCATCAGCGCCAGCCGCGCGGCGCGCTCGGCGCCACCGGGCATGGCCGGCAGCAGGCCGGCGGCGCGCATGCGGTCCAGCAGCAGCAGCAGCGGGCCGCCGCCGGGTTCGCCCTCGGTGCGCAGCCAGCCGCTGAGCGCGCGTTCCAGCGTGCGGGCGTTGCGGTAGCGCTGGCGCTCCTGGCGGTCGGTGGCGCGGTTGACGATCGCGCGCAGCGCGTCCGGAATGCGGTGCTGCCCGCTCCAGGGCAGGCGGACGATGTCGCGGCCCAGCGGTGGCATGCGCTCGACGACCTGGCCGACATCGCCCAGGTCCAGCGCCGGCGTGCCGGCCAGCGCATGGTGCAGCACCAGACCGAAGGCCAGCACGTCGCGCTCGGCACCGCGGCGCTGCGCCGCCAGGCTCAGGTCGCCGTCGGGCGGCAGGGCCACGCCCAGCCCCATCAGCCGGCAGCCGCCGCCCTCCGGGAGCAGCACCATGTCGGGCTGCAGGTCATGGTGTGCGAAGCCGGCCTCGTGCGCGAAGGCCAGGCCCTCGAGGGCCTGGATCGCCCAGGGCACGACCTCCACGGCCGGCAGCGCCTTGCCGCCCAGGCGCTCGCTCAGCGTGACGGCGGTGCCGCGGTCGTAGGCGATGTAGGGCCAGCGCTCCTGCTCCCCGACCTCGACCACGTGGGCCAGGCCGGGGTGGTCGATGCGGGCGGCCTTGCGCGCCTGGTCCAGCCAGCGCTGCAGCGCATCGGCGTCGGCCGGTTGCTGGCGCGGCAGCGCCAGCACCAGCTCCTGGCCGACACGCGGGTCGGCCACCAGCCACAGCATGGTGCGCGCGCTCTTGCCGAGCAGGCGCAGCAGCTGGAAGCGGCCGAGGTGGCGCACGGCGCCAGTCTGGGCGGGACGGGTGGGAGGCGGAAGGGCCATCGCACGGCTTTCGGGAGTTGAGCCGATTGGACCGAATCCGCCGCCGGCCGATGGCCGGAACAGCGCCGCCGCAGCCGGCCAATTCCCCCGCCGCGGCCGGCCCGGCGCCAGGGGCGCGCGGGCAGCCCCGCCGCCGGTGGGGACGGGGCTTTGCGCCATAATCTGCGCCTTATCCAGATCCCAGATCCGACGGATGCCCGCCGTCCCGGCGAGCCAAGGAACAACGATGAGCAGCGACCTGATCAAGCACACCACCGACGCCACCTTCGAAGCCGATGTGCTGAAGTCGGACAAGCCGGTGCTGGTGGACTACTGGGCCGAGTGGTGCGGCCCCTGCAAGATGATCGCCCCGATCCTGGACGAGACCGCCAAGGAGTTCGGAGCGCGTCTGCAGATCGCCAAGATGAACGTGGACGAGAACCGCGAGGTGCCCGCCAAGTTCGGCATCCGCGGCATCCCGACGCTGATGCTGTTCAAGGGCGGCCAGCTGGCCGCGACCAAGGTCGGCGCGCTGTCCAAGGCGCAATTGACCGCCTTCCTCGAGCCGCATCTATAATCTCGGCATTGCCGCGGCCGGAAGCGCCACAAGCGCACCGCCGCGGCCCGAGTTCAAGCCACCGCGCCCAAGTCGCTGCTGCACGCAGCAGCCTCGGGCGGCGCGGGTTCCGGCCCCCTCCCCAGCCCCACGCCACCCGCGCCCTGCCCTGCAGGGCGTTGTCGCAGCAGGTCGGCCCTGCCACCGTCGCCGCCGATGTCGCGACGGTGCAGTGTCCGGCACGCCGCCCCGACCGGTGGCGCGCCTCGGGCGGGACGGGCCGTTTCCGACCGCGTGTCCCTGGCCCGGCGCGCCGTCCCACACCCCTGGGTGATTCCGCACATGCATCTGTCAGAACTGAAGGCGCAACACGTCTCCGAGCTCATCAAGATGGGCGAGGCGCTGGAGATCGACAACGTCGCCCGCCTGCGCAAGCAGGAGCTGATGTTCGCGATCATGAAGAAGCGCGCCAAGGCCGGCGAGCAGGTGTTCGGCGACGGCGTGCTCGAGGTGCTGCCCGACGGCTTCGGCTTCCTGCGCAGCATCGAGGCCAGCTACATGGCCAGCACCGACGACATCTACCTGTCGCCCAGCCAGATCCGCCGCTTCAACCTGCACACCGGCGACCTGATCGAGGGCGAGGTGCGCGTGCCCAAGGACGGCGAGCGCTACTTCGCGCTGGTCAAGGTCGACCGCGTGAACGGCCTGACGCCCGAGGAGAACAAGCACAAGATCATGTTCGAGAACCTGACGCCGCTCTTCCCGAAAGAGCCGTTCAAGCTCGAGCGTGACAACTTCAAGGGTGAAGAGAACGTCACCGGCCGCATCATCGACCTGATCGCCCCGATCGGCAAAGGCCAGCGCGCACTGCTCGTCGCGCAGCCCAAGACCGGCAAGACGATCATGATGAAGCACATCGCGCACGCGCTGGTGGCCAACCATCCGGACATCCACCTGATCGTGCTGCTGGTCGACGAGCGGCCCGAGGAAGTGACCGAGATGGTGCGCGGCGTGCGCGGCGAGGTCATCTCCTCCACCTTCGACGAGCCCGCCGCCCGCCACGTGCAGGTGGCCGAGATGGTCATCGAGCGCGCCAAGCGCCTGGTCGAGTTGGGCAAGGACGTGGTCATCCTGCTGGACTCGATCACCCGCCTGGCCCGCGCCTACAACAACGTGCTGCCCAGCTCGGGCAAGGTGCTGACCGGCGGTGTCGACGCCAACGCGCTGCAGCGCCCCAAGCGCTTCTTCGGCGCGGCGCGCAACGTCGAGGAAGGCGGCTCGCTGACCATCATCGGCACCGCGCTGATCGACACCGGCTCGAAGATGGACGAGGTCATCTACGAGGAGTTCAAGGGCACCGGCAACTGCGAGATCCACCTGGACCGCCGCATGGCCGAGAAGCGCGTCTACCCGTCGATCCTGATCAACAAGACCGGCACCCGGCGCGAGGAACTGCTGCTCAAGCCGGAAATCCTGCAGAAGACCTGGATCCTGCGCAAGCTGCTCTACAACATGGACGAGATCGAGGCGATGGAGTTCATCCTCGACAAGATGAAGTCGTCGAAGAACAACCTCGACTTCTTCGACATGATGCGCCGCGGCGGCTGAGGCCGCCCCAGGCTATAATCGCGGGTTTTCCGCTTTGGCAAGTGCGCGACGTGGTGTCGCGTGGCTGCCGACGACGCAGCGAAGGGTTTCCCCATGAAAGAAGGCATTCACCCCAACTACCGCGAAGTCTGCTTCGTGGACCTGTCCAACGGTTTCAAGTTCGTCACCCGCTCGACGGTGCAGACCAAGGAAACCATCAAGATGGACGACGGCCGCGAGCTGCCGCTGGTGAAGCTGGAAACCACCAGCGAGACGCACCCGTTCTACACCGGCACGCAAAAGAGCGTCGACAGCCTGGGTGGCCGCGTCGAGAAGTTCCGCAACAAGTTCGCCAACATCGGCTTGGCGAAGAAGTCCGCCGCCTGATCCGGCGCAGCGGCCGCAGGCCGTTCCGGCGCCGCGCGCAGCGGACGCCAACCCGAGGGCAGCCCAGGCTGCCCTTTTTCATGGCCGCGGCGCCGCCCGCCCGAACGCCTCCTATCATCTCCCCGGTGAGCCGCCTCGCACCCAATCCCGCCCTGGTGACGCAGGAGGCCGCGCGCCGGCTGCCGCGCCTGCCCCTGCTGCTGCTGTGCGCGGCCTATGTGCTGCCCGGCGTGTTCGGGCGCGATCCCTGGCGCGGCGCCGACCTCAACGCCTTCGGCCAGATGCTGGCCCTCGCCGAGGGCCGTGCACCCTGGGGCGCGCCGGCGCTGGGCGGGGTGGCCACGGACGCCGCGCTGCTGCCACACTGGATCGGGGCGGCGGCGATCTGGCTGACCCAGGGCTGGCTGGACGCGGCGCTGGCCGCGCGCCTGCCCTTTGCCGCGCTGCTGGCGCTGACCCTGGTGGCCGTCTGGTACGCGACACTGCACCTGGCCCGCAGCGAGGCCGCCCAGCCCCTGCCTCTGGCCTTCGGCGGCGAGGCGCACCCGGTGGACTACGCCCGCGCGGTGGCCGACGGGGCGCTGCTGGCCCTGATCGCGACGCTGGGCCTGCTGCAGCTGGGCCACGAGACGACGCCGGAGCTGGCCCAGCTGGCGGCTGCGGCCAGCTTCCAGTGGGCCGTGGCCGCGGCGCCGCACCGGCACGCCGGGCCCCGCCTGGGGGCGCTGCTGGCCCTGCCGGCCCTGGCGGCCAGCGGCGCGCCGACGATGGCGCTGGCGCTGGGCGCCGGCGCCCTGGTTCTCGCCTGGCGCAACACCGACGCCGGGCTGCGCGCGCTGCGGCCCTGGCTGCTGGCAGCGCTGGCCGGCGCCGCGCTGCTGGCCTGGCCCAGCGGCAGCTGGGCCTGGCGCGTGGCGCCGCAGATCGAGGCCGGCGGGCTGGCCAGGCTGCTGCTGTGGTTCCTCTGGCCGGCCTGGCCGCTGGCGGTGTGGACGTTGTGGCGCTGGCGCCAGCACCTGGCCGAGCGCCACCTGGCGCTGCCGCTGCTGGGGCTGCTGGTGGCGCTGGCGGCCTGCGTGGCGATGGGCGGCTCGGACCGCGCGCTGATGCTGGGCCTGCCGGGCACGGCGGTGCTGGCCGCGTTCGCGCTGCCGACGCTGCAGCGCGGCCGCAGCGCGGTGATCGACTGGTTCTCGGTGTGCTTCTTCACGCTGTGCGCGCTGCTGGTGTGGGTGTTCTGGCTGGGCCTGGTCCAGGGCACGCCGGCCTGGCCCCTGCGCTCGGTGCAGCGCCTGGCGCCGGGCTTTCGCCCCGGCTGGACGCTGCTGGCGCTGCTGCTGGCGCTGGCCGCCACCGTGGCCTGGGTGGCCCTGGTGCGCTGGCGCACCGGACGCCACCGCGAGGCGCTGTGGAAGAGCCTGGTGCTGCCGGCCAGCGGCGTCGCCCTGTGCTGGCTGCTGCTGATGACGCTGGGCCTGCCGCTGCTGGACTACGCGCGCAGCAACCGGCCGCTGGCCGAGCGCCTGGTGCGGCATGTGCCCGCCGGCCATTGCATCGCCGCGCCAGCGGCACCGCCGTCGCTGGTGGCGGCGCTGGAGTACCACGGCCGCCGGCGCGTGGACGCCACCGCCGGCGCCGCACGCGGCGGCTGCGACACCCTGGTGCTGGTGCAGCAGGTGCGCGGCCCCGGTGCGGCGCGCAGCAAGGCGGCGGCGCAGGCCCAGGCCGGCGGGCGCTGGGTCGAGGTGGCCACCGAGCGCCGGCCGACCGACCGCAGCGAGGTGGTCATCGTCTACCGCCGCACCGGCGGCTGAGGCGCGCGGGCCCCGGGCCCGCAGGTCCCAAGGCCCTCGGGCCCTCAGGCCGCGACGGCCACGGCCTGGCGCACGCGGCCGGACGGCAGCAGCAACCGGAAGCGCGAGCCCTGCCCAGGCGTGCTGTCGACTTCCAGCGCGCCGCCGTGGCGCTGCACCACGTGCTTGACGATGGACAGGCCCAGCCCGGTGCCACCGGTGTCGCGCGAGCGGCTGCCATCGACACGGTAGAAGCGCTCGGTCAACCGCGGCAGATGCTCGCGGGCGATGCCAATGCCGGTGTCGCGCACCTCGATCGCCCCGCCGCCATCGGCGCGCGGCAGCCAGGCGATGTCGATGCGGCCACCGTCGGGCGTGTAGCGCACCGCGTTGTTGACCAGGTTGGCCACCGCGCTGAGCAGCTCGGCCTCGGTGCCGGCGATCTCGATGTCCGGCGTCTCGTCCAGCGCCACCGTGTGCCGCCCTGCCGACAGCGCGCGCGCGTCGGCGGCCACGCGCTGCAGCAGCGGGCCCAGCGGCAGCCAGCGGTCGGCCGGCGGGCGCGGGCTGCCCTCGAGCTGGGCCAGGGTCAGCAGGTCGGCCACCAGCACCTGCATCCGCGCCGTCTGCTGCTGCATCAGCTTGAGCACGCGGCCGCGCTCGGTCTCGGTCAGCGGCAAGCTGGCCATGGTCTCGACGAAGCCGGCCAGCACGGTCAGCGGCGTGCGGATCTCGTGCGAGACGTTGGCGACGAAGTCGCGCCGCATCGTCTCGGCGCGCAAGCGCTCGGTGACGTCCATCGTCAGCAGCAGCTTCTGCCCGTCGCCGTAGGCGCGCAGCACCAGCTGCAGGCTGAGCCGGCCGCCCGAAGCGGGGATCAGCAGCGGCTCGTGCGGCCCGCGCTCGTGCAGGTAGGCGACGAAGGCGGGCTGCCGCACCAGGTTGGTGATCGGCTGGCGCAGGTCACGCTGGGCGTCCAGGCCCAGGTGGTCGGCGGCCACGCTGCTGCACCAGGCGATGTGGTCCTGCGCGTCGAGCAGCACCACGCCGTTGGGCGAGGCCTCGATGGCCTCGAGGAACTCGCGCAGCCGCAGCTGCTCGGCGACGATGGTCTGCTCGCGCTGGCGCAGCACGCGCTCGATGCGGTAGGCCAGCTCGCCCCAGAAGCCGGTGTCGCGCGGCGCCGGGCGGTCCTGGTCGCCGCGCAGCCAGGCCATCAGGCGGGCCGCACGCAGCACGTCGACCAGCACCGCGCTGCCCGCGCCCAGCAGCGCGCCGATGGCCGCACCGATCTCGGCCGACTTCAGCGCCGCGCCGACGAGGAAACCCAGCGCGCCGCCCAGTGCCAGCAGCAGCAGCGTGGCCAGCAGGCGCGGAACCAGCCAGACCATGGAACCGGTCGTGCCCGCCGCTCAGCCCTGCAGCACCGCCGCCTGCCGCGTCATGCGGTAGCCGGCGCCGCGCACGGTCTCGATCATCGCCGACCGTCCGGCCGGCGCCAGCGCCTCGCGCAGGCGCTTGACATGCACGTCCACCGTGCGCTCCTCGATGAACACATGGTCGCCCCAGACGCGGTCCAGCAGCTGGGCACGGCTGTGCACGCGCTCGGGGTGGGTCATCAGGAAGTGCAGCAGGCGGAACTCGGTGGGCCCCATCTTCAGCTCGATGTCGCCGCGGGTGACGCGGCGGGTTGCCGGGTCCAGCCGCAGGTCGCCGAGCTCGACCAGCTCCTCCAGCGCCTCCGGCGCCTTGCGCCGCAGCACGGCGCGGATGCGCGCCATCAGCTCGTTGGTCGAGAAGGGCTTGGACAGGTAGTCGTCGGCGCCGGCGTCCAGGCCGGCGACCTTGTCGGCCTCCTCGCCGCGGGCGGTGAGCATGATGATGGGCAGCTCGCGGGTGCGCGTGCTGGCCCGCCACTGGCGCGCCAGCGACAGGCCGGACTGGCCCGGCAGCATCCAGTCCAGCACCACCAGGTCGGGCAGCATGGCGTCGATCTCGCGCTGGGCGGATTCGGCGCTGGGGGCGATGGTCACCTCGTGACCGGCGTGACGCAGGTTGATCGCGATCAGCTCGGCGATCGCCGATTCGTCTTCGACCACCACGATGCGGCTCATGGGTACAGGCTCCTCGGGTCGGGCGGTGTCAGCGCACCAGGTTCTCGACGGCGTCCACGGGGTTGTGGCGCACGTCGGTGCCCTTGACGATGTAGATGATCTGCTCGGCCAGGTTCTTGGCGTGGTCGCCCACGCGCTCGATGGCCTTGGCGACAAAGACCAGGTCGATTGACGAGGAGATCGTGCGCGGGTCTTCCATCATGTAGGTGATCAGCTTGCGCATCAGGCCGTCGAACTCCTGGTCGATCTGGTCGTCGTGGCGCAGCACCTCGATGGCGCCTTCGGTGTCCAGCCGGGCGAAGGCGTCCAGCGCCTTGCGCAGCTGCTTGGTGGCCAGCTCCGACTCGAAGGTCAGGTCCGACACCGGCAGGCGCAGCCGGCTGGAGACGCCCGAGTTCAGCAGGCGCTGCACCGTGCGGGCGATGCGCGCGGCCTCGTCGCCGATGCGCTCGAGGTTGGCGATGGTCTTGCTCACCGCGATCAGCAGCCGCAGGTCGCGGGCGGTGGGCTGGCGGCGGGCGATGATCGACGACAGGTCGCGGTCGATCTCGACCTCCATCGCGTTGACCCGCTCCTCGGCCTTGAGCACCTGGGTGGCCACGTCGCCGCTGAAGGTGGACAGCGCGTAGACCGCCTGCGCCACCTGCGATTCGACCAGCCCGCCCATCTCGAGCACGCGGGTGGAGATGCCGGACAGCTCGTTGTCGAACTGCGTGGAAAGGTGCTTGTCACCCATGCTGTGCTCCCTGGCTCAGCCGAAGCGGCCGGTGATGTAGTCCTCGGTGTCCTTGCGCTTGGGCTTGGTGAACACCTCGGGCGTGGGACCGAACTCCACCAGGTCACCCAGGTACATGTAGGCGGTGTAGTCCGAGCAGCGCGCGGCCTGCTGCATGTTGTGGGTGACGATGAGCACGGTGTAGTCCGACTTCAGCTCGTGCACCAGCTCCTCGATCTTGCCGGTGGAGATCGGGTCCAGCGCCGAGGTCGGCTCGTCGAGCAGCAGCACCTCGGGCTTGATGGCGATGCCGCGGGCGATGCACAGGCGCTGCTGCTGGCCGCCGGACAGGCCGGCGCCGCTCTGGTCGAGCTTGTCCTTGACCTCGTTCCACAGCGCGGCCTTGCGCAGCGCCCACTCCACGCGCTCGTCCATCTCCACGCGCGGCAGCGTCTCGAACAGCTTCACGCCGAAGGCGATGTTGTCGTAGATCGACATCGGGAAGGGCGTGGGCTTCTGGAACACCATGCCGACCTTGGCGCGGATCAGGCTCACGTCCATGCTCCGGTCCAGGATGTTCTGGCCGTCGAGCAGGATCTGCCCCTCGGCCCGCTGCTCGGGGTAGAGCTCGAACATGCGGTTGAACACGCGCAGCAGCGTGCTCTTGCCGCAGCCGGACGGGCCGATGAAGGCGGTCACCTTCTTCTCCGGCAGGTCCATGTTGATCTTCTTCAGCGCGTGGAAGCCGCCGTAGTAGAAGTTCAGGTCGCGCACCGAGATCTTGGCCTTCTCGGTGATGGCGTTGTCGACACGGGTGTCCATGCGGGGGCCTCGTCGGTCAATGCTTGTTGCGGAAGAGCACGCGCGCCAGGATGTTCAGCGCCAGCACGCCCAGCGTGATCAGGAACACCCCGGCCCAGGCCAGCTGCTGCCAGTTCTCGTAGGGGCTCATCGCGAACTTGAAGATGGTCACCGGCAGGCTGGCCATCGGCTCGCGCAGGTCGCTGGTCCAGAACTGGTTGGACAGCGCGGTGAACAGCAGCGGCGCCGTCTCGCCCGAGATGCGCGCCACGGCCAGCAGCACGCCGGTGATGACGCCGGCGCGCGCCGCCTTCAGCGTCACCGACCAGATCACCTTCCACTTCGGCGTGCCCAGGGCATAGGCGGCCTCGCGCAGCGCGTTGGGGATCAGGCTGAGCATGTTCTCGGTGGTTCGGATGACCACCGGGATCACGATCAGCGCCAGCGCCAGCACGCCGGCGATGCCCGAGAAGCTCTTGAAGCGTGCCACCACCGCGGCGTAGATGAACAGGCCGATGACGATGGACGGCGCCGACAGCAGGATGTCGTTGATGAAGCGCGTGGCGCTGCCCAGCCAGGTCTTCTGGCCGTACTCGGCCAGGTAGATGCCGGCCATCACGCCGATCGGCGTGCCCAGCAGCGTGGCCAGACCGGCCATCAGCAGCGAGCCGAAGATGGCGTTGGCCAGACCGCCGGTCTCGGCCTGTGGCGGCGGCGTCATCTCGGTGAAGACCTGCCAGCTCAGCCCGCCCAGGCCCAGGCGGAAGGTCTCCACCAGGATCCAGACCAGCCAGAACACGCCGAAGGCCATCGCCCCCAAGGCCAGCGTCAGCGCGACCACGTTGACCACCTTGCGTCGGCGGTGCCGCGCCAGGCGGCTGCGCTGCTGGGCGGCGGTGAAGGCCGCCGACGTCACGGATGCGTCGCTCATGAGCGCGTCCCCTCGTTCTTCTTCAGCCGCGACAGCAGCAGCTTGGACAGCGCCAGCACGACGAAGGTGATGAAGAACAGCACCAGGCCCAGGTAGATCAGCGAGGCCTGGTGCAGGCCGTCGCCGGCCTCGGCGAACTCGTTGGCCAGCGCCGAGGTGATGCTGTTGGCCGCCTCGAACAGCGACAGCGAGCTGAGCTGGTTCATGTTGCCGATGACGAAGGTCACCGCCATGGTCTCGCCCAGCGCCCGGCCCAGGCCGAGCATGACGCCGCCGATGACGCCGGCCTTGGTGTAGGGCAGCACCACCTTGTAGACCACCTCCCAGGTGGTCGCCCCCAGGCCGTAGGCCGATTCCTTGAGCATCGGCGGCGTGACCTCGAAGACGTCGCGCATCACCGAGGCGATGAAGGGGATGACCATGATCGCCAGGATGATGCCGGCCGACAGGATGCCGATGCCCACCGGCGCGCCGGAGACGAAGGCCTCCAGCAGGGGCACGCCCTTGAAGGCCTTCTGCAGCGGCTGCTGCACCCAGGTCGACAGGATCGGGCTGAACACCAGCAGGCCCCACATGCCGTAGACGATGGACGGCACCGCGGCGAGCAGCTCGATGGCGATGCCCAGCGGGCGCTTGAGCCAGCCCGGCGACATCTCGGTGAGGAACAGCGCGATGCCGAAGCTCACCGGCACCGCGATGACCAGGGCGATGGCCGAGGTCATCAGCGTGCCGTAGATCATCACCAGGCCGCCGAACTTCTCCTGCACCGGATCCCAGTCGGTCGACCAGAGGAAGCCCAGGCCGAACTTCTGGATCGCCGGCGCGGCGCCGATGACCAGCGAGACGATGATGCCGGCGAGCAGCAGCAGCGTCAGCCAGGCGGCGCCATGCGCCAGCACGGCGAACAGCGCATCGGCCCAGGGCGCGACGCGCTGGCGCTCGGGCGGGCGGGGTTGGGGCGTCACGCGTTCTTCGGCGGGGTAGGGGGTGACGGGCAGGGTGGCGGCCATGGGACCTCCGATCGCGGGGAGTCGGCGACGGGGCGCGGCCACCGGCCGCACCCCGCGGGCATCACTTGAAGGCGATGGCCTTGCCGCCGGCGTCCTTGATCTTGTCGGCCCACTGCTTGCGCACCAGATTCTTCACCGAATCCGGCAGCGGCACATAGTCCAGATCGTCGGCCGCCTTGTCGCCGTTGGCGTAGGCCCAGTCGAAGAACTTCAGCGCGGCGCTGGCGTTGGCCGGCTTGTCCTGGGTCTTGTACATCAGGATGTAGGTCGGGTTGGTCAGCGGCCAGGCGTCCTTGCCGGGCTGGTCGGTGGTGATCTGGTAGAAGGTCTTGGACCAGTCGGCACCGGCGGCGGCGGCCTTGAAGGCGTCGTCGCTGGGCGGCACGAAGTGGCCGTCCCTGTTCTTCATCAGCGTGTACGTCATCTTGTTCTGCTTGACGTACGCGTACTCGACGTAGCCGATCGAGTTGGGCAGGCGCTGCACGAAGGCGGCCACGCCCTCGTTGCCCTTGCCGCCGGCGCCCACCGGCCAGTTCACCGCCGTGCCCTCGCCGACCTTGGCCTTCCACTCGGCGTTCACCTTGGACAGGTAGTTGGTGAAGATGAAGCTGGTGCCCGAGCCGTCGGCACGGCGCACCACCGAGATGTCGGCCTCCGGCAGCGGCACGCCCGGGTTCAGCGCGGTCAGCGCGGCGTCGTTCCACTTGGTGATCTTGCCCAGGTAGATGTCACCCAGCACCTGGCCGCTGAGCTTGATCTGGCCGGCGGCGATGCCCTTGATGTTGACCACCGGCACCACGCCGCCGATCACGGTCGGGAACTGGACCAGGCCGTCCTTGTCCAGTTCCTCGTCCTTCAGCGGCATGTCGGAGGCGCCGAAGTCGACCGTCTTGGCCTTGATCTGCTTGATGCCGGCACCGGAGCCGACCGACTGGTAGTTGATGCGCGCGCCGGAAGCCTTGTGGTAGGCGTCGGCCCACTTCGCATACAGCGGGGCCGGGAAGGTGGCCCCTGCGCCCGTCACGTCCTGGGCACAGGCCAGCACGGGGGTCAGGGCAGCCGCCGCCAGGGCGGCACGGATCAGCGGGTTCAGCATGGAGAGCGCCTTTCAGTGCGGGTTCGGGTTTGTCCTTGTGGACATGCCGGCACTGTAGGCAGCACGTATGACAGGCCCGTGACGGGCTGTCACATTCCGCCGGAAACCGTCATAAACGGGCCCGGCACCCGCCCGACCGTGCGCTTTCGCACGGCGGCGGGCGGGCCGCGCAGCGGCTCAGCGCCGCGCCGCCTCGACCAGACGCTCGGCCAGCTGGCGGCCCTGGGCCGCGTCGCGCGACTCGACCATCACCCGCAGCACCGGCTCGGTGCCCGAGGCACGGATCAGCACCCGGCCCTGGCCGGCCAGCTCGGCCTCCACCGCGCGCGTCTCGGCGGCCAGGTGGGGGTTCTTCTGCCAGTCCGCCAGGCTGGGCAGGCGCACGTTGAGCAGGGTCTGCGGGAACAGCGTGACCTCGCCCAGCAGGTCGGCCAGCGACGAACGAGCGCGCTGCACCGCCTGCAGCACCTGCAGCGCGCTGACGATGCCGTCGCCGGTGGTGTGCTTGTCCAGCGCCAGCAGGTGGCCGGAGCCCTCGCCGCCGAGCAGCCAGCCGCGGGCGGCCAGCTCCTCCAGCACATAGCGGTCGCCGACCTTGGCGCGCACCATCGCGACGCCACGCGCACGCAGGGCCAGCTCCACCGCCATGTTGGTCATCAGCGTGCCGACGGCGCCGGAGACGGCGTGGCCCTGGGCCAGGCGGTCGGCGACCATCACGTAGAGCAGCTCGTCGCCGTTGAACAGCCGGCCATGGCGGTCGACCAGCTGCAGCCGGTCGGCGTCGCCGTCCAGCGCCACGCCGTAGTCGGCGCCGTGCTCGGCCACCGCGCGCACCAGGGCCTGCGGCGCGGTGGCGCCGACGCCGTCGTTGATGTTCATGCCGTCGGGCGCGCAGCCGATCGAGACGACCTCGGCGCCCAGCTCGTGGAACACGTCGGGGGCGACGTGGTAGGCCGCGCCGTGCGCCGCGTCGACGACGACCTTGAGCCCGCGCAGCGACAGGTCCTTGCTGACCGTGCTCTTGCAGAACTCGATGTAGCGGCCGCGCGCGTCCTGCAGCCGGCGGGCCTTGCCCAGGTCGGCCGAGCCGACCCATTGCGGCGGCTCGTCCAGCGCAGCCTCGACCGCCAGCTCCCAGTCGTCGGGCAGCTTCTCGCCCTTGGCCGAGAAGAACTTGACGCCGTTGTCCGGGTAGGCGTTGTGCGAGGCGCTGATGACGATGCCCAGGTCCAGCCGCAGCGCGCGTGTCAGGTAGGCCACGCCGGGCGTGGGCAGCGGGCCGGTCAGCAGGGTGTCGACACCGGCCGAGGCCAGCCCGGCCTCCAGCGAGGACTCGATCATGTAGCCGGAGATCCGCGTGTCCTTGCCGATCAGCACCGTCGGCCGCGGGCCGCCGGCGCGGCGCAGCACGCGGCCCACGGCGTGGCCCAGGCGCAGCATGAAGTCGGGCGTGATCGGCGCCTGGCCCACGGTGCCGCGGATACCGTCGGTACCGAAGAACTTTCTCGTCATGGTGGATTCGCTTCCCTGAGGATGTTGTCTGGTTGCCCGGTCAGTGTGCCAGCAGGCCCGCCGCGCCCCAGACCTTCAGCGCGTCGACGGTGGCGGCCACGTCGTGCACCCGCACGACCTGGCCGCCGCGCTGCACGCAGGCCAGCGCAGCGGCCACGCTGGGCACCAGGCGCTCGTCGACCGCCCGGCCGGTCAGCAGGCCCAGCGAGGACTTGCGGCTCCAGCCCAGCAGCAGCGGCCGGCCCAGCGCGGCCAGCTCGGCCTGCCGGCGCAGCAGCGCCCAGTTGTGCTCGGGCGTCTTGCCGAAACCGATGCCCGGGTCCAGCACGATGCGCTCGGACGCTACACCGGCCTGCTGAACGGCCGCCTGACGTGCCGCCAGCCAGGCCGTGACTTCCTGCACGACATCGCCGGCATACTGCGGCGCCTGCTGCATCGCGCCGGGCTCGCCCTGCATGTGCATCAGGCAGACGCCGCAGCGGGGATGGGCCGCCACGGCCTCCAGCGCGCCGGGGCGCTGCAGGGCACGCACGTCGTTGACGATGTCCACGCCCAGGTCCAGGGCAGCCCGGACCACCTCGGGCGCGCTGGTGTCCACAGACACCGGCACGCCCAGCGTCACCGCATGGCGCAGCACCGGCAGCACGCGGGCCAGTTCCTCGGCGGCGTCGGGCTGGCGGGCGCCGGGGCGGGTGGATTCACCGCCGATGTCCAGCAGGTCGGCCCCCTCGCGCAGCAGGCGTTCGCAATGGGCCATCGCGGCGGCGGGCGTGTCGTGCCGGCCGCCGTCGGAGAAGGAGTCGGGCGTGGCGTTGACGATGCCCATGACCTGCGGCCGGCGCAGGTCGATGCGGAAACGGGAGGTCTGCCAGAACATGCGGGCGCGGGACGCTGGGAAGACGCCACGGGGCCCTTGCGGGCCCCGTGCTGAGGTGCTGGTGGGCGGAGCGGGCCGCGGCGGCGATCCTGCGCCGGCCGCCGCTCGCCTCAGGCCGCTGCGGCCGGCGCGCTGTCGGTGCTGACGGCGCCGCCGCCACCGGCCGGCCCCTGGCCACGCGGACGGTCACCGGGCGTCCAGTCCTTGGGCGGACGCGGCGGCTTGCCGGCCATGATGTCGTCGATCTGCTCGCTGTCGATGGTCTCCCAGTCCAGCAGCGCCTTGGCCATCGCGTGCATCTTGTCCTGGTGGTCCTCGATGTGCTTGCGGGCGATGGCGTACTGCTCGTCGATGATCTTGCGAATCACCGAGTCGACCTTGCGCATCGTCTCTTCGGACATGTTGGTGGTCTTGGTCACCGAGCGGCCCAGGAAGACCTCGCCCTCGTTCTCGGCGTAGACCATCGGGCCGAGCTCGTCGGTCATGCCGTAGCGGGTGACCATGTCGCGGGCGATCTGCGTCGCGCGCTCGAAGTCGTTGCTGGCGCCGGTGGTCATCTGGTTCATGAACACCTCCTCGGCGATGCGGCCGCCGAAGAGCACCGAGATCGTCGACAGCATGCGCTCCTTGTCCATGCTGTAGCGGTCGCCCTCGGGCAACTGCATGGTGACACCCAGCGCGCGGCCGCGCGGGATCACGGTGACCTTGTGCACCGGGTCGGTCTTGGGCATCAGGCGCGCCACCAGCGCGTGGCCGGCCTCGTGGTAGGCGGTGTTCTTGCGCTCTTCCTCGGGCATGACCATGGACTTGCGCTCGGGGCCCATCATGATCTTGTCCTTGGCCTTCTCGAAGTCGACCATCTCGACGACCCGGCCATTGCGGCGGGCAGCGAACAGCGCGGCCTCGTTGACCAGGTTGGCCAGGTCGGCGCCCGAGAAACCCGGCGTGCCACGGGCCAGGATGTCGGCGCGGATGTCCTGGCCGACCGGCACCTTGCGCATGTGCACGTTGAGGATCTGCTCGCGGCCGCGCACATCGGGCAGCGTCACGTAGACCTGGCGGTCGAAGCGGCCCGGGCGCAGCAGCGCGGGGTCGAGGATGTCGGGCCGGTTGGTGGCCGCCATCACGATCACGCCCAGGTTGGTCTCGAAACCATCCATCTCGACCAGCATCTGGTTCAGCGTCTGCTCGCGCTCGTCGTTGCCGCCGCCCAGGCCGGCACCGCGGTGGCGGCCGACGGCGTCGATCTCGTCGACGAAGATGATGCAGGGCGCGCTCTTCTTGGCCTGCTCGAACATGTCGCGCACACGGGCCGCGCCGACGCCGACGAACATCTCGACGAAGTCCGAACCCGAGATCGAGAAGAACGGGACCTTGGCCTCGCCGGCGATGGCCTTGGCCAGCAGCGTCTTGCCGGTGCCCGGGGGGCCGACCAGCAGCACGCCGCGCGGGATGCGACCGCCCAGCTTCTGGAACTTCTGCGGATCCTTCAGGAAATCGACCAGCTCCTTGACCTCCTCCTTGGCCTCGTCGCAGCCGGCGACATCGGCGAAGGTGGTCGAGTTGTTGGCCTCGTCGAGCATGCGCGCCTTGCTCTTGCCGAAGCTGAAGGCGCCGCCCTTGCCGCCGCCCTGCATCTGGCGCATGAAGTAGACCCAGACGCCGATCAGCAGCAGCATCGGGCCCCAGCTGATCAGCAGGCTGACCAGCAGCGAGGGCTCCTCGCGCGGCTTGACGTCGAACTTGACGCCGTTGTTGATCAGGTCACCGACGAGCCCGCGGTCCAGGTAGGTCGCGGTCGAGCGGATGCGCTTGTCGTCGGTCGTCAGGGCCAGGATTTCGGTGCCGCCATTGCCCTCCTGCAGGGTGACGGATTTGATCCGCTTGGCGCGCACCTCCTCGAGGAAGTCGGAGTAGCCGATCATCTGACCCGACGACACCCCGCGGTCGAACTGCTTGAACACGGTGAACAGCACGAGTGCGATCACCAGCCAGACAGCGACCTTCGAGAACCATTGATTGTTCACCGCGGCTCCTTCAGCCTATTCCTGTTCCTGCTTGCGACGATGGCGCCGGAGCTGCCGATTGCACCGTTGACAGCCGCCCGACGCCGTGGCAAGTGGGGACGATTCTAGTCCCATCAAGTCCCCGCCCCGACGGTGGGGGCGTGCCGTGAAGCGGTCGAATTCCGGCGGAATTCGACCCATCACAAACCCCGGCGCCGGGCGGCGGGCGGCACCCGTCACGCCGCCTTCAGACCGATGCCGACCAGAAAGGTTTCCGACGATTTGTCGCGCGAGGCCTTGGGCTTGATCGCCTTGACGACGCGGAACTGCTGGCGGAAGGCCCGCACCAGTTCGTCGTAGCCGCCGCCGTGGAAGACCTTGGCCACCAGCGCGCCGCCCGGCTTGAGGTGCTGGCGGCCGAAATCCAGCGCCAACTCGATCAGGTGGGCGATGCGCGCGGCGTCGACGGAGGCCACGCCGGACAGGTTGGGCGCCATGTCCGACACCACCAGGTCCACCGGCCGGCCGCCGACGGCCGCCTCCAGCTGCGCCAGCACCGCGTCCTCGCGGAAGTCGCCCTGGATGAACTGCACGCCCTCGATCGGCTCCATCGGCAGCAGGTCCAGCGCGATGATCGTGCCCTGCAGTTCGCCGACCGCGGCGCCGCCGGCGCCGGCCGACTTCGGCGCGAAGCGCCGGCGCAGGTACTGGCTCCAGGCCCCCGGCGCCGAGCCCAGGTCGACCACGACCTGGCCCGGGCGCACCAGCCCCAGCGCCTCGTCGATCTCCTTGAGCTTGTAGGCGGCACGGGCGCGGTAACCCTCCTGCTGCGCCAGCTTCACATAGGGGTCGTTGACGTGCTGGTTCAGCCACGCCTTGTTGATCTTCTTGCTCTTGGAGTCGATCTTCATGTCAAGGGGGATAATACGGCGATGCCTGCCATTCAACTGACGCCCGCCCAACGCAAGGAAAAGCGCGGCGACGCCCACCACCTGGACCCGGTCGTGCTGATCGGCGACCAGGGCCTGACCGACGCCGTGCTCAAGGAGGCCGACCAGGCCCTGAACGCCCACGGCCTGATCAAGGTGCGCATGTTCTCCGACGTGCGCGCCGACCGCGAGGCCGCGCTGAACACCCTGGCCGACCGCCTGAACGCCGCCCCGGTGCAGCACATCGGCAAGCTGCTGGTGCTGTGGCGCCCGATCCCCGAGAAGCCCAAGGCCGAGGCCCGCGAGGACCGCATGCCCGGGCCGCGCGTGGTCAAGGTGCTGAAGTTCCCGAACAACGGCCGCGGCCGCCCGCAGATCAAGAAGGTCACCGTCTTCGGCAACCAGCGGCTGACGCCCGGCGGCGAGGTCAAGCGCGCCAAGAAGCGCGCCACCAGCATCAAGAAGAAGGCCGGTTGACGCCGGCCCGCCGGCGGCTCAGCCCGCCGGCCGTGCGCCACGCCAAGCCAGCACCAGCAGCAGCACGCCCTTCAGCCCGAACAGGGCCAGCGACGCGGCGTGCAGCTGACCGAAGCTCCAGCCGCCCTGCCCTGCCCGGGCCGCCGCCATCAGCGGCTGCAGGCCGAAGTAGCCGGCCACGGTGCAGAACAGCACGCCCAGCAGCAGCACCATCTCGGTGCTGAACTGCGAGCCGCGGCCCATCTCGGCCGCGCGGCGCGCCCGGGCACGCTCGATGGCCAGCAGCAGCACCGCCAGCGCCAGGCTCAGCCAGGCCTCGCGCAGGAAGATGTGCGCCACCACCCGGCCGGCGTCCGCCCGCTCCAGAGTGGCGAAGGGCGCCGGCGTGGCGATGCCGGCGATGCACAGCAGCACCCCGGCCCACAGGCCGGGCAGCAGGCGACGCAGGCGTTCGACCATTGCGCGCGACCGCTGGCGCGTCAGACGTAGCGGACTTCGACGATCTCGTAGCGCTTGATGCCGCCGGGGGCCTGCACCTCGGCCACGTCGCCGGCCTCCTTGCCGATCATCGCGCGGGCGATCGGCGAGCTGATCGAGATCAGGCCCAGCTTCAGGTCGGCCTCGTCGTCGCCGACGATCTGGTAGGTCACCTCGTGGCCCGAGCTCTCCTCCTCCAGGTCGACCGTGGCGCCGAAGACGACGCGGCCGCCGGCGTCCAGCGCCGCCGGGTCGATGACCTGGGCCGCGGCCAGCTTGCCCTCGATCTCGAGGATGCGGCCCTCGATGAAGCCCTGCTTGTCCTTGGCCGCGTCGTACTCGGCGTTCTCCGACAGGTCGCCCTGGGCGCGCGCCTCGGCGATGGCCTGGATCACGGCGTGGCGCTCGACGGTCTTGAGCCGGTGCAGCTCGTCCTTGAGCTTCTCGGCGCCGCGCTTGGTCAGGGGGATGGTGGCCATGCGGGCCTCCTCGTCGTTCGAATTCGGGGGGATGGGCCCGATCGCAGTGGGATGCGGGCCGGCAAAAGCGAAACCGCCGCACCGGGCGCCCGGAAACCCGGGTGCGAGGGCGGCGGAATCAGCGGGCCGGAGTTTAGTGCAGTTCGGCGTGCAGTTCCTGCAGGCTGTGCACCGTCAGGCCGGCCTGGTGCTTCAGCGCCTCGGTGGCGGCCTCGCAGCCGGCCATCGTGGTGTAGTAGGTCACCCGGTTGGCCAGCGCCGCGGTGCGGATGTAGCGCGAATCGGCGATCGCCGTGCGCGTCTCATCGACCGTGGTGAAGACCAGCTGGATCTCGCCGCCCTTGACCATGTCGGCGATGTGCGGCCGGCCATCCTTGACCTTGTTGACCAGCTTGACCGGGATGCCCGCCGCCGCGATGGCCGCGCCCGTGCCCTTGGTGGCCACGACCGAGAAGCCCAGCGCCACCAGGTCGCGGGCGACGGCGACCGCGCGGGCCTTGTCGCTGTCCTTGACCGTGATGACCACCGTGCCCTTGGTCGGCAGGCGCGAGCCGGCGCCGAGCTGGCTCTTGAGCATGGCCTCGCCGAAGCTCATGCCCGCGCCCATCACCTCGCCGGTGGAGCGCATCTCGGGCCCGAGGATGGGGTCCACGCCCGGGAACTTGTTGAAGGGGAACACCGCTTCCTTGACGCTGAAGTACGGCGGCACCACCTCGCGCGGCGCCCGGCCGTCGCGGCCGGTCTGGTCGGCCAGCTTCTGGCCGGCCATGCAGCGCGCGGCGATCTTGGCCAGCTGCTGGCCGGTCGCCTTGGACACATAGGGCACGGTGCGCGAGGCGCGCGGGTTCACCTCCAGCACGTAGACGGTGCAGGCGTCCAGCCCGCCGGTCACGTCGCCCTGGATCGCGAACTGCACGTTCATCAGGCCGACGACCTTCAGTGCCTGCGCCATCAGCGCGGTCTGGCGGCGCAGTTCGTCCTGCAGCGCGGCGCTCAGGGTGTAGGGCGGCAGCGAGCAGGCCGAGTCGCCGCTGTGCACGCCGGCCTGCTCGATGTGCTCCATGATGCCGCCGATCATCACCGCGCCGCTGGCGTCGGCGATGCAGTCGACGTCGACCTCGACCGCGTCGTCGAGGAAGCGGTCCAGCAGCACCGGCGACTTCTCGCTGACGCGCACCGCCTCGCGCATGTAGCGCTCCAGGTCCTTGTCGCCGTGCACGATCTCCATCGCGCGGCCGCCCAGCACGTAGCTCGGGCGCACCACCAGCGGGTAGCCGATCTCCTTGGCCAGCGCCAGCGCGGCCTCTTCGGTGCGAGCGGTGCGGTTGGGCGGCTGCTTCAGACCCAGGGTGTGCAGCAGCTGCTGGAAGCGCTCGCGGTCCTCGGCGATGTCGATGCTGTCGGGGCTGGTGCCGATGATGGGCACGCCGGCACGCTCCAGGTCCAGCGCCAGCTTCAGCGGCGTCTGGCCGCCGTACTGCACGATCACGCCGACCGGCTTCTCCTTGTCGACGATCTCCAGCACGTCCTCCAGCGTCACCGGCTCGAAGTACAGGCGGTCGCTGGTGTCGTAGTCGGTGGACACGGTCTCCGGGTTGCAGTTGACCATGATGGTCTCGTACCCGTCCTCGCGCATCGCCAGCGCGGCGTGCACGCAGCAGTAGTCGAACTCGATGCCCTGGCCGATGCGGTTCGGCCCGCCGCCCAGCACCATGATCTTCTTGCGCGCGGTCGGCTCGGCCTCGCACTCGCCGTCCACGGTCTCGTAGCAGCCGTAGAGGTAGGCGGTCTGGGTGGCGAACTCGGCGGCGCAGGTGTCCACCCGCTTGTAGACCGGGCGCACGGCCAGCGCGTGGCGCTTGGCGCGCACCTCGTGCTGGTTGGTGTTCAGCAGCCTGGCCAGGCGCTTGTCCGAGAAGCCCTTCTGCTTGAGGAAGCGCAGCTCGTCGGCCGACAGGCTGTCCAGCGTGCGCGCGCGGACCTGGGCCTCGGTGGCGACGATCTGCTCGATCTGCGCCAGGAACCAGGGGTCGATCGCGGTTTCCTCGAAGATTTCATCGAGCGTCATGCCGATGCGGAAGGCGTCGGCGACGAAGAGGATGCGCTCGGGACCGGCGTTGCCGATGGCCTCGACGATCTCTTCACGATCGGTCTCACGCTCGGTCAGCCCGTCGATGCCGGTCTCCAGGCCGCGCAGCGCCTTCTGGAACGACTCCTGGAAGGTGCGGCCCATGGCCATCACCTCGCCCACCGACTTCATCTGCGTGGTCAGGTGCGGGTCGGCGGCCGGGAACTTCTCGAAGGCGAAGCGCGGGATCTTGGTGACGACGTAGTCGATCGACGGCTCGAAGGACGCCGGCGTGGCACCGCCGGTGATGTCGTTCTTCAGCTCGTCCAGCGTGTAGCCCACGGCCAGCTTGGCGGCGATCTTGGCGATCGGGAAGCCGGTGGCCTTGGACGCCAGCGCCGAGCTGCGCGAGACGCGCGGGTTCATCTCGATCACCACCATGCGGCCGTCGCGCGGGTTGATCGAGAACTGTACGTTGGAGCCGCCGGTGTCGACGCCGATCTCGCGCAGGATGGCGATCGAGGCGTTGCGCAGCAGCTGGTATTCCTTGTCGGTCAGCGTCTGGGCCGGGGCCACGGTGATCGAGTCGCCGGTGTGGATGCCCATCGGGTCCAGGTTCTCGATGGAGCAGACGATGATGCAGTTGTCGGCGCGGTCGCGCACGACTTCCATCTCGTACTCCTTCCAGCCGATCAGCGACTCCTCGATCAGCAGCTCATTGGTCGGCGACAGGTCCAGACCGCGCTTGCAGATCTCCTCGAACTCCTCCGGGTTGTAGGCGATGCCGCCGCCGGTGCCGCCCAGCGTGAAGCTGGGGCGGATGACCATCGGGAAGCCCGAACCGCCGATCTCGGCCTGGATGCGCTTCTGCACCGCCCAGGCCTCTTCCATCGAGTGGGCGATGCCGGACTTGGCCGAGCCCAGTCCGATCTTGGTCATCGCATCCTTGAACTTCAGCCGGTCCTCGGCCTTCTCGATGGCGTGCTCGTTGGCGCCGATCATCTCCACGCCGTACCTGGCCAGCACGCCGTGCTTGTGCAGGTCCAGCGCGCAGTTCAGCGCGGTCTGGCCGCCCATGGTCGGCAGCACCGCGTCGGGCCGCTCCTTGGCGATGATCTTCTCGACCACCTGCCAGGTGATGGGCTCGATGTAGGTCACGTCCGCCGTGTCCGGGTCGGTCATGATCGTCGCCGGATTGCTGTTGACCAGGATGACCTTGTAGCCCTCCTGGCGCAGCGCCTTGCAGGCCTGGGCGCCGGAATAGTCGAACTCGCAGGCCTGGCCGATGATGATCGGGCCGGCGCCGATGATGAGGATGGATTTCAGGTCGGTACGCTTAGGCATTCTTCTTCTCCGCGTTCTTCTCGGCCATCAGCGTGGTGAAGCGGTCGAACAGGTAGGCGATGTCGTGCGGGCCGGGCGAGGCCTCGGGGTGGCCCTGGAAGCAGAAGGCGGGCTTGTCGGTGCGCGCCAGCCCCTGCAGCGTGCCGTCGAACAGGCTGACGTGCGTCGGGCGCAGGTTGGCCGGCAGCGTGGTCTCGTCGACCGCGAAGCCGTGGTTCTGGCTGGTGATCGAGACACGGCCGCTGTCCAGGTCCTTGACCGGGTGGTTGGCGCCGTGGTGGCCGAACTTCATCTTGAAGGTCTTGGCACCCGAGGCCAGGGCCATGATCTGGTGGCCCAGGCAGATGCCGAAGGTCGGGATGCCGGTGTCGATCAGCGTGGCCGCGGCGGCGATGGCGTAGTCGCAGGGCTGCGGGTCGCCGGGGCCGTTGGACAGGAAGATGCCGTCGGGCTGCAGGGCCAGCACCTCGGCCGCCGGCGTCCTGGCCGGCACCACGGTGACGCGGCAGCCGCGGCTGGCCAGCATGCGCAGGATGTTGCGCTTGACGCCGAAGTCGTAGGCCACAACGTGGAACTTCGCGTCGGCGACCTGGCCGTAGCCGCTGCCCAGCACCCACTCGGTCTCGGCCCAGGCGTAGGCCTGGTCGACGCTGACGACCTGGGCCAGGTCCTGGCCGGCCATGCTGGGCGCGGCCTGCGCGCGGGCGACGGCGGCGTCGATGTCGGCCTGACTGATGCGGTGGCCGGCCTCGAAGGTGGTGATGCAGCCGTTCTGGGCGCCCTTGGTGCGCAGCACGCGGGTCAGGCGGCGGGTGTCGATGCCGGCGATGGCGACGGTGCCCTCGCGCTGCAGGTAGGCGTCCAGCGTCAGGCCGGCGCGGAAGTTGGACATCCGCACCGGCAGATCCTTGATGATCAGGCCGGCGGCATGGACCTTCTGGGCTTCGACGTCCTCGTCGTTGACCCCGTAGTTGCCGATGTGCGGATACGTCAGCGTGACGATCTGCCGGCAGTAGCTGGGGTCGGTGAGGATTTCCTGGTAACCCGTGAGCGCGGTGTTGAACACCACCTCGCCCACGGTGTGACCGGCGGCGCCGATCGAAGTGCCCTGGAAGACCGTGCCGTCTGCGAGTGCGAGGAGGGCGGGGGGCAGGACTGGCAGCAAGACAATGACTCCGGAAGTCGCGCACGCCCAGCTTCCTTCGCTCTGGTTGCGCCCGCCCCGGTACGACGGAGGGCGAGGCAATGCGGAAGTCCGGTGGGGAAACTTCGCAGGAGTTTCGCTAGGCTGCGGTGGTGGCGGGTAAACCTTGGAATTATGCCACACCGGGTTTGTCCGGATGCACCGGAAGCTGACCGCGCCCCGGGCCTGGCGCGTCACCCGGGGGCGCGCACGCCCCGGCGCGGTGCACCGCCGCCGCACCCCAGCGGGGCGGCCGCCCTCAGGCGCCCAGCGCGGCGATGCCGGCGCGCGCCACCTGCGCGTCCTCGCTGGACTTGACGCCGCTGACCCCCACCGCACCGATGCAGTGGCCGTCCACCACGATGGGCACGCCGCCCTCGAGCAGGCCGTCGATGGCGGGGGCGCTGAGAAAGGCGTAGCGGCCCTGGTTGATGGTGTCCTCGTAGACCTTGCTCTCGCGCCGGCCCAGCGCCGCGGTACGGGCCTTGGCCGGCGCGATGTGCGACGACAGCGGTGCCGCGCCGTCCAGGCGCTGCAGCCACAGCAGGTGGCCGCCGTCGTCGACGACGGCGATGGTCACGGCCCAGCCCTGGGCCCGGGCCTCGGTCTCGGCGGCCTCGGCGATGGCACGCACGTCGGCCAGGGTCAGCATCGGTCGGGTCTGCATGGCGGGCTCCAGCGTGAAGGGAGGACGCAGTGTGCAAGACCGGGGCCCGCCGCAGGCCGTTCCCGCGCCCGCGCCCCCTGCGCCACGTCGGACACCGGAACTAGAATCCACCGCGGCTGTCAAAGCCAGCGTCGGCAACGACGCCTTCACCCCACCCTTCGGAGGACCCATGAACGAACAACGCCTGCCCACCTTTGCCGGTTATGCCGGTGCGGGGGCACTGGACGCTGACCGCCAACGCGTCCTGCGCAACACCTACTGGCTGCTCGCCCTGTCGATGGTGCCCACGGTGCTGGGCGCCTGGCTGGGCGTGAGCACCGGCATCACCGCCGCGATGGGCACCGGCCTGTCGGCGATCGTCTTCCTCGCCGGCGCCTTCGGCTTCATGTTCGCGATCGAGAAGACCAAGCATTCGGCCACCGGCGTGGTGGTGCTGCTGGCCTTCACCTTCTTCATGGGCCTGATGCTGGCCCGGCTGCTGGCCACCATCCTCGGCTTCAGGAACGGCAGTTCGCTGATCATGACGGCCTTCGGCGGCACCGCAGTGGTGTTCCTGGGCATGGCCTCGCTGGCCACCGTGGTCAAGCGCGACCTGTCGGGCATGGGCAAGTTCCTGTTCGTCGGGGCGCTGATCCTGCTGGTCGCCGGCCTGGTGAACATCTTCCTGCAGTCCAGCGCGCTGATGCTGACGCTGTCCGTGCTGGCCATCGTCATCTTCTCGGGCTTCATGCTGTTCGACATCAAGCGCGTGATCGACGGCGGCGAGACCAACTACATCAGCGCCACGCTGGCCATCTACCTGGACATCTACAACGTGTTCCAGAGCCTGCTGATGATCCTGGGCGTGGTCGGCGGCGAGCGCGACTGAGCGCGCCAGCGGCGCCGGCAACCGGCGCCCACGCAGCACAAAGGGCTCCCGCGGGAGCCCTTTGCCATTTGCAGGCGGCCCGCCCGTCGGCGGGCGGGGCCGGCGGCGCGTTCAGCCGCGCTCGAACACCGCCATGCTCTCGACGTGCGCGGTGTGCGGGAACATGTTGACCGCGCCCGCCGCCACGCAGCGGTAGCCGGCCTGGTGCACCAGCAGCCCGGCGTCGCGCGCCAGCGTGGCCGGGTTGCAGCTGACGTAGACGATGCGCCGCGGCGGTGTCCAGCCGGCCGGCAGCGGCGCCGGCGGCAGCGCGGCGCCGTCCTCGCCGCTGCGCGGACCCAGCAGTTCGGCCAGCGCCTTGGCCAGCGCGAAGGCGCCCTCGCGCGGCGGGTCGACCAGCCACTTGTCGGCCACACCGAAGGCCACCAGGTCCTGCGCGGCGAGCTCGAACAGGTTGCGCGCGGCAAAGGTGGCCTTGCCCGCCAGACCGTTGCGCTGGGCGTTCTCGCGCGAGCGCTGCACCAGCGCGTCGCTGCCCTCGACGCCCAGCACCTCGCGGGCCCGCGTCGCGATGGGCAGGGTGAAATTGCCCAGGCCGCAGAACCAGTCGATCACCCGCTCGCCGGCGCCCGGGTCCAGCAGTCGCACCGCGCGGCCGACCAGCACGCTGTTGATGTGGTGGTTGACCTGGGTGAAGTCGGTGGGCTTGAACGGCATGGTGATGCCGAACTCGGGCAGCTCGTAGGCCAGCTCGGGCCCGCCGGCGTCGAGCAGGTGCACCGTGTCCGGGCCCTTGGGCTGCAGCCACCACTGCACGCCGTGCTCGGCGGCGAAGGCGCGCAGGCGGTCGGCGTCCGCCGCGCCCAGCGGCTCCAGGTGGCGCAGCACCAGCGCGATCACCGGCCCCTCGGCGCGCTGGCCCACGGCCAGCTCGATTTGCGGCAGCCGGTCGCGCTGGTCCATGCTGCCGATCAGCGCGCGCAGCGGCAGCAGCATCGCGCTGACCTTGGCCGGCAGCACCGGGCAGACCGCCATGTCGGCCACGTAGCGGCTCTTGCGCTCGTGGAAGCCGATCAGCACCGTGCCCTTCTTGGCCACATGGCGCACCGACAGCCGGGCGCGGTAGCGGTAGCCCCAGGTCGGCCCCTCGATCGGGCGCAGCAGGCGCTCGGCGCGCACCTTGGCCAGGTGCTGCAGGTTGTCCTCCAGCACTCGCTGCTTCACGGCCACCTGGGCCGAGGCCTCGAGGTGCTGCATCTTGCAGCCGCCGCAGGCGCCGGCGTGCAGTCCGAAGTGCGGGCAGCCCGGGCGCACGCGCAGCGCGCTCTCGCGGCGCATCGCCACCATCGTGCCCTGCTCCCAGGCGTTCTTGCTGCGGCCGACCTGCACCTGCACCTGCTCGCCGGGCAGCGCGCCCTCGACGAACACCACCTTGCCTTCGGCGTTGCGCGCCACGCCCTGGGCCTCGAGGTCGATCGCGTCGACCGTCAGCCATTCGTCCTTTGCTGTCATCGCCCGATTATCCGGGCTGGGCCGGCACCATGAAAAAGGCCGCCCCGAGGGCGGCCTGCCGGCGCTGCGCGCGCAGGATCAGGGCTTGATGTAGTCGGTGACCACCTTCCAGCGGCCGTCGACGATCTGCGACAGGCGCGACTGGTCGTTGCCCAGGCGCTTGGTCGGCGTGTAGGTCGCCTCGGGGCTGCCGAAGATGTCCTTGGGGATGGTCATCGAGTCCATGGCCTTGATGAAGGACTCGGTCGTCAGGTTCGGACCGGCCTTCTGCGCGCCACGGATGAAGGCGTCGACGATGTTGTAGCCGTAGGCCGAGTAGACGGTGGGGTCCTCGTTGAACTTGGTCTTGTACTTCTTGGCCCAGAAGCTGATCGCCTGCGAGGGCTCGTCCAGGTAGGGGATCTGCGTGGTCATCGTCGCGTACAGGCCGTCCATCGGCTTGCCGCCCAGCTTGTGGATCAGCTCGGAGTAGGTCGAGCTGGCGCCCAGGAAGGTCGGGTTGAAGCCGATCTTGCGCGCCTCGGCGATCGCGCCGATGGTCTCGCGGATCACCGTGCCCAGCACCACCAGGTCGCAGCTGGCGGCCTTGAGCTTGGCCACCTGCGACGAGAAGTCGGTCGCGCCGCGCTTGTAGGTGGTCTTCTCGCCGACCTCCATGCCCAGCGTCTTCAGCGCCGCCTCGGTGCCGCGGATCACCTCCAGGCCGAACTCGTCGTCCTGGTAGAGCGAACACACCTTCTTGGCGCCCTTCTCCTTGGCCAGCTTGGGCAGCGTGGTGCGGATCTGGTCGTAGTAGGTGGCGGCGAAGGAGTACTTCAGCTTGTGGAAGGGCTCGTACATCTCCCGCGCCGCGGTGATCGGCATGAAGTTGATGACGTTCTTCTCGAACTGCACCGGCATCGCCGCGTTGGCCGGCACGGTGCCGATGGTGCCGGCGACGATGAACACCTTGTCCTGGTTGACCAGCTTCTGGGCCGCCAGCACGGCCTTCTTCGCGTCGTAGCCCGAATCCTCGGCCAGCAGCTTGAGCTTGCGGCCGTGCAGGCCGCCCTGCTCGTTGATCTCGTCGACGCGCAGCTGCATGCCGTTGCGGCTCTGCTTGCCCAGCGAGGCGATCGGGCCGGACAGGTCCTGGATGGTGCCGATCAGGATCTCGGTCTTGCTGACGCCCTGGGTCTCGGCGTGGAGCGCCGCGCTGCCCAGCAGGGCCAGCGCGGCGGCGGTGACGGAAGCGAAATTCATGTTGGACGGTCTCCGGACGCGGGCAGGCAGGCCCGCGCGGCGATGCTAGCCGGCACCCCCGGCCCACCACCCTCAGGGAAACGCTGAGCGGGCCGCCACGGGGGCAGCCAGTTCACGCAAGACAAGCCAGCCGGTGCGCCAGCCGCTAGAGCACCGCATCGCGGTCGATGCCCTGGCGCGCCAGCCGCCGCTTGAGCTTGAGCAAGGCCTCCTGCTGGATCTGGCGCACGCGTTCGCGCGTCAGGCCCAGGCGGGCGGCCAGCACCTCCAGGGTCTCCGGCTCGCGGTCGTGCAGGCCGTAGCGGCCGACCAGCACCTCGCGCTCGCGCGGGCTCAACCCGGACAGGCCCTGCTCCAGCAGGCCCTCGACCTCGCGGCTGAGCATCAACCCGGCCGGGTCGCTGGCCTGCTCGTCGACCACGCTGTCGAGCAGCGAGGCCGCGCCATCGCTGGCCAGCGGCGCGTCCAGCGAGGCCGGCTGCTCGGCCATGCCCAGCAGCGCCTGCACCTCGGCCACCGGCCGGCCCAGGCGCTGGGCGATGGCCTCGGGGCGCACGGCCTGCACGCCCTCGCCCTGGCCGGCGGCCTCGGCCTCCAGGGCGCGGCGCGCGCGCAGCACCTGGTTCAGCTCGCGCACCACGTGCACCGGCAGGCGCACCAGGCGGGCCTGGTGCATCAGCGCACGCTCGACCGCCTGGCGGATCCACCACGAGGCATAGGTCGAGAAGCGGAAGCCCCGCTCCGGCTCGAACTTGGCGATCGCGTGCATCAGGCCGAGGTTGCCCTCCTCGATCAGGTCGCCCAGCGGCAGGCCGCGGCCGAGGTAGTGCTTGGCGATGCTGACGACCAGGCGCAGGTTGTGCTCGATCATCGCCTGGCGGGCGGCGAAGTCGCCGTCGCGGGCGGCGCGCGCGGTGGCCTGCTCCTCGTCGCTGCTGAACAGCGGCGCGCGGCGGATGTCGCGCAGGTAGCGCTGCAGGGCGTCGGCCTCGTCGGCTTCGCCGGCCGGCCCCGCCGGGGACGCGGCCGGGCCGGCGTCGGCGCCCTCCTGCAGCGGCGGCAGCGCCGGCTCCTCGTCGGCGGGCGGGGGCCCGCCGGCCCCGCTCATGCCGTTCGTCTGCGCAGCGGGGGCGGGACGAGTCGGCATGCGCGGGCGTCCCTCAGCGCGCCGGCAGCAGCTTGGCCGGGTCGACCGGCTTGCCCTGGCGGCGGATCTCGAAGTGCAGCTTGACGCGGTCGGCGTCGCTGCTGCCCATCTCGGCGATCTTCTGGCCGCGGCGCACCGCCTGGTCCTCCTTGACCAGCAGGGTCTGGTTGTGCGCGTAGGCGGTGAGGTAGGTGCCGTTGTGCTTGACGATCACCAGGTTGCCGTAGCCGCGCAGGCCGGCGCCGGCGTAGACGACCCGGCCGTCGGCCGCCGCCAGCACCGGGTCGCCGGCCTTGCCGCCGATGGCCAGGCCCTTCTGGCGGCCCTCTTCGAAGCCGGCCAGCACCGCGCCGCCGGCAGGCCAGGCCCAGGCCACGTCGTCGTCGCCCTCGCGGGCCGCAGCGGCAGCGGGCGCCGGCGTGGCCGGTGCCGATGCGGCGGCGGACGCAGGCGCGCCCGGCGCCGATGCAGCGCTGGCCGCAGCGGCCACCGGCTTGCCGTCCAGCGGCCGCGACTCGAGCTTGGGCGCCGGCACGCCGCGGGCGGTGACCGCCGCCGCGTCGACCTGCGGCGGCACCACGCGCATCACCTCGCCGACCTCGATCAGGTTGGGGTTGTCGATGTTGTTCCAGCGCACGATGTCGCGCCAGTTCTGGCCGTTCTCCAGCCCGATGCGGATCAGCGTGTCGCCGGGCTTGACGGTGTAGTAGCCGGGCTTGCCCGCGTTCTCGATGCCGCGCAGCGGCTTCGCGCCGTCGGCCGGCGCCGTGGCGGCGCCGGGGTCGGCCGGCGCGGCGGCGGTGCCGTTGGCCGCGCCCGGCGCGCGGGCCGCGGGCTTGGCCGCCGGCGGCTTGCGGTCCTCGACCGGCGCCTTGTTCTGCGTCGAGGCGCAGCCGGCCAGCACGGCGACCAGCAGCACGGCGGCCACACCGCGCAACGGTGGGCGACGCAGCGACAGGGATTGAGCAGGCATGGTGTCGGGCCGCGCAGCGACCGAGTCAGACGATGCCCGATTTTAGAGGGACGAAGTGCACCGCCTCGTGCTCGCTGCGCACCAGCCCGGTGGCCGTGCGGTCGACGACGACCAGCACCTGGCCGCGGCCGCCGCTGCGGTGCATCGGCGCCACCAGACGGCCGCCCACCGCCAGCTGCTCGAGCCAGGCGTCGGGCAGTTCCTCGCCGCCGGCGGCGGCGATCACGCTGTCGTAGGGCGCGTTCGGCGGGTGGCCCAGCATGCCGTCGCCGTAGACCAGGCGCACCGGGTCGGGGCGCCCGCCGGGCAGGGCCGCCAGGTTGGCCTGGGCCTTGTCGAACAGCGGCCGCAGCCGCTCGATCGAGACCACGTGGCGCGCCAGCCGGGCCAGCAGCGCGGTCTGGTAGCCGCAGCCGGTGCCGATCTCCAGCACGCGGCCGAGGTGCCCCCCGGCGCGGGCCGTGGCGCCGTCGAACAGCAGTTCGACCATGCGCGCGACGACCGAGGGCTTGGAGATGGTCTGGCCGTGGCCGATCGGCAGGCTGGTGTCCTCGTAGGCCTGGATCGCCAGCGCGGTGTCGACGAAGGCGTGGCGCGGCACCTCGGCCATCGCGGCGAACACCGGCTCGCAGCGGATGCCCTCGGCGCGCAGGCGCTGCACCATGCGCTCGCGCACGCCGGCCGAATCCAGCCCCAGGCCCTGCGGCGCGCTCAGCCGGCTGGCATCGCGCGCGGCCTCGTGCAGGTGGCGCTGCGGGCGCAGCGGCTCGCGCGCACGGGCAGCACCGGTCGCGGCGGCGGCCGCCTGGCCAACCCGCGCCAGCGGCAGCGGGAAGCGCGTCGGCGGCTTGCCGTCGCCACCGGGCCGGCCGGGGCCGCCCTGGCCGGCGCCGCTCAAGCGCCGCGCTCCAGGCGGGCGCGCCAGTCGGGCAGGCGGGCGTGGTCGGTCAGGTCCACCTGCAGCGGCGTGATCGACACCGCGCCGTTGGCGGTGGCGTGGAAGTCGGTGCCCTCGCCCGCCTCGCGCGCGTCGCCCGCCGGGCCGATCCAGTAGATCGGCTCGCCGCGCGGGTTGGTCTGGCGGATCACCGGCTCGCTGGCGTGGCGCCGGCCCAGGCGGGTGATGCGGCGCGGCAGCGCGTCGGCATCGGCCCGGTTGGGGATGTTCACGTTGAGCAGGAAGGGCTGGGCAGGCAGCCCGTCGGCCAGGATCTGCTGCACCACGGCCCGGGCCACGCGGGCCGCGGCGTCCAGGTGCGTCCAGCCCTTGTCGACCTGCGAGAAGGCCACCGCCGGCAAGCCGAACAGGAAGCCCTCCATCGCCGCGGCCACGGTGCCCGAGTACAGCGTGTCGTCGCCCATGTTGGCGCCCTGGTTGATGCCCGAGAGCACCAGGTCGGGGCGGTAGCCGAGCAGGCCGGTCAGCGCCACGTGCACGCTGTCCGAGGGCGTACCGTTGATGAAGCGGAAGCCCTGCTGGGCGCCGCCCGCGGCCTCGAACACCGACAGCGGCCGGTTCAGCGTCAGCGCGTTGGACGTGCCGCTGGCGTTCTGCTCCGGGGCGATGACCTCGACCTGGCCCAGGTCGGCCACCGCGGCGGCCAGGGCGGCCAGGCCAGGGGCCAGGTAGCCGTCGTCGTTGGCGATGAGGATGCGCATGGCGCCGGATTGTAGGCACCCGTCACCGGCGCGACGCCTGCCGCCGCGGGCCGCTGCCTATGATCCGCCGACCCCCGAGGAGACCCCGATGAAAGCCTGGATCTGCAGCAACCCCAACGCCGGCGTCGACGCCCTGCAATGGCAGGAAGTGCCCACCCCCGAGCCCGGCCCCGGCCAGGCCCGTGTGGCCATCCAGGCCTCGAGCCTGAACTTCCCGGACATCCTGATCGTCCAGAACAAGTACCAGTTCAAGCCCGAGCCGCCCTTCGTGCCGGGCAGCGAGTTCGCCGGCATCGTCGACGCCGTCGGCCCCGGCGTGACCAACGTGAAGGTCGGTGACCGCGTCTGCGTGCTCAACGGCACCGGCGGCTTCGGCAGCCACGCCATCGCCCCGGCCGAGAAGCTGGTGCCGATGCCGCCCGGGATGAGCTTCGAGGACGGCGCCGCCTTCCTGATGACCTACGGCACCACCCAGCACGCGCTGGTCGACCGCGGCGAGCTCAAGGCCGGCGAGACCTGCCTGGTGCTGGGCGCCGCCGGCGGCGTGGGCAGCGCGGCGATCCAGATCGCCAAGGCGCTGGGCGCCAAGGTCATCGCCGCGGCCAGCACCGACGAGAAGTGCGCGCAGTGCCGTGCGATGGGCGCCGACGAGACCATCAACTACACCAGCACCAACATCCGCGAGGCGCTGAAGACGCTGACCGGCGGCAAGGGCCCCGACGTGGTCTACGACCCGGTGGGCTCGGACCTGGCCGAACCGGTGTTCCGCTCCATCGCTTGGCGCGGCCGCTACCTGGTGATCGGCTTCGCCGGCGGCACCATCCCCTCGCTGCCGCTGAACCTGTCGCTGCTCAAGGGGGCCTCGATCGTCGGCGTGTTCTGGGGCGACTACACCCGCCGCGAGCCGGCCAACTTCCAGCGCGACCTGAAGCAGCTGGCGCAGTGGTACGCCGAGGGCAAGGTCAAGCCGGTGCTCGACGTGAAGATGTCGCTGAAGGACCTGCACGCCGCCTACGCGCGCATGAACGCGCGCCAGGTCGTCGGCAAGCTGGTGCTGACGCAGGACTGAAGCCGTGCCGCAGCCGCCCGCCGCGCCCGGTCCGGCGCGGCGACGCGGCGGCGACGTAACGGCAAGTAACAGCGGCCTCTCCCGCCACCCGGACTCGGTGGCAACGCCCTGGTCCGTCCAGGGGCATCTGCGCTAGCATCCGCGGCGGGAGAAAGAACACCATGGCCGTCAAGGTCCTCATCCTCGAAGACAACCCGGTCGCCCGCAGCTTTCTGTGCCGGGTGGTGCGCGAGAGCTTCAGCGACACCATCGCCATCACCGAGGCCGGCGACCTGGAGACGGCCCGGGCCCAGATCCGGCTGGCCGGCGGCGCCAGCGGCCTGCACGGCGTCGACCCCTTCAAGCTGATCCTGGTCGACCTGGAACTGCCCGACGGCAACGGCATGGAACTGCTGGCCGAGCTGTCGCACTACCCGGCCACCAAGATCGTCACCACGCTGTACTCGGACGACGACCACCTGTTCCCGGCGCTGCAGTGCGGCGCCGACGGCTACCTGCTCAAGGAAGACCGCTTCGAGGTGCTGGTCGAGGAACTGCAGAAGATCGTGCGCGGCCAGCCGCCGCTGTCGCCGGCCATCGCGCGGCGCCTGCTGACCCACTTCCGCCATGGCGGGCGCGTCGACGGCAGCGGCCACACCGCGCCGGACTCGGGCTTCACCTCGACGCAGGACTTCGCCACCACCAGCGCGCCGGTGCCCATCGGCAAGGTGCCCGACCACGAGCGCCTGACCCCGCGCGAGAGCGAGGTGCTGACCTACCTCAGCAAGGGCTTCACGATCAAGGAGATCGCCAGCCTGATGGGCATCAAGTGGTTCACCGTCAACGACCACATCAAGTCCATCTACAAGAAGCTCAACGTGTCCAGCCGCGCCGAGGCGGCGGTGCTGGCCACCAAGCAGGGCCTGGTCTGAGGGCCTGAGCGGCCCGGCGCGGCGGCGGCCCGATGCACCCCCCGGCCGCCACGCCCGGCCCGCCCGCCGGCCCGCCCGCCCGCCCCGCAACCCCCGACGACGACGCCCCGGGCCCGGAACCCGGCTGGGTGCGCCAGGCCCTGGGCCCGCGTCACCCCGGCGCCGCCCCGGCCGACCGGGCCCGCGGCCTGCTGCTGCTGGGCCTGCTCGGTGCGGCCGCGGTGGTGATGTGGCTGCGGCTGCTCGCGCTCGAACCCCATCTGCCGCTGCAGTGGCGGTCCTCGCCCGATGGCGGCGTCGTGCTGGACGCCGCTGGCGACCCGGCGCTGCGCCCCTACGCCGGCCTGCCGGTGCAGGCCCTGCTGCTGGCCGACGGCAGCCGGCTGGACGCCGCGGCGCTGCCGCCGCTGCGCTCGGCCCGCTGGGTGGCCGACGGCGCCGAGCGCGCACGCCTGCTGCGCCTGGCCGACCGGCTGACCGAGGCCCTGCGCCAGCCGCAGCTGCAGGTGCTGCTGGCCGACGGCCGCCAGGCCACCGTGGCGCCGCGGCCGCGCGGGCTGGCCGGCCTGGGCGCAGCCTGCTGGGCGGTGTGCGCGCTGGCGCTGGCGCTGTACCTGGCCGCCGCGTCGATGGTGCTGGCGCGGCCGGGGGTGTCGGCGGCGCTGTATGCGCTGCTGGCGGTGGCCCAGGGCGTCAACCTGCTGCTGATCGGCGCCGAGGCGCTGCCCGGGCTGGGCCTGGACCCGGCGCTGCTGCGCGCCGACCTGCCGCTGCGCGTGCTGGCCGATGCCTGCACCGCCGCCGCACTGCTGCACGTCACGCTGATCTACCCGCGGCGCCTGCCGGCCGCGCGCCTGCTGGCCGGCGGGGTCTGGGCGCTGGCCCTGGGCGGCGCGGCGGCCGCGCTGTGGCAGGCCCCGCCCACGCTGTGGTGGTGGCTGCAGGGCGCGATGCTGGCCAGCGGCCTGGCCGCGGTGGCGGCCCTGCAGGCCGCGCGGCGCCACCATGGCAGCGCACTGGCCACGCTGCTGCAGCGCCTGGTGCTGGCCGGCACGGCCACGCTGGCGCTGCTGAGCCTGGCCATCGTGCTCGGCGGGCGCGCCGGCGCCAGCGAGGCCGCCACGCCCCACGGCCTGGGCGCCGCCGGCCCGGCGGCCTGGCATGTGTTCGTCGCCTCGCTGCTGCTGCTGCGGCCCTTCATCACGCGGTCGCGCCAGGTGCTGCGCGAGTTCGCGCTGCTCGCCGGCATCGCCACCGTGGCCGGGTCGCTGGACCTGCTGTTCGTCGCGCTGCCAGGGCTGAACCCGCTGGCCTCGCTGCTGCTGTCGCTGGCGGTGTCGCTGGCGGTCTACGCCGCGGCGCGGCCGTGGATCCTGGGCCAGCTGGCCGGGCCCTCGCCGCTGAGCGCCGAGCGCATGTTCGACCGCCTGTACCGCGCCGCGCGCACGCTGGAGCAGTCGCCGGCACAGGCGCCGCGGCAGATCGCCGAGCTGCTGCGCGAAGTCTTCGACCCGCTGGACCTGGCGCGCAGCAGCGGCGCCGTGCCGCAGGCCCGCGTGGCCGACGACGGCAGCGCGCTGGTGGTGCCGCTGCCCGAACTGCCCGGCGCCGCGCCCGCCCGGCCCGCCGGCACCCTGGTGCTGCGCCACGCCCACCGCGGGCGGCGGCTGTTCACCGCCGAGGACGTGCAGTTCGCCGAGCGCCTGATCGAGCAGCTGCGCCGCGCCGTGGCCTACGACCGCGCCGTCGAGCACGGCCGCAGCGAGGAGCGCCTGCGCATCGCCCAGGACCTGCACGACGACATCGGCGCGCGGCTGCTGACGCTGATGTACAAGGCGCCCAACCCGGAGATCGAGGACTACATCCGACACACCCTGCAGGACCTGAAGACGCTGACGCGCGGCCTGGCCGCGTCCAGCCACCGCCTGTCGCATGCCGCGGCCGAGTGGAAGGCCGACCTGACCCAGCGCCTGCACGCCACCGGCTGCGACCTGCAGTGGGCCTTCTCGATCGACCGCGACCTGACGCTGACCGTGGTCCAGTGGTCGGCGCTGACGCGGGTGCTGCGCGAGCTGGCCAACAACATCATCACCCACGCCCAGGCCACGCAGGTGGAGATCACCGCCCAGCTCGAGCGCGGCGAGCTGCAGCTGCAGGTCAGCGACGACGGCGTCGGCCGCGCTCCCGAGACCTGGTCCATGGGCCTGGGCCTGGGCGGCGTTCGCAAGCGCGTCAAGCTGCTGGGCGGCCAGGTGCACTGGCTGGAGCGCGCGCCCTGCGGCATCCGCTGCGAGGTGCGGGTGCGGCTGACCGACGACGCGGGCTGATCGGGCGGCCTGCGGGCCGGTCGCCCAGGCGGGCGCGCGCGCGGGCAAGAAAAAACCGGGCACCAGGCCCGGTTCGTGTGGATCGCGGCGGCCGTCGGACCGGCGATCAGGATGCGGTGGGGTGGCTGATGGGATACAAAACGGCGACCTAAGCTGTTGATCTCATTGGGAAAAGCGCAGAGGAATACTGACTTGTTCCCCCGTCTGTTCCCCTTGTCCGCATGGGACGTCTTGAGACCGTCAGCAGCGACATTCTCGCGGACTTGCTCGTCAATCGCAATGACGCTCTCACGGCCTGGGGCCGGCCCTTCGACCATGGCGGGCAGCCCTGATCTCGCAGCAAGCTACGGCCGTTCCGGCAGTGCGCTGATGGCGCTCCGCAGGCCTGCGACCAATCGGCCGATGCCTGCGACGATGTCGTCGATCTCCGACGTTGAGACTGTGATGCGCTGTCCGACCCTGTACGTCATGTCGCCCGACTCGTTGACGTAGCGCTGGTCGACGATGCCATCGCTGTGAGCCAGCAGGTGCCGCTTCTGGAACAGTCGCCTGAGACGCTCCAGATCCGCAGCGCCAAGGATGTCTGCGTAGGTGATGCCGACCCTCGCCGCCCAAAGCTCGCTGCCTTGCGCGAGTCGCTGGAAGGCATTCATCGGCGCAGGCGTCGCCGGTCCGGTCGAGGCATACAGGCCCTCGCAGCACCGCTGAAAGGCAGTCACTCCGTCCTGAAGGCATGACTCAATCAGCGATCGACACATCAGTTCGGCCTCATCGCGTCCAGCCGACACCGCGATGGCGTCGCGCACAACGTCCACGTTGTCCTTCTTGGCCCTGATCTTGCGCAGCGAGTCGTCGAACATGCGATCCACGGAACTGTGGCCGCAGGCGGGACAGAAGTACGCCGAGCCGATGACTGCGAATCGGCAACTGCACTTCTCGCACGAGATCTCCAGTTCCATAGCCGCAGACGCAGCGGCCGGAACTCTGTGCGGCGTGAAGGCCGGTGAGCCACCCACCTTCATCGACATCGAGATAAACGAGTTCTTCGGTTGCCGCCGGTTGAATGCGCGAGCGTCGGCGCGCATTGCACCGTCGATCGTCGCCTCGATGACTCTGCGAGCATGCCGCTCGGCGTGTCGAACCTGGGCCTTGGTAAACCAGTTCCTGGCCGGCGACGCATGACCACACATCGGACACCAGACACCTTCGTCGCGGCAGATGTTCGTCCAGTCTTCCCCCTTGATCTTGAACTGGAACTCGCAGTTGCTCGACGGGCACTCTTTGTCGATGTAGCCCTTCTCGTCGCTGTCGATGGGGACTGAGATCGACTGGCGCTCGAGAGCGCGCAGTTCTCGCATCAGGTTGTCAAACATTGGACCTCTACGCGGCTGAAGAGCAACAAGGGGCACCGGTTCCCGGTGCCCCTCGACCTTGCAGTTACTTCTTCTTGGGCGGTTGTGGCGCCGGCGTCCGCTCCTTGACCGTAGTGTCAGGGTGCGTCTTGCCGTAGTGCTCCTTGACGTACCTGCCGGTCACAGCGCTGCGATAGCTCTCTTGGGTCTTCTTCGTCATGTCGATCACCTTTCTGTTCGATCAACATGAGCCCGATGCCTACGAGGCTCGCTAGAATCCAAGGTCCCGATCGGGGGTTCCAACGGCCTCCCATCCCCTGGGCTCGAACCAGTTCAGGGCGTACAAAGCCAGGCTGCACCCTGGCTTTGTCCGTTGCAGGCCCTGTGATTGTATCCAGGCCTCGCCGAGCGGTAGTGGAAACCCTTGTGGATTTCCTGTGCCCAAGTCTGGGGTGCTCCGCTGCCTACCGCGTCGCCATGGGGCCCTGGTGCAACCGGCTCATCGGTCCCCCAGCGCGGACAGGTAGGCGGTGGCCACTGCGATGCAGTGCTCCAGGCTCGGCCGATACCCGGTCGCAGCGATCGCCTCGAACGTCGCCACGAACCCTGGCCCGGGTCGTCCGATCTGCTCGAGGAATCGGTCTCGGTGCCGCATGAGGAAAGGCGCGGCTGCCGCCAGCGCGTCCGGCTCCCGCTCGGCCACCATGGCGAGGTCGAACAGATCACGCGCCGTCGCACGGTCTCCGCGGTGGTACATCTTCTTGGCGATCACCTCCGCAGCCGTCTCGACGCGCACCGGCCGCCCCTGGATCTCCCACCACTCCCAGGCTGAGTCGGTGAGGTTCGGTGCGGCCAGGAAGTCGATCTCGCCTTCCTCGAACTGCAGCTTGACGAACGAGCCCGGCATCTCCGTGTACTCCTCGGTCAGAGATGCCGCCGTGTCGCTGAGTCGGGGCGTCACGTAGCCGAGGTACTGCGGGTCCGGCACGAAGATGTCGATGTCCTTGCTGAGGCGGTGTCCGTACCTGAACATCAGGACGGTCCCGCCTCCGAAGGTCCAGAACGGGTCCGCAAGCCCTCCGTGGCGCTGGATGTCGTCGACCAGCCTCAGCGCTCGCTGGAACAGCACTTCCCAGGGGCCAGACGGCAGCGACTTCATCACGCCGTCATCACGCCCACAGGCCCTGCCGGTGCACCGCCAGTGACCTGGCGAGCTTCGCAACATTGCGCCATACAGCCTTCGGCGCGACGCCCTCCTTCGCGGCGGCTTCCTCGACGGCCATCACCACCAGGGGCACCGGCGCCTCGTCAAGCAGGTGCGTCAGGTGGGCCGCGTAGCCCGTCGGTACGCTGCCGCTGACCAGCGCATGGCCGAGCGTGTCGGGGGGCACCTCCTGAACGTAGCTCACGCTGGCGTTCTTCGCCGCCATCCACAGGCCCCGCTTCCGATCACGCGCTGCCTGGCTGGGCGGATCAAGGTCCAGCCCCAGCACGGCCAGGACCTGGGCCACCCGGTTGAATCCCAGATCGCTCAGAGCGCCGGCTTCCAGGCCGACCAGCGTCTGCCGCGAAAGCCCGCTCAGCTGTGCGAGCCGGGACTGCGTCAGTCCCAGCGCCTCGCGCCGCTCGCGGATGATGGTGCCCAGGTTGGAGAGGTCCACAGCTCGGCCTGAAACAATGTCGAATATTTTGGACATTCTAGTGCCTCCGGATCGATCCCGCCAGGCGCTCGCCCGCGGCGGCGCAGGCCGCGCGCTGGCCACAACCGTGACAGATGTGCTCGCTGTCGGGCCACCGCGGACGATCGAGTCCATCGATCAGCCGACGGAGCCTCGCTGCAACGGCTTCGACTTGCTCCCGCGACATCAACCGGACCACGCGTGCGGTCGGCGCCGCTGAGTGCCAGCCTGGGAAGACCACGAACGCGTCGTCAGCCACCTGGACACGCAGTTCGTCCTCCACGGCCACCCGCTGCGCCGAGAGCTGGATGACGTCCGAAGTTCTCACCGCTGGTGCCGGCCGCGTCTTCAGTTCGACCAGCACGAGCAGACCGCTCGGCAGCCGATAAGCCCTGTCTACCCTCGCCACGATGGGCCAGCGGCTCTTCGACCTGAACTGCGACTCCACGCAAAACAGTTCGGCGTCCCGCAGCCCGGCCGGGCGGTCCCGCCGCTCCGCGACGCGTGCGAGGTGGCGCCGAACCAGGTGCCACGTGACTGCCAAGGCAACAGCCAAGAGCAGCCCCCACGACCACATCGACTCGAACCTCATGGCCGACGCCTCGCCGACCATCGCCGCCAGCCATGCGCCACCACACCCAGGATGCCCTTGGACATCCACCGCAACGGCGGCCAGCGCTGGAGCACGCTGCAAAGGCGCGGACCGGCGGCATAGTAGGCAGCCACCAGGCGTCGCCCCCAGGGCCGTGGCCTCAGGACCGTGTCCCTGAAGTCGCGCAGCGCATCGGTCTGCCATGCGTCTCCGAAGACCATCGTTGCGATGAAGCATCTCTCGCCCGGTCGTCGAGCCGACCCGTCACCTGGCGCTGTGGCGCGCCGACCCTGCAGCTCGAAGCGCACATGGGCAGCGAGGCCCCTCCGGCGCGCCTCCTCCTGTGAAGTGCTTCGACGCGGGCCGTGCAGGGATTCCAGAACCACGAGGCGTTCGCACCGCCCCATCTGCGCCAGCTCGGAGGCCCCTACCGACCTAACCTGGCGACACCTCGCCCGGCTCCTCATCGCCCATCCCGGCCATCGATTGCGGGCTCGAAGAGTCCGTTCGTGACCTCCGCCCCGTCGCCGTCGAAACCGATCGAGCCGGACACACCGCCGGTTGCCTGCCCAGGGAGCTTCAAGACGCCCTGTTGGACCAGCAGTCCCTCGTAGGCCAGCGTGCGCAGCCTGCCGACACGCTTCACACCCTTGTGGAACCGTGCGAGCTCGTCATAGAGACGAGGAAGCTCCGCCCTCTCGAGCTGGAACACGAGCCGGATGCGCGGCGGCTCCGAGGTCTTGGAGGGGCCGGTCACGCGGCATCTCCTGCAGCGCGCTCGGTCGTGGTCGACCTGTCGCGCTCGGCCGCCAGCACGGTTCGCGCATAGGTCATCCCGGCCAGCTGGAACCCCCTCACGTTGGCGAACACAGGTTCCTTGATCTCGAGGATCCGGTGGCGCGGAAACGCCGACTTCACGGCCTTCCGGAACAGGAAGGCGCCTCCACCCACGAGGATGATGTTCTGCAGGCTGTGCGGCGCCTCGATCCACTCCTTCATGCTCGACACGGCCTGCTCCGTCACGCTCTCGGCCAGCGGCAGCAGCCGCTTGAGGTCGTAGGGCCTCTGGAAGATCACCGGGGCCTTTCCGGTCCGCAGCGCCATGTCGATGGCGTCCAGATCACGGAAGGGCGTGCCGATGTCCTTGGTGATCTCGGCGGCGAGCAGCTTCAGCACGTCGGCGACACCCCGATTCACGGAGTGGCTCTGCTTCTGGACCAGTCGCATGCCCTGGGCGACGAGCCAGTCGAACGTTCTCGCACCCGGATCGATGATCAGGCTGCGCTCCTTGGCGATCTCGGCCAGCTTGCCGTGGGCGTGCGCGTAGAAGGCCAGCGCGCCCTGCGGCTGCGCAACTGCCAGCGTACGCACCACACTGACCTTCTTGCCTCCGCCAACATCGTGTTCGCCCGTCATGACCCGCTCCAGGGCCGACTTCTTCACCGCGAACAGCGCCACCGGAAGGCCGACGACCAGCAGGTCGATCTGGCTCTGCCGCATCGAGCGCAGCGCACCGCGCAGCAGGGCCATGTACTCCGGCGACTCGATGTAGTCGTCGTGCAGTTGCGTCGCCCGGAAGGTGTCGGCCGCGAGCCTGACCTCGGGACCGACTTCATAGAAGAGCGACCCGACCGGGATGAACATCGTCTTGGCCCCATCGCCGCCGGGCCAGAGCGGTTGTCCGTTGCTGGACGGGTAGGCCAGCGACGGGAAGCTTGCGCAGCGGATCTCGCTGTCTGCCGTGCCGGTGACGAACTTGGTGTTGCCGGAACCGACATCCACCGCCCTCACGATCAGGTTCATGGTGTTCTCCGAGTGAACGAAAGAGTGCTCAGGATCGACAGACCGACCCTGTTCCTCCACGCGGATACCTGCCTCTGCTGGCGCGATTTCGACATCGGATCCGTCCCGTTGTCACTGCGCTGGCACTGCAGAAGCACTGCAATGAACCCTGCGTGACACTGAACGGGCGAGTCGGCCGCGTGGTGTCACCACGGTCACACTGGAACGTCACTCGTCAACCCCGTCCGCCCGTCTGCTCGTGCGCCGTCAACCTGGCCCGGAACGGCCCCTGCCAGCCTTGTCGGGGTACCTGAGGCGGCAGCCTTGCCTGTCAACCCCGCGCCGTTGCTGGCGATCCGGGCCGTTGCCACGCTAGATGGGCCCTGCCGCCGAATAGCACGCCGTCAACTGCCTGCCCCAAGGGCCGCCCGATCAGGGGCCTTGCGGCGGGCGCTGCGCATGTGGCCTTGACCGTGGCCGGCGTCGCGGTTTCCACTGTGGGCTCCCGAGGGCTCCTGGCCCGCTCCCCGTGGAGCACTACAGGCGTCGCAGTCGTTACCTGCCTCGTGCCTTCAACCGAAGTTCCCGTCCCGAGCGGGTGGCGCGACCGGCCTCGACCTCCAGAAGGATCGACGTCGCGAGCGTGCCGAGTCACCCACCACAGCAGTGACCTGCCCGGTCCTTGCCAGCCGCATCCCCGCGATGACGGCTGGGCGCTCCTGAAGCGCACCGGCGCAGCAGAACCCCGTGGCGGCACCTGATGCCGCGCACCGTTCCCGCCAGCCCTTGAGCACGCGCGCATGACGCGCATCGCGCGGCGTGATGGCCTCCATGAGGCTCCCCGCACGACCCTCGCTCATCAACTCGACACCGCCCTGGACTCTCGGTCAGGGGTGGACCCATGCGAGCGGCCGGCGCTGCACACCAGGCCTGATCCACCGAATGACCCAGGGCTCGACCCTGGCGTCGATGTCGCACCCAGCCCCGAGCGGGGTGGACATCACCCCTGTCGTCGCGTCGCAGAAATGCGCAGACGGCCTGGATCAACGTGTTCCATTTTTAAGTCTGACCGAGCTGACCCAGGCCCCTCGACGAAGACCACGAGGAGCCCGGACAGCAAAGCCATGGGTGGGTGTGGCGCTGCAGAGATCGACCGCCGCACCGACGTTGCACACGATCTCCATCGCCGTGGGCTTGCCAGGAATCGGCCCCGGGGATGTCCAACGGATTCCTCCAACTCCGGTCCTTCCGACCGTTCATCCATCGGCGTGCTGTTCGGGCAGTCCGCCATTTCGCAGAAAGCCCACCATGTCCCGTATCCGCCGTGCAGAACCCTCGCGCCGCCGCCGGCAGGCACCCCCCTCCGGCAACGATTGCCTCAACGACCGCCGCAACGCTCCGCGCAATGGCTCCACCCTGCCCTCCTCATCCACCCGCCCCTCCAGGACCAACGCGATGACCTCGGCCAGTCCAGGCCGCCTGCACGGCCAGGACTCGCCGCGCCGCCAGAACAGGGCCGGCAAGTCGCCCCAGCAGGTGCTGGACCTGTACCCGCCGGGCAGGACGCCCGTGAACCGGGTGGTGGACGTGCTGATCGAGCTGTTCAACCCGATGCACACCGCGCTGGAGAAGACCGTATCGCACAAGACGCGCTACGAGCGCGCCCACTTCCTGCGCCGCTTCTTCCGCGAACTGCACACGGACGCCGGCTTCAAGCTGGCGCCCGATCCCCGCAACCTGGGCCAGCGGCATGTCCAGGCGATGGTGAAGGTCTGGCAGCGCCGCAAACTTTCGCCGGGGACGATCCAGACCTACCTGAGCTTCCTGCGCGGCCTGGCGATGTGGCTCAACAAGCCAGGCTTCATCCGCAGGCCCGAGCACTACGGCCTGACGCCTGACGAGTACGAGCGCCACGAGAACGCCCAGCGCGACAAGAGCTGGAGCGGCAACGGCATCGACGTGGAGGCCCTGCTGGCCCAGGTCTCTGCCTACGACACCCGCATCGGCGCGTCGATGCGCCTGATGGTGAAGGTCGGCCTGCGGCGCAAGGAGTCGGTGATGTGCCGCCCCTACGCCCACGTCCACCCCTTCGAGGAGACAGGCCTGCCCGAGGAGCAACGGGAGGCGGATCGGTATCTGTGGACGAAGGGCAAGGGAGGCCGTGCGCGCTGGCTGCCGCTGGCCACCGAGGAGCAGCAGTCGGCCATCGCGCATGCCCGCAGCGTGGTCAGCGGCCATGACGCACACATGGGAGCGCCGGATCGGGACCTGAAGTCCAACCTCCGTCGGCTGGACTATGCGCTGCGCAAGTTCGGCCTCACGAAGCGCGAGAGCGGCACCACCGGGCACGGAGCGCGGCACGACCACCTTCAGGGCCAGTACCAGGACACGACTGGCACGCCCGCGCCGGTTCGTGGCGGTGGGCCGGTCGATCGGGACCTCGACCGTCAGGCTCGGCTGCGTGTGGCCCGTGTCGCGGGCCATGCCCGCCTGCGCTCGGCTGGCGCCTACATCGGCGCGATCCGGCGCTCGCCTGCAGGGAGCCGCGACCCGGCCCAGGCGGAGACCGGCAAGCCCGGGCCGGGGAGCATCGGGGACGACGGTGACACGCCTGTCCCGGTCGCCTGAGCCGGCCCGCTCTGCGCCGGCTCTGCGTTCAGGCGCAGGCTGGCGCCTCGGTCCGGGCAGGCTCGTTGGCGTCGACCTCCTCGCCACCCGTCGCCGGGGCATCGGCGTGCGGCTGCACGCGCAGGCAGTCGGGCAGCCAGCCATGCCCGGCGAGCAGTTGTTCGGCCTGCGCCACCGCGGCATCCTTCTTCAGCGCCGCGAGCGGACCAGCGGCCTTGGCGCCAGCCACCGCGTGCACCACCTCGACCACCCTCGCCTTGGACACGTGCTGAAGGTAGGCCTCCCCCGTCGCCGACCACCAGCGCGTCATGTCGAGGCCGAGAGCGCGGGCCAGCCCGTCATTGACCGGTCGGCCGCCGTCGGTGCCGGTGATGCCGTTCAGGGTGGACGCGACCAGGAAGGTCAGCAGCCGCTGCACCGTCTGCGGCGGCTGCCGGAGCATCCAGTCGAACACCGCGTCGGGTTCCTTGGGCAGGTTCTCGATCCAGGCGGCGCGGTCGGCTTCGATGCGCCGAGCCGCCGGGCTCCCCTCGATGTCCTCGGCCGCTCCGCGCAGCTCGTGCTGATTGCCGGTCGCGCTGATCGCCAGCAGGTTGGGCAGTCGGTAGGCGCCATGGAGCGGGTCGGCCAGCAGCTTCAGTGTCAGGTGGGTCGTGAGTGCAGCCAGCGCAACTTCGGGCCGGTCCAGCAGTTCGGCCTGGATCGCGGCGACGCGGTGGGCCGTGAGGCGGCGCATGAGCTTCTCGGAGTGCACGGGCCGCGCTGCGGCGCCGGCTGCCGATGGAAGCGACTGCAAGGCCGGGAGCCCCGAGCCGCGCGCAGGATCCGCGTCGTCTTCCGAGCGCCCTCCACCGGCCGACTTCTGTTCGGCAGCCTTGGTGATGGCCTGCGCCAGATCGGCCCGATCCTCGGGACGGATGAGCCCTGCCTTGATCGCGGCACGGCCGTCCGTGCCCACATGCAGCACGCACCCGGCGAGCGCCATCCAGGCCACGGGCCATTCGGTCAGCGCTTCCAGTCTCGCCTTGCGCTCTTCCTCCAGCCCATCGGCCTCGGCCTCCAGGGCGAGGAAGGCCCGGTCGCGCGACGCGTCGTCCTCGTCGGCGGCGTCGTTCGCCTCGCTGCCGCCGCTGGCGCCCTCGCCGGCATCGCCATCGCCGTCGCGGTCCACCAGCGCGTCCATCTGTTCGTGCAGGGCAGCGATGCGCGTGTCCAGCGCCTTCAGCGCCTCGGCTTCCTCGGGCGTCGGTGCGCGGCGGGGCTTGCGCAGCTCGCCGTGCTTGACGTACTCGTCATAGGCGAAGCGCGGACGGATGTCGACCCACTTCCAGCCTTCAGACAGCAGTTGCTTTGCACGCTTGCCCAGCTTGTCAGCGGCGAGGCGCTCCAGCAGGGCCGGGTCCAGCAGGTAGGCCTTGCGATCGTCGTCGCTGAACAGGTCGCGGCGCAGTGGTCCGCCGGCCTTCTCGTAGGCCTTGACGGTGACGAACCGGGCCAGCGGGTCGGCGTCCGATTCGATCTCGCCCCGGGTCAGCAACTGCCGAAGATGCTCCGGGCGCTGGTTCCAGCTCGGCAAACCGGCCCAGGCCTGCTCCTGGCGCTGGTGATCGTCGACCGATGCCAGCACCATGAGGCAGTCCAGACCGATGCCGCCTTCGCGGTACAGGGTCATCAGCTGGGGCGAGACTGTGGCGAGCTTCATGCGCCGCTTGACGATGAGCGGCGTCACGCCGAAGGCTGCGGCCACGTCCTCGACGGACTTGCCCTGCGCGAGCAGCCTGGCGAAGGCGGCAAACTCGTCGGCCGGGTGCATCGGCACGTGGAAGCAGTTTTCGGCAAGGCTCGCGATGAGCGCCTTGTCGGCCGGCACGACGAGCACCGGTACGGGGTAGTTGTCGGCGATGTCGCCCTGCTGCACGAGCAGCGTGAGCGCGGCGAGCCGCCGCCCGCCGGCGCAGACCGCGTAGCGCCCGCGCGCCGCCTGGACGACGACAAGGTTCTGCAGCACGCCGCTGCCCTTGATCGACGCGGCCAGTTCCGGCAGCGACATCGCGGGCGTCGTGGCACTGCGGGCCTGGTGGTCCTCGGACAGCACCAGCTTGTTGAAGGGAACGAAGGTGCGAGGGGACGCCTCGATGATGGCGTCGACCTCGGCTTTGGAGAATTTCATGAGGGACTCCTGATCGGTTGCATGGCAGGCCGGCGGCCCACCATGTAGTCAGGATCCCATCGGAGCCGTGCACTTCAAGCGGTGGCGAGTCGCGCTCGCCGATGGTCCGGTCAGGGCGCCGGACCGGGCGTTGGCTCGCCTACGGCTGCCCGCTCGACTTCATCGCTGCCAACCGCTCCACCACCTCGCGCTTGCCGACCCCGCGCAAGGCAGCGATGGCTGCGAGGTTCTTGCCCCTGGGGCGTGCCTTGCCCTGCTCCCAGGCGTACACGCTCTGTCCGGATGCGCCGACCAGCAACCCGAAATCCGCAGCCGACAAGCCCAAGCGCTTGCGATTGCTGGCCATGCCGGAGGCGCGGAACCGGAATTTTTCGGCGCCATTCGCTTCCTCGACCGCAGGTGGGGATGGCGGCCGAGCGGGGGCGGCGCGCGCGGACTGCCGCACGGACCGCTCCAGTTCGCTGACCCTGCGCTTCAACGCGGCGCTTTCCGCGCGCGCTGCCGCGAGCGCCTTTCTGATCGAATCGACCTCGCCGCGCAATTCCTTGCGAGCCAGACGAACGATCTCGGCCTTGAGCACGGATGCAATGTTGGGCATCCAAGGATTGTGCCAAGGACCCGAGGAAGACCGTGGATCATCGCTGTACGGGTGGAAGCCGTCAGGACCCGAGTCGCAGTTCAAAGCGACCGCTTTCCGGCGTTCAAGTCAGCGAGGCCGCTGTCCCTGGACGACCCACTGCCGCCATTCGACGGCGCCAGAAGCTGTCGAACGACCGGGCCTCGGTAGCAGTCGCTGCGCTTCCAGGAAGCTGCCGTTCTTGGGCACCGGGGCTCGGCCGTGAGCCGACACAAACTCTGGCGCCGCATACATGAAACTTGGAAGGCTCTAGCTAGGCCGTCTTGGGCGCGCTCCGGAGCACGTCAACGACAAGCGGCCGGATCTGCGCCACGCCTCATCCAACCTGTGATGGCGAGGACCTCAGCCGGCCCTTGGCCCAGTTGAATCGGCCGGAGCAAGCTTGTGCACAAGCGCAAGAGATGCCCGCGGTCATTGCCGGGTTAGTCTTGCCCAAGATGCAATCAGCGCCGCTGCGGCGCGGTCGATGTCGTCCATGCAGGTTGTGCGCCCGACAGAGAGGCGCACGGCACCGCTGGCGCGGGCCGCGCTGATGCCCATCGCCGCCAACACGCCGCTCACGGCGTCGTTATCCGAATGGCAGGCCGAGCCGAGCGATGCGGCCACAGTGTCGGCGGCATCGGCGACAAGGGCGCGTCCGCTGACACAGGGGAAGGACACATGCAGGGTGTTCGGCAGCCGGTGCTCGGAGTGGCCGTTGAGCTGCAGCGCAGGCACGCCGGCCGCGAGCCGTTCTTGCAGCCGGTCGCGCAGCGCACGAAGCCGGTCCGACAGTCCTGGCAGATCGGCCTCAGCCAGCGCGGAGGCCGCGCCGAGGGCAACGATCAACGCCACGTTCTCGGTGCCCGGACGCAGACCGTGCTCCTGGTCGGCGCCATGCAGGACGGGACAGATCGGCGTGCCGCTGCGCACGTACAGAGCGCCGATCCCCTTGGGTGCGCCGAACTTGTGGCCCGCGATGGTCAGCAGGTCCACTCCCAGCGCATCGACATCCACCGGCAGTTTGCCGGCCGACTGCGCCGCGTCGGTGTGCAGCAGGATGCCGCGGGTCCGCGTGATGGCGGCGATCTCCGAGATCGGCTGCAACGTGCCCACCTCGTTGTTCGCGTGCATCACCGAAACCAGTGCCGTGTTGGCGCGGAGTGCCTGGTCCACGTCGGCGGCTGAGGTCCGACCGAATCCGTCGACTCCGACCACCGTGACCTCCCAGCCCTGATCCCGCAGTGCCATCGCCGGCGCGGCCACGGCCGGGTGCTCGATGCTGCTGATCACCAGGTGACGCCTGGACGAACCCGTGGCCCGGGCCACGCCGAGCAGCGCGAGGTTGTTCGCTTCGGTCGCGCAACCGGTGAAGACGATCTCCTGAGGCTGCGCGCCGATCAGTCCGGCCACCTGCGCGCGAGCCTCTCCCACCGCCTGCGCCGCCTGCCGGCCGTAGGCATGGCTGCTCGACGGGTTGCCGAAGTGCTCTCGCAGCCAGGGCGCCATCGCGGCGAAGACTTCCGGCGCGATGGGCGTGGTGGCGTTGTGGTCGAGGTAGATCGGGTTGGTCATGGTGCTGGCCCCACGGAGTCGTGGAATGTTTGTTTGCCGCTTATTCTAAAGTTCGTTAGAATGTAGTGCATGGACAAGCGCACCCTCAAGGATCTCCTGTACGAACAGGTCGCCCGCGTCGGCAAGGCGCTGGCCAGCCCCAAGCGCCTGGAGATCCTGGAGATGCTCGCGCAGGGCGAGAAGGCCGTCGAGACCATCGCCACCGAAGTCGCCATCGACGTGAAGCTCGCCAGTGCCCACCTGAAGGCGCTGAAGGAGGCGCGGCTGGTGCAGGTGCGCCGCGACGGCAAGCGCATGATCTACCGGCTCAGCGGCAACGATGTCGCGCAGCTGGGCGTCACGCTGCGCCAAGTCGCCGAAGAGCACCTGGTCGAGTTGCGGCTGGCCCTGCAGCAGATGATGGCGGAGCCGGATCGCCTGGCGCAGGTGGGCCGCAAGGAACTGCTGGCCCAGGCCAAGCGCGGCGAGGTGGTCGTGCTCGACGTACGCCCGCCCGAGGAGTTCGACACCGCGCACCTGCCCTACGCGCGCTCGGTGCCGCTGTCTGAGCTGGCCCATCGGCTGGCCGAACTGCCCCGCGACGTGGAGATCGTCGCCTACTGCCGCGGCCCGTTCTGCCTGATGTCGGACGAGGCAGTGAAGCTGTTGCGTGAGCACGGCTACCAGGCGCGCAAGACCTTCGACGGCGTGAACGAATGGCAGGCTGCGGGCCTGCCCGTGAAGCGCCGCTGATCGGAGTCCCTCTTCCTCAGGAGGATCGCCATGACCTTCACCCTCTTCATCGTCAACGACGCGCCCTACGGCAACGAGCGGGCCTACAACGCCCTGCGCCTGGCCGGGGCCCTGGCCTCGCGCGAGGGGCAGGCGGTGCGCCTGTTCCTGATGGCCGATGCCGTCGGCTGCGCCAAGAGCGGCCAGAAGGTGCCAGAGGGTTACTACAACGTGCAGATCATGCTCGGCAAGGTGGCGCGCAAGGGCGAGATCGGCCTATGCGGCACATGCATGGACGCGCGCGGGCTGCGCGATGAAGAATTGATCGAAGGCGCGAAGCGCGGAACGCTTGCCCAGCTCGCCGACTGGACGGCCGAGGCCGACAAGGTCCTGGTCTTCTGACCGTCCGCTGCGTCCATGACTCCCGAGCTCGGCGTCATCGAGGGCTACTTCGGCCGTCCGTGGCGGCACGATGACCGTAGGCGCGTGCTGACGCGGCTGCGTGAGCTCGGCTTCTCGTTCTTCCACCACGCGCCCAAAGCCGATGCCTTCCTGCGGCGGCGCTGGCGCGAGCCGCATCCCGAGTCCGTGCTCGCCGAACTGGCCGAGCTGTCGGAGCATTGCCGCGGTCTCGGCCTGCGGTTCGGCGTGGGACTGAGCCCCTATGAGCTCTATCGCGACTTCAGCGGGCCGGCCCTGGCCGCCTTCATCGCCAAGGTGCGCTCGCTCGACGCGATCGGCATCGACGAACTGGCGATCCTGTTCGACGACACGCGGGGTGACGTGCCCGACCTGGCCGCACGCGAGGCCGAGATCGTCGATGCGGCGATGGCCAACACACGCGCGGGCAGGGTGCTGATGTGCCCGACCTACTACTCCGACGACCGGATGCTGGACACCGTGTTCGGCCAGCGTCCGGCCGGCTACCTGGACGAGCTCGGGCGCCGGCTGGACCCGCGGGTCGGCGTGTACTGGACCGGCGAGGAGATCTGCACGCGCGAGTTCGGTCCTGCCCACCTGGCCCGCGTCGGTGAACAGCTGCAGCGCCAGCCGACGCTGTGGGACAACTACCCGGTCAACGACGGGCCGCGCATGTCGCGCTTCCTGCACCTGCGCGGCTTCACGGGGCGGCCGAGCACGATCGGCCCGCACATCGCGGCGCATGCCATCAACCCGGCGCTGCAGCCGTTCCTTAGCCTGATCCCGGCGGCGACGCTGGCGGCCAGCTACCGCGAAGCTGGCGGCTACGCCTACATGCAGGCCTTCCGTGAGGCCGCGCGTGCCGAGGCGGGGGAGGAACTGGCCGCGATGCTTGAAGTGGACCTGCATGCGCTGCAGGACCGGGGCTTCGACCAACTGGGCGACGACCGGACCCGACTGCGTGCGCGCTATGCGGCTATCGACCACCCGATGGCTGCCGAAGTGCTGCGCTGGCTCGATGGTGCCGACACCGTCGACGGCTGGCTCGAGGACGCCTGACGACGACACACACCAGGAGACAAGCATGTTCTTCCGCCAACGAGTCGCGGCCAACGCGACGCTGTCCTATCTGTTCGGCTGCGCCGGCCGCCGGATGGCCATCGCCGTCGATGTCGTCGCCGGCGACGAGGACTGGTTTATCGCCGAGGCCGAGAAAGCCGATGCCCGGATCGTCCACGTCATCGACACGCACGTCCACGCCGATCACTACTCCGGCGGCCCTGAGCTGGCACGGCGCGTGGGTGCGGCGTACCACCTGCACGAGAGCAACCGGGGCCGTGTCGGCTTCGACTTCGCGCCCCTCACGGATGGGCAGCGCATCGAGGCCGGCAACGTGCTCATCGACGTGGTGCACACGCCGGGGCACACCCCGGACAGCGTTTGCCTCCTCGTGCGCGACCTGCGCCGCGGCGACGAGCCCTGGTTCATGATCACCGGCGACACGCTGTTCGTCGGTGCGGTCGGCCGACCCGATCTCGCCGGCCAAGAGCGTGAGATGGCCGCGCAACTTCACGACACGCTGCACCGGCGGCTTCTGACCCTGCCCAACGAACTCGAGATCTATCCCGGCCACCAGGCCGGCAGCGCCTGCGGTGCGGGGCTGTCGGGAAAGCCTGCATCGACGATCGGTTTCGAGAAGCGCTTCAACCCGATGCTGGCGATGGACAGGCAGGCCTTCGTCGATGCGCTGACCGCCGAGATCCCGCCACCGCCGGCCGACATGGCGTCCATCGTCGATGCCAACCTGCGCGGGGTTGTGCCGGTGTTGGCGCACGCCTGAGCACGATGCAGTTCGGCATCCGCGTCAACCTCTCCCAGTTCCTGCAGCACCTGCTGCAGGTGCTGCTGGTGGGCATGACCATCGGAATGATGCGCAACGTCGTGCCCGCGCTGGCCGAAGGCGAGTTCGGTGTGCCGCGCGGCTCCTTCATGCTGCTGGTCGCCTTCGTCGTCGCCTTCGGCTTCGTGAAGGGCGCGATGAACTTCGTTGCCGGGCGCCTGGCCGAGCGCATGGGGCGCAAGCGCGTGCTGCTGCTGGGCTGGCTGGTGGCACTGCCGATTCCTGCGCTGATCTACTTCGCGCCCAGCTGGTCGTGGGTGGTCTTTGCCACGGTGCTGCTGGGCATCAACCAGGGGCTGACCTGGTCGATGACGCAGACCGCCAAGCTCGACTTCACTCGCGCCGACCAGCGCGGGCTGGTGATCGGGCTCAACGAGTTCTCGGGCTACGTGGGTGTCGCGCTGGCCGGCGTCGCCACCGGCTACCTCGCCGCGGCACTGGGCCCGCGCGCGGGCCTGCTGTGGTTCGGCGCCGCGGTCATCGGTCTGGCGACGGTGCTGGCCTGGCTGGCCGTCGAGGAGACGCTGCCGTGGGCGCGCGACGAGGTCAAGCGCCATGCTGCGGCGTCGCCAACGTCGATGAGGCCACGCTACCCGGCCGGCGTCAGCACGCAGCCCTCCACCGCCGAGATGTTCGCGCTGATGAGCTGGCGCGACCGGCGCATGGCGGCGCTGTGCCAGGCCGGGCTGGTGGAGAAGTTCGTCGACGCGCTGGTCTGGGCCTTCTGGCCTGTCTACCTGCACCAGCGCGGCGTCGACCTGCCGGGCATCGGCTGGATCGTCGGCGTCTACGGTTTCACCTGGGGCGCGGCGCAGTTCTTCACCGGCAAGCTGTCGGACCGCCTCGGGCGACACCTGCTGAACGCCTGGGGCATGTGGATCTGCGGCGCGGGTGTCGCGTTGATGCCGTTGGGCGAGGGCGCGGCCTGGTGGAGCGTGTCGGCCGCCGTGGCGGGCCTGGGCATGGCGATGCTCTACCCCAACCTCAGCGCGGCGGTGGCCGACATCGCGCACCCGAACTGGCGCGCTTCGGCGATCGGCATCTACCGCTTCTGGCGCGACCTCGGCTACGGCATCGGCGCGCTCGGGCTGGGCGCCGCCGCTGCGCTCGGCGGTCGCCTGGAGACCGCCTTCTGGTTCGTAGCCGTGGCCATGCTGGCCTCGGGCGCCGTGCTGTTTCGATGGGGCGAAGAAACGCACCCGCGGCTCAATCCCGCCACCTGATCCTTCCTTCGACTCAAACCACAAGGAGACACGCGTGACAGCACGCCCATTCCCTCCCACACTGGCGTTCACCTTCGCCCTCGCATGCTTCGCTTTCGCGCCGCTGGCGGCCCACGCGCAAGCGGACAAGGCGACCATCAACGCGCTCGAAGGCTACTTCGACTTCGTCGATGCGAATGCCGGCACCATCCTGCCCGAGCAGATCCCGGCCGAGGATTACAAGAAGTTCCACGTGCTCGATGTGCGCGATGCGGCGCAGTTCGCCAAGGACCATGTGCCCGGCGCGGTGAACATCGAGTGGCGCCAGGTCTTCGCGCAGCGCGCCAGGCTGCCCAAGGACAAGACCATCCTCGTCTACTGCAACACGAGCTCGTTTGCCGCGCAGGTGGCGATGGCGCTGCGCATGGACGGCTTTGAGAACGTGCGGCTGCTGTACGGCGGCTACAACGAGTGGAAGGCGCGTGGCGGCATGGATGCCTACGCGCGGGCGAGCAAGAAGAGCTGAGGTTGACGTATTTGCCGCCGAGGTCGATCGCTGCCGGCGGCACGCAGGCATGGCCCCGTGACTCCGCAGGACCCGCCGTCGGCCTGTTGGTCTCTGTCGTACTGCATGCGCTGCTGTTCATGGTGGCCTGCGGTCTGCTGTCCGCGGGTCACCGCGAGAGGCAGGCGGCCGAGCCGACCGTCATCCATCTGAAGCTGCTGCCGCCACCCCAGGACCTGGCAAGACCCGAGCCCGAGCCGCCTGCGCCCGCTCCCGTCCTGCAGGCGATGCCGGTCCCGGCCATCGCGGCACCCGAGATCGTTGTCGCGACCGTTCCGGACACGCCACGCCAGCCGGCAACCATGGCGGCACCGCCTGCCCCCACCGCCGAGGAGTGGGCCTTCGCCGGCCGCTACGCGCTCAAGAACAGCAAGGCCTACCGGTACACCTGGGGTCAGCAGGTCCGCAGCATGATGGGTGCGGCCGTCGAGGGGCCCGACCAGGGCATGGTGCGCTTCCGGGTGGAGATCGCACCCGACGGCTCGCTCGCCAGGCTCGACACCCTGTGGTCGACCTCGCCGGTGGCCGAGCGGCTGGCCCGCCAGGCCGTCGCCGCCATGCCCCGCTGGCCGGCCACGCCGACCGGCAAGCCCCTGGTGTTCGAGAAGACCGTCTCCTTTTCGCCATTCGCGTCCGACGACCCACCGCTCTACAAGGACGACTGCCTGCCCGATCCGCCGGCCTTCAGCAACCCGTTCGCGTGGGACGGCAAGTCAGCCCGCGAGGCCGAGCCCGCGAAGCAGATCGAGAAGCCAGACCCGCAGGCGCTGAAGGACTGCCTCAAGCAGTTGCCGAAGGACTCGATCGAGGCGGAGATTGCGCGTGACCGGCGGCTGATGGACCAGTGGGGTTGGGGTTCCAGTAAGGCCGACCGTTGAGCATGGCTGCCAGTCACGGCAGGGCCACGGGCGGACACCGCGCCAGGTCGGCACGCCGCCACACCTGGGTCTGGCAGATGAACAGCACGCAGCCGCTGACGACCAGGGTCGACGGCGAGCGCAGCTGCAGCGTGCCCTTGTAGTCGCGTCCATCTTCCGGGTTGTAGAGGCGGCCGCCGCTCCACTGCCCCGCTTCGCCCGCGCGCATGCGCTCGATGACCGGCTTGCCGAGAAGGGGCGTCTTGTCGGCAATGCCTTCCGGCTTGTCGTTCCACAGCCAGACAATTCGCACGCAGACGGCGTCCTCGCTGCAGGCCTCGATGCGCACGCGGGCGTTGAAGCCCGGGGTCCACCACTCGCCCTGCAGGTCGCGCGCGGGCTCGGCGGCGGCGCACGCGCTGCCGGCCAACAGCAGCGGCAGCAGCGCCGCCTTCATGACGCGGCCCCGGCCAGGTGCGGTGCAGCGAAGTGCTCGTCGCCGTGGCGCAGGTACTCGGGATCCTCCGTGCCGCACCAGCGGTCCCACCAGGTGAAGTAGAGGCCGTAGTTGCCGCGATTGCGGGCATGGTGGAAGTGGTGGTGGCTCACCGGCGTGATCCAACCGAGCCAGCCGCGCGGTGTCCAGCGCCACGGGAACAGCTCGTGCGCGCAGTGGCCGATGGCGTTGCGCAGGATCATGTGCAGCAGGAAGAGGCCCAGCACGCCGGCATGCACCGGCACCACCAGCAGGAACAGCGGCAGGAAGATCGCCTGCACCAGCGCCTCGACCGGATGGAAGGCATAGGCCGCCCAGGGCGGCGGGTGGAGCGATGCGTGGTGGCGGCCGTGCACGGCGCGGAACCAGCGCCGGTGGTGCAGGGCGCGGTGGGTCCAGTAGAACCAGGTGTCGTGGGCGACGATGATCAGCGCGAGGCTGGCCCACCACCAGGCCCAGCCACGGTGCGCCACGTCCGGATAAACCTCGACCGTGCCGTTGGCGATCAGCAGCCACAGCAGCAGCCCGTTGGCGGCGAAGATGACGACGGTGGACAGCGAGTAGGTGATCTCGCGGCGCACCTGCCCCGGCATCGGCTCCGCATCCAGGATTCGCCGGGCCGCCAGCCGGCGGCGCAGCAACACGTTGACGACGAGCCAGACCGCTCCCGCGGCCAGCGCGTAGCGCAGGAAGTCGCTGACCAGCACCGTCAACGCCATCTGGGGCAGCGAGGGTAAAAAAGGGGATTCGTGCATGGAGCCTCCGTTCGGGTGGAAGCTCGCCATGCTCCGCATCGGGGCCGATGCGGTCTTGCCGATTCGTGGCGATGTCTGGCCGATTCGTCGCGCGACCTTGCCGAATGCCTGTCGAGCGCCGTTCGGACCGTCAGTCGCCGTTCTTCTGCCGCGCCAGGCGCGTGCCGGCGCGGTATTCGGTGGGCGTCATGCCGAAGCGCTGGCGGAAGGCGCGGTTGAAGGGCCCGATGGAGCCGTAGCCACACTCCAGTGCGATCGTCAGGATCGGCAGGTCCTCGGTCGCCAGCCGGGCGGAGGCCTCCTGCAGCCGATGGTGGTGCAGGAAGTCGTTGAAGTTCCGGTAGCCCAGCTCCTGGTTGATCAGGGCCCGCAGCGCCGCTTCGCCCATGCCGAGGTGGGTTGCCAGCGTGGCCACCGTGAGGCCTTCGCGCCGGTAGGCCCGCTCTTCGGCCATCGCCTGCTGAAGCCGCTGCAGCGCGGGCGAGGCAGAGGCCAAGGCCGCCTCGGGCAGGGGCGCAGGTTGAGGCGGTACGGATGTGGCGGGCTCGTCATCCGTCCGCCCGACGCCTGCCGCGGGCGAAAGCCCGAGCACGGCGTCGAGCGAGTGCCGCGTCACCAGCAGGGCGAGGGCCAGTGCTACAAGGCCGATGCCGGCCACGTGCAGCGCTGGCAGCAGCGGTCCGACCGGCAGTTCGCGCACCGCGAGTTCGACCGCCAAGGCGATTGCGGCATACACGCCGATGCCCAGGGCGACCCAGCGCCGCGCCGTGCGCCGCGGCTCGACGAGGTCGTCACGCCAGCTGCGAAGCACTTCCCACACTGCCGCCGCGGTGAAGCCCACCATGGCCGCGGCATGCCAGGGTGTCAACGGCCCGGGTCCCGGGTCTGCGCTGCCATCCAGCAATGCGTCGAGACGCGGCACGTTGGAGGCGAGGCCCAGCGCGAGCAGGGCCGCAGCTGCGGCAGCCTGTGGCCAGTCCCATCGAAACTCGTCGGCGAACAAGGCGCGCGCCGCCAGCCACAGCCAGGCCGTCGAACTGGTGCACAGGGCCAGCACGCTGTACGCAATGGGCTGAGGCAGCAGCGTCATCAGCGCCGCACGCTGGCAGAACAGGTAGGCCAACAGCGACAGCGTGAACGCCGCCAGCGCAGCCCGCACGGCCGGGCGTGGTCCGGGCAGCGCCAGATTGACGAAGTGGAACAGCAGGATGCCCGCCACGCTGCCGCGCAGCAGCAGGTCCCAGGGCAAGGTGTCGGCAGGCACGGATGCGATCAGGCGCGCGGCGAGCGGCCTCGCCCGTGTGTGCCCGCGACGTGGTGGGACCCGGCTGGCGTCCCCTTGCTGCCCGTCGCGGCCTGGGACAGGCCACCCAGGATGCCGCAGTGGGCGGCTCCACCGGCGCCGGCGCATTGCTGGCGCAGCGCCTTCAACTGCTTCTCCAGCTGGCGCAGATTGCGTATGCGCGCGGCGACATGACCGATGTGTTCGTCGAGCAGGGCATTCACGTCGCCGCAGTCGGCCTCGGGGTCGTCCTTGATGCGCAGCAGCACGCGGATCTCGTCGAGCGACATGTCCAGGCCGCGGCAATGGCGGATGAACTGCAGCCGATCCAGGTGCGCCGCTTCGTAGAGGCGGAAGTTGCCCTGGGAGCGCGCCGGCTGTGGCAAGAGGCCCTCGCGCTCGTAGAAGCGGATGGTCTCGATCGGCGTCGCCGAAGCCGTCGCCAGCTCGCCGATCTTCAACGGGGCTGCGGTAGTGCTCATCGCGCCAGTGTAGGCACTTGACTCTGTAGTCGCTACAGGTATTCCAATCCCTTCATGAAGCCACGCGTCATCCCCATCTCGTCAGTCCACAAGACCGTGGCGATGCACGACCATGTGCACGCCGAGCACGACCACGACCACGGACCGGCCGATGGCGAAGCCGTCGACGACTGCTGTTCATCGGGCGCCTGCGACACCCCGGCAGCGCCGACGGCCTCGATGGCGGCAGACGGCGGCTTGCTGTTGCGCGTGCCCGCGATGGACTGCCCCACGGAGGAAGCGCAGATTCGCTCTGCGCTCGAATCCGTGCCTGGCGTCCGGCGCCTGCGCTTCGACCTGGCCGCGCGCGTGCTGTCGGTTGACGCCCCCTCAGAGGCCTGGCAGCCGGTCACCGAGGCGATCCATGCGGCAGGGTTCAAGACCGAAACGCTGTCCGCGCCGCCGCCGGCCATCGACAGCGTACGAGCCCAGCGAAGCGAACTGATCAAGCTCGTCGCGGCTCTGGTCGTGGCCGTCGGCGCCGAGGGGGGGCACTTCTTCGCCCCCGAGGCCATGGCCTGGAAGCTGGGAGGCATGGCCATTGCCGCCTTGGCCATCGCGATGGCCGGCCTGGCCGTGTTCCGCAAGGGCCTGGCTGCGCTGCGGCGCGGCAACCTCAACATCAACGCGCTGATGAGCGTGGCCGTGATCGGCGCCTTCGCCATCGGCCAGTGGCCCGAGGCGGCGATGGTGATGGCGCTGTACTCGCTGGCGGAGTGGATCGAGGCACGCTCCGTGGAGCGCGCCCGCAACGCGATCGCCGGTCTGCTGGCACTGTCGCCGCCGCAGGCAGAAGTCCGGCAGCCGGTCGGCGGCTGGGCGCTGGTCGATGCCCAGACAATCCCGGTGGGCGCCGTGGTGCGGGTGAAGCCGGGCGAGCGGTTCGCGCTCGACGGCCGTGTCATCGCGGGCCGCGGTGCGGTGAACCAGGCGCCGATCACCGGCGAGAGCCTGCCCGTGGACAAGGCGGTGGGCGACCCCGTCTTTGCCGGCACCATCAACCAGAGCGGCTCCCTCGAATTCGAGGTCACCAAACCCGCAACCGACACCGTGCTCGCACGGATCATCCATGCGGTCGAGGAAGCCCAGGGCCAGCGCGCGCCGACGCAGCGTTTCGTCGACCGCTTCGCCGCGGTGTACACGCCGGCCGTGTTCGTCCTCGCGATTGCCGTGGCCGTCGGCGGTCCGCTGCTGGCCGGCTGGGCGTGGCTGGATGCCGTCTACAAGGCACTGGTGCTGCTGGTCATCGCCTGCCCCTGCGCGCTCGTGATTTCGACACCCGTGACGGTGGTCAGCGGTCTCTCCGCGGCGGCACGTCGCGGCATCCTGATCAAGGGCGGCGTCTACCTGGAAGAGGCACGGCGGCTGAAGGTCATCGCGCTCGACAAGACCGGCACGGTCACCGAAGGTCGGCCGAAGCTGGTGGCGCAGGAGGTGTTGTCGAACGCTCTGCCGGCCGAACGCGTGCTGCGCATGGCGCACAGCCTGGCGGCCCGCTCCGACCACCCGGTGTCCACCGCCGTGGCCACCGGGCTGGACGGCGAGCCGCTGCCGGTCGAGAACTTCGGTGCCGAACTGGGCCGCGGCGTGCACGGGCGGATCGACGGACACGATCTCGTGCTCGGCAATCACCGCTGGATCGAGGACCGGCAGCAGTGCTCGGCCGAGTTGGAAGCGCGCATGCGTGCGCACGAGACCCAGGGCCGTACCGTCACGGTGCTGGCCAACGCCAAGGGCGTGCTGGCGCTGTTCGCGGTGGCCGACACCACCAAGCCGACGAGCCGGGACGCGGTGGCCGAACTCAAGGCGCTGGGTGTGCAGACCGTCATGCTCACGGGCGACAACCCCTCCACGGCTCGCACGATCGCCGACCAGGTGGGCATCGCCGACGTGCGCGCCAACCTGCTGCCGCAGGACAAGCTCGACGTGATCCGGAGTTTGTCGGCCAGCGGGCCTGTCGGCATGGTGGGGGACGGCATCAACGACGGGCCGGCGCTGTCCGCTGCAGCCGTCGGGTTCGGCCTTGCCGCTGCCGGCACCGACACCGCGAAGGAAGCGGCCGACGTGCTGATCATGAACGACGATCTGCGCCGGGTGCCGGAAACGATCCGCCTGTCGAGGCAGACCTATTCGGTGCTGTGGCAGAACATCGCACTCGCGCTCGGCATCAAGGCCGTGTTCTTCGTTCTCGCGGTGTTCGGCCAGGCCACGATGTGGATGGCGGTGTTTGCCGACATGGGCGCCAGCCTGCTGGTGGTGTTCAACGGGCTGCGGCTGCTGCGTGGGGTGAGCGAGGCTTCGTCAGGAGCGCCCCCAATGCCTCAGTGACACCGCTTCGGCGGGCATCCTGACGTGCAGGCCAGCGCGGCTTGACCGCGCGCCGCGCCACGGGCCCTAGGCACCGGGCGCCGACAATGCGCCCGTGAGTCAATTGCCCTCCGACAACACCGCCGCGGCGCCGCACCCTGGCAACCGCTACGACCGTATGGAGTGGGCCGGCGCCTTCGGCGACCTGGGTACGCTGATCCCCTTCGTCGTCACGTATGTCGGCGTCCTCAGGATGGACCCATTCGGCATCCTGCTGGGCTTCGGCGCCTGCATGGTCGCGTGCGGCCTGTTCTTCCGCACGCCGTTCCCGGTGCAGCCCATGAAGGCGATCGGCGCGGTCGCTGCCGCCCAGGCGGTGCAGACAGCGACCGTCACGCCCGCGGCCATCCACGCCGCCGCGCTGGTGACCGGACTCGTGTGGCTCGTGCTGGGCGCGACCGGCTTGTCGCAGCGTGTCGCCCGCTGGGTGCCGGCCCCGGTGGTCACCGGTGTCGTGCTGGGCCTGGGCCTGGGCTTCATGCTCGAAGGGGTGAAGCTCATGAGCACGCAGTGGCTCGTGGCGGCCGTTGGTGGCATCGGCACCTTCCTGCTGATGGGCAACCGCCGTTTCCCGGCGATGTTCGCCGTGCTGCTGTTCGGTCTGGTGGTCGGTGCGTTCCAGAACCCCGCAGCCCTGCATGCGCTGTCGCAGGGAACGGTGACGCTGCCCAGGCTGGATTTGCCGCTGGCGCACCTGACTTCGGCCGACCTCTTCGTCGGCGCCATCCTGCTGGCGTTGCCACAGGTGCCGATGACCCTTGGCAACGCCATCATCGGCATCACCCAGGAGAACAACCGGCTGTTCCCGCATGCGCCGCTCACCGAAGGCAAGGTGTCGGTGTCGACCGGGCTGATGAACATGTTCAGTGCTTTCGTCGGCGGCGTGCCGATGTGTCATGGTGCCGGCGGCATGGCCGGGCACGTCGCCTTTGGCGCCCGAACCGGCGGCGCGGTGGTGATCCTGGGCGGCATCCTGCTGGTGCTGGCTGTGTTCTTCAGCGGCTCGGTGCAGTCCCTGTTCGGGCTCCTCCCCAGTGCCGTGCTGGGCGTGATCCTCTTCATCACCGGCTCGCAACTCGCCGTCGGTGCGGGCGCGCTGGGCGAGGACCGGGGCCAGCGCCTGGTCGTGCTGGCCACCGCCGCGGTCTGCCTGTGGAACGTGGCGATCGGCTTCGTCGTGGGCTCCGTGCTGTACGTGCTGGTGAGCCGCTTGCACGTCGAGACCTGACGCGAACGCAAGCGCGGTCAGGCCATCATCCAGCCGGCAACCGCCGCCCCGGCCACGACCCACACCGGCGACACCCTGCCCCAGACCAGCAGCCCGAAGGCGGCCAGCGCCAGTCCGAAGTCCGCCTTGGAGCGGATCGCGCTGGTCCAGACTGGGTCGTACAGCGCGGCACCGAGCACGCCGACTACGGCGGCGTTGACTCCGCCCATCGCCTTCTGCACGGCGTCGCGCTGGCGCAGCGCCTCCCAGAACGGCAGCGCGCCTGCGATGAGCAGGAAGGCCGGCAGGAAGATCGCGACGAGCAGCAGCAGCCCGCCGATCCAGCCGCCCAGCGGCGCCGGCATCGCGGCGCCCAAGAAGGCCGCAAACGTGAAGAGTGGCCCCGGGACCGCCTGCGCCGCGCCGTAGCCGGCGAGGAAGGCATCGTTGCCGACCCAGCCCGGCGGCACGACCCCCGCCTGCAGCAACGGCAGCACGACATGGCCGCCGCCGAACACCAGAGCGCCGGCCTGGTAGAACGCGGCGAAGGCAGCCGTCGGCATCGCTCCCACCACTGACGCGAGCGCCGGCAAGGCGAACAGCAGCATGACAAAGGCGATGAGCAGCACGGCACCGGTGCGCTGCGACACCCGGTAGTCGCGATGGCTCGCGCCCGGCAGATGTGCCAGCTGCAGGAAGCGCCAGCCAACGACAGCGCCGAAGACCATCGCGGCCAGTTGGCCCAGGGCGCTGGGCGCGGCCAGCACCACCAGCGTGCAGGCGACCGCCAACCCGGCGCGCAGCCGGTCCGGGCACAGCGAGCGCGCCATGCCCAAGACCGCCTGCGCCACCACGGCCACCGCCACCACCTTCAGCCCGTGCACCGCGCCCGACGTGGCGAGCCACGCCCACTGCGCGATGCCGAAGGCGAACAGGATCAGCGCGATGGCCGAAGGCATCGTGAAGCCGATCCAGGCGGCCAGTGCGCCAAGCCACCCGGCGCGGCCCAGCCCGAGCGCCATGCCCACCTAGCTGCTCGCGGGTCCCGGCAGGAACTGGCACAGCGCCACCAAGTCGGAATACGACGCGTCGTCGAGCCAGCGGCGCCGTTCGACGAATTCGGTGCGGAAGTAGCCCAGGTGGGCCACAGGGCCGCCGAAGGAAGTCAGGCCCAGTTTGAGGAAGGCAAGCAGCACCTCGATCGCGCTGCCGCGGGGCGGCTCATCGGCGGCGGAACGATCATCTGGCGGGTTCGGGAGCATCCGGGATTCTCGAAGGCGTTGCATCACTGACCAGGAGGATGCCGCGGTCGGTATCCGGTCGACTCCTTCGCGACGCGACAGTCTAGTGGGCGCTCGGCGTCGTGGGCACAACCGCGCCACTGTCAGAATGACTCGATGAGCCTGCGCGCCGCATCTCCCGCACTCGCAGCCGCGCTGCTGTTCGGCGCCAGCACGCCGCTGGCCAAGCTGCTGGTCGGCAACGTGCCACCGTTGCTGCTGGCCGGGTTGCTGTACCTGGGCAGTGGGTTGGGGCTTGGAACGCTGCTGGTGCTGCGGCGGATCCGTGGAAAGACCGAAGACGGCGCACTTCGCATTCCCCGTGCCGAGTGGCCCTGGCTGCTGGGCGCGATCGTCTTCGGCGGCGTCATCGGACCCGCTCTGCTGATGCGGGGCCTGACCAGCAGCGAGGGTGCGACCGCAGCGCTGCTGCTGAACATCGAAGGCGTGCTGACCGTGGTGCTGGCCTGGGTCGTTTTTCGCGAGAACGCCGACCGGCAGATTGTGCTCGGCATGCTCGCCATCGTGGCCGGCGGCGTGCTGCTGTCTTGGGAGCCGGGTGGTGCGCAGGTCTCGTCCGGGGCACTGCTCATCGTCGGCGCCTGCCTGGCCTGGGCCATCGACAACAACCTCACGCGCAAGGTGTCGACCAACGACGCGATGCTGGTGGCCTGCCTCAAGGGGCTGGTGGCCGGTGCCTGCAACACGGGCCTGGCGGTGGCGTCGGGGTCGCAATGGCCGGCGATGCCGGTGATCGCCGGAGCCCTGGCCGTCGGCTTCCTGGGCTACGGGCTGAGCCTCACGCTCTTCGTCGTCGGCCTGCGCACGCTCGGGACGGCCCGCACGGGCGCGTACTTCTCCGTCGCGCCGCTCTTCGGCGTCCTGATCTCGCTGCTGCTGTGGCCGCAACCGCCGACGGCACTGTTCTGGATGGCGGCGGCCCTGATGGTGCTTGGCGTCTGGTTGCACGTGCGCGAGCGCCACGAGCACGAACACACCCACACGCCGCTGGAGCACGCGCACCGGCATCGGCACGACGAACACCATCGGCACGTGCATGATTTCCCGTGGGACGGCGTCGAGCCCCATGCGCATCCGCATGCCCACGGCGCGCTCACCCACCGGCACGCGCACTTTCCTGACGTGCACCACCGCCACGTGCATCCGCACTGACGGGTGACAGGTCGATTTGCCGGGCTCAGCGAAGGAGGACGATCTCGCTGCGGGTCCGGGCGATGGTGCCTTCCCTCTGCATCGCCGCGAGCACGCGGTACAGCGCCTCGTGGGTCAGGCCGAGCTGGCCGGCTAGTTCGCGTGCCGTGCCGCGCAAGGCGTAGGTCGGCGTCTTGCCGCGCCCCTCGGTGAGCAGCAGGTGCCGGACGCGTTCCGCGGCGCTCTTGATCGACAGCCGTTCCACCCGTGCCCGGACCTGGCGCAACTGGCCTGCGACCGACTCCAGCCATTGCATAGCGAACTGCGGGTCCGATTGGATGCGGGCTCGCAGGTCGACCGAGGGGATTGCCGCTACTTCAGTGTCGGCCAGCGCCACCGCGGTGCAGTGGTAGCGCTCGGCATGCAGCGATGCCTCGGCAAAGAACTCCCCGGGGTCCGCGACGTGGATGGCCACCTCTTCACCGGAGGGGCCGAAGCGGTTCAGGGCGACACGACCCCGGAGCAGGAAGTACACGTGACTGGCCGACGTGCCGACGCGGAAGATCGCCCCTCCCGCGTCGACGTGGCGACGGGCCGCCAGGTCGCGCACGTTCGCGGGGATGGATGGCTCGGACATCATGCATCGAGGTTTTTCGCGATATGACTTCGATCATATGTGCATGGCCGTCAACGACCGCATCATGCGAAGCATGAAGATGCCCGTGATACGCCTTTGCACCATGGTCGCAATGGGTCTGCCGACCATCGCGCTGCCGCAAACACACGACCACGCTGCCCACCGGCAACACATGGCGGCCCAGCCGGCGGATTCACGGCTGCCGGTCAGGTTTCCCGAGCCGCTGCGCACGCATACGCTGGCCAACATGCGCGACCATCTGATGGCGCTCGGAGAAATCCAGACAGCGCTGGCCCGCGCTGACTTCGACGCGGCAGCCGAGATCGCCGAGAAGCGGCTCGGCATGTCTTCACTCGGACTACATGGTGCCCACGAGGTGGCGCGCTACATGCCCAAGGCCATGCAGGATGCGGGCACTGCGATGCACCGCAGTGCCAGCCAGTTTGCCGTCGTGGCCAAGGATGCTTCGGTCACCGGGGACTTGAAGGCCGCGGTGGGCGCGCTGGCGCGCGTGAACCAAACCTGTGTGGGCTGTCATGCGGGATTCCGGCTCGAGTAGTCGGTGGCGTGCCGGCAGATGGCGCACCCCGGCAGGACTGCGGAATCCTCGACGGAGTTGATCGCGCGGCGTCGAGTACCGCGGCAGGCCGGCCACGCCGATGGCATGTGTACGGTGCGCACTGACACCTCTTCGGGGCGCGCGTCGCCGGGCGCTTGACTCTGCAGTGGCTTCAGGGTCTCCAATGGAGGCATCGAACCACCGAAGTCTCTCGCCATGTCCGACGCCCTGACGCCGCTGCTGCGGCCCACCGCACTGCTGGACTACCCGCATGACGCCATCGAGCGCCTCGTGAGCAGCCGTGGCTGGCGCGAACTGCCGCCCCACGATCGCATCGGCGCCGCCTACGACTTCGTGCGCAACGAGATCGCCTTCGGCTACAACGAGGGCGATGAGTTGCCGGCCTCGCGCGTGCTGGCCGACGGCATCGGCCAGTGCAACACCAAGAGCACGCTGCTGATGGCGCTGCTGCGCGCGGCCGGCATCCCTTGCCGCTTCCACGGCTTCACCATCGACAAGCTGCTGCAGAAGGGCGCCATCACCGGGCCCGCCTACCTGCTGGCGCCGCGGCGCATCATCCACAGTTGGGTCGAGGTGTTGCACGAAGGTCGCTGGGTTGCGCTGGAAGGATTCATCCTCGATGCGCCCTACCTGGCCAGCCTGCAGCGCCGGTTTCCAAGTTCGAGGCGCTTCTGCGGCTACGGGGCGGCGACACCGGAGCTGGCTTCGCCGGCGGTGGAGTGGCGCGGCCAGGACACCTTCATCCAGAAGGAAGGCATCGTCGACGACTTCGGCTTCTTCGACGATCCCGACGCCTTCTACGCAGGTCACGGCTCCAACCTTGCCGGCCTGAAGCGCTGGCTGTTCGAGCGTGTTGTGCGCCACCAGATGAACACGAACGTCAGGCGCATCCGCGAAGGCCGTTGGTGACCTGGGTCACGGGGATTGCCCCCGCGTTTCGGAACCCGAACCCTGTAGCCACTACACTGACGACCCATGCGCCGTTGGATCGCCATCGTGATGTTGGTATTCCTGCCGGTCCAGTTCTCCTGGGCGGCAGTGGCCAACTATTGCGGGCACGAGACGGGCGCTGCCGCCAATCACATCGGCCACCACGACCACGCCGGGCACAGCCACGCCACCAAGGACGCGGACCCGGGCGACAAGGGCAAGGCCGACGGCACCGCCTCTGGTGCGTTCGACCTGGACTGCGGCCATTGCCACGGCTACTGCGCCGGTATGGTCGACGTGTCGGCCTCCATGGAGCCTCAGGCACTCGCCAGCTCGCCGCCCGGGCTGGGTGCCTCCCCCAGTGCCGAGCACACGCCGGCACAACCCGAACGCCCTCAGTGGGCGGCCCTCGCCTGATCGGCGAGGCGGGTCACTCCTTCTCCTGAACCCGATCCGCGCCTGAGCGCGCCGAACCGGCTTGATGCCGGAGCGGTCTGCCGGGCCGGGCGCGACCTCTTGGTCGCTGCTCGCCGATCTCCTGTGTGTCGCCTTCACCACTGGAGCTTCGGATGCATCCGAGAACACGAACAACTTTCCGCGTGCGGCAGGCGCTGCTCGCCACGGCCACACTCCTCGTCGCCGGCCTTCCGGGCGCATGGGCCCAGGCCGGCGCCGAGGCTGCGGCGCCCAATCTCAAGAGCCTCTTCGATGCCGCCTGGGCGCGCCAGCCGGAGGCGCAGGCACTGCAGTCGCGTCGAGACGCCGTGCAGGCCCAGCGCCGCGCGGCTTCCTCATGGACACCCGAGCCGCCGGCCCTGGAAGCCAGCCACAAGACCGACCGCCTGACGCGCAACGACGGCGCCCGTGAACTGGAGGTCGGCGTGGCCGTGCCGCTGTGGCTGCCCGGCGAGCGACGGGGGGTCGGTGCTCTGGCCGACGCCGAAGCTGCCGCGGTCGAGAGCCGTGCCGAAGCCGCCCGGCTGCGCCTGGCGGCCACGGTACGTGATGCCTGGTGGAACTGGCAACGGGCGGGCATCGATGTCGATGTCGCCCGCGCCCAGCTCGACAGCGCACGGCGCATCGCGAGCGATGTGGCCCGTCGGGCGAACGCAGGCGAACTGGCGCGCGCCGACCAGCACCAGGCCGACGGCGCGGTCGCGGCAGCCGAGGCCGCACTGGCGCAGGCCGAGGCGGCTGCCACCGTCGCGCTGCAACAGGTGAAGGCCCTGAGCGGCGAGCCCATGGCCAAGGCCCCGGCCGCCGCCGCGGAGCCCGAGCCGCCGCCAAACGATGCGCTGATCCACCCGGCACTGACGGAACTGCAGGACCGTGCGTCGGTTGCCGAGCGCAGTGCAGCGCTCGCCGCGACCCAGTCGCGGGCCAACCCCGAGCTGACGCTGGCCACCACCCGCGACCGTGGCTCCGCCGGTGAGCGCTACGGACAGACTGTGACCCTTGCGGTGCGCATTCCGTTCGGGGGCGGCCCGCGCCACGACGCCAAGGTCGCCACGGCGCGTGCCGAGGCCGCCGAGGCACAGGCTCAGCTCGCCCTCGACCGCGCTCGCCTGCAGTCGGATCGTGACGCCGCCGTGGCCCGTGTCCAGGCTGCGCGTGCCCAGTTGGCGGCTGCCGAGCGGCGCACCACGCTGGCCCGCGAAACACGCGGCTTCTTCGAGAAGTCCTTCCGGCTCGGCGAGACCGACCTGCCCACGCGACTGCGCATCGAGTCAGAAGCGGCCGAGGCCGAGCGGCAGGCCGCGCGCAGCCGCATCGAGCTGGCTGCCGCGATCTCGGCCTGGCGCCAGGCGCTGGGCCTGCTGCCGCAGTGACCGGCACACCGCCATCGAACTCTTCTTCCGGAACCCACCCATGAGATTCACCCCACTTCTGGCCGCGATGAGCGTCATCGCGGCACTGCTGCTGTCCCCGCAGGCGCGCGCCGGCGAAGGGCATGACCACGGCGACGCAACGCCGGCACCCACCGGCCCGGCGCTACTGCGATTTGCTGCCGTTTCCGAAGCCTTCGAACTCGTCGGCGTGTTGGAAGGCCGGCGCCTCGTGCTGTATCTCGACCGCACCGCCGACAACGCGCCGGTGACCGATGCGCAGATCGAGCTTGAGATTGCAGGCACCAAGCTGAAGGCCGAGAAGCACGACGACGCCTACGACGTGATGCTGGCGGCTGCGCCGAAGCCCGGCGTGCTGCCCATCACGGCCACCGTCACCGCTGGCAAGGAAGTCGACCTGCTGGCCGGCGAGTTGGATCTGCACGAACCGGCGCATGCCGAGGAGGCTGCGCATGTGCATTCGTGGAAGGAGTACGCCGGCTGGGCGGCGGCTGCGGTGGCTGCGCTGGTGGTCCTGACCCTCGTCGGCCGCCGCGTCGTGGCGGCCCGTCAACGTCGCGCAGGAGTTGCAGCATGAGCACGACGCGCCTGATCTCCGCCGCCGTGCTCGCGCTGTCGCTGGGCATGGCGATGCCCAGCCTCGCCGGCGAGGGCCACGACCACGGTGACGCGGCTGCGGCACCCAACGCCAACGGCCCGCAGCGTCTTCCCGACGGCAGCGTCTTCCTGCCCAAGCCGGCGCAGCGCCAGCTCGGCGTGCGCACGCTGCTGACCGACGCAGCCGAACTGCCCCGCTCGTTCGAGCTGAACGGCAAGGTCGTCATGGACCCCAATGCGGGCGGCAAGGTGCAGCCGCTGAACGCCGGCCGCATCGAGCCCGGTCCGCGTGGCCTGCCCAACCCCGGACAGGCGGTGCGAAAGGGCGAGGTGCTGGCCTACGTGGTGCCGTCGGCGGCGCCGATCGAGCGCTCGAACCAGGCCGCCCAGCTGGCCGAACTGCGCGCGGCGAAGTCGCTGGCCGACAAGCGCGTCGCGCGCCTGAAGGAGCTGGCCGACACCGTGCCACGCAAGGACATCGAGGCCGCCGAGAGCGAGGCGCAGAGCCTGGCCGAGCGCATCGCCGCCGTCGGCACCGGCCTGTCCTCGCGCGAGGCCTTGGTCGCGCCGGTGTCCGGCGTCATCGCTTCAGCCCACGCCGTGGCGGGTCAGGTGGTGGACGCGCGCGAACTGGTCTTCGAGATCATCGATCCGTCGCGCCTGCGTATCGAGGCGCTGGCCTTCGATGCGGACCTTGCAGCCAACGTCGGCAGCGCCAGCCTCGCCGTGGGCAAGGAGCGCGTGCCGCTCGCCTTCGTCGGCGCTGCCCGCAGCCTGCGCGAGCAGGCCTTGCCGTTGGCTTTCCGCGCCGAAGGCAAGGCGCTCGCCGCGCTGGCCATCGGTCAGCCGGTGCGCGTCTTCGTGCAAGGCAAAGACAAGGTCAAGGGGATCGCGGTTCCCGTGGCATCGCTGATGAAGAACCCGGCCAACCAGACCATCGTCTGGGTGAAGACCGCACCCGAGCGCTTCGAGCCGCGCACCGTGACCGTCGAGCCGCTGGACGGCGTGAGCGTCGCGGTGACTTCCGGCCTGAAGGCCGGTGACCGCGTCGCCACCCAAGGCGCCACCCTCATCAATCAGGTGCGCTGATGTTCAAGGCGCTCCTCGACAACAGCCTGGGCAACCGGCTGCTGGTGATCATCGCCAGCGTCGTGCTGATGGCCTACGGCGCGTTCACGCTGTCTCGAACACCGGTGGACGTGTTTCCCGATCTCAACAAGCCCACGGTCACGATCATGACCGAGGCCGGCGGCATGGCCGCCGAGGAGGTGGAGCAGCTCATCACCTTCCCGCTCGAGACGACGATGAACGGCCTGCCCGGCGTGGAGTCGGTGCGCTCCACCTCGTCGGCAGGTCTCTCGTTCCTCTACGTCACCTTCGACTGGAGCACCGACATCTTCCGCGCCCGCCAGCTCGTCAGCGAGCGGCTGGCCTCGATGGAGGAAGGCATCGCCGAAGGCGTGGTGCCGCGCATGGGGCCGATCAGCTCGATCATGGGCGAGATCATGCAGATCGCGATTCCCGTCGATCCGCAGAAGATCAGCCCGATGGCCGTGCGCGAGTACGCCGACTGGGTGCTGCGGCCCCGGCTGCTGTCGGTGCCCGGCGTGGCGCAGGTGATCCCGATCGGCGGCGAGGTGCGGCAGTTCCAGGTGCAGCCGAACACCGCGCGCATGGCCGAGCTGGGCATCACGCACGATCAGCTGGAGGCAGCACTCAAGGGCTTCTCGGCGAACACGTCCGGTGGCTTCCTGGAGCTGAACGGCCGCGAGTACCTGATCCGAAACCTCGGCCGCACGTCGCGCCTGGACGACCTGAAGAACCTCGCGCTTGCTGCCAGCAAGGGTCAACCGATCCTGCTGCGCCAGATTGCCGAGGTGACCTTCGCCCCCGCGCTCAAGCGCGGCGATGCCGGCTTCGAGGGAAAACCGGCGGTCATCCTGGGCATCCAGAAGCAACCCACCGCCGACACCATCGCGCTCACGAAGGCCATCGAGGACGCGATGGTGGGCCTGAAGGCCTCGCTGCCCGCCGGCATGGAGGCGCCGCGCGTCACCTTTCGCCAGGCCAGCTTCATCGAGGCCTCGATCACCACACTGCAAGGCAAGCTGATCGGTGCGTCGGTGTTCGTCGCGGTGATCCTGTTCTTCTTCCTCGGCACGCTGCGGCCGACCATCATCGCGTTGACGGCCATCCCCGTCTCGATCTTCATCACCGCGCTGGTCTTCCGCTACTTCGGGCTGTCGATCAACACGATGACGCTGGGCGGCTTGGCCATTGCCATCGGCGGACTGGTCGATGATGCGGTGGTCGGTGTCGAGAACGTACTGAGGCGCCTGAAGGAAGACCGGGCGAAGCACCCGCACTCGCGGCTGCATCCGCTGGAAGTCGTGGCCCACGCGACGATGGAGGTGCGCTCGGCGATCCTGTACGCCACGGTGATCATCGTGCTGGTCTTCATCCCGCTGTTCGCGCTGCCGGGGCTGGAAGGCAAGCTGTTCGTGCCGCTGGGTATCGCCTTCATCGTCTCGACGCTGGCCTCGCTGGTGGTGTCGGTGACGATCACGCCGGTGCTCGGCTTCTACCTGCTGCCGCGAATGAAGAACCTGGACCATGGCGACACCAAGGTGCTCGCGTGGCTCAAGGCCCGCTACCGCAGCAGCCTCGAAGGCGTGCTGAACCGACCGAAGGCTGCGATGGCGGTGGCCGGCGTCGCCGTCGTCGCCGCGGCGGTCGCCGTGCCGTTCTTCCCGACGACCTTCCTGCCGCCGTTCAACGAAGGCACGCTGCTGGTCGGCCTGCGGCTGAACCCGGGGGTGACCCTCAGCGAGACCACGGCGCTCGCCCGCCAGGCCGAGGTGCTGATCAGCCAGGTGCCCGAGGTCACGCACGTCGGCCGGCGCAGCGGCCGTGCCGAGCTGGACGAACACGCCGAGGGCGTGCACGTCAGCGAACTGGACGTCGGCCTGAAGCCGACGGCGGAGCTGACGCGCCCCATGGACGAGATCCGCGCCGACATCCGGTCGCGGCTGGCCAACCTGCCGGCGGCGCTGGAGATCGGCCAGCCGATCTCGCACCGCATCGACCACATGCTCTCGGGTGTGCGCTCGCAGATCGCGATCAAGATCTTCGGTGAGGACCTCGACGCACTGCGTGGCCAGGCCGACGCGCTGCGAGCGAAGCTGGCCGCGATCCCCGGCATTGCTGACCTGCAGATCGAGAAGCAGGTGCTGGCGCCGCAGATCAAGGTGCGCGTGGACTACGCCGCCGCCGCGCAGTACGGCGTGCCGGCGCCGCAGGTGTTGGCCACGCTGCAGGCGCTGGTGGAGGGCGAGAAGGTCACGCAGATCGTCGAGGGCGGCCGGCGCTTCGCGCTGGTGGTGAAGCTGCCGGAGTCCGCGCGCTCGATCGAAGGCCTGAGCCAGATCCTGATCGAGACGCCGTCCGGCCGCATCCCGCTGTCGAAGGTAGCCACGATCGAGGACGGCGACGGCCCGAACCAGATCAGCCGCGACGACGGCAAGCGGCGCATCGTGCTGTCGGCCAACGCCTCGGGCCGTGCGCTGTCGGAGATCGTTGCCGACATCCGCAAGGTCGTTGCCGAGACGAAGCTGCCGGAGGGCTACTTCATCACCCTCGGCGGCCAGTTCCAGGCGCAGGAGGAGGCGTCACGCCTCGTCGGCCTGCTGTCCATCGTGTCGCTGGTGCTGATGTTCGTGGTGCTCTACAGCCGCTACAAAAGCACCACGCTGTCGGCGCTGATCATGGTGAACATCCCGCTGGCGCTGGTCGGCGCGGTGATCGGTCTGTGGCTCTCCGGCCAGCCGCTCAGCGTGGCCGCGCTGGTGGGCTTCATCACGCTGGCCGGCATCTCCGTACGCAACGGCATCCTGAAGGTCAGCCACTACATCAACCTGATGCGCTTCGAGGGCGAGAGCTTCGACCAGAAGATGATCGTCCGCGGCTCGCTGGAGCGGCTGAGCCCGGTGCTTATGACAGCGCTGGTGACGGCCTTCGCACTGGCACCGCTGCTGTTCGAAGCCGAGCAGCCCGGCACCGAGGTGTTGCACCCGGTGGCCGTGGTCATCTTCTCCGGCCTCATCAGCTCGACCCTGCTCGACACCTTCCTCACGCCCGCGATGTTCTGGCTCTTCGGCCGCAAGGATGCCGAGCGGCTGATGGACGACAAGGACGCCGAGGCCCTGTGATTCCCCTGTCTTCTTCCCACCCACCCAAAGGACACCCATGAAGCTGCATTCCCTGATCGCTGCCGCCGCCGTCGCCATCTCCTTCGCCCTGGCCGGCGCCGCCCATGCCGCGGACAAGCACGACCATGCCCACGAGCACAAGCCGCTGCATGGTGGCGTGGTCGTGGAGGTGAAGGACGTGGACTACGAACTGGTGGCCAAGCCGACCACGATCCAGATCCACGTGCGAGACCACGGCAAGCGGGCCGATGTGTCAAAGGCGAGCGCCAAGGTCACGCTGCTGACCGGCACCGAGAAGCAGGAGGTCGAGCTCAAGCCGGCAGGCGACAAGCTGGAGGCCACCGGCACGTTCAAGGTCGGGCCCGGCACGAAGGCCGTCGCGGTCGTGACCATCGATGGCAAGCCGGCCACGGCTCGCTTCACCATCAAGTGATGCCATGAACACAACGCAATCTTCTTCGCTGGCGGCTGTTGCCGTTGCCGCGCTCCTCGCCGGCTGCGCCACGCCCCCCGCGCCGGACCCGACCGCCGAGACACCCCACTGCTACAAGACCAACAAGGGACGGGTGATCGCGTGCACCAGCGTCCCAGCGCCGAGCCTCAATGCCGACGCCGAGGCCAAGCGCTTTGCCCCTGATCCAGCCGCGTTGACGGTGTACGTGGTGCGTCGCAACTGGGGGGATGGCCGTAACTTCGTGAAGGTTCAGGCAGACAGCGGGCCGGTCGCCGAAACGCTGCCCGACACGATGGTGCGCGTCAGGCTGCGGCCCGGGGTGCACACCATCGCTTTTGAGTTCGACGGGCAGCGCCAAAGCACCAGCGTGCAGGGCCAGGCCGGCGACGTGCGCTTCGTACGCATCGACGGCACCGTCTGGGCCTGGAAGAGCAGCTACGAGTGGACGGTCGAGCCGGAGGCCGCGATCCAAGACCGGGCACGCAAGGCGCGACTGGTGGCCGACATCAAGGTACCTTGAGCGGGTGAAGACCTTCGGACTTTTCCTGCTGACGGCGATGGCCGAGATCGTCGGCTGCTACTTGCCGTACCTGTGTCTCAAGCAGGGCAAGAGCGTCTGGCTGCTCGTGGCGGCGGCGGCGAGCCTGGCGCTCTTTGCCTGGCTGCTCACCCTGCACGACAACGCGTCAGGCCGTGTGTACGCGGCCTACGGCGGGGTCTACATCGGCGTCGCGCTGGTTTGGCTTTGGGTCGTGGACGGCATCCGGCCGACGGCCTGGGATTTGGCAGGTGTTGCCGTGGCGCTGGCGGGGATGGGTTTGATCATGTTTCAGCCTCGGTGATGCCCGCGAACGAAGGTGCAAGGACCGCTATTTGGCGGCCAGAGCAATGTCTGTTCATGGCCGAGTCCGGGTACTTGTGTAGGGCCGCTGTGTAGACACTCATCGCCACGTCGCTGGCCCACTCGAGCAGCGCAACTGCCGTGGTCGCCGGGGTCCGGCGACCAGCGCTCTCGCATAGACGTTCCAGTCTGCCTTCGCCACCTCGCGTGTTTCACCCAGAATGGGTTTCGCCGGTCCCCGGTGGATCAGCGGCAGCGACAATCGGCCCGACACAGCCCGCATCCAGCAGTCGCTCCCACTCGGCCAGGGTCAGATCGAGCTCGCGGCCACCCAGGCGCACGCGGAACACCAGCGATCGCCGCTCGACGTGGTGAACGCCAGCAGGAATGCGCAGCGGCACCCCAGCCGCCGTGGTTGCTTCGCAGTCAGTGAAGGCATAGCGCTCGACGGTCATGGACAGTGCGGAACCGGTCTGCTGGAGGTCTTGATCCGCCCACTATACGAACCGACTGCCGGCCTGCACGCCCTGCAAGCGGGCGGCGACGCATTCCGGGCCATTGACGTGGAGGACTCGGATTCGACTGCCCGCCCAAGCGTCGGCCGAGCCGGTCGCTTGGGCGGGCATTGTCGCGAGGAGACCTCGGGTCTGTTGCCGGCCAAGTTCCCGCATCCCATACTGGCCCGGCTTCCTGCGGACATCGCGTCTGCTCAGCCTTCATCGGTGGCTCCGGTCGCCCTGAAGTCCAGCCCAGCTGGCGTCGCAGTCGTTACCTGCCTTGTGTCCCGTCCGGCACCTCCGTGTGCCGGGCCGATTCCGATCCATCCGGATCCGAAACCAGGAGCCGGCCATGACCCCGTGTCGTGGCCCCTCCTCGCATGCGCCGACCACGACCTCTGCGTCGTGACGCGCCCTGCGCTCACCAGCCCGGCCTGATCTCGATCAGTAGCCTGGCCTGACGCACGCATCTGCCCTGGACCCGTCCTCTCGGACGCGGACCTCTGCAGCTCGCGCACGCACCTATGCGCGACGAAGCTCCTTGCCTTCCCGGCAAGGCATCCCAGACGGGGAACCCCAGTTCCCCGCCAGGGATGGGCGTTCCCCTTCACCCCTGAAGGAGAACCCCCATGAGTCCCGTTCCCTGGAACCGCACGGTCGCGCCGGTGTGTGCACTGCTGGGTGGTACCGGGCTTGCCCGTGTGCCCGTCCGGCGGCCTGTCGCCCTTCCGGCGCTGCTCCGGGCCCGGACCTGCACGCCCCCTGCGTCCATCCGCATGGTGTGCGAGGCCCCGGCCCCGCTGGCGTCTGCGCCCTGCTCGACGGTGTGCTGACCATGACGGTCGACACCTACCGCAGGCGCATCGCCTCGACAGCCATCGTGCTGGCCCGGGAGGATCCCCTCCTGGTCAAGGAAGTCATCGCCCGGCTCCGCGCCTCGGGCGAGATCGCGGCCGACGACCTGGTCTATCTGGACCGGATCGCCGACCGCTGGATCGGCATTGCCGAGGGCCTGCGCCAAGGCGCCGCTCGCGTGCTCACGACCTGATGGTCGCGGGCATCGAGTCGTCCGTCGCGGCACTGCCGTCGGCTCGAACTCGTGCCGATCGAGTCCTCGGGTTTCGGGGATGGTGAACCGACCGCCAGCGATGGCATCGGGACGCCATCACCCGACACCCCGTTTGCTCCGGCTTTCAGCCGTCCTCGCCATCCACCCTCCGGGAGTCACCGTCTCCCGTCGGGGCCGGGGTTCCCTCGCCTTTTTGGAGAACCCCATGAGTCATGCTTTCCCAGACAGATCCTTCCAGAGCCCGTCACCGCGGCGCAGCACCATCGACATCGAGGAACAGCGCGCCTGGGTCGGCTTCTACAGACGCGTCGGCCGTGACG
>Ga0255211_1000016_pt1 | contig 71291 bp, 22 predicted proteins | sample Miss_Yuk_RepB_8d_FD_183036 | JGI IMG/M metagenome (GOLD analysis project Ga0255211, IMG submission 183036) | Freshwater microbial communities from Mississippi River, Louisiana, United States - Miss_Yuk_RepB_8d | ecosystem: Environmental > Aquatic > Freshwater > River | place: USA: Louisiana...
GTTGACCCTGCGCCTCCACAACCATCCGCACCGCCCGCTGCTGAACCTCGGGCGAAAACTTCACTGACTTCTTCATGGCTCCATCCTCTCAAAGGTCGGAGCCTCCTCAAAACCCGGGGCGGTTCAGCATGAGCGCGACCGCCCTGTGTCCTGCCGCATCCGGCAGAGCTTCCCCGGCTTCCAACTTCCGGCGGTATCTGGTCTCCGGCAGGCCGATGATCACCAAGACCTCTGGCGTCGGTTGGTTCAGTGCCCTAGAGATGTACTCCACCACCACGGCAGGCACCCCGTCCTCAACCGCCTTGTACAAGGTGAACGAGTCGCAGTTGATGAACTGGTCGACGAGGCGCAGCCAAGTGGCCTCCCAGGCCCTGCTTGGCACCGACCGCGGAATCGACCAGAAGCTGTCGCGATCAGCGGCCGAACGCGGAACTACTGTCGGCATGGCTTCTCCATTTGGTGATCAAACTACGCCATTTGGCGCCGCCTTGTCATATGTCGGTTATAAGAATAGCCCACGACCATTGCTGGTGTGGGTTCGACTTCCGGGCATGGCACGCCGTTGTCTGCGCATTTAGATGACGGCCTCTGCTGGTGCTGGGTTACGGATCCCCTTCGCGTCGCTCGAGCGTTGCGGCTCGGTCTTGCACTTGCGAGCTTGGCCGTTCTGGACACGTACCGATGAGGGCGTCAAGATCCCTTGGATTCTCTCTTCTATCGAGCGCTGTGGCGCGCCTTTTGGCAGGCGCGCGCGGCCTGGCACGCAACTACCTGCTTCACCTCAGCCGTTCGGTATCTGCGCGGGCGCTAGCAACCCTTCCAAGGAAGAGCCCTTCGATGACTCGATCGCCATCGTTGCGGTGAAGGACCTGAAGCCCGACAACTCTGTGGACCTTGAAGGCAACCCGATCACTTGCCCGGAGCACAGCAGCACACTGCTGGCCAACGAGCGTCAGATCGTGGCGGATCTCGAGATCGCGACGCCTGTATGCACCGTAGTGCCCTTCAACGACTTCAGCTGCGGCTTCCCGCGGGATTGCCTGGTCAAGGTTCGCAAGGCCTGATCGCCTCATAAGAAAGGCGCGCCCCGCGCCATTCCAACCACCCGCCCGGCACCCCATAGAGCGCACCGGGCGTTTCTCTTCCGGCTGGATAGTGGGTCTTTTACTTGCCGCTTGAGATTGGTTGGCCACTCATTCGATTCGAATGAACTTGCTGCGCTGCACTCATCACAGTGATCTCCCGTCGACCACCCTTTTCGTTGGCCCATCCAGCCGGGTGTTCGACCGTCGAACACCCTCATCCGCAGGCTCTACCTGGCCGCAGTGAACGACCGTCGATCACCCACTCTGCCGACCCGTCCAGCCGGGTGTTCGACCGTCGAACACCCTCGTCCGCAGGCTCTACCTGGCCGCAGTGATCGACCGTCGATCACCCACTCTGCCGACCCGTCCAGCCGGGTGTTCGACCGTCGAACACCCTCGTCCGCAGGCTCTGCCTGGCCGCAGTGTTCGACCGTCGAACGCCCCCTCGAGGCGACTCAACCTGGCCGGGCGATCTACCGTCGATCACCCACTCTGCCGACCCGTTCAGCCGGGTGTTCGACCGTCGAACACCCTCGTCCGCAGGCTCTACCTGGCCGCAGTGATCGACCGTCGATCACCCGCTCTGCTGACCCCATCAGCCGGGTGTTCGCCCGTCGCCGAAAGGGTGTTATCTAGTTGATAGGGAATTGAGCAGGGATGTTCGCGCCCGGCAGAACAAGCGGCGGTTGACTCGTCGCAAGCCGTGAGCGTCTCAGCCTTCGTGGCGGGGCGGCCCGTCCCGGCGAGACAGTCCTTCGAGGTACGCGATGAAGCGGTCGATCATGGGTAGGCACAAGTACAGCACCACCGAGACAAGGAGGAAGGCGGTTACGCCTATGTATAGCTGCTTCATGAGGTACCTTGAGCGAGCGATGGCACACGGGCGGCGCAAAGAGACCCGCCTGGACACCCCCGACCAACAGGCGTCAACCCCTCGAGTTCGCGGCTAGCGTCGGCGGGCGCTGCACCGGCCGCATCAGCGTTCAGAAGCCTGCCTGTCGAGCGTTGTGCCAGTTGCCGGCTTCAAGTACACCACAAGCTGATGATGCACGGGCCACCAGATGGGGAGGCCAACGGCACCGATGGCAAACCAGGAGCATCCCCGAGCCAGCAGTTCTTGCCTGCAGCCTTGCTGTCCCCTGTTCCTGTGGACAAGCCTGTGGTCGCGCGGGGGGCAGGGCGTCAATAAGATGTTGTCGTGATGAGAGATTTTCTGGTCTGCCGCAAATTTGGGCAGGCTTGGCAGAGTGCCATCAGCCCCGATCAATTTCCGCGCCGATGATAATTATGTCAAACAACGACGCGGATCAAGCGCGGCTGCCGCACCGATCCACGCCACCTTGTCAGCGATCCGTCGGGCGACGCGCGCAGGATCACCTACTGCGTGGTCTCCATGCGCGGCTCCTCGCCCGACGGCGCCTTGTCGACCGGCCCGGTGCCGGGAATCACCTGCCCCACGCCAGCGGCGCGGGGCGCGAACAGGTGGCGCTCGCGCCAAGCTTGCGCCTTGCGGACGAAGGCCTCGCCCTGGATGGTCGCGGCATGCAGGATCGCGCGCTGCGCTTCGTGCAGGGCGTCCACGTCATCGCCCAATGCTCGCACCCGGGTGGCCACGACGCGGGGACCCCGGCCGTGGTCCAGCAGCAGCCTGGTCACGCAGCGCGTGTGGTAGCCGTGGACGATCCAGCTTCCAGCAAGCATCAGCAAGATGCCCGCGCCGAGCCACCAGGCCGCGGCATGCATGCGCCACGCCAAGGCCATGCCCAGCAACGACAGGCACCAGCCGCCTGCCAGCATCGCCACCGGCCCCCGCAGGCTGTCCACCTCGGCGCGTGTGCTCGGTGTGATCGGCCACTCCCGCGCGTCGTCGTCCAGGACGATGAGCCGGTCCAGGCGCACGACGAGGAATTCGGAGCGCAGCAGGTCGGTCGGGGAATCGGCGTCGCGATCGGGGGGCGCCTGCGTCGATCCCACGGCAGCGGGCGCAGCGTGCGGATCAGGAACGGACACTCGGAGATTCATTTCGATCAGTTTAAATCTTTCAGCGTGACGACATGAGGCACCAGGCCCCTGGTCCATCATGGAATGCGCTAATCATTTAAACAAGTAAACCAATTACACTGAGCCTGGCGCCGCCGGATTTTCCCCCCTCCCTCTCCTCGCAGCGGGCGGCGCTGCTGATGGCTTGCGCCGCATGCGGTGGAACCACGGCGAACCGGCTGTCTCCAGCCGGTCCAGGTCTGCGTTCGCATTGCCCGGGCCTCGCGGCCCGGGCGAATTTTTTTGGGGGTCGCTGCACACCGCAGACCGGCGACGGGCCTCGCAGCCATGCAGGCCCTGCCGCCTGCCGGCATGGCCCGCCTGCATCGGCAGCAGCGCGGGGCGGTCAGTTCCGCACCGACGTCTCGATGAGGAAGTCCTGCGACTTCCAGCTGCCGTCCCAGGTCTTGTGCTGCAGCGAGATCACCTGGGACAGGCCGAGTCCCGGGCCGGCCGGGCTGGTCACGGGCGTGCCGTTGGACAGCGTGGACGCGCTCCACTGCATCTCCAGCGGAATGCCGTCCTGGTCCAGTTGCGGCGCCAAGGTCACGTAGTTCAGCCCGCGGGCGACCGTGTCGCCCGGCGTGGCGCGGGGATAGTGCGCAGCCTGCAGATTGGTGTTGGCAGCGAAGATCTCGGTGCGGTTCATCATCTGGCCGGTCCAGCTCACGTCCAGTGTCGTCAGGCCGGCGACCGGACGCAGCGCCTCGAACGGATTCAGCGTCGTGGCGGAGGCACTGCCGATCAGGGACTGCAGGCTGCTGCCCCCCACCTTGTCGAGCTGCACCCAGGACATGGCGTGCACCGCCGGCCAGGTCGGCAGGCTGGTGCGCAGGCGCCGGCTGACCTGCAGCGAAGGCGTGCGCTCATTGCCATAGAACAGGCTGAAGCGGTACGCCGTTCCCTGCGTGAACAGCGCCGTGGTGTCGGCCGGCAGGAAGACGCCACCGGTCGGCTGCGTCGCCGCCACCGGCGTGGGATAGGTCAGGGTGCTCAGGCCGGCGCTGGTGGCCACGGTCGGCGCGGCCCAGGTCGTGGCACCCACCCAGTTCAGCGGACAGCTGGCCGGCACCTTCGGCCAGGTCCCGTCGCTGGCCGGCGTGGGCGTGAAGCCGCAGCGCGGCAGCCGTTCCGGTGGCCGGCCGTCCGGCAATGAGGCCTCCACACTCTGGAAGTGGGTGCTGAAGTCGAAGGCGGTCTGGCCCCGCTGCAGCGGCGCCACGTAGACGACCCCCTGGCCCAGGCCCGGCCCCTGGACCAGCACGGCCGTCAGTCGGGCGCCGTCCGCGCGCACCGCGCCCGGTCCCTCGTTGTTGATCGTCGGCAGGAAGGCCGTGCGGTACATCACCTTCACGTCGGCCAGCCGCCGGTCGACGACCGCCCCGGTGGACGTCATCGTCTTCAACGGAATGCTGGTGTACCGGCGCGCGCCCACGAACAGCGTGATGTCGACCGGATCCTGGTTGCCGAGGTGGGCCCAGCCGCCGGCCGGGCTGCCGGCACCCCCGGTGCGGATGGCCGTGCTCCGCCAGGCCGACTCGCGGCCGTACCGATCGGTCGCGACGAAGCGGATCTCGGCCAGCGGCCGGCCGTCGGAGCCGATGCGGTAATCCTCCACATCCACCCGCACCACCCGCGCAGTCTTCGTCATCGAGGGGTCCGCCAGCAGCGGGTAGTGGTCCTGGCCGAAGCGGTAGCCGTTGTTCAGATAGCCCGGCGCTGCCAGCGGTCGGCAGGCCTCGTGCAGTTCCGTCGCCTCCGGCACGTCCGGGTTGCGCAGGTCGCTGGCGCGGATGCGGGTGGTGGCGGTCAGGGTGAAGCAGCGGGCGAAGTCGGCCACCTGGTTGCCGACGAACTGCACGAGGTCCTGCGGCATGGCCGCCACGTAGGCGACGCCCACCAGCCCGGGCCGGCCGGCGGTCGCGCAGCCGGCCACGCCTGCACTGCTGGCATCCCAGGCCGACACGCGGGCCCAGCTGTTCAGTTTGGCCGACGGCAGGCGCACCTGGAAGCTCAGGCTGGCGTCCTTGGGAACGTAGAGCATGCCGGACTGGCCGGTCACCACGGTGGCCGCCGCGCTGCCCACCAGCGGGTTGACGAAGACCCCGGTGCCGTCGCCGGACACCAGCTGGACGCAGGAGCCGTTGGCCGCCGTGCTGGTGAACTGGCGACTGGCCGACGTGACCGCCGTCGTGGCGGCGCCGGCGGGCACCTCCAGGTACTCGGTGCCGCCGCCGATCACGCCGTTGATGCCGCCGGTGGCGTCCACCCACTGCTGCAGGTCGACCGCCACGTAGGCCTTGGTGCCGTAGAAGTCGTTCATGTGGCGCGCGACGGCCCCGAAGTCGACCGTCGCGCTGGCGCGGCTGATCTCGGCGCGCAGCGCCGCGTCGTCCAGCCTGCCGTCGGCCAGATCGCTTTCGAACGCATTGATGAAGGCGGTGATGCCGGCACCATCGCGGCCGATCTGCACGACCAGCGCCGACAGGGCCAGCAGCGCCTGGTCGGCGGGGGCCACCTTGTCGAGCAGGCCCGTCGCCTTGGCGATGTTGCGGATGTTCAGGTCGCCGAACGATGCATAGCTGCCCAGGCGGTCGGACGGGATGTTGAACGCGGCCAGCACCTCGCGCTCGGCCTGGGCGCGCGCTGCGGCCAGTTCCGCATCGGTGACGATGCAGGCGGCGCCGACGTTCGACTCGGTGCTCGTGTCCGTGGTCGTGCAGCCGACCAGCTGGGCACGCGCCAGCGCCAGCGTGCGCGCCCGCGACAGGTCGGTCAGCACGTTGATGTGGAGCTTCTGCCTGCTGGCGTCCACCACGGCCCGCAGCGCGATCAGTTCGGACGAGCGCTGCCCGCTGATCTCGTCGAAGAAATAGCCTTCGGCGTGGGCTTCGAGAAAGCGCTCGTGACCGGCCGCGGTGCCGCCACGCAGCACGATGCCGCTGGTGTCGAACTGCCCCAGGGCGTCGGTCTCCAGCGTGAAGCTGCGACCCGTCGGCGCCAGGAACGGCCGCCTGGTCGTGCTGTTGTAGACCGTGGTGCGCTCGGTCAGCGTGTTCAGCGTGACCGTCGTGCCGGCCAGGAAGGGTCCCTTCTGCGCCGTCCCCGTTCCGGGTGTCAAGTCACCGCCAGGCAGCACCACCGGGCCGCCCGCGCCGCCCCCGCAACCCGCCAGCAACGCGATCACACCCGTCACCACGGCCATCCGCCAGCCCGCCATGCCGCTCTCCCATCGTCAGGAATTTGACAGTCTGAATGTATTACATGTTTTCGCCCTTTAACTTGCTTTGAATGGATCGAGACACCTGGCAACCGGGCCGGCGCGTCCGCACGCGCCGGCCCTGAGGCTCAGCGTCCGATCGGAGGTACCTCGCCGGACGCGGCCATGACCGCCTCGTCGCCAGCCCGCTGAGCAAGCCGGTCGGCAACCCGGTCGTCTGCCTCCTGCGGCCGGGCGGCGGCCGCAGCGGCCTGCGGCACCGCCGGCACTGCCGGTTGCGCCGGGGCATCGCCCGTGTCGTCCGTCTCCCGTGCGGGTGCGCGGGTCATCAGCATCGGCAAGGTCTCCGTGCCGTCCGGCTCGGGCGGTGCGCTGAACGACAGCAGGTGCAGCGCCGTGGCGGTCAGCATGCGCGTGGCCTCGGCTGGCCCGGCCGCGTCGGACAGGCGGCCCGGGCGGGCATCCAGCCACAGCGGCCCGCCATCCGACGGTGCCGGGCCGGCCTGCACCGGCCAGGCTGCCGGCTGCGGCACCGGCAGATTGCCCCGCACCGCCAGCGACGCGTTGTGGACGCCCCGCTGCAGCAGCATCCAGTGGATGCCGGCGACCTGGGTCTCGGTCAGGCTGGCGTAGCCGCTCATCATCACGATGCGCCCGCTGAGCGCCTCGATGTGGCCGGTCTGCACCGCACCGGTGTCCGACAGGAGGACGACATAGCCCGACGGCGCGCCCGAGCGCACGCCCGACTCGCCGACCCACAGGCCGCGCTCGCCGAAGATCACCACGTTGCCGCCACGGGCGTTCCGGGCGCGCAGTTCACCGGCCTCCACCCGCAGCTGCGCGGCGCCGAAGCCACCGATGCCGTTGTTGGCCTCCAGCACCAGCAGGCCACGCGTGGCGATGTCCGGCGCGCCCTGGTCGGGATGGGCCGAGATCGCCCCGCCGGCGCGCAGGCGGATCGCGCCCTCGCCCGCCAGCAACTGGGCGATGCCGGCATCGCCGTGCACCGCCAGGTCGATCCGGCCACCGGCGGTGGCCACGGCCGCTGCGACGTCCATGGCCAGGTCGCCGGCATCGACCGCGACCGTGATGTCGCCCGGCCCCGTCTCCACCCGCAGGCCGACGCCCGACAGGCGCAGGCCGTCGGCCTCGCGCACATGGATGCCGCCCGCGTGTGCGACCGCGCCGAGCCGGTCGACCGAGAGCTGCACCGGCGCATCGGCCAGGCCGATGCCGCCGCCGGTCCGCACCTGCAGGCTGCCGGCGCGGATCACCGCCGCCGGCCGGGCCTGCAGCGTGCCATCCTGCGCCTGCAGCGACACGTCGGTGGCGCCCAGCATGGCGCCGCCCTCCAGCACGATGTCGCCGCCCAGGCTGGCCAGGGCCGCAGTCGCGCCCGGTTGCGCGGCCACCAGCTGCAGCACACCCACGTCGCCGTGGGCCGCGAGGTCGATGTCGCCGGCCTCGGTGCGCACGTCCAGCGTCCGGACGGCGATGTGGACCGGCGCTTGCGCCGTGCCCACGCCGGTGCCCAGCCGCAGGCGCAGGCCATCGGCACGGACGAGCGCGCCCGCCTCGGCCTGCAGGTCACCCCGCCAGGCCTGCAGGTCGACCTCGTCGCCCTGCACGGCGGACCGGGCGCCCAGTCGCAGGCTGCCTGCCTCGGACACCAGCGCCACGTCCGCACCGCGGCCCTCGGCCACCAGCCGGTCGATGCGCAGGTCATCGGCCTCGGCCAGGTGGATGTCGCCGGCCGTGGCCTGCGCGTCGAGGACGCCGGCTGCGGTGTGCACCGCCGCGCCGGCCGCACCGATGGCCCGACCTGCGCGCAGCCGCAGCGTGTCGGCGACGAGCAGGGCGCCGTCCCCGGCCTGCAGGTCGCCCTGCCGGGCCTGGAGATCGACCTGGCTGGCGGTGACGGTCGCGCCGCGGGCCAGCACCAGGTCGCCACCTGCCGACAGCGTCACCGTCGCCTGGCGGCCTTGGGCTGCAAGATGCACCAGCCGCAGGTCGTCGGCCTCCACCACATGCAGGCCACCGTCGGAGGTCTGCGCGTCCAGCGCGCCGATGCGGGTGTGCAGCGGCGCATCGGCCAGGCCCGCGCCCGCGCCCATGCGCAGCCGCAGCAGCCCGGCCTCGATCTGCGCGCCAGCACCGGCCTGCAGCTCGCCGTGCAGCGCCTGCAGGGTCAGGGTGTCGGCATGCACCAGGGCCGCCGTGCCCAGCCGCAGGTGGCCGGCTTCGGACACCAGCACTGCGGACGCCTCCGCGGCATCGGCCACCAGGCGGTCGAGGCGCAGGCCGTCCGCCTCGGCCAGGTGGATCTCGCCGGCCGCCGTCCGCGCGTCCAGCGTGGCGACGGCGGTGCGCAGCGGGGCTGCGGCCATGCCGATGCCGCGGCCCAGCTGCAGATGCAGGTCGCCGGCCAGCACCTGCGCACCGGCCTCGGCCTGCAGGTCGCCGGCCAGCGCCTGCAGCGTGACGGTGTCGCTGTGCAGGGCCAGCCCGACGCCCAGTCGCAGGCTGCCGGTGTCGGAGGACAGCGCCACCGTTGCGCCTGCGCCGTCGGCCGCCAGGCGATCGACACGCAGGTCGTCGACCTCGGCCACCCGGATGTCCCCGGCCGCGCTGTGCGCGTCCAGCACCCGGACGGCGGTGTGCACCGGTGCGCCGGCCGCGCCGACGCCCTGGCCCAGCCGCAGGCGCAGCGTGTCGGCGCGCACCTGTGCGCCTGCCTGGGCCTGCAGGTCGCCGCGCAGGGCCTCCAGCGCCACCGTGCCGGCACGCAGCGCCGCGTCGCGGCCCAGGCGCAGGCTGCCGTCCGGCGTGGCCAGCGTCAGGGCCGCTGCGTCGGCGTGCGCCTCGGCGCGCAGCACGGTCACGTCGCCATGCAGCACGAGATCGATGTCGCCCGTGTCGGCCTGCACGTCGAGTTCGCCGACCCGCAGGCTGACCGGCTCCAGGCGCCAGGCCAGACCGGTGCCGGTGTGCAGCGACAGGCGGTCGGCGTCGATCGAGACCTGGCCGCTGCCCGCTGCCGGCAGCCCCAGCCGGCCGTCGCTGGCCAGCGCCAGCGACGACAGCCGGAGCACGGCCTCGGTCTGGCCGGGTGCCGCCGACACGCCCAGGGCTGCACCGCTGGCCTGCAGGCTGTCCACGCCACGCAGCCCGCCGTTGCCAGCGACCAGGTGGTCCACGCCCGACAGGGTGAAGCGGTTGGTGTCGCCCACGCCCAGACCGGCGACGACCTGCACCGACATGCCCTGGCCGCTGAGGTCCAGCGTGCCGGCCGCCTCGGCGCTCCCGCGCTCCAGCGAGGCACCGTTGGCGAAGCTCACTTCGGTCGCGCCGTCGAGGATCAGGCGCCCGCCGTCCAGCAGGACCAGGCTGTTCTCGAACGCCACCTTGCCGGTGGCGTGGATCACCAGGTCGCCGGACACGAACACCCGGCCGCCGAAGACCACGTCCACCGCGTCGCGCACCTGCAGGCCTTCCAGCGCCGCCAGTGCGTCGACCCCCAGCAGGAAGCCCGAGGCGGCGGCGGTCGTCCCGCCCAGGTCGGAGCGCGCGGCGCCCAGCTGGTCGCCCAGGCGGTAGCCCGCACCCAGCGACTCCAGCGTGACCGCGCTCACCCGGCCGCCGGTCACCACCACCGTGGCCGTCGCGCCGGTGCCGCTGCCGCCGGTCAGCGCCACGCCGGCGTAGGTGCCGTCGGCATAGCCCTGGCCGCCGGCGCGCAGCGTCACGCTGCCCACGCCGTTGCCGATCGCGCCCTGCAGCGTCACCGCGCCGCCCTGGGCCGACAGGTCCAGGACGTCGCTGCTGCCCAGCCCGCCATTGATGCGGCGGGTGACGGTCAGGTTGCCGCTGGTGCCCTGCAGCGCATCGCCGGCCTGCAGGCTGACCTGGCCGTCGACGCGCAGCGCATCGTCGATCAGCAGGTCGCCGCGCATGCGGATCGCCGTGCCGTCGGCCAGGTGGGTGGTGCTGCCCGAACCGCTGATGGTCAGCGTGGTGCCGGTCAGCGCGCCGCTGATCGCCACCTCGCCGCCGGCGCCCTGGGTGTTGATGACCAGCGGCATCGTCAGCGTCAGCCCGCCGGGCACGCCGCCGATGACCACCGGGTTGGCCGCGCCCGCGGCGCCCAGCACCAGCATGGGCAGATTCAGGGCGGCCAGCTGCGCCGGGTCGAGCAGCACGCCATCGCCGGTGCCGCCCAGCGTGATCGCGGTGCTGCCGTCGTTCGGCACCACCTGCAGGCCGTAGCCGGCGCCATTGGCGGCCACCAGCGCCGCCAGGTCCGCCTGGCCAGGGCCCACGCGGACGGGCGCCAGCACCACGGCCTGGCCGCGGTCCAGCCCGCCGTCCTCGGTGGCGGTGAGCTTGCCGCCCAGCACCACGGCGCCGCTGACGTCGAGCGCGATGCTGCGCGCGGTCAGATCGTCGGCGACCAGCAGCTGCGCAGCCTTCACCTTCAGCCGGGTGTTGCCCAGGTCGATGGCGCCGCCTTCGGTGGCCGCCCGCAGCTCCACGCGGTCGCCGACGATGGACAGCGTGCCCAGGGTCTCGTCCCAGGTGATGCGTTCGGCACCGCTGACTGCCTGGCCGGTGGACAGCAGGACGACGTTGTTGGTCTTGCTCTTGGCGATCGCCGGCAGCGACAGCGTCAGCGTGTCGTCGGCCAGATCGGTGGCCCGCACGGGCGCCAGCAGGACCACCTCGGACAGATGCACGAAGCGCTGCCCGTTCAGGCTGCCCTTGGTCTCCGGGAACACCAGCTTGTAGTGCTTGTAGGCGGTGCCGTTGGCGAAGGTCACGGCGTTGACCGCGCCCCGCCCGTCGCCCAGTCCGGTGGCGCCCTGGGCCACCGGCGTCCAGGCGTCGCTGTTCCAGTCCAGGGGCTCGTCCGACCCGTACAGCGCGTAGGTCTTGGGGTCCCACTGCCAGATGTCGTCGTTGGTGCGGGTGGTCAGCTGCAGCCCGGTGACCACCTCGGCCGAGGCCAGCGTCATCACCATGCCGCTGCCCGGGCCGTCGAAGTTCAGGTACTTGGTCGCGGTGTTCGCATCGAAGGCGCCGGCCACCTGCTCGTTGGACGGACTGCGGCCCGAGGACGGCTGCCTGCCGACCACGGTCACCGGGGCCTGGCCCGCGGTGGTCTCGCGCAGGGCCAGGCTGCGCGCGTCGGTGCCCGACTGGCCCAGGGCCAGCACCACCTCGTCGGCACCCTGCGAACCCAGCACGGTCAGCGGCGCGTCGCCCAGCTTCAGCACGGTCAGCCGGTCCGACAGTTCGCCCAGGCGCACCTGGTCGACCGCGGCACGGTTCAGCCGCACCCCGTTGGCCGTGGTCGACAGCACCTCGAAGCTGCCGGCGCTGTAGGTCGCCCGCATCGCGAACGGCTCGTCCTCCTGGATGCGAAGGTCGCGCCGGGTCCGGTTCAGGCCGTCGTCGGCCACCAGCGTGAAGCTGCCCGCGGCGCCCTGGGCCCCGGGCACGAAGCGCACGAAGCCGTGGCCGGCCAGCAGCCGGGCGATGTCGGGCCGGCTGCCGCTGAGCTGCAGCACGCCGTCACGCTCCTGGACCGCCAGGCTGGGCGCGAACAGCGCCACCTCGGACACGTGCACGAAGCGCTTGCCGAAGAAGCTGCCCTTGGTCTCGGGGAACACCACCTTGTAGTACTGGTAGGCGGTGGCGTTCTGGAAGCTGACGGTGCTCACCGCACCGCGGCCGTCGCCCAGGTTGGTGTTGCCGCTGGCCACCTCGGTCCACCCGGCGCTGTCCCAGGACAGCGGCTGGCTGGCGCCGTACAGCGTGTAGGTCTTCGGGTCCCACTGCCAGATGTTGTCGTTGGTGCGGGTGGTGAGCTGCAGCTGGCTGACCGCTTCCGGCGCCGACAGCGTCATCAGCAGCCCGCTGCCCGGACCGTCGAAGTTCAGGTACTTGCTGCCGGTGTTGGCGTCGAAGGCGCCGTCCACCCGCTCGTTGGCCGGACTGCTGGCCGACGAGGCCACCTGCGCGATCACCGACACCTTGGCCAGCCGGCTGTTCTCGGCCACCCAGGCGCGGGCCGCATCGGACAGCTCGACCGCACCGCTGGTGGCCGACAACGTCAGCGTCAGGCGGGGCGAATCGGCGTCGGCCAGCGTGCCGTCGGGGAAGACCAGGTCGGTGGGGGTCCGGCCGGCTGCCAGCAACAGGTCCGGCAGCACCAGGTTCGGCGCGGCGCCGACCGACGGCGCCGGGAAGCTGTACAGCGGCCGGCCCACCGCCGCCGCCACGACACGCCCGCTGGCGGCGTCGACGCTGGCCATGCGCCAGTCGACATCGCCGGACATGGCGGCGCTGACGCAGTTCCAGTTGCCGCCGCCGTTGGTCGACACCCACACGCCGCCCGATCCGCCGTTGGCAGTGGCGGCCAGGGTGCGGCCGTCGGCGCTCATCCAGACCGAGGTCCAGGCGCCGGACAGGCCGGTGGCCTTCCAGGCCCAGCCGGCCTCGCGGGTGTCGGCCAGATAGATCTGGCCGCCGCGCGCCGCCGCCACCAGCCGGGTGCCGGTGGCGTCCATGTCGACGCCCGCCCAGTCCTGGTCGGCCGGCAGGCCGTTGACGGCGGCGGTCCACGCCACCCTGCCCTGCGCATCGGGCGGCCCGCCCAGGTACAGCGTGCCGGCGCTGCCCTGGTTCGACCCCACGCCGCTGGCCGCCAGCAGCAGCGTGCCGTCGGCATTCGACGCCATGGCGTTCCAGTTGGCATTCGCCTCGCCCTGGATGTCGGTCCAGGCCTGGCCCGTCGCATCGCCGATGCGCATCTGGCCGGGGAAGTAGTCGGTGCGCCAGCCCCAGTTGAAGATGTTCTGGAAGAAGAAGTGGCGGTCGCTGTCGGTGCGGTCGGCGACCATCACGCGGCCGTCGGCCAGCACCAGCACCTCGGCATGGTTGTCCGCGGGCGCTGCCGCCGCGCTCCAGGTCAGGCCACCGTCGCGTGACAGTGCCAGCTTGCCGCCACCGGTCAGCGCCGCGATGGCCCGGCCGTCGTTCGACACCGCGACGGCCACGTAGCCGACGCCGCGCGGCGCGTTCGCCGGCTGCCAGCTGGCGCCGCCGTCGCGCGACAGGTAGATGCCCTGCGCACTGCTGTCCACGTCGCTGGCGACGGCCACCACCAGGCCGTCGGCCACCGCCAGGTCGCGCCAGGCCTGCGCCACCGGCGACATCAGCGCCGCGTCGACACGCGCGGTCGCCACGCTGGTCGACTCGGCCTGCTGGATGCGCACCGTCAGCACCTGGCTGTCGGCGGCACCGTCGTAGCGCAGGGCCAGCCGGCCGGCGGTGGTGAAGTAGCGGTTCAGGTCGGCCAGGCTGCCGCTGAAGCTGGCCTTGGCCGTGCCCGCGCCCGCCACGGTGACGCCGCCGCCTGCCTCGGCCACCAGTGCGCCGGCGGCCAGCGACACGGTGATCGTGGTCGGCGCCTGGGGGTCGCCGCTGAAGGGCGTGCCCTGGAACTGCAGGTTGGACGTGGCGCCGCGCACCGCGACGACGTTCGCCGGGACGGAGACCGTCGGCGCACCGGGCAGCGGACCGACGATGCCCAGCAGGCTGGGCGGCAGGCTGCCGGAGAAGTCGACCCGCGACGCGTCGCGGCCGTTCTCGGCGATGGTGTTGGCGCCGAGCGATCCGGTGAAGACATAGGTGTCGATGCCGTCGCCGCCCGCGAGCTTGTTGACGCCCTGCAGCGCGTACAGCGTGTCGTTGCCGCCGCCGCCGGACAGGTCGTTGCTGCCGGCGCCGCCGTAGAGCACGTCGTCGCCCAGGCCGCCGGAGACCTTGTCGCGGCCGCGCCCGGCCACCAGCACCGCCGAAGCCTGGCTGGTGGCGAGGGCGCGCAGCACGTTGTTGCCGTCGAGGTCGACTGCCTGGCCGCCGCCCGCGCCCAGCAGGATGGTGTCGTCACCGGCACCGCCGCGCGCATCGATGCCGACCGCCGACTGCAGGCGGCTGGCGTCGAGCGTGTCATCGCCCGCACCCAGGTCGACCACCACCCGCGTGACGCCGCGGTACTCCTGGTAGAAGCCCTGGAACTCGACGCCGACGACGTCCGAGTCCTTGCGCCCGCTGAGGATCCAGTTCTCGGCGCCGTCGTCGGTGCTGAGGAACACGCGCTCGCCGGCCCGGGTGCCGGCGTGCAGGGTCAGCACGCCGCCGCTCACGTGGCCCAGCACCGGCATCACCGTGGGTGCCGGCAGCTTGATGTCGAGGAGCTTCAGGCTGAAGAGCTGGACATTGAACTTGAACAGCCCGCCGGCCAGCTTGCCCCACACATAGCCGTTGATGTACGGCGTGAAGGTGAAGTCGAACAGGTTCAGCGGACCGCCCGGGATGCCCGGGATGAGGCCGGGGTAGGACATCATCGCCAGCATCTCCGACGGGCGGATCTTGCCGTCGCCGCGGTAGTCGACGCTGACGAACTGGCCGTCCTTGTCGCGCGAGACCGTACCGACCTTGATGTCGTTCAGGTCGGCCTTGACCACCAGCTGCAGCCCGGCGCCCAGACCCACCTCGAAGACGCCCGGCACGCCGACGCCGGCCTTCAGGCCCATCTCGATGCTCAGGCCCAGCTCGGCCTTCTCCCGGCCACCCGTGCCGGCCACGATGGCACCGTCGCGGATGGTCGGCAGCGACCAGTCATTGACATAGAAGCTGTCGATCAGGTCGAGCGGGTTGTAGGTCCGGATCGCCTTCTGGATGCCGTAGGTGTCGAAGCCGAACGACAGGTCGGCAAACAGGCTCACGCTGCCGAAGGCATAGATCGGGAAGCCCACGGGCAGCGGGATCACGCCGCCGGTCAGCAGCGCGACCGTCGGGAAGGCCACCTGCACGTTGAAGTTCACCAGGCTGAAGTTCAGGTACGGCAGCTCGTAGGTGAACAGCGTGGCATTGCCGCCGCTGAACATCTTGGCCCAGTTGGAGATGTCGAACAGGTAGGGCGCGAACTGCAGGCCCGAACGGGCCGTGGTCGTGCCGACCTGCCCGCCGGAGGCCGCCGTGCTGACCTCGGTGAGCTTGGCGTTGAAGGCCTCGATCACCGACGACACGCCCGAGCCGGGCACGTCCAGCGCCTGTCCGCGGGTGAACGTGACGTTGCCCGAGCCCAGGCCGTGGATGCTGCCGATGGGCAGTCCGGCGCCGAAGGCGAGCAGGCCCTGCAGCTGCGAGGGCATGTCCAGCGCGAACTTCACCGCGTCGAGGAAGGCCCAGTCGATCGCCGGCTGGTCCGGCGACAGCAGCTTCCAGACCAGGTCGATCATGCCGCGCAGGGTCGGGTCCTTGGGGATCACCAGGTCCAGGCCGACGATCGGCGTGGTCAGCGCATTGACCGCATCGCGGAACGGCTCCACGGTCTGCGCCACCTGCCTGGCGATCGGCATCAGGAAGTCGAACACCGCCGAATGCAGGTCCAGCCGGATGTTGCGGATGGAGATGTCGGGCGGCGTCAGCGCCGTGTCGCCGAGACGCCAGTCCCAGTCGAGCACGAAGTCGCCCTTCAGGCTGGGCAGGCCGGTGACACTCAGGTCCACGCCCAGGTTCAGGTGCGCATCGACGCCGAAGTCCACCTGCAGCGCCGCCAGCGGGTCGGTCAGCACGCTGTCCAGCGTGAGCCGGCGCGCGCCGTCGCCGCGCAGGTCGATGCCCAGGTGTCCGGACAGGCCGCTGGCCACGAAGTTGTTCAGCGTGCCGGTGCCCAGGTCGGTGACCTTGGCGTTGAAGAACAGCAGCGAACCGCTGGCGGCGAACGGATCGGCCACCTTGGGCGTGCGCGGGTTGCCGTCGAGGAAGGCGCGCAGGTCCAGCTTCAGCTCGGGGTCCTTGTCGCTGGCATTGGTCGACAGGTAGAAGCCGCTGCTGGCCGACAGGCCGAAGCCGAAGTCGAACTTCCAGTCGGCCACCAGCGAGAAGCCGCCGTCCACGTCCAGGCTGAAGCCCGGCAGGTTCAGGTCCAGCGGAATGTCCACGCCCAGGCCGACGATCTGCCCGCCCAGCTTCATGTCGAAGCGGATGGCATCCACGCCGTTCTTGGGCAGGGACTGGCCGGGCTCCCAATACGACACCAGCTTGCCCGACTTGTCGTCGAAGGCCACGCGGATGTCGTCGATGGTGACGCCGTCCTTGCCATTGGCATCGAGCAGGATGCCCAGGTCGCTGAAGGTGTCGAACAGCACCTGGCGCAGCATCTCGACCGGCTTGCCGGGACCGGCCAGGGTGGTGCGCAGGTCCTCCAGCAGGCCGCTGCGCAGGTTGCCGATCAGCTTGGCGGTGTCGGCCAGGCCGGCGCCGATGAACGGCAGGTCGTTGGCCAGGCTGGACTGGAAGACGTCCTGCACCGCGCCCAGGCCCAGGTCCACGCCGTCGAGCACGAAGCTCGGGTCGTACAGCACGTCCAGCAGCGAGAACTCGGTGGGCACGGCGCGGCTGAAGTCGGGCAGTTCCAGCTTGAGCGCCGAATCGCCCGTCGCCAGCCCCGCCAGCTGCGCCAGGAAGGTGGGCAGGCCCTGGTCGCCCAGGGCCGGGTCGGTGTAGACGCGCAGGTGGCCCAGCGGGATCTGCTTGGACAGCGCCACCAGGTTGATCGGCAGGTCGATGTCCAGCCCGCCACGCGCGCTGACCCGGGCCTGGCCGGCGGCCAGCGCGATGCGCAGCAGCGCCGGATCGGTGGTGGCCGCCTTGCCGTCGGCGTCGAGCACGATGTTGCCGCCGAACACGCCGAGCTGGATCTGGCCGAGGCTGAACTTGGCCATCACGTCGTTGGCGCGCAGGCTGGCCGTCAGGTCCAGCCGGGTGCCGGTCTGGGTGGCCTCGTCGAAGTCGACGATCTGCACCGCCGGCGTGCCCGCGGCTGCCCCCGGCAGCGCGATGCCGACGCGGGCCACCAGGCGCGCACCCACGGTGTAGCTGCCCGCGGCCTTGCCGGAGGCGTCGAACAGGCGGCTGAAGTCCGGCGGGAGGTCGATGCCGGCGAACGCCGCGAGCTGCGCCAGGTCGAGGTTGACGCTGAAGTCGCCGGCGGCCTGCAGGTCGAAGGTGATGTCGATGTTCAGCCGGTGCCGCGCCGTGTCCAGCGACAGGTCGAACAGCGCGGGGTCGATGCCCAGCGCGTCCTCGACCACCCGCTCGGCCTCGTCGAGCGCGGCCGCCGGCGTGTTGCCGGCCTTCTCGATGCGGGCCAGCAGCTGGTCGCCGAACTGCAGCATGTCCGCCAGCGAGCTGCCCAGCAGGGGCAGCGGCTGGGTGTAGAACGGCTGGTCGGCCACCATGCTGTCGATGACGCCGGCCACCTGCCGCAGGCCGCTGACGATGTCGCCGAACTCCAGCTTGCTCAGGTCGGTCAGCGCGCCCAGGTCGGGCAGCACCGCCACCACGTCGTGGGCCGACAGGCCCAGCGCCTTGCGCTGCGCCGCATCGCGGATGTCGAAGCTGTTGGCCGTGACGAGCTTGAAGCTCGACCAGTCGGCCAGGTCCTGCACGTACAGCCCCACCTCCAGGCCGCTGCCCAGGGTGAAGCCGCCGGCACCGCCCTGGACCTTCAGGCCGCGCAGGCGGGCGAAGGCATCGCCACCGATGTCCAGGTGCAGGCTGGCCAGCCCCTGGCTGAGCAGCTGGGACAGCGCGAAGCGCTCGCCGCCCGCCACGCCCGGCGTGCGGTCCATCGCGACGCCGACCTGGGCGCCCAGGTGCAGCTGCGAGCCGGAGCCCACGCCGCCGGCGGTCAGGCTGACGAAGCCGAGCTTGGCCGTGACGGCCAGGTCCTTCACGTCGGCCGTGATGCCGGCACTGGCGACGAAGTGGTCGATTGCCAGGTCGAAGCCGCCACCGCCCAGGGCCAGCACCAGGTCGAAGCCGAAGCCCAGCTCCACCCCGACGGAGGCGATGGCGTCGGTGCCCAGCGACAGGTCGGCGCCGGCCGACAGGTTCAGGTTCACCGGTGCCGACAGGTCGGCCAGCCGCACGCGGCCGGCCACCGGAATGACCAGGTCACCCGTGGCCATGCTGTAGCTCGCCTTGCGGTCGCCCAGCAGGCCCGAGCGGTTCAGCGCCTCGACGAACTCGCCCACCGTGGCCAGGCGTTCCAGCTTGCGGTGCACGTTGTAGCCGGCGGCCCGGTCGGTGGTCTTCAGCGCATTGGCCAGGGTCAGGCTGCTGCCGTCGTCGGCCACGCTGGCCACCTGCAGCTCCTGCCCGCCCACGGCCACCCAGTAGCCCGCCATCGACGCGGCGAACTGGCCGGCCACGCCGGTCAGCTCGGTGCTGCCGCTGGTGATCGCGGCGGTGCCGGTGGCCTGCTGGGTCTCGCCCTTGGCCGCGGTCCACGGCTTGATCGGGCGGTTGAAGTCGATCTTCGACACCACGCCCTCGTCGAAGGCCTGGGCGAGGTTCAGGGCCTCGGTCAGCGCGTCCTCGATGAACGGCAGGCTGCCCAGGCCCAGCTTGGAGACGTCGATCGTCTCCAGGTAGTCCAGCATGTTGGGCAGGGCCAGCAGCAGGTCCTCGACCTTGATACGGCTGAAGCCGGCCAGCTGCTCGAAGCCCTGGGCCTGGAACTGCAGGCCGCCGGCGAACGGATTGCCGCTGATGCGCAGGCGCGGCGGCGTGCTGCCGGCCAGGTCGATGCCGGCCACCGAGGCGTACACCGGCAGCGACGCCGACAGCTGGTTCTGCGTGGTGTCGAGCTTGAACACCCCGTCGACGAAGCTGATGCTGCCCGCCAGGTCCAGCCGCAGCGCGGCCGTCTCGTAGGGCTTGCCCTCGCCGTCCACGCCGGTCTTGCCGACGCTCACGTCCAGCGGGCCCAGGCGGGCCGCCAGCACGATGTCGCTGGCCGAGAGGCTGCCCTGGAAGCCCAGCTTGCGCAGGTCCAGCTTCGCCGCCAGGCCCTGGCGCCAGTCCAGGCTGAAGGCGAGGTCCACGTCGGCGCGCAGGTCGGCCTTCAGGGCCACGCTGGCGTCGAACTGCAGGCCGTAGTCTGCCAGCCCGGTGCCGAGGTCGATCTGCACCCGGTCGGTGCCCAGCCGCACGCTGCCCTGCAGCCCGAAGCGCAGTCCGTCCTGGTCGAGCGTGAAGCCCAGGCCGGCCGTGACGCCTGCCTGCGGCGCCCAGTGGGTGTCGAGGTAGGCCTTCAGGCCCATCAGCGTGGGAACGCCCAGCGGGCCGTAGACCGGCGCCGGCAGGCCCGGCAGGCTGGAGACCCAGGTCGGGTCGACCGCCGCGTTGATGTAGCGCTGGACGTAGTCGCCCATGCTCACCAGCGGCGACAGGTTGAGGATGTCGTCCAGCGTGCGGTCCAGCAGCGGCAGCTTGTCGCCGGACTGCAAGGCCGCCCGCACCGTGCTGAGCTGGCCGGCCACGTCGAGCAGCGCGCCACCCAGGCCGCCGCCCAGCGAGACGTCGAGATTCGTCAGGCTGAAGCGGGTGTCGGTGGGCTGGCTGAAGTCCAGCGCCAGGGTCCGGCCGCCCACCTGCAGCGTCTGGTGCACCGCGGCGCCCGAACGGTTCAGACCCAGCGTCAGGTCGCCCGCCAGGGCCACGCCGGCCAGGCCGGGCACCGCCACCGAGGCGGTGCCGGCCATGGACAGGGCGAAGCCGTTGCCCGGCAGCACCAGGGCGAGGCTGCCGTTGTCCAGCGCCGCACGCTGCCCGGCGACCGCCACCTGCGCCTGCAGGCCGCTGGCACCGATGACGGTGCGGCCATCGGCCACCCGCACCAGGACGCTGCCGGTGCCCCGCACCCACGGCGCGGCCGTGGCGTCCTGGGCGTCCTGCAGCTGGACCGTGAGGGTGCCTGCCGCCTCCAGCAGCGGACCGCTGAAGTCGAGGCGCTGCACCTGGGTGCCGCGCAGCCGGACCGGCGTGGCGCCGTCGGCCTGCCCGTTGCCGTCCAGGTCGCCACGGCGGAAGTCCACGACCCGGCCGGCCATTTCGCCCTGCCCCGGGCCGGTGTTGACCGCCAGTTGCAGCTGGCCGCCCTGCAGCGTCAGGCCGGGCACGCCGGCCAGTTCGGCGCCGGCGGCGCTGGCGCGCAGGCCGATGAAGCTGCCGCCGCCGGCCTCGTCGGCCAGCAGCACCAGGCCGATGTCGGCCTGGCGCAGCGCGACGCCGGCGAAGGCGTCGCTGCCCACGCCGCTGCCCAGCTGCACGTCCACGTGGCGGCCGGCCAGCATGGTGGTGGCCATGCTGCGCCGGCGGCCGTCGTCCAGCACCGCGCTGCGGCTGCCCAGGCGGGCCAGGCCGAAGGTGCCATGCAGCAGCACGGCGCTGCCGATGCGGATCTTCGCGTCGGTCACCAGCGACAGGAAGTCGCCGTTGGCGCTGGCGTAGTCCAGCGCGATGGTGTGGTCCGCGCCGGCGACCACCTTGCCGGTGCGCACCTTCAGGCTGTGGTCCACCGCCGCCGCGCCCTGGCCCGTGGTGCCCAGTTCCAGCACGTCGGTGGCCGCCCGGCCGCCGATGCCGCCGAAGGCCTGGTTCGCCTGCAGGCTCAGCGACGTGGCCTGGAGCGCCAGGTCGTCGGCCGCCAGGCCCAGGTCGGCCGCATTCAGCTGCACCGCGGCCACGTCGGCCTTCAGTGCCAGCCAGCTGCGGCTGTCGCCGTCGGCCGCGGCGACCGGGCGCAGCAGCGCCAGCGCCAGGTTCAGGCCGGTGACCTGGATGCCCGAGACGCGGGCACCGAGGTCGGCCGCGCCGACCACCAGGCCGGCCATCCGCTGCGACTTGCCGCCCACGGTGGCATCGACCTCGCGCTGCGAGACCAGCATCGAGCCGCTGGCTTCCAGCGCGTCGCCGAACTTCACCACCATGGTGCCGCCGGCTTCCAGCAGCGTGCCGTTGAAGTCCAGCGTGGTCGCCGCCGCCGTGCCCATCCGGATCGCGTAGGCGCGGCTGCCGGTCCAGTCCAGCGTGCTGCCCTCGGCGCTGCCCAGGCCCAGGTTGGCCGCGAAGCGGATGTGCGTGCCCGACAGCGTCACGCCGTACGGCGCGGTGCCCAGCACCTCGACCGCATCGGCCATGCCCTGCACCGACAGCCAGCTGCGGCTGTCGCCGCTGGCCGCGGCCACCGCCAGCACCAGGCCGAAGTCCAGGCCCTGCAGCCGGAAGCCGACGGCCCCGGCGTCCTGTCCGGTGCCGACGCGGGCCGTGAGGTCGGCGCCGGACACCACCATGACGCGGCTGTCCACGCTGCCGCCGCCGGTCAGCGCCAGGGTCTTGCGATAGGTCTCGAAGCCGGCGGTGCCGCTGAACGACAGCGTGCTGCCCACGGCCATGTCCACCGTGCCGTAGGCACGCACCGTCTGGCCCAGTGCGCCGTCGACGGCCAGCACCGCGGTCGTGCGCGGGCCGGTGCGGACCGTCAGCGGCGCGGCCGAGAAGTCGGCCACGTGGGCGTCGTCCTCCAGGCCGGCAGGCAGGCGGCTGACCTGGTTGAGCTGCAGGTCCAGGTCGGTGGCTGCCAGCGTCACGCCCGGCAGGCCCGCCAGGGCCACCTCGCCGGCATGGGCCGACAGCACGGTCCAGCGGGTGCCCGCCAGCGACCGGCCGGCGGCATCGGTGGCCGCCGGATCGGCGCTGAACACGCCCAGCGCCAGGTCCACCTTGGACAGGGACAGACCCATCGCATCGGGGTTGGGGGTGTCGCTGGCGTCGATGCGGCCATCGGCGTTGCTGTCGACGCGGTACGGGCCGTCCACGCCGAAGAACACGTCGACCTGGTCGGCGCCGATGGCCAGGAGCTCGGCGCGGACGGTGCTGCCATCGGCCAGCCGCAGGCTGGCGCTGCGCGTCTCGAACGCCGCGCCGCCGCGGATGTGGACCGCGTCGCCGACGACCAGGGTGACGTCGGCGGCGGCCCGCACCACCTGCCCGTCGCTCCCGGCCAGGGTCATGGTCTGGGTGCGGCCGGTGCCGGTGGTCACGTCGAACCGGGTGCGGCCGTAGTCCACCACCCGGCCGCTGGCCGCATCGGCCAGGTTGATCGCCACGCTGGCATGGCGCAGTTCGGCGGTCAGGTCGGGGGCGCCGACCAGGCGGGCCGCGCCGGCCTGCGCCTCGAGCGCCACCCGGCTGGGCAGGGCCCGCGCGGCCGTCAGCACCGGCGTGGTGAAGATGCCGCTGCCCGTGGCCACGGCCGTCAGCAGCGTGCCGCTGCTGTTCAGGCCGACCGAGCGCCACGCCTGGCCGGTGGAACCGACCAGCAGGCGCCAGCTGACGCCCGCATCGTTGGAGACCCACAGGCCGCCGTCGCTGCCTTCGGCCGCAGCGGCCAGGGTGCTGCCGTCGGCAGACACCGCCACCGCCGTCCAGCGGCGCGCATCGGCCACCGAACGCCAGGTCCAGGCGCCGCCGGCGCCCTGGGTGTCGGCCACCTGCAGGCGCTGGCCCGATGCCGCGGCCAGCAGCAGGCGGCCGCCCGCATCGCTGCCCACCGAGACCCAGGCGGCCGCGGCCGGCGCGTTGCGCGTGACGTCCGTCCAGGTCGCCGTCCCGCCTGCGGGCAGGCGGCCGAGGAAGAGACCGCTCGTGCTGCCGGACACGCTCGGCGTGCCCGCCGCCGCCAGCACCTGCGTGCCGTCCGCGTTGGCGGCCAGCGCCGCCCAGTTCATGTCGCGGGCGGCCGCAGGCAGGGACACCTCGCCCCAGGCGGTGCCGGCCGGGCTGGTCGACAGGTTCAGCGCGCCGCGCAGCCGGTCGAAGTCGGCCGCGCGCACCAGGCGGGCCTGGCCCTGGCCGGTGGTCGCGAGTTCGGCCTGGAAGCCCAGGCCGGGCTGCAGGCCCGCCAGCACCAGCACGTTGCCGTCGCCGCCGGCGACGACCTGCGCGTCGTAGGCGGCCGAGGCCAGCAGCTGCCGGCCCAGGCTGTCGATCAGGCCGGACAGGGCCCGCAGCTGGGCGTTGTTGATGCCGAACAGGTTGCCGCGCTGCAGCGCCTCGTACTGGGCGCGGCTGGCCTCGATCTGGGCGCGCAGGCGCGCCGGTTCGCTGAACACCGCCCGCAGCTTCGCCGCCACGTTGGTCTGCACCTGCTCGGCGGTTGCCAGGCCACCGGTGCCATCGCCCTTGGCCGTCAGGTCGGCGGCGGTGACGGTGTAGCGGATCGGCTGGCTGCTGATGCCGGTGACGCTGAGCACGTCGCCGACGGCGAAGCTGCCGGTCAGCGCCAGCATGTCGATCTGGCGCACACCGGCCGCGGCCGGGCGCGTGCCGACCACCGCGGCCGAGCCGCGCACCGACACCGTCAGCCGGCTCCAGCCGGCGGCCGGGTCGTCCGAGCGGGCGGCCAGCGTCACGGTGGAGCCGGTGCCGCCGGCCTGCACCACGGTGCCCGGCGCGGCGTTCAGCGCCTGGCGCAGCTTGGCGGCCACGTTGGCGAGCACCTGGGCATTCGAGCCGCGGGCGCTCCCGCCCTTGCCATCGGCGCTGAGGTCCTCGGCGACGACGCGGTAGACCACGTCGCCCACCGCCAGCCCGCCGATGGTCACGGTGTTGCCCACGGCAAAGCTGCCGGCGAGCGCGAGCACGTCGAAGCGCACCGGCGCGCGCAGGTCCGCGCTGAGCATGCGGCCGTCGGGCAGCAGGGCCACATCGGTGTAGCGGTCGGCCGGCGCATCCGTGCGGTTCCAGGTCAGTCCGCCGTCGGTCGAGCGCAGCACGCCGCCGCCGTCGATGCCGGCGACGATCGTGCGGCCGTCGGCCGAGATCGCCACCGAGTCGTAGCGCAGGCCCGCCGGCGCGCTGCTGGCCCGCCAGGTCTGGCCGCCGTCCACCGACATCCACAGCGCCGCCCCGGTGCCGCCGGCGTCGCTGGCGACGGCGACCTGGCGGCTGTCGGCCACGGCCACGTCGCGCCAGTCGAGCTTCTGGGTCAGCACCGGGCGGACCAGCTCGCGCTCGGTGGCGACCACCAGCGCGAAGTCCACGTCGGCCAGCGACAGGCCCACCGCATCCGGTCCGGGCGTGTCCTGGCTGTCGATGCGGCCGTCGGCATTGCTGTCGACCAGCGGGCCGCCATGCAGGCCGGCGAAGGCCTGCAGGTCGGCGCCCCCCATGGTCAGCACGTCGTGGCTGACCACGCTGCCGTCGTCCAGCGTCAGCAACCGGGTCGACTTCTCGAAGCCCAGCGCGCCGCTCACGTGGAAGAAGTCGCCCGCGCGCAGGGTCACGTCGCCGGAGGCGCGCACCAGCTCGCCGCGGCTGCCTTCGACATCGAGCACGCGGCTCGTGCCGGTGCCGGTGAGCACCGTCATCGGCGTCGCGGCGAAATCGGTCACCTTGGTGGCCGGATCGACGCCGCCCGGCAGGTCCCACACCTGGTTGACCGCCACGAGCAGGCGCTCGACCGACAGGTCCAGGCCCTCGCCGCCGACGAAGGCCACCTGGTCGGCGCTGGCCTCCAGGCCCAGCCAGCCGGTGCCCACGTCGTGCAGCGGCTGGCCGGCGCGCGGCGACAGCATCGCCAGCGCGAATTCGCCGCCCTGCAGCACGAACCCGCGTGCGGCGGCGCTGGGCGCATCGCTGGCGTCGATGACGCCGTCGCGGTTGCTGTCGATGAAGTACGGACCGCCGATGCCGGCGAACAGGTCGATGCCCGTGCCGCCCAGGCTGATGCTGTCGACCAGCACGCTGGTGCCGTCGGCCAGCCGCACGGTGGTGGTCGAGCGTTCCATCGCCAGCGACCCCCGCGCCTGGACGAAGTCGGCCACGCCCACCTCGAACTGGCCCGAGGCGCGCACCAGTTCGCCACGCGCGCCGGCCATGTTCAGGCGCAGCGTGGTGGCCGCGCCGGTGTAGACATCCAGCGGCCGCGCCGCCCAGTCGATGACCTGGGTGCGGGCGTCGCCGCCGGCCAGTCCGGCGACCAGGTTGATGCCGACTTCCACCTGGTGCGATGCGGCGGACACCGCCGCCACGCCGACCAGGGCCGCCTCCTGCACGGTGGCCTGCAGCGCCACCCAGTGGCGGCTGCTGTTCTTGTCCCAGGCCAGGGCGAGGCCGAAGCTCGCCTGGCTGGCCGTCATGCCGATCGCGCCAGGCCTGGTCGCATCCTGCAGGTCGACCACCCCGTCGCCATTCGAGTCGCTGCGGTACGGGCCGTTGACGCCGACGAAGGCATGCAGGTTGGTGCCGCCGATGGTCAGCAGCCGGGTGTGGGCGGTGCTCTGGTCCGCCAGCTTCAGATCGGCCGCCGAACGCTCGATCGCGAGCGTGCCGCCGGCCTGGAAGAAGCCGGCCACGCCGATGTCCATGCCGCCGGACGCGCGCACCAGCTGGCCGCGCAGGCCGTCGTGCTGGAGCAGCAGCGACCGGCCCGTGCCCGTGGCGATCTGCAGGGCGCGATCGCCGAAGAAGTCGATCACGCTGCGGTCGGCCACGTCGGCCGCAAAGCCGTGGGCCAGGTTGATCGCCACGCCCAGCGAATGCACGTCCAGCGACAGCCCCTCGGGCAGGCCGACGAGCGCGTCGACCGCACCGACGCTGGCCGTCAGCGCCGTCCAGGACTTGCCCGCCCAGGCCGAGCCTGGCTTGGCGCTGAACAGCCCGACGCCGAACTCGACGCCGCTGACCGACAGGCCGCGGGCCTCGGGGTTGGGCGTGCCGTCGGCCAGCAGCAGCGGGCCGTCGCCGATGAAGGCATGCAGCCCGGTGCCGCCGATGCTGATCAGCTGGGTGTCGACCCGGCTGCCGTCGGCCAGGGTGACGGTCTGCGCGCGGCGCTCGAAGCCCAGCGACCCGCCGACCTCGAAGAAGTCGCCGACGCGCAGTTCCACGTCGCCGGTGGCGCGGGCGAACTGGCCCAGCCGGCCGTCCAGGTCGAGCACGGCACTGCGGCCGGTGCCGGTGGTCACGGCCAGCTTGCGGGCGCCGTTGGCCCCCGCGAAGTCGATCACCCGCGCATCCGCGTCCACGCCATCGGCGGTGCCGCCCACGAGATTGAGCTGCAGGCCGATGCGGCGCACCGACAGCGTCAGGTCGGGCATGCCGACCACGGCCACGCGACCGGCGGTGGCCTTCAGTGCCGCCCAGTGCAGGCCGTCCAGGCCGGCCTGGCCCGCGCGCGGCGCGAACAGCGCCAGCGCGAAGTCCACGTCGTCCAGCGACAGGCCGATCGCGTCGGCGTTGGTCTCGCCGGCGTCCACCACGCCGTCGTGGTTGCGGTCGGTCCAGTCCGGGCCGTTCAGGCCGGCGAAGGCATGCAGGTTCTCGCCGCCGAAGGCCAGCATGTCCACCTTGGCCTTGGTGCCGTCGGCCAGCACCACCTCGCGCGTCGAGCGCTCGAAGCCCAGCGAGCCGCTGGCATGGACGAAGTCGGCCAGCGTCAGGTCGAACTCGCCGGACGCACGGACCAGCGTGCCGAGCTGGCCGGCAAAGCCGAGCTGGACCACGGCGGTGCCCGCCCCGGTGGGCACGGCCAGTGCGGCGCCGGCGTAGTCGACCACGTTCTCGCCGTCCGAGCCGGCGTTGATCGACACCGCCAGGTGGCGCGCCTGGAAGCTCACCAGCGGCAGGCCCACCTCCAGCGCGCTGGCGGCGCTGGCCTGCAGCGTCACCCAGCTGCGCGCGGCCGCGCCGGCGGCCGGCTTCTCCACATGCAGGGCCAGGCCCATGTCCAGGCCGGTCAGCTCGAAGCCGGCGGCCGTCGGGTTGGTGGTCTCGTCGTCCAGGCTGCCGTCGTGGTCGGTGTCCAGCCGGTAGGGGCCGTTCAGGCCGACGAAGGCCTGCATGCCCGCGCCGCCGACCAGCCAGCGCCGGGTCTGCACCGTGCTGCCATCGGCCAGCTTGACCGTGGCGTCGGCATTGCGCAGCTGGAACACGCCGTCGACCGTCAGGAAGTCGGCCGCCGTCAGCGTCATGCCGACCGCATAGCTGCGGTCGGTGCCGAAGTAGTCGGCATTGAAGAACATGCCCAGGGCGTCGGCATCGGCCTGGGCATGGGCGTGCATGGCGACCTGCTCGGCCAGCGGCCGCTGCACCACGTCCAGCGTCAGCGTGCGGCCGTCCTGGTCCAGGCGCAGCAGCACGCTGCCGTCGCCGAAGCCGGCCAGGCCGGTGCCGCTGGTGAAGCGGCCGGACAGGCTGCCGGCCTGGATCAGGTCGAAATGCTGCAGCCGCACCGGTGTGTAGGTCTCGCTGCGCAGCACGTCGATGGTGGCGCCCTCGGCCACCACCAGGGTGCCGGTCACTTCCAGCCGGTCGATCTGCGCGGCCTCGGGCCCGAACAGGCGCAGCGCCAGGCGCTGGCCGGCGGCGATGGTCTGGTCGCCCTCGATGCGCAGCAGCCCGGGCGAGGTGCCGCGGGTGATGGTGCCGGCCGCCACGTTGCCGGCTGCATCGACGATGCGCAGGCCCTGCGCGGCATGCACCACCACCGTGCCGGCGCTGCGCAGCGCCAGCGCGTCGAGCTTGTCGACCGTGGCGTCGGCCACCAGGTCGAGTCGGCCGCTGCCGGAAACCACGTCGGCCTGCAGCACCAGGCGGGCACCGCTGCCCTGGGCCGCCAGGCGCACCGCGCCGCTGCCGTGGGTGACGACGGGCGCGCCCGCTGCCAGCGTCAGCGAGCCGGGACGTCCGGCCTGGCCGGCGCTCAGCGCGATGTCGCCGTCGCCCGTGCTGGCCACGCCGGCCAGCGCGCTGGCCATGGCGGCAGCGCTGCTGCCGGCGCGGGCCAGGCCCAGGCTCAGGCTGTCCACGCGCAGTGCATCGGCATTGGCCAGGCGCACGCTGGCGCCGGCCTGGGCGGCCAGCACGGCCACCGCCGTCTCCAGCGCGCCGCCTGAGGCGCCCGCGGCGCGCACACCGCCCGCGGCCATGGACCCGCCGATCTCCTCGGCCGCCTGCAGCAGCAGGCGGGTCGCCCGGATGTCGGCCTCGGCCGTGTCGGCCACGTCGCCGTCGATGACCGAGCCGCCCCGTGCGACCAGCACGGCGTCGGCCGTGCGGATGTCCGCCACCTGCACCGCACCACCTGCGACGATGCGCACCGCACCGGCGGCCTGGCCGCCCGCGTCCAGCGTGCTGATGCGGGTGTCGGCGCCCTGGCGCACGGCGCCGGCGCCGCTGACCAGCTCGACCGCACCGCCGGCGCTGAGCACCGTGGGCGCATCGAGGCCGACCGCGACCCGCGTGAGCCCGCCGGCCTCGGCCGACAGCGGTTCGAGTCCCGACCACGCGACCAGGCTGACCGTGCCGCCCGCCGACTGCACCGTGGCCACGGTGCCGCCGCTGCGCTCGGCCGCCAGATCGCCGCGCGAGGCCAGCAGCACGTCGCCGCTGGCCGACACGCCGGCGGCCGACAGCGTCAGGCCCGAACGGGACTGCAGCAGCAGGCTGCCCCCGCTCACCTCGGCCTGCAGCCGCGTCGCGGTGCCGCTGCCGGCGCCGCCCAGGCGCAGCGCGGCATCCACCGCCCCGACGCCGCCGCCGGTGGTCGCCAGGTGCAGGTCGGAGGCGACCAGATCGGCCGCCCCGCCCGTGGCGGCACCTAGGATGCGGCCGGCGGCCGTGCGCAGCGTGGCGCTGGACGCACCACTGGCCACGCCAGCGCCCACGGTGAGCCCGCCCAGCCCCAGGTCGCCCGCCTGCTGGTCCAGCCACAGGCTGCCCGCCACCTGGCCGGCCAGCGTGGTGGCCGTGCCCAGCGCACGCACCTGCAGGCCCGCGTCCGCACTGCCGACGCCCGCGCCGGCCAAGGTCTGCACGGCCAGACGGTCGGTCTCGACCCGGCCGCTGCCGGCCGTGGACAGCGACAGGCGCGAGGCGATCTCCACCGCGCTGGCGCGCAGCGCCGCCTGCAGCACCAGCGCGCCCTGGCCGCCGCCCGCGTCGAGCGTGATGCGGCCCGTCGGTCCAGTGGCCTGGATCTCGCCCGCCACGACCAGGGCCGCACCGCTGGCCGACGCCAGGCTGCGCAGCACCACGCTGCCGTCCTGCCCCGCCTGGCCCGACGCGATGCCCTGCACCGTCAGCACCGCCGTCGACAGGTTGTCGATCCAGGCCACCCCGCCGGCCTGCACCTGCAGGCTGGCCGTGGCCACCGACAGGCCGGCCAGGGGCCGGCCAGCGGCATCCACCGCCGCCACGTCGCCGCCGGCGGTGATCTGCAGGCTCGCCGCCTGCAGCCCGGCCGCCGCGGCCTGGCTGGCGGCCGCGCCGGCGACCATGCCGGCACGCAGCGCGGCCAGGCCGCGCACGCTGCCGCCGGCCGCCAGCACCAGGGCACCGTCCGCATGGACCGGCTGGCGCAGCACCAGGTCGCCACCCGCGCGCAGGGTCAGCGCACCGCCTGCGTCGACCGCGCCTCCCACCCACAGGCTACCGCTAACTTCGATCGTCAGCGACTCGGCGGACGTGAGGAGGGTGTCGATCACCGCATCGCCGACGATCGAGAGCTGCGCGCCATGGGCCGCGACGTAGGCAGCGTCGATGCGTGTCGCGCCGGACGGGGCCGTGGTGGCCGCGCCGGCCTGCACGCTGGTCGTGCGCCCCGCACCGCCCTGGAAGCCGCGGGCCACCGCATTGACCAGGCCGCTGGCCAGCATCGCCACGTTGCCGACCGCGCCGGTCAGGGCCAGCAGGCTGCTGCCGTCGGCCAGCTCGATGGCACCGGCGGTCTGCAGCGTCAGCGCGCCGCCATCGCCCACCACCAGCTGCGCCTGGCCGCCGATGCGGCCATCGGCGCGCACGCTGATGCCGCCGCTGTCGCTCTGCAACCCGGCCAGCAGCAGGCCGTCGGGGCTGCCCCAGCCGTCGCGGTCGACGATCACCACGTCGCCCTGGCCCGCATGGGCCGACAGCGTGTCCGCCGCGATCGTCAGCGCCGCCAGCGTGCCGCCGGCGGCCAGGGTCAGGGAGCCACCGACCAGCGTCGGCGCGCCGGACCCGGCCTGTCCCGCGGCCAGGCCGATGTCGCCGCCGGCCTGCACGGACAGCGCGCCCGCGGCCGCTGCGCCCGTCATGCGCTCGGCCAGGCTCGCGGCCCAGGGACCGGCGAGGATGCGACCCAGCGTGATGCGCCCGCCGGCGACGAGGCTGACGGCGCCACCGCCGCTGGCGACCGTCGCCGTCGCGTCCTGCAGCAGGTCGCGGCCGGCTTCCAGATGGATTGCGCCGCCCCGGCTGTCCAGGCCGCCCTGCAGCACGATGTCGCCATCGGTGCCGCCTGCGGTCAGCTGGATGCCGCCGCTGCCCGCGACGACGGCCGCGCCGCCGTCCGGCGCCGCATCCGCGGCGACGCGCAGCGTGCCGCTGGCGGTCGCCAGCCACACGCCGCCGGCCACGCCGGTGCGCAGGCCGGCGGACTCGCCGTCGAACAGCAGGCCGCGGCTGGTCAGCCCGCTGGAGACCACCGTCTGCACGGCCACGGGCGGCAAGGCACCCACGGTCAGGCCATCGACATCCTGCACGCGGATGCTGCCGCCGGTGGTGACCGCGCCGAGGCGGTCGATGCGCGTGCGCAGGCGGCTCGCGTCGCTGCCGCCGCCGATGCCGGCGGTGGCCGACAGCGCCACGGCCGAGCCGGCCAGGTTGATGCCGTCGCCGGCCTGCAGCGCGTTGTCGATCGCGCCGCCGGCCGCGGTGACCGCGATCATCGAGGCCCCGTCGGCCAGGCTCTGGTCGGCCCGGCGGGCGTCCACGGTGGCCAGCACCACGCCGCCGGCGTCGGCCTGCAGCAGCACGTTGCCGCCGCCGGACAGCACCGTGGCGCTGCCCTGCATCGTGAGGTTGCCCAGGCGGGCATGGAGCACCACATCGCCGCCGGCACTGTCCAGCTTGCTGGCCGCCGACAGCCCCAGTGCGCCGCCCGCGGACAGCGTCATCGCGCCGCCGTGGGTGTCGATGGCCACGCCTTCGGCCAGCAGCAGCTGCGCGCCACCGGCCAGGGTGCGCAGCAGCAGCGTGCCGCCGGTGGTGCGCACCGACTGGTCCACCCGCAAGGCGCCCTCGCCCACCTCCAGCACGGCGCTGCGGGCCACCAGGCCCGACAGCCCGCGCTCCAGGGTGGTGGTGCCGCCACCCGCCGACAGGCCGCCATCGCCGTCCGGGCCGATGCCCTGCACCTGGCGGAAGCTGCCGCCCGCGCGGCCGAGGATCAGCGCGCGGCGCGCCTGCAGCGACACGTCGCCGCCGGCCGCCAGCGCCAGCCGGTCGGCCGCGATCTGCAGCGGCAGCTGGCGCCGGCCGGGCTCGCCCACCTGCCCGGTCACGTCGATCAGCAGGTCGCCGGCGACGATGTCGTCCTCGGCATCGTCACCCGCCTGGAACAGGCCGCCCCCGGTCGAGACCAGGGCCACCTGGCCGGCCCCGGCGTCCAGCCGGGCCAGCCGGATGTCGCCGGCGGTGACCACCTGCACGCTGCCTTCCGGCTGCAGGCTGGTGCCGTCGAGCCGCGCCACCAGCAGGCTGGCGCCATCGGCCTGCACGAAGCCGCCGGCGCCGGACTGGATGTCCAGCGCGCCGCTGCGGTGCACGATCTGAGAGGCCGCGGCCTGGCGGATGCCGCCGTCGGCCACCAGGCTGATCGTGCCCTCGCCCATGCGGATGCCGCGTTGCAGCACCAGGTCGCCGGTCCGCGCGGCCAGGCGCAGCACGCTGTACGGGTCGGCGCCGACGGCGATGTCGCCGTCGAGCGTCAGGTGGCCGGCAGCGCCGACCAGGATCTGCGCCGGGCCCTGCAGGTCGACCGCACGCAGCGTCACGGCATCGATGTCCTCGATGGCGATCACCGAGTTCAGCCGGGTGCCGGTGCGCAGCGACAGGGTGTCCGCGTCGATGCGCAGCGCATCGAGCAGGGTGCCGATGTTGCGCACGTTGCCCAGGTCGGTGCCGTCGCCGGCGGCCAGGCGCACCTGGGCGCCGGCCACCTGCGTGCGCGCCGCATCCTCGGCACGCGAGGAGGCCAGCAGGCTGCCGCGCAGGGCGGTCAGCGCCACGTCGCCGCTGGTGGACTGCACCGATGCGAGGACCAGGTTGCCGCTGATCTCGCTCAGGTCCACGTCGCCGGCGGCCTGCACCGTCAGCGTGGCCGGGCGCCAGCCGTCGCTGCCCGGCAGCTTCTGGCCCTGGCTGCCCAGGTCGATGCGCAGGCTGCCGGCCAGGGTGCGGATGTCGCCACCGCCCGGGCCCGCGGTGCCGGCGGCCACCAGCACCATGTCGCCGGCGCTGCGCAGCAGCGCCTCGTCGGCGGGGCCGGTGCCCTGGGCCAGGATCGCGCCGCGGCTGTCCAGCCGCAGCCGGCCACCGGCGGTGATGCCGCGCAGCAGCAGGTCCTGCTTGTCGCGCACGGTCAGGTTCCCGGTGCTGGCCAGCACCACGTCGCCCGCGCTGTTGACCGCGACCACGCCGGAGGCGGCGATGTTGAGGTCGTCCCAGACCTGCAGCGTCACGCTGTAGGCGACGCGCCGGTTCTCCACCCACTGGCCCTGGCGCACCAGCGCCACGCCGTCGGTGGATGCCAGCACGGGCTGGCCTGCGGGCGGCGTCTCGGTGGCATCGACCACCCGCCAGCCGTCGACCACGTAGCTGCCCTCGCTGGACAGGTCGAAGGTCGCGTCGGGGCCCGTCCACTGGTAGCGCTGGTACTGCACCGAGACGATGTCGCGCGGGCTGGCCTGGGACAGCGCCGCCAGCGCCGCGGACGGCAGCCGGTCGAGATGCCCCGGATCGACCACGACGAGGCGGTCGCTGGAACGGCCGATGCCGCCGCTGGACGACTGCGACACCAGGCTGACGTTGACGCCCTGCACATTGACCCGCTCGGCGCCCGTGGCGGCCGCGGCCACCGGCAGGTTGCCGTGCGGGAAGATGGCGTTGAGCACGTCCGGCGCGATCGGGTACTGCGCCAGGTCCAGCAGCCGGTCGTTGTCGGGCAGGCCGGCGGCGGCCAGGTCGGCCGCGGCAAAGCCGGCGCGCGCGATCTGCGCCGTGACCTGCGCCGGAGTGAACACGCTGCGCTCGTAGGCCGCATCCAGGATCGCGCCGTAGCGCGCCTCCAGCCGCACGTCGCCGGTGCGCGACAGCACCGAGGCGGTGTCGCCGGTCCAGGCGGTGGGCGCGATCAGGCGCATGTCGCCGGCGGTTTCCTGGATGTCCACCGTGCCCTGGGCCCGTGCGGCCAGGCCGCCGGTGCCCAGCACGGCGCTGTCCACCCGGGCGAACAGCGAGCCCTTGCCGGCGTCCAGCTGCACCGTGGCGCCGAAGATGCGCGAGCTGAAGGTCGTGCCGTTGATGCCGTTGAGGGCCTGGATGACGATGTCGTTGGCCGTCGCCACGCTGCCGTCGGCGGCGAAGGTCGCCGCCACCACCTGGCCGATCTTGAGCACGCCGTTGCTGCGGCCCTCGATCTGGCGCACGGTGATGTTGCCGGTGGACTGCACGTTCAGCCGGCCGCGCGGGTCCTTGACGTTGATCGTCACGTTGCCCTTGGCCGCGATGTCGGGCAGCGCGCCGGCGAATTCCACGTTGCCGGCCACCTCCAGCGCGTCGGCCGCCAGCGCGATCGGCCGGAACGGCTCGGGCTGGTCGTCGGCCGCCTCGGACAGCGGCGTGGCCTCGCCGAAGGTGACGTTGCCGCGCAGCACCAGCTTGCCCACGGTGTGGATGCTGATGACCGGCGCCGACGGTCCCTGGGCGGTCTCCACCGCCACCGGCAGGTCGGCGCGCAGGCTGTAGGTGTAGAAGTCCTTCAGGCCGGTGACCGTGGTCACCTTGGTGGTGATGGTCTTCTTGCGCATCCAGCCGCCACCGGTGGTGGTGGGGCCGTCGACCGTGATCTCCTGGTTCTGGAAGTCGCTGTCGAAGTGGTCGAGCGACTTCTTCGCCTGCCAGGTCGTGCCGTCGGCCTGTTTCCAGGGGCTGGCCGCGGTGGCCACGTAGACCTCGCGCCACTGGCTGGCGTCGAACGGATGGGCACTGACGGTGGCGGCGTCGAGCATGCGCTTGCCGCCCGACAGCGTCTCCAGGTACTTCCAGCGGCTGGTGTCGGAGAAGTCGGTCAGCGGGAAGGCCACCGGGGCGTTGTCGCCGATGTACAGGTACAGGCGGTTGGTCGCCGTGTCGCGCACCTGCGACTTGTCCTTGACCATGTCCACGGCGGCGTTGCGCTTCTGCGCGTACTGCACGTAGAGGTAGTCGGTCTTGTCGAGCAGCTGCAGCGCCAGCTCCGATTCCAGCAGCGGCGTGCCGTCGGTGAAGGCGGTGTTGCTGTAGCTGGCCGCCTCGTCGGGGACCAGGCCGTCCCAGTCGAAGCCGAAGAGGTTGAAGCTCTCCTGCTTGTAGATCTCCAGCTTGGTCGAGGTCTTGGCCTGGCCCTCGGTCCAGACGTAGTACCGCCCCTGCTGCGGCTGGTAGTTCAGCGGCGTGGCGGCCGACTGCACCAGGGCCGCGCCCACCGGGCTGTAGGTGATGCTGCTGACCGCGCCGCCGGCGGCCGGCTTCAGCACACCCTGCAGCGACTGCTGGGTGACCTGGCCGTCCTGGTAGGTGTAGCTCTCGCGGCGCAGCGTGCTGCTGTCGGTGACCGTGATGACGCCCACCCGGTTCTCGGAGACGTCGATCTGGTCGACCTCCAGCGCGAAGCGGGTCTGGTTGTCGATGACCACCGAGGTGTAGCCGCTGGCCACGCGCAGCCGGCCGTTGCCGGTGCTGACGATGGTGCCGGTCAGGTTGATCCGGCCGCCCGTGGGCTTGATCGGGTCGAGCGTGATCTTCTGCCCGGCGTGGTCGAAGGCGCCGTCCACGGTGGCCAGACCGCCCTCGCCGAAGTCGATGCCGGTGCGCACCCGGCCCAGGCTGTCGGTGAAGTTCACCGAGCTGTCGGGGTTGAAGCGCGTGTCGATCGTCAGGTGGATGCTGTCGACGCCGCTCTGCACCAGGCCGTCGATGTTGAGGTACCGCGCATTGATGTTGATCTCGCCCATCGCGAACACGGTCGACGACTTCGCCGGCGCCGTGATCGCGTCCATCAGCGCCTGCAGGCGCGGGCTGCCGGCGGCGTAGCTGGTCGAGCGGGCCGTGCCGGCGTCGTTGAACAGCGGCTGGCCGTACACCTTGTTGAAGTCGAGGTACTGGCGCGGGTCGCGGCCGGTGTGGTACCAGTCGTCGGTGGCGAGGTTGAAGTCGCCCGCGGCCGCCAGCTCGACCGTGCCGGCGCGCAGCTCGCCGGTCACGTTGATGCTGCCTTCCAGGTTGGTCAGCTGCAGCAGGCCGTCCTGGTTCACGATGCGCCCGGCCACGCGGATGTCCTGCGGCGACGTCGGCAGCGTCAGGTCCTTCAGCGACGTGTACCAGGACGCCGGCGAGGCGTCCTGGGTGATGCGGATGGCGCTCTGCCCGGCCTGCGCGGGCTGGTTCAGCGCACGGGCGTTGAAGTAGGTGGCGCCCGGGTCGAGGATCACGCGCTGGCCGTCGACCAGCTCGGTGCCGCCGGCCTTGCCGATGCCCACGTCGTTCAGCTCCAGCCCGAACGGCGTGTTGTTGACGATGCGGATGCTGGCTTCGCCGTGGGCCACCAGCCGGCCGTCGGTCACCGCGGCCTGCACGCCGGCCTTGGAGGCGTCACCGGCCTTCACCGAGATCAGGCCCGGCGAGGCCAGCACCGTGGGCATGCGCAGGGTCAGCGTGTCGAACGACTCGCGCGCCGACTGGCCGGTGCTGCCGGCACCGCCGACCGCGGTGGTCAGGCCCAGCTTCTGCAGCTGGCCGTCGATCTTGTCCAGCAGCGCCTGGTAGCGGGCGATGGCCTCCGCGTTGCCCGCATGGCTCACCATCCAGCCGACGACCTTGGCGCGGTCGTCGAACAGCTGGTTGGCCACGTTGGCATAGACCAGCCTGGGCAGGGCCAGGTCCTTGGGCTTGACGACGTAGAAGTCGTCGCTGAGCGCCATCGCGAACACCAGCCCCTTGTCGCTGGACATCAGCGCCAGCTCGCGCCAGCCGTCCGCGGCGGCGTAGGTGGCGGTGCTCGGGTCGAAGCTCAGCTCGGCGCCCATGCGCTGCATCCAGCGGCCGTCGGTGGTGCGCACCGTGGCGCCCGTGGCCACCCGCAGGCTGGTCTCGGTGCCGGTGAGCCGGTGCGTCGGCGTGACCGGCGTCCAGCGGCTGGTGTCGGTGTAGTCCTCCTTCTCCAGCACCAGGCTTTCCTCGGCCGTGGGGCCGCCGGCAGGGGTGAAGCGGTAGGCCTGGCCGGCCACGCCCTTGCCGAAGGCACCCGGCACCAGCTCGACGAGGGTGCCGGCAGCGACCGACATCGCCACGTCTTCCAGGTCCAGCGCGGCATAGTGGTACTGCTGGCCCGGATCCAGGCCCAGCGCGCCCTTCTCCGCCTCGGTCAGGTCGGTGCCCACGCGCCCGGCGGCCAGCTGGCGCACGTTGTTCAGCTCGTACGGCAGCAGCTGCACCACCGTGCGGTAGTTGATGCCGGCCTCGACCCGGGCCTGGCTGCCGACGGTCACGCGGTTGTCGCTGACCACGCTGTGGTCGCGGATCGACGGCAGCGGCACCGGCACCGGCGTGATCAGCGCCAGGCCCTCGGCGCTGGCCCGGTCGTCGCCGCCGATGCCGGGCTCGGCCAGCAGGTCGATGCTGCCGATGGCACGCACGCGGGTCGCGCCACCCAGGTCGACCTGGTTGTTCTCCGTCACCTTGGACGTGGCCACCGGCAGGCCGATGCCCAGCGCGATCAGCGTCAGGTCCGCCTGCGCGGTGCTCAACAGCACGTTGGGCGTGCGCGCCCGGTCCTGGCCGGCGTACAGCCTGACGTTGTTGCCCAGCAGGTCGGCGCCGTCGAGCAGGATGCGGTTGTCCGCCCGCAGGATGGCATTCGCGTTGGCGCCGGCACCGCCGACATAGGACACCGACAGCACGTTGGCGCCCGAGGTCAGGCTGGCGTCGCTGCGGCTGTCGAGCACCAGGTCGCCGCTGAGGTTGCGCAGCTGCGCCGCGCCGACCTGGATCTCCGAGCGCATGCGCGCATGCTGGTCCGCCAGCGCCAGCGAGACGGCCAGGCCGCCCACGGCGTCCACCCGCACCTTGTCGATCGCCTTCACGTCGGCGTAGGTGTCGACGGTGAACAGGCCGGTCTTGCCGGCGGCGGCCGACACCGTCAGCACGCTGCCGTCGCCGATCGACACGGTCGCGCCGAAGCGGCTGGACTCGGTGCCGATGTCGGTCGCCGCGCGCAGTGCCGTCAGGCTGGCCAGGCCGCCGGAGCCCGAGCGCAGGGACTCGTCGGTGGCCGAGTACAGGCTCTTGTCGGCCCGGTTGTCGGCACGGATGGTGATCGAGCCGGCCAGCACCTGCGTCTGGCGGCCGATCTTCACGTCCGACGTGCCGGTGAGCGTGGTAAACATGGCCGCGCCGCTGCCCGCCAGGATGCCCACGGCCAGGTTCTTGGCCGTGGCGTCGAAGTTCTGCGTGCGGGTGGACCACAGGTCCAGCGCGCCCACGGTGAGCTCGCCGCGGTCGCCGATCGCCGCCCGGGTGGTGGCGCGGATCTCGAGGTTGGAATAGGCACCGGCCAGGCCGGCGAACAGGCCGCCGCTGGACGCGGTGGAACGCTGGTACAGGTCGTCCTGGGCGGTGGCGCGCACCCGCAGCAGCGAGGCGGTCAGCCGCACGTCGTCGCCCAGCTCGGCGACGACGCTGCCGCTGTCGGTGGTGCTCACCGCCGACATGCCCATGGACGCGCCGCTGCTGACGCTCAGCGCGTCGCTGCGCGCATCGGCCTTCTGGCGCGCGCTGGCGGTGACGTGGACCTCGCCGGTCAGCGGGCTCGCCTGCACGTCGGCCATGCGCACCGAGGCGCGCACGGTGGGCGCCAGGGTGTTGACCGCGTCGGTGCCGGCCGCCGCGGCGGCCACTAGGCCGAAGCTGGCGGCCGCCGCCAGCACCCGGGCCCGGGCCTGGGATTCGCCTTCGGCCGTGACCGTCAGGTCCTGGCCGGTTCGCAGCACCGTCCTGCCGGTCTCGCTGCCGGCCAGGGGCGTGCTGCCGCTGCGGTCGACGAAGGCCTGGGTGGTGGTCTCGATGGTGTTGTACGAATTCGCGCCACCACCGGCGAAGGACGCGCCGATCGCCCCGGTGATGGCCACCGACACCGCGATCGACGACGAGGTGATCCCCGCCTTGTCATGGGCGGCGATGGCGATGTCGCCGCTGGCCGCCACCAGCGCCCGGTCGACGAAGGCCTGCACCGTGCTCGTCACGCTGTTGTCGGCCAGCGAGATGCCGATGGACAGCGAACCGCCGGCCGCACCGAAGGCCGCAGCCACCGAGACGGCCAGCACGCGGGTGTCGATGGAGGAGCGGTCGTTGGCGTCCACGGTGATGCCGCCATCGACGTCGATGCCGGGGCCGGTGGTGTCGCGCACGAAGGCCTGGGTCTGCGAGCCCACCCGGTTGGCGGCGCCTGCACCGGCGCCGCCCACGGCCACGCCCACCGCGCCGCCGGCGATCGCCACCGAGCCGGAGACCACCAGCGAGCGGATGGTCTGGGCGGTGTCGGCCAGCACGCTCAGGTCCAGCGTGTCGGCGCTGCCGGGCAGCGCGGCGATGGACGCATGGTCGACCGAAGCGATGATGCGGTTGGCGGCCGGCGTGTTCAGCTGCTTCCACAGCTTGGTGTCGGCGAAGTCCTGGGTCAGGATCAGCTCGTCGAGCTTGCCGTCCTTGTCCTTGTCCTCGGCCTGCAGCGCCTTGGTGCCGATGTACTGGTAGACCTCGTTGGCGCGCGCGCCGGCATTCGGGCCCAGGCGCACGATGTCGCCTTCGGCGATGCGCCTGGGGCGGTCCACGCCCGAGGTCCAGGTGACCGGGCCGTCGTAGGCCAGCGGGTCGTAGCCGATGTAGTTGCGTGCCAGCGCGACACCCACGGACGCGCCGACACCCGCCGCACCGCCGACGCCGACGCCCAGCGACGCAGCGATGATCAGCGCGTCGATGCGGTTGGTCGCCAGTGCGCGGATCGTCACGTCCGAGCCGGCGCGGATGGCGCTGTCGTCGACCTCGGCCAGCACGTCGCCCAGGATCACGTTCATCGCCGAGGCGCCCGCCCCGCTGACCCCCACGGCAGCGGCGCCGCTGAAGGCGGCCGCCACGGAGGCGGCCCAGGCCTTGACGCGGATGCCGGCGTTCGAGCTGGCCTGCACCGTGACCGCCCCGGTCGCATCCAGCTCGGTGCCGTCCAGCCCGGCCCGCACCACGGTGTCGATCACGTTGCGCGCCAGCGAGACGCCCACCGACACCGACACGCCTGCGGTGCCGCCGAAGGAGGCGGCGATCGAGGCCGCACCGGCATGGGCATCGATGCGCGAATCATCCGACGCCAGCACGCTGGCGCCGGCCACCACGATGCGGCTGGGCCGCGTGCCCGACGCGGTGTCGGTGTCCACGCCGGCATGCACCTGCATGCCGATCTGGTTCTGCGCCCACACGCCCGAGCCGCTGGCGGCCACGCCGACCGAGCCGCCGCCGGCCAGCGCCGCCGAGCCGGCCACCACCAGGGCCTCGATGCTCTGGCGCGCGTCGGCACGCAGGCGCAGGTCGCCCCGGGCGCTGATGTCGCTGTCGATGACCAGGGCGCGGGTGGTCGCCACCGCGTCGTCGCCCACGGCGCCGAAGCCTTCCTGGCCGATCAGGTTGCGTGCCACCGAGATGCCGATGGACGCGCCCACGCCGGCATTGCCGCCGACGGCCACCGCCGCCGACAGCGCCGCGATGCGGCTGGAGATCGCCGCCACGTTCTGCGCATCCACCACCACGTCGCCCTGGGCGCGCACGGTGGCGCCGCGCACGATGGCATCGGTCGAGCCCATCACGGAGTTGATCGCCACCGCGCCGGCGCCGGACACCGCCACCGCCACCTGCCCGCCGCCGGCCACCGCCATCGAGGCGGCCACGGACGTGGCATTGATGCTGTTGCGCACCACCGAGGCCCGGCCGTCGGCGGTGCGGGTCAGCGTGTAGGCCTTGCCCGCGCCGTCGTGGATCATCCAGCGCTGGCCAGGCTCGATCACCGAGACGTCCAGCGTCGGGCGCAGGGTCTCCCACTGGCTGGTGTCGGCGTAGTTGGCCCGGGCCAGGTCGACCTTCTGGTTGTTCTTCCCGATGTAGCGGTAGACCACCCCGGCCAGCCCGCCGGCCGTGTGGTTCTCGGCCACGCGCACGGTGTCGCCCTTGCGCAGCTGGCGGGTCTCGGCCGTGGCCTTCTCCCAGCGGCTGGTGTCGGCGTAGTTCTCCTTGGCCAGGTCGAGCTTGCGGCTGGTGCTGGCGATGTAGCGGTACACATTGCCGACCAGCGGGCCGCTGTCCACGCCCACCAGGGTGCCCTTCTTGACCTGGGTCTCGCCCTTGTCGCTGCTGGCATGGTCCCAGCGCACGCCGTCGGTGCTGCGGTAGGTGGCGGTGGGACGCAGCAGGTCCAGCGTCGACAGCTTCAGGCCGACGGCCGTCAGCGCGTCCGACAGCTTGTTCATCGCCGCCGCGGTGGGGAACTCGCTGGCGAGCTGCCACACCGCGGTGTTGGCGTAGTTCTCCTTCCAGAGCTCGAGCTTCCTGGTGCGGACCACCTCCTCCCAGGTCTCGCTGTCGAGGTAGTCGGTGGTGGCCAGGTCGATGGTAGCGCCGGTGCCCTTGTACTTGAACACCCGTCCGACCAGGCTGCTGTCCGTGACGTTGCTCTCGACCCGCACCAGCTGGCCCGCCTCCATCGCCCGCCGCCCGGCCAGGCTGGTCGCGTCGGCGGCGCCGCCGATGTAGCGGTAGACGGCGCCGACCTGGCCGCCATAGGTGTGCAGCGCATCGACGCGCACGGTGTAGCCGGACTTGACCTCGACCGCGTCGGTCTTGACCTCGCTGAAGTCGCTGCTGGCGGCGAAGTCCAGCGTCGACAGGTTGCGGCTGACGCCGTCGGTGCCGTCGTATTCGAAGATGCGGCCGTCGGCCGCCCGCACGCGGTCGCCGTCCTCCAGCCGGGTGATGCCGTCGGTGTGCAGGTAGTCCCAGGTCTGGCCCACGCTGCTCTCGCAGGACGGGTCGGTGTGCGCGTTGGCCGCCGCGTCCAGCACGCCGGCGGTGATGCCGCGGCGCTGCAGCTGGTCCCATTCGATGTCCAGCAGCGACGTGCCGCCCGACTGCGCCGACACCGACACCTGGCCCTGGCGGGCCTGCAGGTCGACGTTGCCCACGGTGGCCAGCGTGTCGCTGTCGATGCTGTTGAAGGCCAGCGACAGGCCGACCGTCACCGCCACGGCGTTCTGCCCGGCGAAGGACGCGGCGACCGAGGCCGCGCCGGCCAGGGCGTCGATCGAGCCCTGGTTCTGCGCCCGCAGGGCGATGCCGGCGGCCGCGACGGTCCGCGGCGTGCCGGCCGCGCCGTCGATGCTGGCCTGCTGGCCGGCCCAGATGCGGTTCTCGGCGTAGACGCCGGCCGCGCTGGCGGAGATCGCGTTCTGGCCGCTGGCGGCCACGGCCGCGGCACCGGTCAGCACGGTCGCGCTGATGTCCGACGCACCCGCCACCGTCACCGACAGCGCGCCGGCGGCGTCCAGGTCGACGTCCTGCAGCCGGGCCCGGGTGGCCGCGCGCATGGGCGTGTAGCTGAGCAGCTTCCAGGAACTGGCGTCGCCGTAGTTCTGGTTCACCAGGTCGATGCCGTCCTTGTTGCTGACGGTGTCGCCGATGTATTCGTAGACCTCGCTGGTCAGCACGCCGGTGTCCTTGAGGACCCGCTTGCCCTTCTTCAGCTCGGTCAGCTTGTTGACCTTGTCGTAGGCCGAGGCCTTGTAGTCGTAGGTCGACTGGTTGGCCACCGCGCCGATGATGTTCTTGGCCACCGAGACGCCCAGCGCCACGCCCACCGTGGTCTTGGCACCGCCGGAGACCGCCACCGCCACGCTGCGCACGTAGGCCTGGATCTCGGCGTTGTCCAGTGCCGTGATCGTCACGTCACCGCGGCTGTCCGTGTTGCCCAGCGTGCGCAGGCGGATCTGCGAGGCCCAGGCATCGGCCTGGCCATTGACCAGGTTGAACGACAGCGTGCCGCCGCCGGCCACCGCCGGCGACCCGCCGCCCGGGGTGACGGACAGCGAGACGGCCGTGGCCGTGCCTTCGCTGACGATGCTGGCGCTGCGGTCCACCCCGATGCGCACGTTGCCGCCGACCACGGCCTCGGACTGGCCGCCCGCCTGACCCGTCAGCGACGCGAATACGTCGTTGCGCACCTCGTTGCGCGACATCGCGAAGCCCACCGAGATCGACGGTGCGCTGCCCTTCAGCGAGAAGGCGACGGACATGGCGCTGGCGCTGACCTGGGACTCGATGCCGGTCACCGCCTCGGCGGTGATGGCCAGGTCGCCGCCGGCCCGCAGCCGGGGCGTGTTCTCGATGGCCGCCCGGGTCTTCGCGCTGACCTTGTTCATCGCCACCACCGGCGCCACGGAGATGGCGGCCGCGTCGTCCTTGCCGAACTCGACGTTGATCGCCAGTGCCGAGTTGGCGATCTCGGCGGAGATCTGGCCGGACGCCGCGGCGATGGCCAGCACATCGCCGGCGGCATCGATCGTGGTGCCGTCGGCCCAGGCTTCGGTCAGCAGGGTCTGCTCGGTGCTGTAGTCGCCGCCGCTGAAGGCGTCGCGGATGAAGTTCCAGACGCTGTCGGGCCGGTAGCCGATGGTGTTGAAGGCCAGGGTGACGCCCACCGAGGCGGTGGCCGAGACCGAACTGTCGACCGTGGCGTCGATGACCGCGTCATTGACCGACTGCAGGCGCACGTCGCCGGCGGCCGTCGTGCTCAGGCTGCCGCCACGCACCCAGGCGCGCGCGCCGCCGAGCACGGTGTTGGTGGCCACCACCGCGTTCAGGCCGACATCGCCGGCGCTGACGCTGCTGGTGTCCTCGGCCTGCAGCCGCGACGATTCCACCGCCCGCACGCCCAGGTCGCCCGCGGCGCTGGCCTGCACGCCGTCGAGATGCGCGTCGACCGTGCCGCGCAGGTCGTTGCGCACCACCAGGCCGCCGAAGCCGGCTGCACCGCCCTCCGCGCCGCCGCCGAACTTGCCGGCCACCGCATCGATGACCTCGCCCACCACCTCGAAGCCGGCCTTGGCCAGGTCCTCGGCCTTCCAGGCCATCCAGCCCGCGCCCTCGTAGTTCTCGCTGCCCAGGTCGATCGGGGTGCCGCCCGGATTGGCCACCGTGCGCAGGTACTTCTGGCCGGCGTCGCCGAGGATGCGGCGCCACAGGCTGGTGTCCGCATAGTTCTGCGCCTCGAAGTCCACATCGTTCAGCGGGGTGGTGCCGATGTACTCGTAGCACTTGCCCACCAGGCCGCCGCCGATGCTGCGCAGCAGCTTCACGCGGTCGCCGGTCTCCACCTGGTCCGGCCGCTCGCTCGACAGGTAGTCCGGCTCGGCGATCTGCACCACCTCGGTGAGGCCCACCACGCGCAGTCCCGAGCGGTCGGTGTAGGCCACGTCGAACGCGGCCATCTGCTCGGTGGCCAGGTTCACCAGACCACCGCCGACCGTGCCGCTGGTCGACGGCTCCAGCGTGCTGGTGGCGTCGATCTTGGCCGCGTCGCGGCCCTGCACGGTCAGCGCGCCGCCGCGCGCGACGAGCCGGGAGCCGGCACCGTCGGAGTAGGCCTTGGCCTCGCTGCTGACCAGGTTGCTGCTCAGCACGAAGCCCATGTTGATCTTGCTGCCGAGGGCCTTGAGCGCCTTGGGGCTGGCGAAGGGCAGCAGCTTGTCGGCCTTGACGAAGCCCTGCAGCAGGCCGTCGGCCGAGCTGGCCTTGTTGCTCAGCTCCGACTGGATGGCCGACTCGCTGGCCGCGTCGAGCAGGATGGCGCCGGCCGCCTCCAGGGTCGAGCCGGTGACGCTGGCCCGCGCCAGCGCCGGCTGCTCGGTGCCGACCTGGCCGCCCACCAGCGCGTCCAGGCCCAGGGTCGGCAGGTCGCCGACCTTCCAGCCGACGGTGTTCATCGCCAGCGTCAGCGACAGGCTGCTGCCTTCCGAGGTCAGCAGGCTGTTGTTGGTGGCGTGGATGTAGGCGTTCTCGCGCGCCCGCACCAGCGCGTCGCCCTCGAGGGTGACCACCTTGCTGGCGTCGATGTCGGCCGTGGCCTGCGAGGCCACCACGTTGGTGGCGGCGACCCGGTTGTAGGCCATGCCGCCGCCCATCAGGCTGCCGGCGACAGTGACCGTGCTGTCGACGACGGCGTCGATGACGGCCTCGTCGTCGGCCCGCAGCGAGAGGCTGCCGGCCGACAGGTCGGCGTGGCGCACCAGGGCCCGGGCCGTGCCGCTGACGGTGTTCGTCGAGCTGACGTCGCCGGCGCTCAGGCCGCCCACGGCGGACACGTCGAACAGGCGCTGCAGCGCATCGCCGAAGCCGCTGGCGCGGCGCAGCTGCAGGTCCGTCACGCTCGCATCGGCGGCGTCGCGGCCGAAGGCGATGCGCCACATCGAGCCGCCCTTGGCGGCCGGCACCAGCTGGACCCGGAAGTCGAGCTTCTGCGCGCTGAAGGCCGCGCCGTCGGCATCCTTGGCCTCCAGGATGGCCTGGCGCATCTGCTGCTCGGTGGCCAGCGACGGGATGTTGCTCGCGGTGTAGGTCGTGCCGCCGTACTTGAAGCGCAGCTCGAACGCCTCATCGGACTTCTGGTCCTTCAGCAGCACCTCGTAGACGCTGCCCTGGGCCGCGACGCCGGCACGCCCGGTGGCCGCCGCCACCTGCAGGCCGGCCGAGACCTCGACCGCCCGCAGCTGGGGCCGGTCGCCCTCCACCGCATAGGCGATGTCGTAGGTCGTCGCGCCGGCGGTGACCACCAGGCCCGGCTCGGCCAGCGCCTTGCGCAGCGCGGCCTGGATCAGCGCGGCCTGATCGGCGCGGGTGGGTGCGGCGCGGCCGTCGCGCACCGTCTCCATCTGCAGCGCGAGGCGCCGGCTGCCCACGGGCTCCAGCACCCGCGCCTGGATCTGGCCGATGTCGCGCCCCTCGGCGCTGCCGGCCAGCCGGATGTCGAAGGCCCAGCCGGCGGCCCGGCCCGCCTGGGCGGTGACGGTCACGTTGTCCACGCCGAACCAGCGCTCCAGCGCGGTCTCCAGCGCGGAGGCCTGTGCCGCGGTGTCGCCGGCCAGGGTCAGGTCGAGATCGTCCTGGCCCGCCAGCGACAGCCGGAAGTTGGACCCCTCGGCGACATCGCCGTTGACCAGGGTCAGCCGCTGCTGCTCGGCCTGCGGCCGTCCCAGGGCCAGCACCTGGATGCTGTCGGTCTGCACCTCGCCGGCGGCCAGGCGGAAGCTGCCACCGCCGGCGGCCGGCGGCGTCAGCGTCAGCGTCAGCGACTGCTGCTCGGTGGTGCCGGTGGGGCCGCTGCGCACCGGCTTCAGCGACGTCCAGCCCGTGGGATCGGCATTGGTGATGAGGTCGATGAACAGCACGTCCTTGGCCATGCTCCACATCGCGCCGAGCACGCCCTCGTCCAGCGCACCCGCTTCCTCCTCGATCCAGTAGCCGGCATTGCCGTAGTCCTGCTCGCCCAGGTCCAGCGTGACGGGCGTGCCCCCCATGTAGCGGTAGACGTGGCCGGCCGTGCCGCCGTGCCGGTAGTTGTCGGCCAGCCGCACCTTGTCGCCGAACTTGACCTCGGTGGAGCCGTCGGCGGTGGTGAAGTCGGCCTCGACAGCGGCCGCCGCATCGCCGGCACCGTTGCCGCCGGTGACCAGCAGCGTGTCGGCCAGCAGGTCGGGCGCGTTGCTGGCCCGGATGGCCAGCGCACCGGCCACCCAGGTCCTGCCGCGTGCATCGGCCTGGTTGCCGGCATCGACCAGCTCGGCCACGGCCTGGCTGCTGACCAGGTTGTTCGACATCAGCGTGCCCACCGAGACGGCGCCTGCGCCGGAGGTGGCCGAGTTGTCCACCTGGGCCGTGAGGCGGGCGGCCATGTCGGCCAGCAGGTCGGCCGAGCCGCCGACGTCCAGCGTGCTGCGCGCGATGCGCGCCAGGGCACCGGCGCTTTCCTCGACGCCGCCGGCGGCCGTGCCCAGCGTGCGGGCGGTCTGCTGGCCCAGGCCGGGCAGGCGGTGGCCGATGCTGTTCGTGGCGCCGACCACGCCGACGGCAATCGTGCCCTTGGCCATGGCGCTGTTCTCGGCGCTGACGGCGCTGCGGTTGCGCGCCGACAGGGCCAGGCTGCCGTGGGCCACCACGTCGCTGTCGGTGACCGTCGCGCTGATCTGGCTGAGGATGCGGTTGCTGGCCAGCAGGCTGTTGACCGCGACGCCGCCGGCCAGTCCGGCCAGGCCCGGCACGTCCAGCCCTTCGGCCACGGCCTGGCCGGACACCACGGCGCGGATGGCCGCATCGCTGGCGGCCTGCACGCCGAGATCGCCGTCGACGCGCAGGTCCAGGTCGTCCAGCGTGGCCTGGATGGACTGGCTGGACTGGTTCATCGCGTTGACGCCGCCGACGCTGGCCAGGCCGCCGCCGCTGCGCAGGTCGATCGACGCGTCCACCGCCGACGCGTCGTTCGCCGCGACCGACAGGTTGCCGCCCACGCGCACCACCTGCACCTGGGCGCGGTCGGCGCCCGGCGTGGCGCGTGCGCCGCCGATCCAGGCCTCGGTGCGGGTGCTGGCGCGGTGGCTGGTCATCACGTAGCCGCCGCCGCCGAAGAAGCCGGCTGCGTTCTGCGCGCCGATGCGCGCCGACTGCGTGGCCTGCATGCGCGCCTGCACCTGGACGTCGCCCGCCACGGTCAGCGGCGTGGAGACCACCGCCGCCAGCGTGTCGATCGGCTTCTCGGTGCCGGCATCCGGCCGCAGCCAGTCGGCCAGGCTGGACGTGGTGAGCGACAGGTCGTCCCAGCCCAGGGTGTTGTAGGCATGGACCTGGCTGACCGCCACCGCGCCGCGGACCGAGGCATGGTTGTCCGCGCTGATGCTGCTGGTGTTGGCGGCCAGCACGCGCAGCGCGCCGGCGGTGTCGATGCGGCCGCCGCGCACGAGGGCCGAGGCCCCGCCCAGCACGGTGTTGGCCGCCAGCACGGCGCCCTTGGCCACGCCGCTGGGCGAATGGCCGGTCTCCACGCCCAGCTGGCCCGACAGCCGCGCCGTCAGGGTCAGCGCCTCGTCGGCGCCGACGGCCACGCCGCGACCCGTGGTCACGCTCAGCTGGTCCAGGAGCGCGTCGCTGCGGTTGTTCACCGCATTGCGCGCGGCCAGCATGCCGCTGGCCACCAGCTGGCCGGTGGTGCTCAGCGTGGCCTCGGTCGACATCACGGCCCGGTCGGCCGCGCTGACACGCAGCTGGCCGCCCACCAGCTGCGCCCGCCCGATCGCATCGCCGCCCATGGTGATGTCGGCACCGACCTGCACCCGCGTGCCGTTCTGCGCCAGGGCCGAGGCCGCGCTGACCGTGGCGCTGTCGGCCGTCAGCTTCAGCGTGCTGCCGGCGGTCAGCCCCAGCTTCGCGGCCACGGCCAGGTCGCCGCCCACATCGATGCGGCCGTCGGCCAGCGTGGCACGCACCTCGTAGGGCGCGCCCGGGCTGGCCACGGTGTCGAGCAGCTGCTCGATGCCGCCCTTCAGCTGGCCGGCCGCACTGCGACCGACCTGGTTGGTCGCCAGCGACGTGGGCTTGGTGCCGGACCAGAAGTCGCCGGTGACCGACAGCGCGTTCTCGGCGGCCAGGGTGGCCGTGTTGTCGGCGCCCAGGGCCACGTCGCCGCGGACCGCCAGGTCGGCCGACGCCAGCTTCGCCTGCACCGCGCCGGTGAGCCAGTTGCCGGCCACCGCGCCGCCGGCGGCCAGCGCCGTCCAGCCCGTCAGCGCGCCGTCGTCCTCGCGTGCCAGGCTGCCTGCCATGCGGGCGCGCACGGTGGCCGCATCCGTCGCCTGCACCGACAGGCTGCCCGCCTGCACCTGCAGCCCGGTCATCCGGGCCAGCAGCTCGCGCGACAGGTCGTTGATCGCCAGCGCGCCGCCGGCCTCGCTGCGGCCCCAGCCCAGGGTGCCCAGGTTCGCGGTGATCGCGGCACGGTCCGTGGCGGCGAAGCGCACGTCGCCACCGCTCTGGATGCGGGTGGACTGCAGGCTGTCGCTGGCCTCCGCCCGGGTGTCGGTGCGCACCCGGTTGGCGGCGACCAGGGCGGCCGCCCCCACGCTCAGCAGGCTCGCCGCGCCGGCGCCGGCCGCGGGGGTCGTCACCTCGCCCGTCAGCGCCTCCAGCGCCAGGGTGGCCAGCGCCTGCATCGCCACCGGACCGCCGGCGACCACCCGCGCATCGCGCAGGCTGGCCACCGTCTGGAAGGCCGTGCCGTCGGTGGGCTCGCCGCCGGCCAGCGTCGACAGGGCAAGCAGCACGCCGTCGTCCTCGCGCCAGCCGACCACGTTGCGCGCCACCGATTCGCCCTGCTCGCCGGCCAGCGACAGCAGGTTGCCGCCCGACAGCGCCGTGCCGCCCGGCACCACCGCCGACAGGCGGGCCGCGGCCAGCGCGCCGCCGGCCAGGCCGCCGCCCAGGCCCAGGGTCGCGCCCTCGATGGCCACGCGCACGCCGCCATTGAGCTGGTTCCACGCCCGCTGCGCGCCCGCCGTCAGCTTCGGGCCGAGCCGGCCGTCGGTGGCGGTGCCCAGGTCCGACGCCATCACCTGCGCCTGCAGTGCCTGCCCGCCGACGGCGAAGGCGCGCACCTGGTCGGCGACGACCGTCGCGCCGTCGATGCGCGCCTCGACCGTGGCATCGAGCCGGTTGGCCGCGGCCGACATGCCGATGCTGCTGTCCGACGTGATGTCCAGCTGGTAGCGGCCGCCGCTGGCGGTGTAGCTGCTGCGGTCCTGCGCCAGCAGCGAGACGCTGCCGCTGGCCTGCACGGTGGCACCGTGCAGCGTGGCCGTGGTGGCGGTGCGCGCGTCATTCAGCGCCACCCGGCCGCCGGAGAGCACGCTGGTGCTGTCCAGCGCCAGCAGGCGCAGGTCCGACAGGTTCAGCACCGCGCCATCGGCGCGTGCCGACACGTCGTCGCGCACGCTGCTGCGCTGGTCCCCCGCGTGGCCGGCCGCCACCACGCCCTCGATGCCGCCGCCGGCGCGGTCGCCGGCGAATGCGCTGATCTGCAGCGACGGCGCGCCGCGCCCCGTGGCCGCACGCACCGCCGCCTGGCCGCTGCCGTCGCCGACATAGGCCAGCGCCGTGCGCTGCAGGTTGATCCGGCCCTCGGCCGGGCCGGCGCTCTGGCCGTCGCCCAGCGGCGACAGGGCCAGCACGCCGCGCAGCTGCGTCGTGTCGGTGGCTTCCACCAGCACCTGCCCGGCCCCGGTGCCGACGGCGGCGCCGATCACCACCTGCGCATCGCCGCGCACGCCGGCCTCGCTGCGCTGCACGGCGTCCAGCCGCACCTGGCCCTGGGCGGCACCGCCCACCTCGGCGACCAGCCGCACGTCGGTGTCCGCCGTCAGCACCAGCCCGGCCGCGGTGACCCACGCCCGGCTGCCCACCACCGCCACCGCGTCCGCCTGGGCCCGCAGCGACAGGTCGGCCTGGGCCGCCGACTGGGTGACCCACAGGTCCACGCCGGACACCGCCGACAGCCGCGCCTGGCCGCTGGCGACCAGCGTGCCGAGCAGCTCGACGCGGGTGTCGGCCGCGGCCTGGGTCGACTGTGCCGGCTTGGCCACCACGCTGGAGACGGCCGACAGCAGCACGTCGCCGCCGCTGCGCAGGGTGCGGCCCTCGGCCAGCTGGATCTGCTCGGCCTCCACCGTCAGCCCGGCACTGCCGAGGTCCACGTCCTCGACGACGACGCGGTCGATGCCGCCCAGGCCGCGGATGCCCAGCAGGCTGGTCGGCCTGGCGAAGACCAGGTCGTGCAGGCCGTCGCTGCTGACACGCAGGCGGCCGTCCGCCTCGGTGCTGATGCGCACCTGGTCCGCGCCTGCCCCCAGGTCGAGCACCAGGCTCAGCGCCGACTGGCCCAGCACCAGCACGTCGGCGTCGGCCGGGTCGGCCGTCAGCAGGCGGCTGTTCTGCTCGGCGCCGCGGCTCAGGTCGATCACGGTCGCACCCGGTGCGGCGGTGGCCAGCGTCGGTGCGGCGGTGCGCAGTGCGGCGGCCTGCAGCGTCACCTGCTCGGCCAGCGTCGGCAAGGTCGCGTCGGCGGGCAGCTTCTCGCGCACGACCGGATCGGCCGACAGCAGCACCCGGTCCTCCAGGCGTTCCACGCGGGCCCGGCTGCGCCGGGTGCGGCCGCGGCGCACTTGCAGGGACTGGAGGCGGTGCTGGACGGACTTGTTCATGGCGCGCAATGCAGGAGTGGGGCGATGCCGGACGCAGGGGCTGCCTGCGCCTGCATCGCCTGGGAGACGTCGGACGGGTCGGCCGCGGCATAGACGGTGAAGAAGCCCTCGCCGTGGTGGTCGGTGCCGGCCGCGAGCCAGGTCAGCTCGCGGCCGGCGATGGCGCCCATGCAGGCGGCCACGGTGCTGGCGTCCAACCGCCACAGCACCGCCAGTTGTTCGATGCCGGCGCGCAGCGCACCGGCGTGCAGGCCGCTGTCGAGCAGCCGCAGCGCGCACGACGCGCGCGGCGAGCCGGGCTCGTGGACCAGCAGCAGGCCCGGCACGAAGCCGGCGCGGCCGCCCCGGGCCAGCGCCTGCGCCAGCCCATCGGCCGCCAGCGCCAGCGCCGGACGGGCCCCGGCGGCGGCCCCCTGGCCGGCACGCAGCAAGGCCAGGGCCTCGGCCGGGCCGGCCACGGGCCAGCGCAGGTAGTCGGTGACGCGCAGCGGCCGGTCGTCGGCGCAGGCGGCGCCGGCCGCCGGCAGGCGCCACTTCCAGCCGCGCATCTGCAGCCGCGGTGCCGGCCGGCCTGCGGCCAGCGGCACCGGCCATTCCAGGTAGGCCTTGGCCACCAGGCTGCCGGCGTCCTGCTCGGCGGCCAGGAAGACCTGGTCGCAGCCGGCCAGGCCGTCGGCGAAGGCGCGGGCGGCCGCCGGCGGCGCGCCCAGGCGCGCGGGCAGGTCGGCCAGGCGCGCATCGGGGCCCGCCGGGGACAGGCCGACGAGCAGCCGCCCCGCGGCGATGCCGCCCGGGCCCAGGCGCAGGGACGCCTCCCAGCCCAGCACGGCGTGCGCCGGCAGCACCTCGGCGATGGCCTGCAGCAGGCCGTGCCAGCCCGGCACGGGCGCGGGCCAGGGCCAGCCGCCGGGCACGGCCGGCGGGGTCGCTGGGGAACCTTCGGGCTGAGCCCTCCGGTATTCGCCCTTGGGGCGGCCCGGCGGGCTCATGGCGCGCCCCCTGCCGCGCGGCCGTCGGCACCGGCCTCCAGGCGCTCGAGCTGCAGCAGCGAGGTCCGGTGGGCATAGACGGCCGCCAGCCAGCCCTGCTGGCGCAGTTCCAGCAGGCGCACGTCGGAGAGGCTGTCCAGCCGCTGCTCGTTGACCACGTAGGCGCCGGCCACCTCCAGCGTGCGCGTCCCGCGCTGCACGGCCACGGTGAACGGCGTCAGCAGGTTGCGCTCGGCCAGGGCGCGGGCGAAGGCGTCGGTCTGCAGCTGCATGCGCCACAGGTCGCCCAGGTAGGCCTGGGCCGCCTCCAGCGCCGGCGTGGGCAGGCCGGCATCGTCGAACAGCGGCACGCCGTCGGACACCGAGAGCATGTCGCTGCCCGCGTCGATGCAGACGGTGAAGCGGTCCGGCCGGTGGGCGCGCGCCAGCGCGAACGGGTAGGCGCGCACCACCGCCGGGATGTACGCGCCGCGCCACTGGCCGCCGGCGTCGACGAACAGGTTCTCGCCCTGCTGCAGGCCCAGCAGGGCCATCGGCCGGAAGCTGTCGTTCTCCCGGTCCTCGACGAAGACGATCGGATAGAGGCCGCTGGCCCGCACGATCTCGGCCTGCATCAGCGCCGCCATGTGCAGCCCGGCCGCATGCGCGAAGCCGGGCCGGGTCCGCAGGCGCAGCGCGGCATGGCGGCGCACGTTCAGGGCAACGACCTCGCGGAACATGGGTGCTGTGGGGGGATGGATGGACCAGGACGGCGTGCCGGATTCAGCGCGGGCCGCCACGCTCGAACGGCAGCGCCCGGTCGAGCCAGTCGTCGGTCTTGAGCACCGCCCGGCGCTGGGCGAAGGCGTCGGCCTCGGCGCGGCGCTGGGCCAGCCGCAGCAGGCCCCGCGCCAGCGGCTGGGCACCGGGCCAGCCCGCCCGCAGCGCCCGCGCCAGCAGGCCGCGCAGCGCCGGCGCCAGGAAGCGCTGGGCCAGCCGGTCCTGCAGGCTCACGAAGCCGGCCACGCTGCCGGGATCGCCCTGGCGGCCGCAGCGGCCCGCCAGCTGGCGGTCGGTGCGCGCCGAGTCGTTGCCCTCGGCCACCACCACGTGCAGCCCGCCCAGCGCGGCCACGGCCGGGTCGAGCCGGATGTCGGTGCCGCGGCCGGCCATGTTGGTGGCGATGGTGATGCGGCCCGGCAAACCGGCCTGCGCGACGATGCGCGCCTCGTCGGCATGGCGCACCGCATTGAGCAGTTCCACGGCCAGCCCCGGGCCGGCGAGCAGGCGCGCCAGGTGGGCGCTGGCCTCGACGCTGCGCACCCCCACCAGCACCGCCCGGCCGGCTGCATGCACGCGCCGCACCTCGGCCACCACGGCCTCCCACTTGGCGGCGTCGTCGGCCAGCACGCGGGTCGGCGCGGTGCGCGTCAGGCGCGGCCGGTGGGTGGGCACGCGCACCACGCCCAGCCGGTAGATGCGCCAGAACTCCGGTGCCGCCTCGGACGCGGTGCCGGTCAGGCCGCCCAGGCGGCGGAAGCGGCGGAAGAAGGTCTGGAAGCTCATCTGCTCCAGCGCCTCGTTCGGATCGGTCAGCGGCAGTCCCTCGCGCGCCTCCACCGCCTGGTGCAGGCCGGCAGTCAGCGTGCGTCCGGGCGTCATCCGGCCGGTCGATTCGTCGAGCAGCACGACCTGGCCGTCGTCCACCACGTACTGGTGGCCGGGCAGGATGAAGTGGCGCACGGTCAGCGCCTGGCGCAGCAGCTCCTCGCACCGCGCCGCAGCGCGCCACAACGGCGGCAGCGCCGGCGCCAGCGCGGCCAGCGCCGCGCGTGCGCCGTCGAGCAGGCGCACGCTGCGCTCGCGCTGCAGCAGCAGGTAGTCAGCGCCGGCGGCCAGGCTGTCGCTGAACGTGGCGATGCGCTGCACCGCCTCGGCCAGGCCGGGAGTGGCGCGCGGGGCGGCCAGGATCAGCGGCGTCACCGCCTCGTCGATCAGCACGTTGTCGGCCTCGTCGACGATGGCGGTGTGCAGGCCGCGCACCTGCAGCAGGGCCGCGCCGCCTGCGGCCGTGGGCGGCGTGCCGGCCAGCCAGCGGCGCAGCGCCTGCCGCTGCGGGTCGTCGCCTCCGCGCGTGGCCAGCTGGTCGCGCAGGTGGTCGGCCAGCAGTTCCTTGGCGGTGACGTAGACCACGTCGGCCGCATAGAGCGCGCTGCGCGCGGCCGGCTCGACGGCCCCCACCACCGACGCCACCCGCAGCCCGCAGGCGGCATACATCGGTGCCATCTCCTCGGCATCGCGCGCGGCCAGGTAGTCGTTGGCGGTGATGACATGGCAGGCCCGGCCGCTCCAGCCGGCCACCACCGCGGCCAGCGCGGCGGTCAGGGTCTTGCCCTCGCCGGTGGCCATCTCGGCCAGGACACCGCGGTGCATCGCCAGGGCGCCCATGAACTGCACCGGATACGGCCGCAGGCCCAGCGTGCGCCGCGCCGCCTCGCCCACGGCGGCCAGCGCCGGCACCGGGTCGATCCGGCCGGGCGCCGGCGCGCGCCGCACCGCCTCGGCCAGCGCCTGCAGCCGCTGCGCCAGGGCCGCCGGGTCCGCGTCGGCCAGCGCACGGCAGGCCTGGTCGCAGGCCACGGCGGCGCGCCAGAGGCTGCGCCGCAGCCCGGCGCGGCGTCGCAACCAGCCTTCCAGGTCGTGCGCCCAGCCGTCCAGTCCCTCGGGCAGGCGTGTGGCCGGCGGCAGGGTCCAGACGGTCGGAGGCAGGGCCAGCGCGGCCGCGTCGGCGCCACTCATACCCGGTACCGCCGCTGCAGGAACTGGCGCACGTTGCGCTCCCATTGCTGGATCAGCGGCCGGTCGCGCAGGGTGATGCGCACCGTGCCGAGCCGGCCGTGCAGCAGCGCCGGCCCGTCGGCCCCCGGCCCGTCCAGGCTGGCGTGCACGCGGAAGATCGGCTCGGCGGTGGTCAGGCCGTTCGGATCGCTGGCGGCCACCGCGATGTCGCCGCCGCCGGCCACGCCCAGCGCCGCCGACGGCAGCTGGCCCTGGTCGAACGGCAGCACCTCGACCTGCCGGGTGACGAGATTGATCTCCTCCTGGCCGCGCAGGCGGATCTCGGCACGGCGCACCTCGTTGTCGAAGAGGTGGGTGGCGACCTGCGGCAGCACCGCGACGAAGCGCCAGCCGCCGCCATCGACGAGGGTGCCCAGCGCGCTGCCCCGGGCCACCCAGCGGCCCGCGCCGGACTCCAGGTCGGGCGCGGCCCACAGCCCGGCGATCGGGGCCACCACCTCCAGCGCGGCGCGCTGCCGTTCCAGCTCGTCCAGTTCCTCCTCGACGGCCTGCAGCTGGCGCCGCACGGGCGCCAGGTCGGCGGTGGCCAGGGTGGTGGCGCGCAGCTCCTGGGCCAGCAGCTGGGCGCGCTGCTCGCGGCCGTGGCGCAGCTGGGCCAGCAGCTGCGGGTTCTCCAGCCGCAGCAGCACCTGGCCCGCCTCGACCCGGGTTCCCGGTGCGGCACGCAGCTCGGCGACGAAGCCGGCGGCCTCGCTGTGCAGCTGGCGGAAGCGCCGCGCCTCCAGCACGCCGGTGGCGCGGATGCGGTCGGGTGCCGGCACCAGGCCCAGCAGCGCCACCACCACGCCGGCCAGCAGCAGCGTGATGCCGGCGGTGCGGCCCCGCAGATGGCCCAGCCGCGGGTCGGTGGCCAGGTAGCGGCCGAACTTCCACAGCGGCAGCACCAGCACGGTGAAGCCCAGCACCCAGGCCAGGGCCACGCCCAGGTCCAGGTACTGGTCGGCAATGAAGAAGATGACGGTGACCATCAGCACCAGCCAGTAGCCGATGCTGGCCACGGCGTACAGCGCCAGCAGCGCACCCTCCAGTGCGGTGTCGCCGGCCGGCGTGGCATTCGGCAGGCGGAACAGGTGGCGCTCGGCCAGGTAGCGCAGCTGCTCGCGCGAGCGCTGGAAGAGGTTCGGGAACCCGGTCAGGTCCACCAGGATGTGGTAGCCGTCGAAGCGCAGCAGCGGATTGAGGTTGAACACCAGCGTGGACACGCTGGCCACGAAGATCACGTCGAAGGCCAGCGCATTGAGCGTGCCCGGCGCGGTGTGGGCCCACACCAGGGCAGCCACCGCCGCGACCGCCAGCTCGCAGACGACACCGGCCGCGCCGACGAAGGCGCGCTCGCGCCGGCGACGGAAGCCCCAGCTGGCGCTGGCGTCCACATAGGGCAGCGGCGCGCCGAGCAGCAGCATCACGCCCATCTTGTGCACCTCGCCGCCGAAGCGCTTGCAGGCGGCGGCATGGCCGAACTCGTGCACCACCTTGGCCACCAGCACGCCCAGGTACAGCAGGCCGATGTTGGAAGGCGCCAGCAGCCCTTCGCCCTGCCGCAGCAGTTCGTCGGCATGGTCGGCCAGGGTCTTGCCGGCGAAGGCCAGCAGCAGCAGGTAGGCCAACAGGGCCGGCAGGCTGAACAGGGCGCGGATCAGCGGCAGCGCGCGGGTCAGCATGCGGTCCGGGTCGAGCAGCGGCACGCGGATCGACAGGAAGCCGGTCACCAGGGCCTTGAGCTCGCCCCGGCGCCGCTGGCGGTAGCGCTCGAACAGCGTGCCGGCCGTGCTGTGCTGGTCGAAGGCCAGCAGGTTCGACAGGTTCAGCTGGCCGAGCAGGTGCACCACCTCCTCCTGGGTCAGCGCGCGGTCGGGATCGGTCTCCAGGTGGCGGCGCCAGGTCTCGTCGATGCTGTGCTCGAGCGACAGCCCGCCGAGGAAGGCCCAGGCGTCGGCCGAGACACGGAACCAGTCGGCCGACAGCGTGTCGCGCAGCATCACCCACTCGCTGCCGCGGAACATCTGGCGGTGCGCGCGCACGCTGGTGCGCAACGCCGCCCGCACGCCGGCCACGCGGTGCCAGGCATCGCTGAAGGTGCGGCCGCCGGCCTCGCCCGCGCTCATAGCCAGAACGCCTGGCGCAGGAAGCGCACGGTGCGGTGGGTCATGATCCACAGCAGGCTGCGGTCGCCGGCATCGAGCCGGGCCGTACCGGCCATGCCGGGCCGCCACCAGCCCTGGGTCGGCGACAGGATGCGCGCATGCGCCAGGAACACGTTGCGCCGGTCGCGCAGCGCGGCCGCCGGATCGACGCGGTCGACGACCAGGGCGTACTTCAGGTCGGGCCGGCCGACGAAGGCGAATTCGCCGCGCGTGCCGGCCCGCACCTCGTGCACGTCGGCCTGGTCGATCTCGATCTCGACGTGGGTGTCGCCGGTGCGCGCGATCTTCAGCAGCAGGTCGCCCTTGCGCAGCGGCGCGCCGAGGTTCTTCTTCAGCTCACCCTCGATGACGACGCCGTCGCCCGGTGCGCGCACCTGCGCATTGGCCAGCTGGTGGCGCACCAGGTCCAGCTTCGAGGCGGCCTGCTGCTGCCGCGCCAGGGTGATCTGCATGTCGGCCAGCTGGTGCTGGGCCTGCGCCTTCTCGGCATCGCGGCTGTAGCGCAGCACGTCGGCCGCGGCCATCGATTCCTCGAGCGCCAGCTCGCGGTCGTCCAGCTCCAGCAGCACGGCGCCGGCGCGGACGGCATCGCCCACCTCCACGTGCACCCGGCGCAGGTAGCCGTCGAACGGCGCGGGCAGGAACACCACGTCCTTGCTGCGCAGGGTCATCGGCGTCTCCACCCGGTACGTCCAGGGCGTCAGCGCCACGACCAGCAGCGCCAGCGCCAGCGCGGCGCCGGACAGCTTCCAGCCGGTGTGGCGCGGCGTGCGCAGCTGCTGCCATGCCGCCTGCAGGCGGCTCCACAGGCGCGCGCCGATCCAGCGGTCGCGCGCCTGCAGCTCGGCCAGGTGGCGGGCGCAGGCCTGGGCGATCAGTCCCAGGGTCCAGGTCTCGTCGGACGCCAGCGGCGCATCGCGGCGCTCGAGCATCAGCACCGCCACCGTCCGCTCGTCCAGCATCACCGGCACCGACAGCAGGTGGCCCGCGCCCTGGGTGCGGGCATAGATCGCATGGGCGCGGCTGATCAGGCGGCTGTCCGGGGCATCCGGCCAGGCCACGGGGCCGCCCTGCTGCAGCGCTTCCTCCATCGCCGACTCGAGCTCGCGGGTGGCGCTGGCGCGGTCGTCGAACTTCTCGACATGGCTGATCGCGCCCAGCCAGACGTGGTCGCCCTCGACCCGCCCCAGGGCCACGCGGTCGCAGCGGTAGCGCGTCGCCAGGTCGTTGCACAGCGCCAGCGCGGCCCGCATGTAGCGGTCCTCGCCGCGCAGGCGGATGCTGAGCTGCAGGATGTCGTAGAGCTGCTCGGCGCGGCTGCCCGCCGCCGGACCCGGGTCCGCGGCGGCGGATTCGCCGGCCGGCCGGGGCGCCAGGTGCTGCGCCGGCAGGTCGGCCACCAGGTCGGCCAGCGCCAGCAGCGGCGCCGGCTCGGCCGGGGCGTCGCCCGCCAGCAGCACCACCAGCACGCTGGCCTCGGCGGCCGCCACTGGGCCGCAGGCCAGCGACATGGCCAGCGCCGTGCCCTCGCCCGGGCCGCCGCGGTCCAGCCAGGGCGAGGCGTCGAGCGCGTCGCCGGCCAGGCGCAGGACCCGGCGCGCATCGGCACCGCCGTCGGCGGCAGGCGGCCATTGCACCTGCACCTCCCAGGGCCGGTCGCCGTGGACCGTCAGCAGCAGCACCCGGCGCGCGGCGAAGGCGGCCGCCACCGCGCCCACGTAGGCCGGCCAGAAGGCCGACGGCGCGCCGGCCAGGCGCGCCAGGCCACGCAGCGCCTGGGCGGCGGACACCGATGCGGCACCGGCGTGGGCGAGGGGCTCAGCGCGCACGCCCGGTCACCGCTGCCGGACCGCCGGCGCAGCAGGCGCCGGCCGGGCCGGGCCGTCCACCGCCGCCGGGCCCGCGGCCAGGCGCCCGGTGATGCCGGGGCGCACCGAGCCGTCGCTGTTGTCGAATTCGGCGATGAACTCCACCAGGCCGCTGGCCGGATCGGCCACCGGGGACAGGAAGACCACCATCGCGGACCGCACGGTCTCGCGGCCGTCGGTGCCCAGGCGCAGGGTCACGCGGCTGCGCGATGCCAGGCGCGATGCCTCGGCCAGCGGCACGGTGCCGTGGAAGCGCACGCGGCTGGCGTCGGACACGACGACCGCCGGTTCATGGGCCGCCACGCTCTCGCCGTCGCGCAGCGCCAGCCGGGTGACCACGCCGTCGACCGGCGCGCGCAGGAAACGCTTGTCCAGCGCCTCGGTGGCCAGGTCCAGTTCCACCCGCTCGCGCAGCTTGGCGTTCTCCAGCGCACGCCGCTCGGCCGTGACGTTGCTCAGCGCCAGTTCCTCGTCCTCGACCTGCTTGCGTGCCATGCCGCCGGTCTGCAGCAGGTTGCGCGCGGCCTCCAGCTGGGCCTTGAGCATGGTCTCGCGCTGGCGCAGTTCGTCCAGGCGCGAGGTGTCCTTCAGCAGCAGGCCGCGGCGCTCCACCTCCAGCGCCTCGGCGCGGTGGTCCAGCTGCAGGATGAGGTCGCCGCGGCGCACGCGGTCGCCCTCGCGCACGAACACGCGGTCGATGCGGCCGTTGACGGTCAGCCCCAGCTTGACCTCGCGCAGGGCCTGCGTGTAGCCGCTGGCCGACAGCGTGGCCGACAGCGTGGCCGGCGCAGCGGCCGGGGCCGCCGTCCCCTGGGCCGCCGCCGTCCCGGCCAGCAGGCTGCAGGCAACAGGGGCAGCCTGCCAGGCATGCCGCCAGCGGCCCAGACCCCGAGCGCCCGGCTTCATGGCCGGAATCGGGCCAGCAGCGTGCCCTGCGCCGCCTCCAGCAGGATGTCGGCCTTGGCGCTCTGGGTCTGGTTGTCCAGCGCCTGCATCTGCGCGCTGCTGGCGCGTTCCTGGCTGATCAGCACCTCGCGCAACGAACCGCGGCCCTCCTGCATGCGCCGGCGGTCCAGCGCCAGCTGGCGCAGCTCGCGCTGAACCACCTCGCTGGTCAGCGCATGGCGGCGCGCGGCACTGGCCATCAGGCCCACGCTGGTCTCGACGTCGTTGGCAATGGCGGCCTCGAGCGCGCCTATCGCCTCCTCCGCCTCCTGGCGGCGAGCCAGCGCGGTGCGCAGATCGGCCCTGGCCTGTTGGTTGCCGTCCATCGGGATAGACACCTGCAGGCCAATTGACCAGTTCGGGTAGGGCTGTACGCGGTCCGGATCCAACGCGGCAAGGCGGCGCGTGTCCAGGCCGTTGAAGCCGGCACTGGCGACCAAGTCCACGCGCGGCAGCAGCTGGTTGCGGGCAAAGGACAGCTGAACCGTCTCGCGTTCCATGGCCAGCCGCTTGCCGCGCAGGTCGGTGCGGTTCTCGCGCGCTAGCTGCAGGCTGCGCTCCAGCGCCGGTGGCTCGGTCCGGACAGGTGGAAGCGGATCGGCCGCCACGATCGGCTGCGGCTTTGCGGCCGCATTCGTATTGAGCAGGGTGCGCAAGCGATTCATCCGCTCGAGCTGCTGCTGCTCGGCCTCGCTATAGGCAACCCTGTAGCGCGCGAGCGCGTTCTGCACCTCCCACAGTTCGGCCTCTGGCGCCCGACCCAGGCGCACCCGCGCCTGCGCTTCGGTCAGAACCTGCTCGCCATTGCGGATTCGCTCCTGCGCGATGGCCAAGCGTTGCTGCGCGAACGCAAGGTCAAAGTAGACCATGCAGACCTCGGCTACGGCGCCAGACTCAGCGTCGAGGCTGGCCTGAGCGGCCGCGGCGTCATCAAGCTCGGCCACCTTCACGCGCGCCTGCGCGACGTCGCGTCCGGCATCGCGCGCCAGCGGCTGCGTCAGCGACAGGCCGTAGCCGGCGCGCATATCGAAGGTGCCGCTCTGGCGCAGCGCGCGGCTGATGTTGGTCAGGAACTCCGACAGCGTGGCTTTGGCCTCCAGCTTGGCGCCGGTGGGCAGCAGCGCGCCGATGGTGGCGGCGTAGTCGCGGCTGTCGCGTTCGTACAGCCCGACCTGGTTGCCCACGCCATAGCGCGCGAGGTCTTCCTCGGGCGTGCTGCGCTGGCGGTCATGCGCCCGCGTGGCCGACACAGTGAAGGTCGGCTCGAACGCGCCGCGCGCGCGGTCCACCGCCGCGCTGGCGATGTCGCGGTCGAGTCGCTTGGAACGGACGGAACGGCCGTCCGCCCGCACCGTCTGGACCACCTGGCGCAGGGTCAGCGCCTCGACCGCCGGCTCGTCGGCGCCGGCAGGCACACCCGCCAGCAGCAGCGCGGCGCTGAAGGCGATGAACAGGGGGAATGCCGGCCGAATGCACGGCAGGCGCCGGCTTGCTTGGATGGCCATCAAGGGCTCCGCTGGAGGCTGCGGCGGCGGGCTGAACTCGCACGCCGGGGCCTGGGGTGGTGGTGCGTCACGCCAGGAGCGGCCCTGCGGCCACCTCCGTACGATGGGGCGACAATGCAGTGGGTCAGGACACCGTGGCCGGTGCCGTCGGCTGCTGCAGCTTGGCCAAGCGCTCGATCTGGGTCAGCGACAGCAAGTGGGCATAGATGGCGGGCAGGTAGTTCTTCTGCCGCACCTCGAGGAACTTCGCGTCGCTGAAGTTGTTCAGCCGCTCCTCGTTGACGACGTAGCAGCCGGTGATGTTGCGCACCTGCTCGTTCACGTTGACGCGCATGTTCAGCGGCGTGAGCAGGTTGTTCTGCACCAGGAACTGGGTGAACTCGGTGGTCATCCGGTCCATCTGTTGCAGTTCGCCCAGGTAGGTCTTAACGTTGTCGATGACCTGGGTCGGGTTGCCCTGCTCGTCGAACAGCGGCTGGCCCTCGCTGTCGCTGAGCAGCGTGCTGGCCTCGTCAACGCAGACGAGGAAGCGGTCGTCCTCGCCGGACGCACTCAGCGCGAACGGATAGCGCCGGACGATGGCGGGGATGTAACCGGCCTGCCACCGGCCCTCGTGATCAACGAAGACGTTCTCGCCGGCGTTCAGGCCCAGCAGCGCCACCGGACGGAAGTCGTCGTTCGCCTTGTCCTCCAGGAACAGCACCGGGTAGGTCGAGGCCGCGCGCACGAACTCGTGCAGCGTGAGATAGGCGATGTGGTTCTTCGCGGCGAAGCGGAAGTCGCTGACCGGCAAGATCTTCTTGGCGGCGTGGCGGTCTTTGTTGACGGGAACGATCTGCTGGAACATGGAAGGGGTCGGTTGATCGGTCTGAAGACAAGGACGCATGGGCGCGAAAGGACGGCAGCCCAGCAGTCGGCCGGTTCGAAGCGTACCACCCAACAATCACTGTAACCACTATAAAATCGTTTCAATCGTTTAACGCTTTTTTGATGGATGCGCGGCGGGGTGCCAACGCTGGCCGGCGTGGCGGCTACCAGCAGGCTGATGCGCTGGCGCGGGCCGCCACGACCGACCGCTCGCCCAAGTGGTTGTATTGGAAGGTGCCGCAGGCGTCGCCCAGCTGCGCGCCGCGGGGTTCCGCAGTGAGGGTGTAGCCGTCGCCGGACGCTGCCTTGATGGCCAGCACGTAGGGCCGCTGCGGGACGTGTCGGGATAGACGCCGGCGGCCCCCAGCGTCGCGCCGGCGTAGGTTCCACGCTCGCTGGCAAAGCGCTCCAGCACATGGGCCAGTTCGAGCAGGGCCAGGGTGCCGTCCGCCCGGCGGGCCCGTTGCACTTGCGCCACGTACGAGGGATACGCGAGGCTGGCCAGCAGCGCCGCGACCGCCAGCGCGATCAATACCTCGACCAGCGAGAAGCCGGCACGCAGGTGCCTGCTCATGTCCCGGACCCGCCCAGGAGCAGCACGTTGCGCCCGTCGGCGTCCGCGTCCGCATGCGCAAGGTTGCAGCCTGCCAGGCCTTGCCGTTCCCCCAGCGCCCACGCGGCACGCCGCCAACAGCCGGACACGCCGCCGGTCCTACCCGAGGACATCATCGCAACTGCTCCCAGGACATGCGGCGCGACACGTTGCCGTCAGCCGCCTCGCGGGCGCGGACGACGGTGCCCGCCGACGTATTGATCAGCTTGTCGTCGTGGCGCTTGTCCGACGTGCGCAGGAAAGCCGGCGCGGAGGGCATGGCTCCCACACGCAAGGCGGACGCCGTCACGCCCCCGATGCGATCGGCGGCATCGACCCGGTTGTCGCCGTTGGTGTCGAAGGCGGGCGACCGGTTGCCAGTGGCCAGGTCCACGTCCACGATCCAGCCATCGGCGCCCGCTGCACAGGCCGCCCCGCTGGGGATGAGCGTCGACGCGACCGTGCGGCCGGCACGCACGGCGACATCGCTGACGACCCGCTCGCCGGCCGCCGGCAGCACCAGCTTCCAGCCGCGCCTGCTGCGGTAGTACTCGTCCACGCTGATGGCGTTGTCGCCGGCCACCACCGCATCGAATGCCGGCCCCACCGCATGGGTGCTGAGCCGGAAGGTGCTGCCATTGCCACCGGCGGCGTTGGCGACGAAGCTCTGCAGCTGCAGGTCGGCGGCGGCCACCGGCGCGCCGAAGTCCCAGATTCCGTACAGCGTCTGCGTCGCACCGGGTGCGGTGTCGGCGATGTCGACGAAGCGCCCCGTTCCCACTGTGACCATGTAGCCGCCGCGCGCCAAGCGCGACACGTCCGGCCGGGCGGTGATCGGCTGCCCGGCGCCTGCAGCGAACAACGGCGTCGGGCTGCCGGCCGCGGTGTAGGCCACCCGCCATGCCGCCTTGGTACCGGCGGAGAGGTCGAACTTCCAGAGATTGCCGCGGAGGTCGCCGGCATAGACCACGTCGGCCACGCCGTTGTCGCCGGTCGAGACGGCGGTGACGGCTGACAGACCGTTCGGCGCCGCCGCGCTGCCGGACCCGGTGTCCACCCGGTCCACCTCGCCGGTTTCCAGATCGACCAGCAGCAGCACGGCGCGGCCGTTGGCGCTGTTGTAGCCATTGCCGGTGACCGCCCTCCAGCGTCCGTCGCGCAGCTTCACAAGCAGCGGCCGGCCGAAGATGTGGCCCACGTCGGGGTCGCTGTCACCGACCTCCCAGCGCACCACCCGGGCACCGCCTGACTCCCGCACGCTGCCCGCGTCGGTCACGTCAAGCGCGAAGAGGCCCGGCGCCCCGGCATTCATGCCGCTCACCAGCATGGTCCGCCAGCCGCCGCCGATGAACACGTCGCCCAGGGAAGGCGAGCCGTCGACGCTGTAGACGTGGCTGTACGGCATCGCCGTCAGCTCGGACAGGCGGTGGCGCACCGCGAACGGCAGGTAGGCGAACAGTTCGCGACCGTCGGTCGCGTCGAAGGCATGCAGCAGGCCGTCGTTCGCACCGACGAAGATTACCGGCGCCTGCCGGCTGCGGGCGGCGGCGTAGCTGCTGTAGCGCGCGGCCTCCAGATTGTCACGGTAGTCGCCGGTGGGCCCGCCCAGGTAGGCCGGCGCGGAATTGACGATGTCGCCCAGCACGGTGATCGGGCGGTCGCGGAAGACCGGCGCCGCGCACCCGCCGCAGTTGCGCGCTTCCCTGGCGGTGTTGCCGCGCAGGTACTCCAGGCGCTGGGCGCCGAAGCCGTCGGTGACGCCCGCGGCGTTGCGGTTCAGCGCCGCCACCAGGTCGGAATCGATCTCGCCACTGGCCGGGCGGGTGGCGTCGCCCGGCCAGCGCAGCGGTACGCCGCGGCTGCCCAGGGGCGCCGACGGCCGGTAGGTGAGGATCTGGCGCCCGGTGTTCCAGGCCTGGGCATTGAGCTTCTGCGCGGCGTCCCACAGCGGCGTGGTGCCCGGCTCGCCATTGGCCGACAGCGGCAAGGCCAGGAGCTGCCCGGACCAGTCGACGCTGGAGAAGCGCCCCTGGTACATCACCGTGCCGGTGCGCCAGGTGCCGCTGTTCAGCGACACCGCCGCCGCCGCCGCGGTGCGCGAGACGATGTCGATGCTGACGTTGCGCAGCGCCTCGGCCAGCGCCGCGGGATCGCTGGCCATGAAGGCCTTGCCGGTCCCGCCAAGCGAGGCCATGCGCTGCAGCGCGGCGACCGAGCTGGCATTCGCCACCGAGTCGCCCAGGCCGATCACGTAGGTCTGGACGTCCACGGTGCGGCCGTTGAACGACAGGTTGCGCAGCGCGGACACCCGGCTGAAGACGTCGGTGGCCGCCGTCCCGAAGCTCCAGCCGGCCGTCTGGGCGTTGTACTGGTTGGACAGCTCGGCCAGGGAATACATGCTGCCATCGGTCCGGCCCGTGGGGTTGCCGTCCGTGGCGAGCAGCACGAAGTTGCGCTGGCAGGTCTGCTCGATGGGCGACGTGCGGCCGGACAGCGACCCGGCGAAGTAGCTCTTCACGGTGTCCAGCGTGCCGGCCAGCGGTGTGAACACGGCGCCGTTCTTCAGCTCTGACGTCGTGGGCGTGGCGGTCTCGCGTGCCAGCAGCGTCTGCAGCGCGGCGTACTGGGTCGGGGAATCGGCCGCGACCGGCTGGTTGATCCGCCCCTTGCCGGTCACGTTGCCGTAGTAGCCCCAGGCCCGCCGCAGCCAGAACATGCGCCGGTTCGGCGGCGTCGCGGGCAGGAAGCCGGCATCGGTGGGCGTGAAGCTCCAGGTGCCCTTGCCGCCGCTGAAGCTGCCGGCGTCCCAGGCCGTGCCGGTGCGGCTGCCATAGACGGCATACGACGTGCTGTTGTTGATGCCGATGCCGTACAGCTGCGCACCGTAGTCGCTGGTGTAGAGCACGTCGTTGATCGCCGGATCGTCGCCGGAGACCGCGTAGGTCAGGAACCTGAAGCCGTTGGCCGGCTGCGGATTGGCCACGCAGCGGCGCATCCCGCTGCTGGCCGACAGGCCCCCGACGCAGTCGTTGGTGTAGACGACGTCGGCATCGCTGCCGAAGTAGTAGCCATAGGTCGTGTACAGACCCAGGCCGGACATCTCGAAGCTGGCCAGGCCCCAGTTGAAGAGGCTGCGGTAGCTGGTGAGCGCCGAGCGCAGGACGGCGCGCGCGATGTTGCCGCGCGTGCCGTCGTCGTCGCCGGCCACCAGCTTGCCGGCCATGGTCCCGTCCATGGACTGGGAGTTGTCCAGCACCACCAGCACGTTGGGCCGGACCGAGGTGCCGAGGAACAGCGGCGACTGCGCGAGGTTCAGTGGCTGGGCGTCGGCCGGCAGGGCCCCGGCCGACAGGACGGTGGCCAGGCAGATGCCGCGGATGCGGACTCGGGTGCGGCAGGCGCTCATTGCTTCACGTAGACCGATTGAAGGATCACCAGCGTGGTGGGCCGCACGCCGGACGCGCGCGCCGTCACGCGGTAGCCCCGGCCGCGCTCGACCGGGCCGTTGCTGCAGCCCCCGCCGACGCAGGCGCTGGTGCCCCGCGGTGCCGGCAGCGATGGCAGGCGCTCGATGAAGTAGCGCGGCTGCGCGGCGAGCGCCGTGTTGCCCGGCCCGGGCAGGGGCGGGGCACCGGTGCGGCTGCCGTAGCGCCGGGTGCTGGCGTCCCAGTCGATCACGCTGGCGCGCGGCGCCGAATGCGGATTGATCGCCAGGTCCGACAGGGTGGTGCACAGCCCGTCGGTGCAGGCGTCGTCGAACACGCTCGCAGCGTCGATGTTGGCCTCGATGTCGGCCTCCGCATCGCGCAGGGCGGCCTCCGCCGCCTGCAGCGCGACCTCGCGGTCGCGGGCATGGGCCAGCATGCGCTGCTGCAGGATGTCGCTGCCCATGGCGCCCAGGGCCAGGACGGCGAGGGCCGCGACCACCGCCAGCATCAGGATCAGCGTCGCCCCCCGGGCCGGACGCCGTCGCGCCCGGTGCCGGATGCCGGACTGCCGCACGTCAGGGCAGCGCATTGCGGAGGGATGCGGAAACGACCGCGACGCTTCGCAGGCGCCGGTCCTGCGGTGTGACGGTGGTGCCGTCGAACGTGTACGGCTGGGCGGCGGACGTCGCCGTGCGGGCCTCGCTCGACAGCAGCAGTTCCACGCGCACGCCGACCACCTGGCGCCAGTCCCCCACCTGCGCAGCCGGCACCACCCGGTCCGCCGACCCGTCGGCGTCGCTGTCCAGGGCGTACTGCACCACCATCGCATCGACACCGCTGGCCACCTCGGTGAGGGCCTCCGCACCGTCGTAGGCAGGCTGGCGCAGCAGCCACAGTGCCGAGCGTCCCGGCTGGCGCTGGCTGTCGGCCAGGTGGTAGACGAGCGCCTGCAGGCGCCAGACCATGGCATCCGCCGCGAAGGCCCGCCCCAGGTTCGCGGTGGCCACGCCCGGCAGCAGGCCTGGCACCCCGGCGGCGTGCAGGACCTCCCCGGCCGGTCCGGGCGCATCGTTGGTGGCCTGCAGCACCGCTGCTGCTGCGCAGTCCGACACCAGCAGGATGTCGCCGCGTGCGAAGGCAGCCGTGGGCCGGAAGCCGACCGCCGCCTCGGGCGAGGCCATCGTGCCGGTCAGCGACCAGCCAGGGGCCACGGGGCGCCGGATCAGCGGCACGTCGCCCCGGGCGCTGGGCGCCAGGGCAGCCACGGGCGCTGCCAGCGCAGGCACCCAGCCTCCTGCGCCGGGATGGGCGCCCCAGACCGGTCGGGCGAAGTCGTTGGCCAGGTCGCCGGGGCGGTTCAGCGTGTTGACCAGCGACGCCGGCCCTGCACAGCCGCGGAAGCCGCCCATGCGCAGATCGCCGGCCAGCATGTCCGAGACCAGGCGCACGTTCTCCTGCAGCCGCGCCCCGGCCTCCTGCGAGGTGTAGGTACGCAGGCTGCCGACGTAGACCATGCCGACGACCGCGATGGCGAACATGCCCAGCACCAGACCCACCATCAGCTCGACGAGCGTCAGGCCCCGGGCGCACGCCGCGGGGCGGAACGGGCGGGGCGGTCTCATGGCCGCAAGGACAGCACCGTGCGCTGCTCCACATCCCGCAACTGCCAGAACACCTTGACGGCGAGCACGCGGCCCTGGCCGTCGCAGCCCGGCGCCTCGGCGGTGCCGTCATCGGGCGTGGCGTCCAGTCAGACCACGCCGCTGCCGGATGGCAGTAGGCGCGACAGGGCGAGCCGCCACTGCGCGAGGTCGGCCTGCGCCATCAGCGCGGGCGTGCAGCCGGCCGCATCGGCGCACACCCCGACCTGCGGGGCGGCGCGCGGCGCGTCGAACTGGCCGGCCCGCACGGCCAGGACGTTCGCGCGCAAGCTGTCGGCCATCTCCGATGCCAGCAGCAGCGCTTGGGTGTCCCACATCGTGGTGGCGCCTTCGCGCAGCGCGCGCAGCTGCAGGCCGGCATAACCCAACGCCGCCACGGACAACAACAGCAGCGCGACCATGGCCTCGAAGAGAACCACGCCCCGGGCCCTGCACGGTGCCGTCACGGCGCCGCTCCGCACCGGGCCACTGACACGGTCTCCGCCACACCGACTGGCGTCACGATCAGCACCCAGCCCGGCAGGTCAGGCTCGGACCGGCAGATGCTGTAGCGCGCGGTCACGGCCCCGCCGAGCGCACCGGTCGGCAGAAACCGCAGGCTGCGGTTGCCCGCCACCTGGATGCCGTCGGCGACCTGGCTGTTGAACCGGTGCAGGCGGCGCTCGGTGTCGGACGCCACGCCATCGGCGTCTTCGTCGAGCACCAGTTCCCAGCCCTCGCCCAGCTCGTTGCCGGTGCTGCCGGCACCCAGGGCCTGGACCACGACCGGCAGACCCTGCGAAACGGCGCTGGCACGCGCCAGCGCCATCGATTCGACCAGGGCCGACCTAACCACGCGCAGCCGGTTGCCCTGAGCGAAGCCGCGCATCGAGGGCATGGCCAGGGCCAGGACCCCGATCAGGACGACCGTCACCACGACCAGTTCCACCAGCGTGATCCCCGGCGCCGGGCGCTGCCGCAGGACGCAAGCCGATGACTGCTGCAAAACGCCCGCATACGATTTCACAAGACTAGTTTACGCGTTTTACCGACTATGCAACTATCATCGGCAAATTACCAATCGTCGCGCGCACCTGCTTGCCGTCGTCCGTATGCACGCCATCGATCTGACCGACCAGGCCGTCCAACCACCGGCGGTGCGGGCACCGGCCTTCCAGCCCTCGGCCCAGCCGCTGCCGCCCTTCGACTGGCCGCTTCCGCCCGGCGGGCTGTTCAGGGATGCGGGCGCCAACGCCAGCGCCACGCCCTGCGAGGTCACCAGCCGCGACGGCAGGCGCACCAAGGCCCTGCTGGTCGGCGTGGACCGGCGCGCCAGGGTGCTGCTGCTGCTGCAGCCCCCGGAGACCCGGCTGTACCGCACGCCGCTGGACCGGCTGCGCAGCGTGCTGCTGCTGCGTCCGCTGGAGCCGGCACCTTCGTCGGCACGGGCCGCGGTGGAGGTGTACAAGCCCACGGCCTACCGCATCGCGCTGGACCAGGGCGAGGACCTGGTGGGCGAGACGGCCGGCCACGTCGAGACGGAGCTCGGCGTGTTCCTGTTTCCTCTGCAGCCCGACGGCGGCGTCAGGCGTCTGCTCGTCAGCGCTGCCGCATGCAAGCGCCTGACCTTCGGTCCGCGCATCGGTGAGCTGCTGGTCGACCAGTACGGCGCCGACGCGGCGCTGGTGGCGCAGGCCGCCGAACTGCAGCAGCAGATGCGCCAGCAGACCCTGGGCGAGGTGCTGACCAGCAACCAGATCGTCAGTCCGGAACAGCTGGCCCGGGCCCTGGAACGCCAGAGCAAGATGCCGATGGTGCGCATCGGCGAGGCCCTGATCGACCTGCAACTGATCAGCCAGGCCGACCTGGACCACGCGCTGCTGCAGCAGCAGCGCAACCGCGAGGTGCCCCTGGGCGAACTCCTGGTGCGCATGGGCGTGGTCTCGGCCGCCGACCTGCAGCTGGCCCTGGCCCACAAGATGGGCTATCCGGTGGTCAATGTCGACGCCTTCCCGGTCGAGGCGGAGGCCCTCCAGTGCCTGCCGCTGGATGCCGCGCGCCGCCTGGGTGCGCTGCCCCTGGCCATCGTCGACGGACGGCTGGCCGTGGCGCTGGACGATCCGGCGCGGCGCCGCCAGGCCATCGAGCAGGTGGAGTTCCTCAGCCAGCTGAAGGCCTCGCCGGTGCTGGCGCACACCGCCTCCCTCGACGACGCCATCGTGGCGGCCTACCAGCGGGCCGACGGGCTGCCGATGACGCCCCTGGCCGAAGTCGGCCCGGTGCCGGGCCTGGACGAGGACGGCGACAGCACGACCCGGCTGATGCAGACGCTGGAGCGCGAGCAGGTCTCCGAAGCGCAGGTCAGCAGCGAGCGCGTCATCCAGCAGTCGGACAACTCGCTCGTCCGCCTGATCAACAACATGATCATCGAGGCCCACGCGCAGGGTGCGTCGGACATCCACATCGAGACGCAGCCCGGCCACGCCAAGACCGGCATCCGCTTCCGGCGCGACGGCCGGCTGCACAACTACCTGGACCTGCCGTCGGGCTACCGCAATGCCCTGGTCGCCCGGCTGAAGATCATGTGCGACCTGGACATCTCGGAGCGCCGCAAGCCCCAGGACGGCAAGATCAATTTCGCCAGGTTCTCGCCGCAGCACAAGATCGAGCTGCGGGTCGCGACCATCCCGACCCACGACGGCGTCGAGGACGTGGTGATGCGCATCCTGGCCTCGGCGCGGCCGATGCCGATGCAGAGCCTCGGCCTGCACCCGCAGGTGCTGGCAGACCTGTCGCGGGCGGTCGAGCGCCCCTACGGCCTGGTGCTGTGCGTGGGCCCGACCGGCTCGGGCAAGACCACGACCCTGCACTCCATCCTGGGCCACGTGAACCGGCCCGACCGCAAGATCTGGACGGCCGAGGACCCGATCGAGATCACCCAGGCCGGCCTGCGCCAGGTGCAGATCAACCCGCGCATCGACTGGACCTTCGCCAAGGCCCTGCGGGCCTTCCTGCGCGCCGATCCCGACATCATCATGGTCGGCGAAATGCGCGACAAGGCCACGGCGCAGACCGCCATCGAGGCGTCGCTGACCGGTCACCTGGTGCTCAGCACCCTGCACACCAACAGCGCGCCGGAGACCGTCACCCGCCTGCTGGACATGGGCATGGACCCGTTCAACTTCGCCGATTCGCTGCTGGCCGTGCTGGCCCAGCGCCTGGTGCGCCGCCTGTGCCTGCACTGCCGCCGCACGGTGCCGGCCACGGCCCAGGTCATCGACGAGCTGCTGTCCGAGTACCGGATGACCTTCGCCAGCCCGCCCTCGCCCGACGCCGTGCTCGCGCACTGGCGCCGGGAACTCGGGCAGGACGGCGTGCTGCAGATGCACATCCACACCGGCTGCCCGGCCTGCCGCGGCACCGGCTTCAAGGGCCGCGTCGGGCTGCACGAGCTGATGCTGTCGTCGCGCGAGATCCGCCACCTGATCCAGACCGGCGCGCGTGCCGATGCGGTGCAGCAGGCCGCCATGGCTGCGGGCATGCGCACGCTGCGGCAGGACGGCATCGAGAAGGTGCTGGCCGGGCACACCACGATCGACGAGGTGCGCGCCACCACGAACATCAGTTGACGGCCGGCCGCGTGCGGGACGCGCGGGCATGGCGGTGCCGAGTCGAGACCGCTGCATAACTTCCCCGATGCGCGCTGTGGACGGCTGAGGTGCAATTGGTGCCATGGACAGCTTCTTCCTGATGGGCGCCAAGCCGCTGGTCGAGGACTCGCCGACGATGAAGTTGCACGA
>Ga0255211_1000019_pt1 | contig 66924 bp, 57 predicted proteins | sample Miss_Yuk_RepB_8d_FD_183036 | JGI IMG/M metagenome (GOLD analysis project Ga0255211, IMG submission 183036) | Freshwater microbial communities from Mississippi River, Louisiana, United States - Miss_Yuk_RepB_8d | ecosystem: Environmental > Aquatic > Freshwater > River | place: USA: Louisiana...
CCGACGCCAGCCCCGTTGCTGTACTCAGCGACACGGCGTACTGTGGAGAGCCGAGCGCCACACCCTCCCAGGCCAAACATCAAAATTAGTTGCAGGTGGCATCAACATTGGTTGCATCAGCGGCGTCTTAAGCGGCGCCTGATTTTGCGCAGCCGAAATGACGTCCTGATAAGTCCACTTGTCAGGACATGACTTCCGGTGAAACTGCGGAGGCTATTCCGCAGGATGCCTCGCCGCGTTCATCGCCTCGAGATCGATCACAGCATCCGCCATGGCCGTCAGCTCCGGCGTCTGCGACACGAAGAACTCGCGCGCGTAGCCCCCCAGCTCCAGCACCCGCCGCTTCATCGCCATGAACATGCGTTTGCGATCGGGGTCCAGCGGTCCGTCGGTCTCGTCGGAGAACAGGGTGTCGTAGCGCCGGCCGGTGTTCTGCGCCAGGTACAGCGCCACGGCCCGCACCAGGCACTCGTTGATCCAGACCCTCTCGCCGCCGCTCATCGCCGTGACGCTCTTGGCCTCGCCCGACTCTGCGTCGTAGACGCGGATGTCGAAGCCCTCGCGCTGCTCGCCCTTGGCCGTCTCCTGCAAGGTCTCGATGGCCACCGTGAAGCGCGGGCCATAGCAGGCCAGCAGCAGGTCGTTCACCAGGCCGGACAAGGTCGGCCCTGCATCGTCGATGGCCAGCGCGATCAGGCCATCGTTGCCCATGCAGCGGGCGAACAGCAGCCAGTTGGCGAGTTCCTGCTCCACCCGTGCCGTGCGTGCCGCGGCTGCGTCGCGCCTCCTGCCATGCTCCTCCATCTGGGCCGACAGCGCGGCAAGCGCCTGCGCGTCACGTACGGCGGCCAGATGCGAGCGCTCCGCCTCGTCCAGGACACCCTGCCAGCGCTCCACCTGGGCTCGGGCCTGTGCGAGCCGCGCGGCGTTCAGCGGCGACGGGAGTGCGTCGATCGCGGTCTGGAGTCGCTGGAGGGCCACCTGGGTCTGAGCGTCCAGCAGAGAGACACGCTCGGCAACGCGCATGCGGCTGGCGATGATCTGCTGGCGCTCGGCCGCTTCGGAGTCGGTGTCGATCGCGATGTCCGTCCCGGCCGACGGGTCTGGAGCGGGCGGAAGAGCGGCGAGTTCGTCCTCCGCTTCGACAAGACCCGCGCGCGCCTGGCCCATCTCCGCCCTGCGCGCCGCCAGGGCGGCATAGGCCATCTGACGGGCCAGGGGTCGCCTCGACTGGCACTCGGCCCGGCTCAGGCTCTTCGGTACGCCGACGTCTAGGCTCACCGCCTCTTGCAGGGCTTGCAGTCCAAGCCGAAGACTGTCCCGCTCCACAGCGAGTTGACGGATGCGCTGCTGGGCGCTCGGCGCCAGGGCGGCCGCTTCGCGTGCGTCCGACAGCAGGGTGCATTGACCCTGCATGGGCATGCCGCTGCACGGCACCCTGTCGCTCAGGACCAGGCGGCGACTCAGGTCTTCCGCCTGGAGCGCGGCCTGCCCCGCCTCGCGCTCGAGCGATGCCAGTCGCTGCCCGAGCCCTACGACGGCATCGCGACGACGCGCAAGGTCCTGTACGGCATCCCGAAGCGCCAGCACGCGGTCCTCGCGGCGACGCACCACCTCTGTCGCCAACGGCAGACGACGGCCGGCTCGGTCCACCACGGCCTCGTCCGCCAGCACCCGCTGCAGGGACCGGATGCGGGCCTCCAGTCGTTCGCGCTGCGCCCTGACCTGCGCGACACGCTGTGCCACACGGCGGTCGAGCCGTGCGAGCCGATCAGTTGCCTCCCGATCCTGCGCGCGCAGGTCCTGCAGGGTGCGGTCACCCACTGCACGGGCGCCGGCCAGTTCCTCCATCAACTGCGCTCGCCGGCTCTCGATTGCCTTCGCCTGCTCCTGCAGGGCCATCAATGACGCCTCGTGCGTTCGCGCAGCCTCCAGTTGTTCGTGGGCTGCCTGCCGGCTGGCTTGCGCCGCCTTGACCCTCTCGTCCGCGCCCTGCCATCGACGAGCGTCTTCCTCCAACCGCCGGCGCTCGGCATCGAACGCGGCTCCCTCGGCGCGCAACGCCGCCAGTGCCGCCTTCAACTGCCGCGCCGTCTCGCCCGCCTTCTTACCGAGCGCGCGGATGTCCTCCTGCCCCAGCAGATCGGCCAGCAGGGCCTTGATTTCGCCGTTGCGGTAGGTGCTGAGCTGCCGCTTCCCTTGTGCCGAGAAGACCGATGTGAAGAAGGTGTCCGCCGGCCCGCAGATGGCCTCGACGCATCGCGCATAGGTCTCGACCTTGCCATCGGAGACTGTGCCGTCGGGCAGCTCGGCCGGAGACCACGTGCCGGCGTCATCCAGCGTCAGCAGATAGGCCTCGGTCCTGCGACGGCTTGCGGCGCGGCCGTTCATGCGGATGACCACCTGCGATCGGTAGCAGCGACCGGCGTGGACCCAGTGCAGGTCCTTCTCGTTCTCGGGCAGACAGACCTGGTCGTAGTACGAGAAACCGCCCGGCCCGGCCTGCGCCGCCCGCGACGGCATGGTCAGGTAGGGATGCAGGTTGTCCATCACCGTGGATTTGCCGCGGCCGTTGGCGCCTGCGATGGCGACCAGTGCGGCACCATCGGCCAGCCGCTCCAGATCGAGGGTCAGCTCGTCCAGCCCGAGGCCGTCACGGATGCCCCGGAAGCCCCGGAGCCTGAGTGAGAGAGGTTGCATGGCATGCCTCCGGCGCCGCTGGGCGGCGCGATAGGTGTGGTGGGCAGTGAAGCAGCCTGGGCGCCCTTCGAGCGCTGCTCAGGCGCCGTTTCAGGCCGCCTCGAAGAGGTCCAGTCTCGGACCCTTCTCGGCCGGGTCAAGGCCGCCCTGTGCCTTGGCGCCGGCATCGGGGACCGCCAGGGCCTCCGCGACGATGTCCTCGGGCTCGGTCGTCGTCACCCGTTCCAGGCACTCCAGCAGCGGCGTCGCGTGGAGGTCCGTCGCCGTGGCCCAGGCCCTGACCTTGTCGGCCAGACTGACGAGTTGCGAGATGCCGGGCGCGCGGGTGCGCACCACGGGCACGATCCGCCCTTCGAGCTGAACATCGGCGGCGCCGGACAGGGCACGCTCGATGGCACCGCGGTCCACCTCGTGCCGATCCTCGTCGGCCACCGTCCATCGGACCCGCACGCTGACGCCGGCCAGTTCCTGCGCCCGAACCGCCTCTCGCAACTGGTCCAGGTCGGGGCGACCTTCGAACACGATGTCCAGCGTCCGGCGCGCGGGCGTCGGCTCGAGGCGACAGTCCACCCCTTCCGGTCCGATTTCCCACAGCAGGAATCCCTTGTCGCCCTGCTCCCCATGGTGGAAGCGGCCGATGGACCCGGCGTAGGCGATGCGCTGGCGCCGCTCGCCCTCGCCTTGCGTCCAAGCCTGGTGCCGGTGGATGTGGCCGAGCAAGGTGGCCTGCGCGCCGGCGCTGAACAGCGCACCCGTGGTGAGCTCGTGGTCGAACTCGGCCATCGGCACGCCGTGCTCGGTCACGCAGCCGAAGACCGTGCCATGCGACACCGCGAGCGTCGGCACGGCGGCAGCACGGGCTACGCCGTGGATGCCGGCGTAGCCCTGCAGCAGCCGGGCCAGCTGCTCGCCCTGGGCCTCGGCGGCAGCGGTGGCGCCGACCGCTGCCGCGACGGCCGCCTTGTTGATCGACGGAATGCAGGTGAACAGTGCCCTGGCGCCAGGCGGTACCTCTTCGAATCGCGGGCCTTCGGAGGCGAGCCACAGGTCGGCGGCAGACTGATCGGTCGCTGACAGGTCCCGGGACGATGCGCAGCCCATCAACGCCACCTGACCGATCCGGTCCGCGACGAAGACCTGGTGGCGGCTGCCCAGCATCCTGAACACGGACAGCGTGCCGGGCGGCTCGTGTGACCACGTGCCTTGGAGCATCAGCACCGGGCAATGGTCGGCCAGCCGCCGCACCTGCGCCAGCAGCCGCAATGCCGCGGGCGCATGCAGGTCCAGGGCGTGATCGGTGGCATCCCCGGAGATCACGGCAACGTCGACGGCGAGTTCGATGACGCGGCCCACCGCTGCCGAGAAGCAGCGATCGGCCTCTTCCAGATGCCGAGGTCCGTAGTGCAGGTCGGACAGGTGCGCCACCCGCAAGCGATGCGCCTGACGGTGCGAACCGTGCGCTCGCGGATGCCCGTCCGGGATGCGCGGCACCTCCGCGCGTTGCGCACCGGTTCCGCCCGGCGGTCGTCCCGGCGCGCTCACGGTGCCACCTGCTGCAGTTCGGCGTTGACCTTGTCCGCGTAGCCCTTCGGATCGTTCCGGAAGCGCTCCAGCTCGCCGAAGGCCCGCTGCCGCCCTTGCGGATTGAGCTTCCACCCAGGACCCCAGCGCGTGGCCGCATAGCTCAGCCAGGTCTGCGCAGGCACGCCCATCGCGGTCAGCCGCCCGAGCACATGCTCCAGCGTGGGCGGCGTGCCGTCTGCCGTGGAATCGCACGCAGGCACAGGTTCGTCGACGGGCTCCGGCTCCTTCCCTGGCATCGAGGAAGCGCTCTCCCGGTGCCCCTGGAGCACGCGGGCGGCAACTTCGGCCTGAAGAAGCACGGTGTCCTGATCGTCCTGCTCCCGCATGAGCGTCGCCACGTCCACTGGCGCTTCCAGTTCGATGATCCACTGCGGCACTCGGACAGGCCGCCCCTGGTCATCGATGTGCGCCACCTCCATCAGCCGCTTCGTCAGGTAGAACGGCGTGCCCTGGCGGTCCAGGAAGCCGGCGAGCCGGCCGCCCCGCAGGAACGCCACGGTCTCGAAGGTGCGGATCGCCGCATTCATCGCGTAGAAGCTGCGCGTGTGCAGCTCGAAGGCGCTGATCGAGCGGATGCCGGGGATGAAGAACAGGAAGCGTCCGGTGAGGTTGCACTGCCGCTGCTGGTACTCCGGGCAGGACTCGGGCTGGCACAGGCCGCCGTTGTCCTCGCGCGGGATCGCCTTGCGGCCGCCGAACAGCCGCACCGTGCGGCGCCCCGTCGCGTCGACCGGCACCGGGGCGTGCGTCATGCAGTGCCGCCACCGTCCGTCGATCGAATACTCGGACCAGAAGCGCTTGTCCTGCGCGCCCCAGTTGGCCAGTTCGTGCGGCATCACGCTCTGCCATCGATCGGTCGGGAACACCACCGGGAAGCGGTAGAGGCGCCGGCCCTCGCCGCGGTCCTCGCCATGGAGGTCGAGGATCTGCGTCGCCAGTTCGGGGTTCGGGAAGTCCTGGGCACGTACGGTGAACCAAGGCACGTTGCGCGGAACGAGCGGGGTCTTGAGGTCAGGGCAGGCCTCGGCCAGCGCACGCTCGATCTGGTCGAACGACTGGCCCTGGTTGAGGCCCTGTTCGTAGATCGCCTGCGCACGCGGCACCTCGGCGGCCCGGCAGGTCAGGACCTTGATGCCCGCGCGGATCTTTCCGCCCGTGGGCAGGCGGGGCGTTCCGTTCGTACCGTTACCCAGCAGGGTGGGCAGAGGGACAGACCCGCCGTGCAGCACGACGGCGGGCCGGGGATCGGGGGATGGTAAAGAGGCCATCGGCGTTCCTCGGTGGGCGTCGGGGGATTCCGACAAGCCATCGTCCCGCCAACGGCATGCTTCTCAACCCCTGCTCCCGGAGTCCGCCGATCCGACCGGCAAGCGCTGCCTCGCATCGGCGCACGGCTCCTCGCGCATCAATCTTGGGCTTCGGGTGTCCCACACCGTCATCCCCCACACTCGAAGTCCAGGCGCTGCCCACCGTGGCGAGCCAAGCCGGGTCCGCTGTATGCTGCACATGTGATCCGCCGATTCTTGACCCTGCTGTTGTGCGCCTGCATGTCGCTGCAGGGCGTGGGCGTCGTCATGGCCAGTGAAGCACCCTGCCCCATGGAGTCCGACATGGAGGCCATGGTGATCGCCGGCGAACTGAGCATCGAGGACCTTCCCGACTGCTGCAACGACCTGCAGACCTGGGCCGAAACCGGTCATCTCTGCAAGCAAGGCCTCGACTGTGCCGGGCTCATGGTGTGGGCGCCTGCGCCTTCCCTTGGCACAGCAGCGGCGATGGCGAACTCGGCCCGGGCTTTTCGTCCGGGGCCCACCCCCTTGAGCGCGCCGCCCGGCACGCCCTGGCGCCCACCCACCGGCAACTGATCGAAGCGCGCGCCGTCGGCGTGCTCCCCTGACCGCTCGCTGGCGAAGGTCTCGCGGCGGGCGATCGACCAGTTCATGGCCGTGTCCGCGCCCAGCGCGGCAATGCCTGCCGGAGTCCTGTTCATCATGGTCCCCATGCCCATGTTGTGGCGCGCCAGCGTGCGCCGCCTGCTTGCCCGCGCGCAGATCGGCGCTTTTGTCATCATCCTCTCCCCGGCCGTGGCCAGGGCGCAGGCCGACGCGGCGGTCCGCCAACCCGTCTCGGTTCACGACGCCGTGTCTGCGGCCACAGCGCGGGCACTGTCGCCTGCCGCCGCCGCTGCAGCCGCCGACGCTGCCCGGGAACGGGCCATTGCCGCCGCCCAGCGCCCCGACCCCGTGCTGCGCCTGTCGCTGGACAACCTGCCGGTCGACGGCGCCGATCGCTTCAGCATCACGCGCGACTTCATGACGATGCGCTCCATCGGCCTGATGCAGACCTTCACGCGGGCAGACAAGCGCAGCGCCCGCGCCGAGCGCTTCGCGCGCGAAGCCGAGGTCGCGCAGGCCGAACGGCAGCTGCGGACCGCGACGGTGCAGCGCGAGACAGCCATGGCCTGGTTCGAGCGCCATGCCGCCGAGCAGCGCCAGGGCGTGCTGCAGGCCCTGCGCGACGAGGCCTCGCGGCAGGTCGAGGCGGCCGTGGCCGCCTTGCGCAGCGCCCGCGCCACGCCAGCCGACGTGCTGGCGGCGCGTGAGACCCTGGCCCGGCTGGACCAGTCGCTCACCGAGGTTCGGTCCGAGGTGGCCAACACGCGCCGCGCGCTGGCCCGCTGGACCGGCGAAGACCCCGACCGCGTTCTGGCAGCGCCGCCGGCCCAGGCCGGGCAAGCGGACGCGCTGCACGCCGTGGCCGGCCGCCTGGACGCTCACCCGGATGTGCAGCGGCTGGACGCGAGCGCCGCCGAGGCCGGCGCTGCCGCTGCCGTCGCCCGTGCCGAGCGCGAGCCCGACTGGAGTGCCGAGCTGATGTTCAGCCAGCGCGGCTCGCGCTACTCGAACATGGTCTCCATCGGCGTGTCGCTGCCGCTGCCTTGGGACCGCCCGCAGCGGCAGGACCGCGAACTCGCCGCCCGCATCGCGCAGGCCGAGGCACTGCGCGCCGAGCGCGAGGAACTGGCGCGTGAACGTCGGCTGGAGGTCGAGTCCTGGATCGAAGCCTGGCGCGCCGGCCAGGCGCAGCTGGCGCTGATCGACCGCGAACGTGCGCCGCTGGCGGCGCAACGCATCGACGCCGCGCTGGCGGGCTTCCGCGGCGGCCAGTCCCCGCTGTCGGCCGTGCTCGAGGCCCGTCGCGCTGCGCTGGCGCTGCAGATGGAGCGCATCGACCTGGAACTGCAGACCGCGCGCCTGTGGGCCCGCCTGGCGTTCCTCATTCCGCAAGAACCGACGGTGTCTGCCGTTCAGACTTCGACCGAGGGAGCCTCGCGATGAACGCCAAGACTCTGAAGATCACGCTCGCCGCCGTGCTGGCCCTGGCCGCCGTGGGCGGCGGTGCGTGGTGGCTCGGCATGAACCAAGGCATGGCCATGATGGCCGCGCCCGGGGCCGTGGCCGCCGCCCCGGCCGACCCGTCGCAGTGGACGATTCCCCAAGGCGAGGAAGCCACGCGCCGCCACATCCGCGAAGGCCTCAAGGCCGGCGACGTCGACCCCGTCACCGGCCTGCGCATCCAGAACTACCACGACCCCATGGTGCCGGGTAAGAACTTCGACGCCCCGGCCAAGTCGCCGTTCATGGACATGATGCTGGTGCCGCGCTACGCCGGTGGCGGCCGAGGGGCCGCCGACGAGGGCACGGTCAGCGTGAGCCCGCGCGTGCAGCAGAACCTGGGTCTGCGCACCGCCGAGGTGGTGGCCGGCTCGCTGGCCATGGAGGTGGTCGCCGTCGGCAACGTGGCCTGGAACGAACGGCTGCAGGAGGTGGTGGCGGCGCGCGCCATGGGCTTCGTCGAGAAGCTGCACGTGCGGGCCACCTTCGACCGCGTGGCCGCGGGTGCGCCGCTGCTGGACCTGTACGTGCCCGACTGGGTGGCCGCGCAGGAGGACTACCTGGCCGCGGCGCGCATGGCCGGGCCGGGGGCCGATGCGCTGCGTGATGCTGCGCGCGCGCGCATGCGCCAGGTGGGCATGGACGATGAGCTGATCGAGCAGGTGGTGCAGCAGCAGCGCGTGCAGGGCCGCGTGACGCTGACGGCCCCGGTGGGCGGCGTGGTGACCGAGCTGATGGCTCGCGAAGGCGCCACGGTGATGCCCGGCATGCCGCTGCTAAGGCTGCAGGGCACGGCCACGGTCTGGGCCGAGGGCCAAGTGCCCGAGAGCCAGGCCGCGCAGCTCAAGCCAGGAGCCGCCGTGGTGGCCACCAGCCCGGCTGCGCCGGGGCAACGCTTCACGGGCCGCGTCCAGGCGCTGCTGCCTGAGGTGGATGCTGCGACGCGAACGCTGAAGGCGCGACTGGAACTGGCCAACCCGTCGGCGCGGCTGGTGCCCGGCATGTTCGTGCAGCTGCGCTTCGCCGAGCCGGCGCGGGCGAAGTCATTGCTGGTGCCGATGGATGCCGTCATCCACACCGGCCGCCGCAGCGTGGTGATGCTGGCTGAGCCTGAGGGCCGCTTCCGGCCGGTGGAGGTGAAGACGGGGCTGGAGGCGCAAGGGCAGACGGAGATCCTGGCCGGCCTGGAGCCCGGCCAGCGCGTGGTGCTGGCGGGACAGTTCCTGATCGACTCCGAGGCTACCCTCCGGGGCGTCGAAGCGCGGCTGAACCAGGCCCCTCGCGCGTCCGAGGCTGCGCCCCCCGGGCCCGAGGCCACGGTGCACCGCACGCCGGCCCGCATCGAGGCCATCGACGGCGACACCGTCACGCTGGACCACCCGCCGATCCCCTCGCTGAAGTGGCCGCAGATGGTGATGGACTTCCGCCTGCCGCCCGCGGAGCGGCGCCCGCGCGGCCTGGCCCCGGGCGAGCAGGTCGAGATCGAGTTCCGCATGCAGGACGGTGACGTGCCGCAGATCACGAGTGTGCAGCGCGTCGCGCCGGGAGCCGGCAAATGATCGCCGCGCTCATCCGCTGGAGCCTGGCCAACCGCTTCCTCGTGCTGCTGGCCAGCGTACTGCTCACCGCCTGGGGCGTAGTGGCGCTGTCGCGCACGCCGCTGGACGCGCTGCCCGACCTGTCGGACACGCAGGTCATCATCCGCACCAGCTGGCCGGGGCAGGCGCCGCAGATCGTCGAGAACCAGGTCACCTACCCGCTGACCACCACCATGCTGTCGGTGCCGGGCACGAAGGCGGTGCGCGGCTTCTCGATGTTCGGCGACAGCTTCGTCTACGTCATCTTCGACGACGGCGTCGATTTGTACTGGGCGCGCTCGCGTGTGCTGGAGTACCTCAACCAGGTGCAGTCGCGGCTGCCCACGGGGGCGAAATCGTCGATCGGACCCGACGCCACCGGGGTGGGCTGGATCTACCAGTACGCACTGGTGGACCGCACGGGCACCAACGACCTGGCGCAGCTGCGTGCGCTGCAGGACTGGTTCCTGCGCTTCGAGCTCAAGACCGTGCCTGACGTGGCCGAGGTGGCCAGCGTGGGCGGCATGGTGCGGCAGTACCAGATCGTGCTCGACCCCGACCGGCTGGCCGCTTACGGCGTATCGCAGGGCATGGTCGCGTCCGCGGTGGGCCGTGCCAACCAGGAGGCGGGCGGCTCGGTGGTGGAGATCGGCGAGGCCGAATACGCCGTGCGCGCCAATGGCTACCTAAAGACGCTGGACGACTTCCGCGCCATTCCGCTGCGCACCACCGACGCGGGCGTGTCGGTGCGGCTGGGCGATGTCGCGCGGATCCAGCTCGGCCCAGAGATGCGCCGTGGCATCGGCGAGCTCGACGGCGAGGGCGAGTCGGTGGGCGGCGTGATCGTGATGCGCTCGGGCAAGAACGCGCTGCAGACCATCGCTGCGGTGAAGGCGCGGCTGGTCGATCTGCAGCGCGGCCTGCCGGCAGGCGTGGAGATCGTGCCGGTGTACGACCGCTCCGGCCTGATCGAGCGCGCGGTGCAGAACCTCTCGACCAAGCTTCTGGAGGAGTTTGCCGTCGTCGCGCTGATCTGCTTTGCGTTCCTGTTCCACCTGCGCAGCGCGCTGGTGGCCATCGTCTCGCTGCCGCTGGGCGTGCTGGCGGCCTTCATCGTGATGCAGCAGCAGGGCATCAACGCCAACGTGATGTCGCTGGGCGGTATTGCGATCGCCATCGGCGCGATGGTGGACGCGGCCATCGTGATGATCGAGAACGCGCACAAGCACCTGGAACAGTGGAACCACGAGCATCCGGAGCAGACGCTGCAGGGCGAGGCGCGTTGGCGCGTGATCGGCGACGCGGCGGTGGAGGTCGGGCCGGCGCTGTTCTTCTCGCTGCTGATCATCACGCTGAGCTTCGTGCCCCTGTTTGCGCTGCAGGCGCAGGAGGGGCGCCTCTTCGCGCCGCTTGCCTACACCAAGACCTACGCCATGGCAGCCGCTGCCGGCCTGGCGGTGACGCTGGTGCCGGTGCTGATGAGCTACCTCATTCGCGGCCGCATCCCCAGCGAGACGGCCAACCCGCTGAACCGCGTGCTGATCGCGCTGTACCACCCGGTGCTCAACGGCGTGCTGAAGGCGCCCTGGCTGACGTTGATCGTCGCCCTGCTGCTGCTGGTCAGCAGCCTGTGGCCCCTGCAGCAGCTGGGCCGCGAGTTCATGCCGCCGTTGGACGAGGGCGACCTGCTGTATATGCCCACCGCGCTGCCGGGTCTGTCGGCGGGCAAGGCGGCCGAGTTGCTGCAGCAGACCGACCGCCTCATCAAGACCCTGCCCGAGGTGCAGAGCGTCTACGGCAAGGCCGGCCGCGCCGAGACCGCCACCGACCCGGCGCCGCTTGAGATGTTCGAGACGACGATCCAGTTCAAGCCGCGCGACCAGTGGCGACCCGGCATGACGCCGGACAAACTGGTGGAGGAACTCGATCGCATCGTGCGCGTGCCGGGCCTGTCGAACATCTGGGTGCCGCCCATCCGCAACCGCATCGACATGCTGGCCACCGGCATCAAGAGCCCGGTGGGCGTGAAGGTGGCAGGGCCCGACCTGGCCACCATCGACCGCCTGACCGGAGAGATCGAACGAGCGGTGAGGGCCGTGCCGGGTGTTTCCAGCGCGCTGGCCGAGCGCCTCACCGGCGGGCGCTACATCGACGTGGACATCCGTCGCGACGCGGCGGCGCGCTACGGGCTGAACATCGCCGACGTGCAGGAGGTGGTGGCCGGCGCCGTGGGCGGCATGAACATCGGCGAGACAGTCGAGGGGTTGCAGCGCTTTCCGATCAACCTGCGCTACCCGCGCGAGATCCGCGACTCGCTGGGCAGCCTGCGCGCGCTGCCCCTCGTCACCAGCCGCGGCCAGCGTCTGGTGCTGGACGACGTGGCCGAGCTGCGCATCAGCGATGGGCCGCCGATGCTGCGCAGCGAGAACGCCCGCCTGGCCGGCTTCGTCTACGTGGACATCCGCGGGCGTGACCTGCGCGGCGCGGTGCTGGACATGCAGCGCGCGGTGGCCGATCAGGTGCGGCTGCCGGCCGGCTACTCGGTCAGCTGGTCGGGGCAGTTCGAGTTCCTCGAACGCGCCACGGCACAGTTGCAGCTGGTGGTGCCCTTCACGCTGCTGATCATCTTCGTGCTGCTGTACCTGACCTTCCGGCGGCTCGACGAGGCGCTGCTGCTGATGCTGACGCTGCCCTTTGCGCTGGTGGGCGGCGTGTGGCTGCTGTGGGCGCTGGGGCACAACCTGTCGGTGGCCAGCGCGGTGGGCTTCATCGCGCTGGCGGGCGTCGCCGCCGAGTTCGGGGTGATCATGCTGCTCTACCTGAAACAGGCTTGGCAGCGTCGCATCGAGCAGGGACAAGGTGGCGACGCCGACCTGCTGGAGGCCATCCGCGAAGGCGCCGTGCTGAGGGTGCGGCCCAAGGCGATGACCGTGGCCACCATCGTGGCCGGCCTGCTGCCGTTGTTCTGGGGCGCTGGCACTGGCAGCGAGGTGATGCAGCGCATCGCCGCACCCATAGTGGGCGGCATGCTCAGTGCACCGCTGCTGTCGATGCTGGTGGTGCCAGCGGCGTACCGGCTGATGCGGCGCAGATCCGAAGCGAGCCCTGCCGTAGTGGGCGATGCCGAGGAGGCTGCACCGCAGGCTGCCGGCGAGGCCACCCAGCGGAAGATGTGAGCGACGCGGAAGGGCTTCCGCAAGTTCGGCTGCGGGGTCCGGGATGGCTTCGGCTCCGAGGCCGAGCTATGTGCCCTGGGTCGCGCCGACCGTGGGTCTCGAGTGCAATGCACGCGACGGAAGGTCCGGCATCGGCGAATCCGTCGACCATACCCAGGTGTTGCGTGGGTCTCTCTCAATCGCTCGCACCTTCGGTTGCGCATCGGCCTGCCGCATGAAGGCGCTCAGAACATGAAGGAGAACTGGCTCCGCGCCGACGTCCAGCAGGATGGCGTTCGCGAACCCCGCCACCGTGCGCGCGTCGTACCGCAGCGGCTTGACGAACCGTCTCCCCTGCGCCACCAGCGCCCGGACCAGCGGAACCTCGTGCACGCCCTCCAGCGGAATCCACTCCTCGCTGGACAGCATCAGGCTGGCGACGTCGATTTCGTAGGTGTGCTCCCGGCGCGCCCGGATCAGCGCCGCCATCACCAGCCGCAGCCCTCGCCCACCGTCCGAGTCGAGCGCCTCGAAGAGTGGCGAGAAGCTGCGCTGCACCCGCGCCCAGGTGCGCGCGTCTGCCAGCAAGGGGGCGTCCGGCATGTGGCGGATCCAGATGCGCGCGCCAGCGGGTGCCGACTCCCAGCCCTTGAACTCGCCCAGGACCACCGCCAGCGGCTGACGCCCGTCATGCGGCTGCAGTACCGACAGCCGGGCACGGCGCCGTTCAGCCTGCTCGGCCTTCGCAGACTCGCTGAAGGCTTCCGGCACGTACAGCCGGTTCGACAGCGGCTCGCCCTTCACCTGAATGGCCTCGGCGGCCTGCACCAGGTACTTGTGAAGCACCGCCTGGTTGCGCTTGCCGGCCATCGCCGGCGACCAGCGGTTGAAGCCGGCCCGCTCGAACAGGAAGTGCATCAGCGCCCGCAGGCTCATCCGTCGACGGGTGCGGCCGACCTCGGACGGCTCGGCAGGCTCGCGGCTCACCCCCGCCCGCCCGGGCACACGCGCCCACGGGAAGTCCACGTGCAGTTCCACCCGTGACGGGTCCAGTTGAACGACGGCCTCGCCGACCAGTTCGCCCAGGCCTGACATCGCGGGCCCTGGCTCGTAGCTCGGGCAGGCGGGGTGGTGCCGGTCCCCGGTCTCCGGCATGCGCTTGATCTGGTAGTGGCGATGGAAGGCGACGTACATCTCGACGCCGCCTGCCACGCACAGGCAGCGCGGCCGGCCCGGCGCCTCGTAGGCCTGGGCGAGCAGGTCCTGCAACTGCGGGTCGTCGGCGTCAACCACTCGCCCACCGATCGCGAAGCGCTGTCCGTCCATCGCAGACTCCATCGCCTTTGCAGCCCCTCAGCGCGTGCGCCGCATCACGCCAGTTCCTCGAGCACCTTGGCCAGATCGGGTCGCGGCCTGGGCAGTTGCTCGCGCACGGCACTTCGATCGGCGATGCCCAGCACCAGCCCGACCTGGTCCTCGTCGGCGCCCCGCTCGTACATCCGCGACATCAGGGTCAGCCGTGCGGACTGCGTGCACAGACCGGGTATGTCGGCCTGGCGGAAGATCTTGCGGTAGATCTCCAGCAGGGGACGGCAGACGTAGCGGTTCTGGCCCTCGCCGCCGTTCGGCGTGATCGGATAGACCTCGCCCTCGGCGCCCAGGAACAACGGGCCGAGCGGGTCCAGCCCGCGCCAGTGCTCGGCCGCGCCGAGGCCGTGGCCGGCACGGATACGCTCGTCGAGGTAGGCGCAGAGCGCCTCGTCGAGACGCCGGTGGTTGAAGAACAGCGGCCGGTCCCTGCCGTTGATCGCGACATCGGCGCGCACCCTCGACTCCCGCCGCACGCTGCCGTCCTCCAGCAGGTAGTCGCCCACCGTCAGGCGCGCGACCTCCAGCGGGCGCAGGCCGGTCGCGAAGGGCAGGTAGTACAGCGCCTGATCGTGCAGGGGCCGCGTCGACCGGCTGCGCACGCGGCGCGCCCCGAGGTCGACCTCGTCGAGCTTGAGCACACGGGCTTCGCGTTGGGAGCTCACCTGCGCAGGATCGAAGTGCTCCAGCGCCTGCAGGATCGCGTCCCGGTGCATGCGCAGGCGCTTCACGAACGCGGCACTGCTCTCCTGCAAGCCATCGACGCCCACCGCCTGCGTGAGCTGGACCGCCAGGCCCTTGATGCGCCGGTCGACGGCCGACCGCGACAGCCCCCATCGCTGGGCCACGGTCGCAAAGGGATCGCCGTCGATCACCTCGCGCAGCATCTGGATCGTCTGCAATGTCTGCCGGCGATCGCCGGCGGTTTCCGGATCGTCTTCCATTGTTGTTACTCCCTGGACGACGGAATCACCGACGGACGCCGGCCGAACGCGGCGACGCGGTCGCGCCTCGCCAAACGCTTCCTCGATGTCGTCGGCATCAGCCCTGCACGACCCGACCGCATGCACGGCATTCCAACTGCTAACGCACGAACCTGAGACCACCGTGTCACCAGTCGTTTCACGACCGATACACGCCAGACCTTGTTGCGCTCGCAACCACGGCGATGCCTCGCCCTGCCGCGCTGCGATGTCAATGTGCCCGCGCGCGCGTGCCGGCGTGTTGCCGAGGCGTTACCGCGTGCAGCGCGATGCGTCCGACGCCTTTCCAGGTGTCTCATGACGCAACCCCCTGCTGCTCGATCCAGCGGCGGATGTCCTCGGCGCGCCAGACGGTCACGCGCTCGGACAGCTTCACCGGCTCCGGAAACGTGCGCGCATGCACGCGTCGCCACAGCGTGGACTTGGAGATGGGAACGAAGGACAGCACCTGCGGCTGGCGCAGGAAGCCGGTATCCGGCAGCGCAGCACTGGGCGCTGCGGCCGGGGGATCCGCCGACGGGGTGGCGGGAACAGAAACGCGGGGCATGATCGGCCTCTCATCGGCATGCAGCCGGCAAAGGTCATGACCTGCTCTGCGACGACGGCGCTCGGTCAGGAAACGCGCCAGCCGCCCGGGAACGCTCGACTCCTGGACCACCGCGGGCGTTCCGTTCGCGCGGTGGGTGAAGATGCCTTCCGAAGAGGGCCCCTGCCGAGGGCCCTCTTCGGTGTGATTCGATCGCCACCCCCTTGGGGGTGCATGCCGGCCGCCATGCGGTGCGGGTCCGCGCGTTCGATGCCGCGGAGGGCCGAGTCCGGCACCGGGTGCGTTCGGTCGCCGAGCGGGGCAAGGCGGGACCGCCGGAACTGACCGGCACGCCGGAGGCAGCGTGCCGACGTTGGACGAGGCAGGTATCGACTGCGACGCCACCCGATGCGGGTGGAGGCCCGGGGCGATTCGCCCGTTGAACGGGTGATCGGCGCTACGGTGGCGCCGACTTGCCTCTGCGGGCAGCCCATGGCCTGGACACACGGTAGCGTCCGCACCGCTCAAGGGCAACACGCCCGCGCCGATTGCCCGCGCAAGCGTCGGTGGGTGCCGCCGCTTGGGAGAGACATCGGACGGCCTGCAATTCCACCGCCTACTCCGCCACCGCAGCGACTGCCGTTGGCGCAGGCAGCAACTCCACGTCGCGGCCCGCTGACGGAGGGGGGTCTGCGGGCCCGTCCGGTGCCCTGGTCGTCGAATCGACGGCTCCGCCGACGGCGGCACCGTGCGCATCGTCAGGATCTTCGGCATCGTCGGGCGACGTGGCGCGGGCATCGAGCGCGTTCATGCGCCGCCGCAGGCCCGTCGCAAAGCTGCGCGCACCATTGGCGATGTCGCGCACCTGGCGCTTCAGCCCCGCACGCTGCGTGTCCACCGCCTGTGCCGACACCACCTCGTGGATCTCCAGCGTCTGCAGCAGCGGCATCAGTTGGTCGAGCTTGACCAGCACCTCCAGGAATCGGCGGCTGATCGACGACAGCACGCGCACGTCCACGTCCAGCGGCACCGTGTCGTACGACGCCAGGCTGGTGATGCCGTGGGCCTTGAACAGCGCCTCTGCGCCATCGATGGCCTCGTTCAGGCTGGCGGTAGCGGCATCGATCCTGCCGCGCAGCGCCGTCTCGATCCTGCCGATGTCCTCGTGGTCGAGCCGTGTGCGGGCGATGACCGAGATGAAGTGCATGTTCAGCTGAAGGGTGTTGAACATGCGCACGAACATGCGCTTGCCCTCGGCACTGCTGAACCGCGTGGCGATCTTGAGGCTGGCCGCCTCGACGCGTCGGAAGTCGACCTTGGCTTCGCGGGCCAGGATGCGGGCGTTGGCGCCGCCCTGGTCCACCTTCACGATCTCGACATTGGCCATGCCCGCGGCTCCTTGTGCTGACAACGGGGTCGATGGCATCTTCCGAACGTGCCCAGCCCTTTGCCACGCGAAAGCCCCGGCACCTGGGGGCGCTTTCGCGATCAGTTGCGTGGCGACGGGCGTCGGCCCATTGACCGGGCGGAAGCGGCGCCCTACCTTTGCGCCATGCAGCAGCTGGCCCTGCATCCAGACCCGGCAAGCCTTGGAGATCTCCTGAACTGATCCCCCGCGTGGGTGCCCGTGCAGGTCGCACAGGCACCCATGGGGACGATCGGATCGCGGTGATGCACGCCCCACCGATGGGGGACACGCGTTGCGGTGTCGCTCCGTCGGGTGCCCCTGTGCATCGCCGTGCCGAGGACCGCGCAAGCGATGAGGCACGCCGGGGCATTCGCATCAGGCCGGGCCTTCGAGGCAAGGGCTGCGTCCCGGTGCCGAGCGCATCCACACGAGCGCCGCACCGACCGCGCCCTTGCCTCCCGGGCTCGTCTCGTTCTCGCCGATGTCCCCCCGATCGGACGCTGACACCGATCACCGCGCTCGCGCGCGCCACTGAACCCTGTCAGCCCTGGAGTTCCAGGCTCCGCCCGCAAGGCGGCCGGGGCCACATCACCCAACCGTCACCCGCATGGGGGCCCACGCCCCCGCCACGGGGTGCACGTGGTCTCCCTTCCCATCCAAGGAGTCCACGATGCACAGCACCAACGCCTGCCGTCAGGCCGGCGCCCCTGTCGGCTCGCCACACACGGCAAGCCTCGACGCAAACCGAGCCCGACTCGGCTCGACGACGACCCCGTTCGTCATCGACGCCTCGTTCGACATCCCGGCCGGCCTGGATCTCCAGGACGATGCCGGCGCAGACAGCGCCGCCAGCGCCACCGGCGCACCGGGCAGCACCTGCGAAGAGTGGGTGGAGGAGTGGAGCGAGGACGACATCGTCCTGCTGCACTGGCGCCTGCTGCAGGAGATCCGGCACCTGGCCGACCCGGTCACGCCGCTGGAGGAGAAGCTCGACACCCTGCGCTGGGTGTTCACCGAACGCGAGAAGGACGGCCTGCCCTTCTCGTTCGTGAACTGCCTGCGCGTGGTCGGCTGCAGCCCGCTGTCGCCGATCCCGTACTGCGGACTCGTCGACGCCGAGGAGGTCCGCGAGCGCATCCGCCATGGGCTGAGGCCCTGGCTGCACGCGACGCTGGCCCGCTACCCCGACTGGGTGCGCGAGGCCGTGGCGACCCACCCCGAGTGGGTCGAGGCCCGGCTGACCCGCAATCCCCAGTGGATCAACGAGCAGCTCAAGCAGATGTCCGTGCAAGGCGACCTGTTCGCGTGATCACGCCCACCCCGGGCGCCGTGCCTCGGGCCACGCCGACCGATCCGGTCAGGCCGTGGCGGCACGCGCCCATCCGTTCGAAGGAACTCACCATGCTCACGTTCAAGGAAGCCCTCTGCCTGCTGGCGATCGTCATCGCCTACGGCATCACCGGGCGCATGGACTACGAAGACGCCCTGCTGATGGAGCAAGTCCGGCAGCAGGCCGGCGCCGACTGCATCCTGCCGCTCGCAGGCGAGCAGGGGCCGCCGGAAGCGGGGCCCGCCGAGCACCCGCCGGTGGCCGGCCCCATCGAGGGCACCCGTCCGGATGCGCCCTGCGCCCGGCACACCGTGTCGGACCAGCCCGTGCGGCTGACCCGGCACTGAGGGGAGCCGCCATGCACACCGATGCACGCCTGGTTCCCGGCCGCGTGCGCCTGCTGTCCGTGCAGGCGCCCGAGGACATCGAGTACCTCGTCAAGGAAAACGAAGTGCTGACCGGTCGGTCCGGCCGCACCTTCGTCATCGCCGGCGCCGACCGGCTCGTCTACCGCGTCCATTGGCAGCCGCTCACCGAATCCGGTGGCCATGCCGCCGGGCCGGTGGTCGAGCGCCTCGGCCACGACGGCGAGGTCCTGAGTCGCCAGCACCTGCAGCTCTGGGAGTTCCTGGAGCACAGCCTCGTCGAGGCGCAGGCCGCCGGCCAGCTGTTCACCCCTCCGGTCCGCACGACGCCCTGATGGGCACCGATCCGCGCTGACCGGCCCACACACCCCGGCGGGTGCATCCCGCCAGGGGTGCTTCCGCCGGTTCTTCCCCCGATCGGGATGCCCCCGAAGGAGTCAACGATGAAGATCCAAGTCCGAATCAACGAAGAAGGCGCGCTGCGCAACCAGCGCCATGCCTTCAGCAACCGGTTCACCCTGGTGACCGAGCTGCTGCAGAACGCGCGCCGTGCCGGCGCCCGCCTGATCCGGATCGACCACGATCCGCAGGCACAAATCCTGTCCGTGCAGGACGATGGCCACGGCCTGGACGACTTCCAGAAGCTGCTCAGCTTCCACGAGTCGGGCTGGGACGCCGACACCTGCACGCAGGAGCGCCCCTTCGGCGTCGGGTTCTCGAAGTGCCTGTACGCCGCCTCGCGCTGCGTGGTGGCCTCGGGCCGGCGCCGCGTCGACATCGACACCGCGGCTGCACTGGCCAAGGCACTCGTCGAGGTCGAGGAGCGCCCCCTGGATGACGCGGTGACAGGCACCCGGGTCGAGCTGCATGGCGTCGACCTGCCGGACCTTGCGCAGCGCGTCGAAGAACTGTGCGCCGGGTTTCCGGTGCCGGTGTGGTTCAACGGCGAGCCGCTCAAGCGGGCCATGGCCGAGGCGAACCTGGCCACCCAGGCCGGCGCCATCGGCGCCGTGCACCTCGCGGGCACGCGCGATGGCCGGTACACCCACGACACCTGGGTGTTCCTGCAGGGCTTCTGCGTGCTGCGGCCGGCCTGGTCCACACGCGAGGACGTGAACGTCGTGCACCTGGACTCGCGCCAGTTCATGGCGCGTCTGCCGGACCGCGACCGCCTGATCGACGAGGACGTGCAGCGCCAGCGCATCGACACCGCGCTGAAGGCCTGCTGGCGGCGCACGCTGGAGATCGCCAAGGCCGAACTGCCGCCGCGCCACTTCATCGACACCTACTACGGTGTCATGCGCGGCTGGGGGCACCTCGACCTGCTGAACGACCTCGGCACCCTGCCGGCGGAGCTGTGCAGCCTGGTGTCGGGCTACCCGGTGCAGGTGGAACATGGCGAGCGCCGCCATCTGACGCCGGTGCCGACCGCGCCCTCGCGCGAGGCCATCGAGTCGGGTGCCGTGCAGCTGGTGGCCCTGGACGACGTGGGCGACGACAACGCGCCGCGCTGGATGATGGCGCGCGCCCGCGGGTGGCTGGTGTTCGACTGGATCGGCGTGCATGCCGACCACTGGGTGATGCGCCACGTCCGCTTCCTCGAGGAAGAGGGTCAGCGCGTGACGCCCGTGGGCGAGAAGCTGCGCACGGCGCTGGAGGGCCGCTGGGTCTGGCCCACGGTCATCCTCTGCGAGAAGGTTCGCCTGCGCGTCGGCGACGACGAGACGCTGGTCGGCGACGCCGGGGTCTGCCACGACGGCAACCTGTACATCCCCGACGGCGAGACGACGGGCGCGCCGGTGGAGCAGCTGTCCTCGTTCACCGACGAGCACGACCAGTTCCTGGAGGCCGACCGCGACGCCGACCGTGACGCGCTGGCCGATCTGCTGCGCCTGCTGCGGGCGGTGGACCCGGTGCAGACGCTGGACTCGCTGTTGCAGTCCCTGCGGCTGGGCAAGTACCCGCTGCTGCACGGCAAGACCTTCCAGCTGACGGTGGGCGTGGGTCTCGCGCCCGGGCATACCGTCGATCTGGTCGACCACGCTGCCGCAGGCGGAGGGGCCCATGCAGGACGCTGACTACGCGGCCCGCATCGACGCCGTGAAGCAGCGCGCGCACGGCCGCTGGAGCGAGGTGCTGGCTGCGGCCGGCGTCGAGGAGCGCATCCTCCGGCACCGCAACGGGCCCTGCCCGTCCTGCGGCGGGACCGACCGCTTCCAGTACACCGACAAGTTCGGCGAGGGCAACTACCACTGCCGGCAGTGCGGCCCGGGTGGCGGCTTCAAGCTGCTCCAGGCCGTGCGGGGCGTGGACTTCCATGCCGCCCTGTGCGAGGTGGAACGTTGCCTGGGCATGCTGCCGGCGGCGGCCGCTTGCGAAGCCGGTGCGCCAGCGGCATCGGGGGAGCGCATGCGTCGGCTGGTGCAGCGCATCTGGGACGAGGCGCGGCCGGTGGTGGCCGGCGACGAAGTCGACCGCTACCTGCGCGGACGCGGGCTGACCCTGAGTCGGCATCCGCCGGTGCTGCGGTTCCACCCGTCGCTCGGCTACTTCGAGAAGGGTGCGGACGGCAAGTCGCGGCAGATCGCGGCCTACCCGGCCATGCTGGCGCTGATCCAGGCGCCGGATGGTCAGGCCGTGACGTTGCACCGGACCTACCTGCGCGACGGCCGAAAGCTCGACGCCGTCGACGCGAAGAAGGTGCTCTCCGCGGGCATCCACGGCGCCGCCGTGCGCCTGTTCGATGCCGTCGCGCAGCTCGCGCTGTGCGAAGGCATCGAGACCGCCTTGGCGGTGCACCTGGCCACCGGCAAGCCCGTGTGGGCCGGCATCAGCGCCGGCAACCTGGAGAAGCTCTGGGTGCCGGACACCGTGCGCGAGGTCTGCATCTATGCGGACAACGACGCCGGTAGCGACTTCGCCGGCCAGTGCTTCGCCTATGCGCTCGCGCGGCGGTTGAAGCGGGAGGAAAGGACCACCGCCCCCCGCCAGGTGCGGGTGTTCGTGCCGCGCCATGCGGGCACGGACTGGGCCGATGTGTGGTGCCAGCGTGCCACCGGCCCACACCAGGACCGGGGACAAGCGACCGCATCGTCGTCGGCCGACCGGGCCTCGGGCAACCGGGTGGCCCTCGGTGGCTGAGGCAGAGGTCATGGAGCTTGGGGTGCGGCGAGCCACTGCGGGCCGCACCCGCTTTTTCAGCGGCACTGGACGGGTCGGCGCATGCCCTGCGCCATCGCCCGCCGGTGCCGGTGAAAAGGTCAGGCGCTGTCGGCCAGGCGGCCGACGCGCGCTCCACATCGTTTCCCGACTGGTAGCTGCCAGACCAGGTGACGCCCCACGGCGCCACGAAGGCAGCCCTGGAGATCCCGCGCGACCGATGGAGACACCCGTGTCACCGAAATCGCGCTCCTGTCTCGCCGATGCATCGCCCATCCACCCAGGACGCGCTGCACGCGGCGAGTTGTTGTCGTCAACCCACTGCGGGGACCCGTGCCCCGACGTGGGCCGTGCCGTCCCCGCTTCTCACCCACCCCAACTCGATTGGAGAAAGTCATGAAGAGCGGACGTACCCTTGTGAGCCTGGCCCAGGAACTGGAGCGCCAGCTGCACTCGAAGAAGGACCTGATCGTGCCGTCGCAGCTGGTGCATCACAGCACCGGCGACGACGGCCAGACGCACATCATCGTCAACGAAGCCGGCAACCCGGAGCGCTACGGCGTCACGCCGCTGGCACGCCGCCAGCTGGCCGACAAGCTGAAGATCCCGCACGCGTACTTCGAGCGCATGCGCGAGGAGCAACCGGTGCTGCTGGACCGCAACGTCAACACCTGGCTGCAGAGCGAGGACGACCGGCGCATGCTGCGCACGCTGGACGGCCAGGTGCGCGCGGTGCTGTCGGACCGCTACCGCCGGCTGGACAACTTCGACCTCGCCGAGAGCGTGCTGCCCATCCTGCAGCAGCTGCCCGACGTGCGTTTCGAGTCGGTCGAGCTGACCGAGACGCGCATGTACCTGAAGTGCATCACCTCCCGCCTGACCTACGAGATGGCGCCGGGCGACGTGGTGCAGGCCGGCGTGGTGATCTCGAACTCCGAGGTCGGCCAGGGCACGCTGTCGGTGCAGCCGCTGCTTTACCGGCTGGTCTGCCGCAACGGCCTGATCGCGGCCGACCGGTCGCTGCGCAAGACGCATGTGGGCCGTTCGCTCGGCACCGAGGACGAGGGCCTGCAGGTCTACCAGGACGACACCCTGCGTGCCGACGACAAGGCCTTCTTCCTGAAGGTGCGCGACGTGGTGCAGGCGGCGGTGTCGGAAGCGAGCTTCCGGCAGACGGCGCAGAAGCTGCAGAAGACGCTGAAGATCCCCCTCGTCGGCGACCCGGTGCGGACGGTCGAGGTGCTGGCCCAGCGCTACACGCTCAACGATGTCGAGCGCTCGGGCGTGCTGCGGCATCTGATCACCGAGGGCGAGCTCTCGGGCTACGGGCTGGTCAATGCGGTGACGCACTACAGCCAGGAGATCGACGACTACGACCGCGCCACGGAGTTCGAGGCGCTGGGCGGCAAGCTGATCGAGCTCGGCACCGCCGAGTGGAAGGGCCTGGCCGAAGCGATCTGAGCGCGGCCTGAGCAGGCTGTCCGGCACGACGGCGAGCGGGGGCAACCCCGTTCGCCGACCGTGCCTGCGCCGACGTTGCACGGCGCCCCGACAAGGGCGTCGTTCACGCCGCACATCGAGTCATGCGGTCGCGCTCACGCATTCGCCGGAATTCGCCAGGGCTTGCGAGTGGCAATTCGGTAAGCAGATGCACAGGCCCGCGCCGCCCATTGAAGTCGACCTGTCGCCCACCCTATGCTGGCCGCACAGCGCCGGAACCATTCCTTCAGCCACCGCAACACGACCCGCATCCACCGACCAACCCCTCCACCCTGCCCTGCACGGGCTCGTGGTCCCCACGCGAGGACGCACCATGAACCAGGTCCAGCTCTCCGATGTGCAGATCGCCAACCTGACCCTGCTGCTCACCATCCGCGACGGCATCCTCCACGACCGCACGGCCGCGTGCTGCCGCTTCGCGCTCGACGCGACCCAGGCCGAGCGGCTCGGCACCATGAGCGTCCAGCAGCTGATGGCCATCGTGGCCAACCTGGGCGACGCCACGCTCTTCCCGCCGCGCCGCGACCTGGTCAGTCTGCTCGACACACCGCTGCCGCTGGTGCGACCGCTGGCCGCGGTCCACGCCCCCCGCCATGTCACGGCCAGTTCGGCAGCCTGACGCCCAGTTGCCGGGTCATACGCCATGCAGTCGCGGGTCGATCGCCAGTTGCGCGCCCTGGCGCTGGCCAAGGCTTGCGCGGCCTGCGGCGCACGTGTGCGCACCATCGGTCATCTGACGGGCCTGCCACCGCGCGAGGCGCTGCGCCTGCTCTTCCCGGACCGCATGGCCGTGCCTCGAGGGCGCTCGCCGGACTCGCCGGAGTGGTACCACGGCGCCAACCTGCTCCACCGCGCCGAGGCCTCGATCGTCGTGGCCCTGTACCGCCGTCTGCGCGATGCCGACTTCCCTGCGGGCGAAGCGCTCGTCGGCGCCTACCGCCACTACGTCGGCATCTGCCAGCCGCCGCACCGCATCAGCTTCGACCGCGCCTTCGATCTGGCCGCGCACACGGACGGCCTGTGGCTTACCGACACGAGAAGCTTCTCGCTCGTCACCTGCCCGACCTGCCACAGCGAGTTCCTGGCGGCCTTCGGCTCCGTGGCCCGCTCGAACGACCACTGCCCGTTCTGCAAGCTGGTGCAGAGGTACGGGACGGACCCGCGGGTGCAGGGGGCGTTCCCGGTGCAGCCGTTGGCTACGCCGAGCGCGCAGCAGCTGGGGATGCTGGTCCTGCTGCAGCTAGGAGACGGCCAGTCGAACCAGCACCTTGTTGCACCCTTGGCAGGCAAGCACGGGCCATAAGCCTCGGGTCGGAAGTCGCCGACGCCCAGCCACCGGCTCGTAGCTGGCAATGCAGCGTCGACGGATCTTCGGCTGCAATTGTCGAGCTCACGGTATCGGCGCTATCGCGACTATTGAAGTGCGGCACCGAGCGCTCCCCGGCCGGCCGATCCCAGAGGTAGAGCAGTCTGCAGGCGCCGTGCCGCCAAGGGGGCTTGTGTCGTTGGATCAAGTCGCTGATGGGCCAACAATTGGCAGCGATGCTCTTGGCGGTCAGGCGTCGCCGCAGTCGTCGTCCGAATGGTGGGGTGCCTGATTTCCAAATTCAGCCGTGAGGCCAAGGAACTGTCATGCCGACCAGAGATTACATGTCTCTCAACTCGGCGCGCCATATGCCTCACCAGTCAGCAAGAGGACGGAAACATCAGGGTTGGACTGGCGCAGGGCGTCAACCGAAGCGATGTAACGTCGCGGCTCTGCGTGCGGGATCGCTACTCCGTACTTGGCGGTCAAGTCCGTCGGCCGCATCTCGAAGCAGGCAAGTCCCGTGCCGAGCGTAATCAGCTTGCTTCCAAGCGGGGACATCACCAGCCGGCAGCCACCGAGGATCGACATGCTGTTCTGGTAGCGCTTCATCGCCCCCAGGATCTGCCGGTAGGCTTCAAACGGCTGAGCCTCCTGGGCATACAGAATGTTCGACGTCGGCGTCTTGCGACTGTCGAACAGCGGCTCCCGGTACTCGACCAGCAGCCGGTCGGCACGGCGCGGGTCCTTCGATGGATGCGGGACCACTGGGCAGACCTCAGCCTCCGCCGGAATCAACCCTCCGATCTTCTGCAACTGATTCACCCGCCCCTCGCCGAGGACGGGAAACCACACCAAGGGCCAGTCCTGCACGCTTTCGAGCTGCCAAGTCGCCAAGAACCCCGGGATGTTCACGAGATCATTGCTCGGGTCTTCGGCCCGGATCTGCCCGTCCAACTTGGCATCCTCCGCGACCAGCACCTGGAAGTTGACGCCACTGGCATACAGCGGATACTCCTTGCCCTCCGCTGGCTCCTTTTCTGGCACCAGCCGGTGCAGGATGTTCGTGAGCAGCGCGAGGTAGGTCGCACGAGGAAGCGAGCTGACGTCCAGGATGATGTCCGTCTTGCCTGCGATCTCGTCGAGAACGGCCTTCACCCGCTGGCGCAGTGCATCGCTGGCACTCGCTTCATCCTCGCCCTCGCGCCGCGTAGCTGTCACGGTGACCGTTTCGCCCAGCGGCGCGAATATGGCTGCCAGCGCCGCGGCGTTCTCCTGCGTGAGCGCCTCGACATCGTCGTCCAACTCGTAGCCGTGAAAGCCCAGCAACAACAGCTTTGCGCTCACGGTCTGCCTTCCGGCGCCCTGCTGTCCCGCCACGAAATCGCGCATCACCGACTGAGCACGCACGTCGAAGCCGCGGCCGGCGACATACAGCAGCTTGACCGGCCGATCCTTCAGCAGGTCGTCCCACAGTTCATGGACGCCGTCACCACGGCGAAAAACGTAGTGATCCCAAAGCATGTCAGCTCGTCTCCAGGCTCTTGCGGCTGGGCGTAAGACGACGCTCCATCCATCTGATCAGCTCGCCGACGGTAACGTCCCGCCATCCCCCCATCTGCAGCGGCAGGCCGTAGTGGGCGCACAGCGATCGGTTGAGGTAGAAGACGGTCCCGCTGTCGCGCGACCCGGTGGCCTGGCTTTCCCGCTGCACCAGTAGATTCTCGGCGGCACACTCTGCCAACACGCGTTGCAGGACCAGCCCCGGCGGGCCGAACGCCCCCGGCGAGGTCAGTTTGACCAACTCGGCTCGCGACAGTCTCACCCCCGTCACTCCGGGCGCGTAGGGCGCATTCGGCGCAAATGTCTGGTCGTAGCAGAACGCGCCGATGGAATCCAGCAGGCGCTGGGCCCGGGTACCTTCGGTGTGCGACTTGGGAATGAAGTCGCGCTTTCGAGCGGCAGCCTCGCGCAGCAACTTTTCCTGTTCCAGCGGCGAAAGAATGGGTTCGGTCTTGCGCAGCACCTGCTTGGCCTGGAGGCCGACGTAGAGCGCAGCCGCGAGCCCGAGCAGTTCCTCGACATTGCTCGTGGCCAGCACGCACAGTCGCTCGAAGCCGAAGTAGTAGGGGATCCCAAGCTCTTCGTGCATGAAAAGCTCTGCGGCGCTACGGACCTGCGAGCTGTCCCGGTCCTCGAGCTCTTCCTCGGTCAGGGTTAGATCCAGTGACAACTGGCGCTTGGACTCATCACGTACCAGCAAGATTCGGGTGACATAGAGTTCCAGCAGCGATTCCAGGTTCTGGTCGGATGTGTACTGGTCCGCCCGCGCAAGCCACTGGGCATAGCGCTGCTTGGACTGGTGCCGTTCAACCTCGCTGCGGAAACGTTCGATGCCCTCCGCAACCTGGGTGCGCACCTCGCTGCTGACCAGTTCGTCGCGCAGGCATTGGGTGAACGATCCCACCGGCACTGCATCCTGGTTCTTCATGCGCCGATCAAGGATGTTCTGCGCGTAGGAGATGAACTGGTTCATCCCCTTGGCATCGCTCCATAGGCGGTCGAGGTTGTATTCGCGCAAGTCGCGGCCTTCGCGGGCGCCTTGAGACAGCAGCTCGGTTCCCAGCGCGACCGTACGTTCTGCCAGCCAGATCGGGATCGAGGTGCGCATCACCGTCAGCTCGTCGACCAACAGCGCCCGCTGCTTGCGGCGCAGCTTGTGCATGTCATCGACCATCAGGAGACGCTTCCCACCAACGCTCCGGCCTTCGTGGATGAACGCGATCGACTGCAGCCACAGCACGCCCTCGAAACGAAACTGCGCCGGCAGCGCGGCGTTGACCGGCCCCATGAAAGTGTCGAGCTGCGCGTAGACCCGCTTCTCGTGTTCCTCGGCCCAGGTCGACAGCTCCAACGCGTTCGCGATCGCAGGGATGCCCTGCAGGTTGGGCAGGGATGAATGGTCAAGCGACACCTCGGCCAGCTGCTCTGGTGTGCTGAACCCCAGCAGCAGCCCCAGGCTGCGCAGCGTGCGCAGCACGATCCGGCAGTCCAGGAGTGCGCGGAAGAGCCCTTCCTGTTGCAAACCCTCACTGGAGGGCAGATCGGCATACCCGGACGCGCAGCTGAGGTAGACGCCCAGCAGCTGTGGGCTCTCCCCCTCTGTCAGCAGCCCGCGGTTGAGCAACTTCTGGAACGACTCCGACAGCTCGGGGCGGTTTCGAGAGTGCCAGAAGGCGCGCAGCGCCGGTGGCGTAAACGCGCGAAGCAGCGTTGTCTTACCAGCGCCGGGCGCACTGCGGAATACATGCACGGCGCCATCGAAGGCGTCGTCTGCCAGCTTCTCGAGGATCTTCGGCGAGAACAGCCGGACGAACTCCATGTCCGAAGTTGTTCGCTCGGACATGCGTTCCAGGAAGGGGTTGGCGTTGTATGCCATCAGAACTCCCGATGACGGCTGACGCGAGGAAACAGTCCATGCGGTTTGAACTGCTCGGGTCCCCACAACAAGAACACCGAGTTGTTCGGAGTGTTGTGGCCCAACACCACAGGCAATGCGCATCCGGCAAAGCCGAGACTGGGATCGTCTGTCCCACCGACGAGGAAGTGCTTGTCGACCACGCCTTTATTGCTGTAAGCCGGGTTGGACAGCAGAGCCTGCAGTTCGGGACCCGCATTGCGTGTCAGCGCGACTTCGGCTTCGATCGGACAAAGCACGCGCAACTGCAAGGGCTTGACTCCGTGGTCCGTCGTGAACCGCTCCGACCAGTACTCGATGTGGTCGATTGCCTGACGAGTCGCGGTGTAGAGCAGCAGGAACACCTCGTAGTGCGACCGGTCGACCATGCCTTGCTGTTGAAGCCGCTGGTAGATCTTGGGCAGCTTGCCCTTGAACCGCCGCGAGGCGCCGTCATAGCGGATGTATGTGTTGCCACTGCCAGAGAAGTCATCCAGCAGCCAGATCAGATTGAAGCGCGGGTCATCCGATGCGAAGCCGGCGCGGTTCAACGAAGCACCGAGGTCCTCGAGCATGTCCTCGGCCTTCTCATCGCCCAGTTCGTAGGCCTGCCAGATCTGCTCATTGCCGATTTCGCCGTCGCTGGCCCGGCGCAGTTCGTTGGTGCGCGCACCGTCGCTCAAGCCGAGGTACAAGGAGGTCAGCCGTAGTTGCTCGAAGCGGCGGTGGCGAGCGATCTCTCGAACCCTGAACGAGGGGATCTCGTACTCCTCGGAGACCAGTCGCATCCTTTCCTGCACGATCAGGTCGCGGTAGGCGGTGAGCACCAGATGCGAGAACTCAGCGTCTGAGATAAACACCAGGCGATCCAGGACGAGGTCCAAGGCGGCCTGCCGATCCGCAGGCGCGAACTGGTGAAGCCACAGCGCCAGGCTCTCGATGAAGCGGCGCCCTGGCCCAAAGCGTTGGTAGTGGTCGTACTTGAAGTCGGCGAGGAGTTGCAGGGTCGGCAGCACCAGCGGAACGGTCTCGAGGTCCTCCCATCCCATCACCTTGGCCAGCAATCTGGCGGCGTTCTGGTCACGCACTGTGGGTCTCCCCTTCGTCGTGCACATCCGTTAGGTTCAATCGAAATGCCCCGCCGCCCTCGAGCACCATCCGCTCCAAGTACCAAAGCGTGGCATCGACATCGCGCTTCTCGGCGGGTGCGAGCTTCCAGGCCCGGTCCAGTCGACGCGAAGGCATGTCCACGCTTAGCGAATAGCGGTGCTCGAGCAGTGCGGCATCGTTCCCTGGCCACGCCCCCTGGTCGCCCATCGTCAGGATCTCGTACGGGTCGACCTTGTCCTTCTGGATAATGTCCGCTACGAGCGCCGATTTGCTTACGCCCTTCCCGAGGATGTCGACCGAGTGTTTGCTGCGAACCATGGTCGAGAGATCGAGGCCAGCCTGGCGCAGCGCGTCGGCGATCACGAACCACATGCCATCGGTCGCCAGGCCCTCGCGGAACCGGACACTGACCTGGTAGGGATGCGTAGTGCGGTGGGCCAGGATGGGCACGCCGAGCGCACGCAAGCGCACCACGATGCGCGTCACATGGCTGAGGAATTCGCTGGTCTGTGCCGGCGGCGCCGGCGGCGCATCCGCCCCCGCGATCCAGCCCCCGTTGTACAGGCCCAGCCTGATCTTTGGCAGGATGTCGTGCGGCAGGACCTCTTGCAGGCAGCTCTGGATCGAGCCGCCTCGCCCTGAGGCAATGCCCACGACGATGCCTGCGCGCGCCAGCCGAACAAGATGCTCCACCACGCTGGATGGCGGCGGGCCGTCCTTGCTCTGCGAACTGCACAGCGTCCCGTCGTAGTCGAACACCACAGCCTTGAAGCGCTGCGCACGCAGCGCGTCCGCGAACGCCCGGGCCGCGCGGCGCATAACGCCGTGGTCTCGCCGCGAGGGCCAGTGGGCACCGAGCACCTCGTACTTGGACTGTTCTTCGGCAGGCCCTGCCAGCAGTGGCAGCGGGACCATGTCCCGAAGATTTGCGTAGTGGATCTCCCGCCCGTAGGTCGGCACTTCGGGCCGGCCGGGGTCGACGCCTAGCTCGCGGCCGACCGCGGCCACCAAATGCATCTGCGCGACCAGGCCAGCAATCAAGTGGACCGGTTCGGCGCCCGACAGAGGCATCGTCAGCGTCGGGATACCGCTGGGGAACTTGCTTCTCATGTCGTCCCACAGCCTGCCTAGCGATGGCTCCACCAGCGCAAGAATGGCGCAGTCCTGCGGGCGCTGTGCGAGCCACAGGTGCCGGCCGTGGGCATACGAACGAAGATCAGCCAGCTGGATGTGCAGGAGCGCCCCTTCAGAGAGCTTGGACTCCAAGTCAGTGGCGATGGCACGCAACAAGGGCGAGTAGACGACGGTGAGTGCACCACGCCGCACTGCCTCGGCGATGAAGGGCTGTGCAGAGGCCAACCAATCTTGCACGCTCTGATCACCGACCTGTAGTGCCGTGATATCCGAAGGCATTGGCTGACGGCGGCCGTTGAGTTCGCCATAGGCGCGCGCCACCAGAACCGCGTCGAGCAGCAGGCTGTTGGTAGCAAGGTAGCCGTCCTTCTTCGCCAGCTCGAACACATAGGGCTTTACACCCGGCAGCGCCTGCACGTGCGCCATCAGAGGACTGTCCTGTCGGTTGGTGAGCACGTGGACCGTACGCGAGCTGAAGCGTCGCGACCGTTCAAGGGCCTCTACGATGTCGGGGTTCTTGCCTTCGGCCGAGACCAGGAAGACGGGACTCGACGCTGCCAGCGCCGGGGTGCAAATGATCTCCAGCGGTGTCGATGGGCGTGACACCCGGCCGGTGTACGCCTCGTGGAGGCTGCACAGCAAGGACGCCACCGTAAACGAGCCTCCCGAGCCGACTCCGATCATGCTGGCCTCGGCCGTGCTGGCAATGGCAAGCTTTAACGCCTCGATGTCAGCGGCACAGGCGGCCGCGTAGCTGTCGCCCAGCTGCGCCAGCTCACCCTCGTAGTGATTGGCCGCTGAAGCTACGTTTGAAACGGTCATGCGGGCGCGCCTACTCGCTTGGAAGAGAGCCCTTTGCCGGCTGAAGTCTTCCTGGACTTCGGTGACCGTGTCGCTGCACGCGTGCCGGCGGACTTCTCTCTGGCGTACGCCGTTCTAAGCTCCATCAGCATCACGCCAAGCATGTTCTCACCCTTGCCGTCCACCTCGCCCCATAGCCGATTGACCGCGTTGTTCACGGTCCCTGCCTCCACTAACCTCGCCGTGCCTGTAGACAACAGCAGCTCGCGCAGTGCAGGATGCTGGTCAAACTTCGCTCGAAGCACCGCTCGCATGCGCTCAAATTTCGTCTGGGCCCAGTCAGGAACCACGTCCCACACGTACAAGCCGTGGGCGGCCATTGCGGCCAGCGCAGGCGTCGGGGCGCTGAGGATCCACTGGCGCACAGCGGGCTTTCGCGCCTTGCCCGCTTGGTAGGCGTGCTCCGATGTCGGGAACACTGTCCCCTCAAACTCCACCGGGCATTTGTAGAGGTTACTGAACGCGCCATACGGCTTCTCGTTGGCGCGATAGAAACGAATCTCGTCGACAGCAGCCGTCTGAGTGACGGCTCGTTTGCGCGCCGTCAGCGGCGTCTTGGTCATTGGCGGACTTCCTTCGAAAACTGTTCAGGGCCGAGCCCCAACGCCCGGCAGTGATTGACGATCAGCACCTCCAACAAGCTTGTGAGGCTGCGGTGATCCTTCTCCGCCGCCGCTTCCGCCGCCGCCTTGATTCTCGGGTCAAGGCGTAGCGTTAGCGTCGCTGTCTTGATCTTGGGGCGTCTCATGTTGGCGATCGACTGGGTGGGGCTCGGTGTTTCAAATGTACTGCAGTTTGCAGTGCGCGAGCGCATACGCGCCGCGCGTTGCCACGCATCCGGCGCGTCTTAAGTTGTTCATGCCTCGAAATTGAACGCTTGGGGCCAAGTGACCGCAAACAGCGGTGCAACGGCCGGTCGACGTCGCGGCCTCTGAGCGACCGGGAATCATCGACGCCGACACTCGGACCGTGAATCGTGAGCGACCGGGATCAGTCTTCCATGGTTAGTCGTGTCGCTCCTAGGTGTCCCAGCGCTCGGGCAAAGCAACTGATCGCAGAGTTCATGCGATGCCGGAGTGCCCCGCGCTGCTGACCTCGATAGCCCGCGACCAGACCGCACCTTTCGCTGCTCACGCCCACGCCTCTGGCGTCAGCATGGCCGCAGCACTCGTCTGCACCCGCCATGCAGTCCCCAGCCTCCATCGCCGCGTTCCCGGCCACCGACCCCGGCTTCGCCGCCCTGCCTGTCTCCGATCTTCTGGTGTCGGCCGACGACCTCGTCAGCCGCATCCGCCTGTGCTTCGGACTGTCCCGCGACGCCTTCGACGCCGAGGTGCAGCCGCTGCTTCAGCGCTATGCCAGCTACGTCCACCTGCTGCCGGCCACCGCCGACAACTACTTCAGTTCACCTGCAGGCCTGCTGAACCTGGGGCTGGAGGTCGCGTTCTACAGCCTGCAAGGCACCGACGCCCACATCTTCTCTGGACGGTCGACGATCTCGGCGCGCCGCCAGCTTGAACCGCGCTGGCGCCTGGCCACCTTCATCGGTGGCCTGTGTTGCGAACTGCACCGAGTGCTCAGCCACCTGATCGTGACTGATGAGGCGGGCGGCGAGTGGCCGCAGTTCCTCGTCCCCCTGGGCGACTGGCTGGCATCGCGCAGTGCCACTCGCTACTTCGTTCGCTGGCGGCCGAACGCCACCGAGTCGCGTGGCCTGGGCGTGTTTGCGCTTCCCCTGGTCGTTCCGGGAGCCACGCTCCAGTACCTGGCGCAGGAAAACAGTGTCATCGTCCCGCACCTCCTGTCCAGCATCAGCGGGCAGCCGGTCTACCGTGACCACAACGTCCTCGACGCGCTGGTCCGCCGCTCACTTGCGCTGGTGATCGACCGGAACCTGCAGGCCAACGCTGATCGCTACGGCGTGCCGCAGTTCGGCTCACACCTCGAGCGGTACCTGGTCGACGCCATGCGCCGTCTGGCCTCCGGTAGTCCCAGCTGGTTCCCGAACCGAGAGAAGTCGCGGTCCTGGCTGGGGCCTGACGGGCTGTTCCTGCTGTGGCCGCAGGCGGCCCACGATGTTCAGGCGCTGCTGGAGGCCGATCAGTTGGCCGGCATCCCCAAGGCGCCTGAGACGATGCTCGACCTGCTGCTGGAGGCCGGAGTCTTCGTGCGGCAGCCGGACGGCGCCTCGACCTGGTTCGTCCTGCCGCCGGAGTTGAAGACCGCCGCGGAGGCTGTGAAGCTGGCATCGCCGGCGATCCTGCTGCATGGCGTCGCGCCGCCGGCCGAGCCACTGGCCATCTCGTTGGTCTGCCCACCTGGCGCCACCCGGACCGCCCAGAAGGCACCAACGACTGCACCGGCGCCAGCCCCCACACCGCCGCCCGGTACCCAGTTCTCATTGCTCGACGCCACCGAGGTGGCCACCTCACCGGCAGCTCGCACATCCCCGCCGCCGGTGTCACAGACCCCGGCACCGTCCCCTGCTGTCGTTGCCGACGTGGCAGTCCGGTCGCCGCCCCCTCCGCCCTCCCCGCCGCCGGCCGCGGCGCCGTCCTTCAAGCTGAACGCACCCATGCGCCTGAACCCGGCCGTGCGCGATGCCCTCGCGGCCATCGTCGGCACCCTCAACGGGCCGGGCAGCGCAGCAGCCGCCGCACCCATCGCGGCCGGCCTGTTCGTGCCGCTGGCTGAACTGGAGGTCCGTGGCGTGCAGCCCGCGCTGGCGGGTCGGGCGCTGGCCGATGTCGGCCTGCTGGTACATGCCGGACGGGATGGCCCGGCCACAGTCACGGCCGACTTCCGCGGCGCGCCGACCATCGGGCTGGTCGTCGCCCCAGCCTGCATCGATGGTTTCGACCCTGCCGCCTTCGAACCGGCCGCGCACGAGGAGCCCTGACATGCTGATGCGCCGCTACGAGATGCCCTGGCGGCGCGCCTACGAGGTGTACGCCGCCGCCGTCTGGGCATCCGCCCTGCTGTTCTTCGCGGTGACCGGCGGACTGGGCCTGCTCCCGCGACAGCTCGCACTCCCGCTCGCCGGCTTCTGCCTGGCGATGGGCGTCCTGCGGCTGGCGCAGGGCGTTCACACCCTGGTGCTGCGCGCCTCGCTCTCCGGCCGCGGCATCCAGGTGCTGAGCACACGGGCCGTCGCCCGCTGGACGGAGAAGCCTGACGCGGTGTTCCTGGGCTTCGGCTTCGAGTGGCGGCCCGTCCACTCGCAGCGTCTCTACGAACTGGCCAAGGTCGACTACCGGGAGTTCACCGTGTCGCCCCGCCTGCTGCAGGTGCTGGGCTACGACCCACGCCCGCAACCCGATGCAGAGATCGGCCTGCCCTACATCCATGGCGTCGAGCCCCGCGAGGTGGCCCTGCACCGGCCGCTGCAGAACTTCGAAGGCGGCACCCTGCTGGTGGGCACCACCCAGTCGGGCAAGGGCGTGGCGCTGGCCAACCTGGTGACTCAGGCCGTGCGCCGCGGCGACGTGGTCATCGTCATAGACCCCAAGAACAGCCGCCGCCTGAAGCGCGTCACCCAGCGCGCCTGCGAGGACTGGCGTGACCCCGACACCTTCCTCGAGTTCCACCCCGCCTTCCCTGAAGCCGGCGTGCGCCTGGACTTCACCTTCAACTGGCAGAAGCCCACCGAGATCGCCTCGCGGATCCAGTCGATCATGCCGCCGGACACTGCCGGCGCTTTCTCCGCCTTCGGCTGGGACGCCGTGAACGTGGTCGTGCAGGGGCTGGTGGAACTGGAGGAGCGGCCGAACCTGGTCAAGCTCACCAAGTACATCGAGGGCGGCATCGAGCCCGTGCTGGAAGCGACGCTGCGTCGCTTCTACGAGCGGCTTCTCGGCACCGGCTGGCGCGACCAGCCGGAGATGAAGAAGCTGCTGCACGACGCGCACCGCGGCAACATGAAGCGCCCGTCGGAGGCGGCCAGTGCGGACCTGCTGGCCCTGGTCGCCTTCTACGAGCACCACGTCCCGCAGTCGCAGCGCAACAAGGTGCTTGACGCCCAGGTGCGCACCTTCCGCCACAACCGCGAGCATTACCAGAAGATCACGGCCAACCTGCTGCCGGTGCTCTCGATGCTGACCTCTGGCGACCTCGGCCGCGGTCTGTCGCCCGATCCCTTCGACACCGGCGATGCGCGGCCGATCATGAACTTCGAGAAGATCGAGCGCGCCGGCCACGTGCTGTACATGTGCCTGGATTCCCTGCCCGACCCGTCGGTCGCCACCGCCATCGGCGCACTGGCCCTGGCCGACCTGGCCGCGCGAGCGGGCATGCGCTACAACCTGGGCGGCTACAGGCGCATCTCGCTCTTCGTGGACGAGGTGTCGAATGTCATCAACCAGCCGCTGATCGAGATCCTGAACAAGGGCGCCGAGGGTGGCATCTTCACCACCTGCGCGATGCAGACGCTTGCCGACCTGGCCAAGCGGCTGGGCAGCGAAGACGCGGCGCGCATGGCGCTGGGCAACCTGAACAACCTGATCGCGCTACGGTCCAAGGACCGTCCGACGCAGGACTTCGTGGTCGAGACCTTCGGCAAGACCGCGATCCACTCGGTGCGCGTTGGCCTGAGCAGCGGTGCCGACGCCCACCTGGGCGACTTCTCGTCGAGCTACTCGACGCAGCTCACCGAGAGCTTCGAGGAGATGGTGCCGGCCGACGTGCTGGGCAAACTGCCCAACCTGCAGTACTTCGCCTCGGTGTCGGGCGGGCGGATCATCAAGGGGCGGTTTCCGATCCTCGACCCGGATGCGGATGAGCCCACAGCAAGACGTGTGGCGCCACCGAAGGCGATCCGGCCTCCAGCTGCGATGACGGGGCAACCGTTGTGATCCGCATCGTCAGCATCGCCGCCCTGCTCTGCCTGCTGGTGCTGGTGCTCTACCTGCCATCGGCGCATCCACCAGAGCGGTTCCTGGCGCAGATTCGAAGCGAGCACCAGGCAATCGAAGAGATTTGGGGCGAGACGCCCGCGCTGCGGATCCTCGACCGAGCGCTGCGCCTCCAGGGTGCGGCACGGGAGGCAACGCCCATTCCCCCGAACGCCGGCGCATCGGCGGCGAGCGGCGTGGACGGCGCCATGGCGCGGGAGATGGCTTCCGTCAACCAGCGGCTGTTCGGGAACAGCTACTTCCGTGCGATCGACGCGCTGGTCCTCCTGGCCGCGTTTCGTGCATCGGCCATGGTCGAGTGGCTGCCCTGGTTGGCGGTGGTCGCGTTGGCGGCCTTGGTCGACGGCGGCATCGTCAGGTTGATCAAGGCCAAGGAGTTCCGTGTCCACGACCCCGAGCTCTTTGCGCTCTTCGCAGGCTTGGCCATCACCGCTGCGTGCGCCGCCGTCGTGGCGCTCGTCATTCCCGTGACGATGCCGCCGCTGCTGATCCCCGTCGTGCCCGTTGGTGTCGCGGCGCTGGCAGCGTTGGCGCTGGCCAACTTCCACCGCCGGGCTTAGCGCCTCGGCTTGACGCCTGCAGCTCGCACGACCTCCTCACCTCTCGCAATCATGCGGTCGATGAAGTCAGGCTCGGGCGCCGTCTTGGCACGCCACTCGGCCGAATTGATGCGCTCCAAGTGACCCGTGATGGTTGCTGCAATCCTGCGGGCGTCGGTCTCCGACCACCAAGTTGAGAGCGCCTTCGGTAGCGCATCGGCAGCAGAGATCTCAGTGGCACAGTCGAACAGCAGTTTTGCCATCAAGCGCAAGTGTCGGTCGAAGCTGGCAAACAGGAACCGTGGCCGCCCGTCGGGTCCAGCCTCGTTCACCTTGCGGACGAACTCGCTCAGGTGCGTCAGATCCCAGGCTGCATTGCGGGCGCCTGCGATCGCTGCCTCGCGGTCGGCAGAGTTCTTGTCCTTGAAGACCCGGCGCTTCGGTGGCGAGTTGGGCGCGAAGTAGACGCTGGCCAGCATCGCCGCAGGCCCGCCGAACATGAAGTCGTCCCTCATCCAATCGAGCAGGCGCAGCACCCGCTCAATTGGCCTCAGATCCTGCATCTCGAGATCCATCACCTTCAACGCGATGATGTAGTTCCGGTTCCAGCGCTTGAGCGGATGGGCGAGGTCGTGCTTCGGAACCTCGTGCGGCGGACCCGGCGCGCGCAACTGATCCGCGCGGCCCAAGGCGAAGTCCATCACATCGTGAACTCTGGCGTTGTCGGCGGAGCGAAACCAACCAAGTTCGTCCCAGGCCATCTCGTTGCCAGCCGTGTGCGCAAGCTCATGGAATGCCACCGATGGCTCGATCTCGATGTCGAGGCACTGTGCAAACGCGAGAAGGCCGGCAGCCGTTCGCACCTGCTGATCCGCGCCCGTGCGGCGCCCGCGCGCCAACTGCGCCATCCGGGACACCACATTCCTATCGGGGATCAGGATGGTCTTCGACCGCTCGATGTGCTGGTCGTAGAAGTACCCATCGGGGTGAAACAGACCTACGGGCGGCGGCAAATAACCTGGCACACACAACTCGGTGGCAGCCAGGCGCTCACTCAGCGCATACAGGTCCGCCAAAGGGAAGTCAGGCGGAAACTTCAGCAGCATGCTGAAGTCCTCGTCCGCGTCTTGCATCCCTTCGCCTCCCACTCAATCGCTGTTGGCTACTGCCGCAGCAGGTCTTCGGCCATGCCATCCAGCCGCGCCTTCACGCTGCGCCAGCCCGGCATGTGCCGGTCCAGCAGCCGGTAGAACCTGGCGCTGTGGTCGTGGCTGGCCAGGTGGCACAGCTCATGAAGCACGACGTAGTCGATGCAGTCCCGTGGCGCCTGCACCAGGGCCGGGTGCAGCGTGATGCGCCCACGCGGCGAGCAACTGCCCCACTGCACGCGCATCCACTGCAGGCGCATCGGCGGCGCCCCCTTCACCCAGCGCAGTCCAGCGGCGATGGAGTCCAGGCGTTCGCGCAGCACTTCGCTGGCCCGATGGCGAAGCCACGCCGACAACTCGGCTTGCACCTCCTGGGCAGCTCGGCGCTGGACGGTGACCTCCAGGAAGCCGCCGCGCATTCGGCACGACGCTGCCGCCGCGGGATCTACGGTGACGCGCAGCCGGTAGCGGCGCCCCAGGTAGTGCACGGTCTCGCCGCTGGTGTAGTCGCGGTGGCGAACGTGCTCCAGCCGGGCCTTGGCCTGCGCCACATGTTGCGCAATCCACCCGGCGCGCTTCTTGACTGCCTGCGCCACGCTCGCGTGCGTGGCGCCCACCGGCGCATCGACCAGGACGCGCCCGCTGGCCTCCACATGGATGGCCACCCTTGACGGCTGGCGCTGCGGCTGCAGCCTCAGCGCATAGGCAATGATCTCTTCGCCGTAGCGAACGCTGAACCGGCCCGCCCTGGCGAGCTGATCGACAACCCCGTCGGTCATTGCGCCTTCCCAAGGCCCAGGCGGGTGATCTGCACGATCTGCTCGACAGCCTCCTTGGCCCGGTCCAGCCCCAGTTTGCCGAACAGCAGCGGCAGCAGCCCCTTGCGGATGGCCGCCTCGATGCTCTGCGGGCTGAGCGAGTTCTCGGCCACCGCCGTTCGCACGACTTCATCGATCTCCAGGGCCTGCGCCACCAAGGCCTGGCGGGCGGCGTCGTCCAGCGCCTCCACGGCGCCATCGCCCAGCACAAGGCGCAGCACGCCGAAGTAGGCCCGGGCGTGCGGCTTGTCCGCCAGGAGGTCAGGTGTGCCGGGCGGCTGGCGCGACGTCACCTGTTCCTCGAAGTCCTTAAACAAGGCGTACTGCTTCAGCGGGTGGTCGAACATCGCTTCGGCCTCCGCGATCGCCTGGCGCAGCAGTTCACCGAATACCTTCTGTGCATAGGGATCGTCGGCCAGCTCCTGCTCGATGGTCTTGCGCAACCGGGTTCGGATCAGGTCGGTCTCGTTGCGCGTCTTCTCCTCGGACCAGTCTTTCGGATCCTCGGCCTGGCCCAGCTGGTGCACCAGGTACACGCCCTCGGGCTCGCGAACTTCCTTGCCGATCACCTGCTTGTCGACCAGCTTGCGGATCTGCTCCTCGTAGGCGCTGTAGTCCACCACCTCCATCGCGTCCCGACGGGCCGTCATCCGCAGTTCAGTGAAGAAGCGCAGGTCGGCCTTGTAGCGGGCAATCTGCGTTTCCGAGAAGCTCTTGTCCTCGAAGAAGCTCCGGCTCGACAGCGCCGTCTGCAGGCACAGGCCGAAGGCTGTTACCGCGGCATAGAAGTCGTCACGCAGCTTCTGCCGTTCGTCGTACTCCTCACCGTCGGGCGCTTTCACGAACCTGGGCGTCAGCACCTGCCGGAACTGTTCCCGGTCGAGCTTGTTGGCCACACCCTTGAAGAACGACCACATGCGGCCGTGCAGGCCCGGCAGCCGCTTGTACTCGGTGTCGACGTTGCGGTAGAGCCCCTCGATGTCAGCCACGTCGAAGCCGCCCTGGGTGCGGGTCTCCAGGTCCTGGTAGGCGCGGATTGCGGTGTCCAGCTCCTTCAGGATGCCGCGGTAGTCCACCAGCACGCCATAGCGCTTGTCGTCGTGCAGCCGGTTCACCCGGGCCACGGCCTGGATCAGGTTGTGGCCCTTCAGCGGCTTGTCGATGTACAGCACCGTGTTGCGCGGCTCGTCGAAGCCGGTGAGCAGCTTGTCCACTACGATCAGCAGATCCGGCCCGTCGTCGGTGCCGAATTCAGTCACCACCTGCTTCTCGTAGGTCTCGGCGTCCAGGCCGTGTGCCAGCACAGTCTGCTTCCACCACTTCTGCACTTCGGGCAGCTTGTCCTCGTCCACCTCGGCGTTGCCCTCGCGCGTGTCGGGCGGCGAAATGACGATGGCGCTGGTGACCAGGCCCGTGTCGTCCAGCGCCTGCTTGTAGCGGATGGCGTCGAGCTTGCTGTCGGTGGCCACCTGCCCCTTCAGGCCCAGGTCCAGCTTCTTGATGTTCTCGCTGAAGTGGGTGGCGATGTCCCAGGCGATCAGCTCGATGCGGCCCGCCGCGCCGTAGATGGCCCCCTTCTTCGCGAACTTCTTCTTCAGGTCACCACGCTGCGCGTCGCTCAGGCCCGCGGTGATCTTGTCGAACCAGCGGTTGACGGCCTCTTCGTTGATCGTCAGCTCAGGCACACGCTCTTCGTACAACAGCGGCGCCACGGTCTCGTCTTCCACGGCCCGTTGCATGGTGTAGGCATGCACGATGGGGCCGAACTTGTTGGACGTTTTCTCGTCCTTCAGCAGCGGCGTGCCGGTGAAGGCGATGTAGGCCGCACGCGGCAGCGCCTTCTTCATGCGCTCGTGCGTCTCGCCCCCGTGGCTTCGGTGGCCTTCGTCCACCAGCACGATCAGGTTGGCCGAGGGGTTGCGGCACTCCGGCAGCTTCGACGCCGAGTTGAACTTGTGCACCAGCGTGAAGGTGATGCGCTCTGCGCCGCTGCCGATGCGGCGGGCCAGGTCACGGCCGGTCATCGCGCGGCTTTTCTCGCCATCCTTCAGTGATGCGATGGCCGAGCCGAAGGCACCGCCCGAGATGAAGTTGCGCGAGAGTTGCCCTTCCAGGTCCACCCGGTCGGTCACCACCACCACGCGGCACTCGGCCAGCGCGTCCACCAGCAGCAGCGCCTTGGTGAGGAACACCATCGTGAAGCTCTTGCCCGAGCCCGTGGTGTGCCACACCACGCCGCCCTCACGCCCGCCATCGGGTCGCAGTTGCTGGATGCGTGCCAGCAGCGCCCGGATGCCAAAGAACTGCTGGTAGCGGGCCACGATCTTGCCGACCTTGCGGTCGAACAGCACGTAGCTGCGCAGGAACTCCAGCAGGCGGCCCGGCGTGAGCAGGCTCACCAGCAGACGGTCCTGGTCGGTGGGCACCATGGGCTGCGCCCACAGCGCGTCGAAGTAGCTGACCAGGGCCGCAGGCTTGCCCTCGAACAGCCGGGCACGCACGGCCGCCGGCAGCGCGGCGTTCTTGACCGATGCGTGGTGCGCCGCATCGAACTCTTCCTCCCGCCAGCGAGCCCAGAACTTGGCGGCGGTGCCCGTGGTGCCGTAGCGGCCCTCGGTCTGGCTCACGGCCAGCAGCAGCTGGGCGTAGCCGAAGAGCTGCGGAATCTCGTCGGGCCGCTGGTTGCGCAGGTGCTGGCTGACACCTTCGGTCACCATCGACTTGCCGACGTGCGTGGATTCCGGGCGCTTGGCTTCGATCACCACCAGCGGCAGCCCGTTGACGAAGCACACCACGTCGGGCGTCCGGTGGTGCGTTCCTTGGGCGGAGAGCACCTCCATCTCTTCGGTCACGTCCCAGCGATTGGCGGCCGGGTCAGCCCAGTCGATCACCGGAATCGTCGGCTGGTGCTTCTTGCCGTCGGGCATGAATTCGGTGACCGTGATGCCCAGCGCCAGCTTGCCGTACAGCCGCTCGTTGGCTGGCAACAGCCCTTCGGCCAGGCTCAGCGCCGACAGCTCGCGCACGATCTGTTCGATGCCGCTGCTGGACAGCGGGTACTGCTGACCCTTGTATTCGTAGCGGCGGGTCTGTAGCACTTCGACCAGGCGCGAGCGGAGCAGCACCTCGCGGGTGGTGCCGCGCATCGCGAGGGCCTGGGCCGTGGTCATGAAGTTCCAGCCGAGGTTGCACAGCAGGTGCAGCGCCGGGAGGTGCGCGGCGTACTGCTCCTTCGAGATCGGCGCTGCAGCAGTCATGGCGCGGTCTCGGCAGCGGGGAGCCGGACGCGTCGCTTTCCGGTGAGCAAGTCAGCCATCAACGCAGCCTTCTCCTGCTTGAGCCTCTCGATCTGCGCTCCGATGAGTTCCACTTCGCGCCGCGCGGTGTCCAACACCTCGACGATGCGAAGTTGAGTTGGCAACGGCGGAATGTTGAACGGCCACTTCAGCCAGCGCTCGGTCTTGAAGATCATCTTCTCGACGTGCACGCCGATGCTCGAGTGGAAGCAGGTCTGCTGGAAGTAGCGCGACTCGGACAGGTAGCGCAGGAAGCGAAGGTCAATCTGCCCATCGCTGTTCAGCACCGCGTACTCATTGGAGACGATTGCGCCGTCCAACTCGGCGGGCACGATGCCGCAAGCGCCGTGCACGATCTGGCGCTTCGAGATTAGGAAGTCGCCGGCACGGACGTAGAACTGAGATGGCGTCTTGATTTCGAGGCCGCGGAGGCTCTCGCGCAGTTCAACACCGCCTCGAGATCTCTTCACAGTGACCAGCCTGTAGACGCTGTCTGGACTGAGGTCAACAGGCCGGCGAACTTCAGACAGATGGTGACCCAAAGCGGCGCGACGCCAGCCGAGCGGAGGTGGCGGCAGATCTGGAACTCCCGGCTGAACGGACGCTGGATAGCCTCCGTTGTCCGCACGCCCATCCGCCCTGGGATTCGCCGGCGCAAGATGCAACGTCACGGCGAGCAGGGCTTGCCATTGCTCTGATCGATTCTGCAATAGCGACTTGGTATGTGCGATGGACTCATCCCAAGTCGAAAGGATTCGAGCCACTCTCACCTGCTCGTCCAATGAAGGTAGGCAGATGGGAAAGGCACAAACGTCGTCCCGAGTGATGTTTGGATCCTTGCGACTGCTCGCCGCATAGTTGCGCCACCTGCCTACATGTCCATTCAACCAATGAAGGACATACATCGGGTCCGCTTGCCGCCGGTCCAACTCGATCGCAGATATGGCTTGATTGACTGCGCTTTTCTGCTTCAGGACGCCGGTTCTTCCGATCTGCCTATAGCCACCGTACATCGCAACCAATACCGTTCCCTCAGGGAACAGTCGACAGGACGACTCACTCAATGCGTCATCGGTGATTTGCTCGTCCGTGCACTCGACTACGTCGTTGGTTAGATCCATGGTCTTCACCCATGGCCAACGACCACCGACGAAGTAGCGTTCATGCTTCGCCCGCTCGGGTGTGCTGCCGGACTTGATGGTTCCGATCTGCGCCAGTGTGCTCTCGCGCCATCCCTCAGGCAGCATCTCCACCCCCCTTGCGCGACTTGCGCCCGCGCTTCTCCACCTCTAGCAGCGGGGTGAGATCCGCTGCCGCCTCGAAGTCCTTCTCTGCCGGGCTCGGCAGTTCGTCCAACACCTGCCGGAACCGCTCGTACTCTGCATGGGCCTTGGCCAGCGCCTTGTCGCGGCTCACCTTGCCGGCATGGCCCAGCACATCACGGTCCATGATGCGCAGGAAGTCGTCCAGCTTGCCGATCCACTGCGCCATCGTCATCGGGCGACGGCGCAGCGCCTGGCCTTCGGCGAATTCGAGGTACAGGTTGACGATGCGGTTCAGCGCGTCCAGTTCGTCCGGGCCGAGGTAGTTCTTGGCGATCTCCACGTCCTGCCGCCGCGGGCGCGCGCCTTCCCAGCTGGTGAGCCCCATGTTGGGCTTGGCCGCGTCGGCCCGCGCCACGATGACTTCGGCCGCCGTGTGGCCGTGCACGGCCCAGTGCATCTTGTTCTGCACCGTGGCAAAGAACTGCTTGGAGAGGTCGTTCTTCGGGTCGTAGTCGACGCTGGTGGCATAGATGTCCAGCACCTTGCGCCAGAACACCTTCTCCGAGCTGCGGATGTCGCGGATGCGCGCCAGCAGCTCGTCGAAGTACACGCTGTCGCCGCCCGCCTTGAAGCGCGCATCGTCTAGAACGAATCCCTTGACGAGGTAGTCGCTCAGGTGTGCCGTCGCCCACTGGCGGAACTGGGTGCCTCTGGCCGAGCGCACCCGGTAGCCCACCGCCAGAATGACCTCCAGGCTGTAGAGCCGGACGGTGCGCTTGACCTCCCGCCCGCCTTCCTGGCGAACCTGTAAGCCGGACTTACAGGTTGCCGCCTCATCGGCCTCGCCCTCGGCGTAGATGGCCTTGACGTGTTGGGTGACGTTCTGCGGGGTGGTCTGGAACAGGGTGGCGATCGCGGCCTGGCTGAGCCACAGCGTGCCACCCTCGGCGCGCATCTCGATGCGCGTGAGCCCGTCTTCGGTGGTGTACAGGACGAACTCGCCGGCACCGTCGGCCTGGACCAGGGGCAACGGCTCACTCATAGCCCAGCTCCTTCAGGTACGCGTCCATTTGCGCCTCCAGCCGCGCCAGTTCGGCCTTCAACTGCTCGCGCTCGCGGCGCACCGCCATCAGGTCGATCTCGGCCTCTTCCTCGAAGGTGTCGACGTAGCGCGGGATGTTCAGGTTGAAGTCGTTCTCGGCGATCTCGGCCGGCGTGGCCAGATGGGCATAGCGCGCCACGGGCCGGCGGGCGGCTGCCGTGTCCAGGATGCGCTGCAGGTCGGCCTCGCGCAGCACGTTCTGGTTCTTGCCGGCCTCGAAGTCGCGGCTGGCGTCGATGAAGAGCACCTTGTCGTCGGCTTTGTGCTTGCGCAGCACCAGCACCGCGGCCGGGATGCCGGTGCCGTAGAACAGCTTCTCGGGCAGGCCGATCACCACGTCCAGCAGGTTCTCCTCGATCAGCTTCTGGCGGATGCGCCCCTCGGCCGCTCCGCGGAACAGCACGCCATGCGGCACCACCACGGCCATGCGGCCGGTGCCGGGCTTCATGGTCTCGACCATGTGCAGGATGAAGGCGTAGTCGCCCTTGGTGCGCGGCGGCAGGCCGCGGCGGAAACGGCTGAACTTGTCGGCCTCGGCGCCTTCGAAGCCCCACTTCTCCAGGCTGAAAGGCGGGTTGGCCACGACGATGTCGAAGTGCTTGAGGCTGGCCGCGCCGTCCAGCAGCTTCGGGTTGCGGATGGTGTCGCCCCACTCGATGCGGTGGTTGTCCTCGCCGTGCAGGAACATGTTCATCTTGGCCAGCGCCCAGGTGCTGCCGATGGCCTCCTGCCCGTACAGCGCGTACTTGCGCGCGCCGGTGCGCTGGCGGATGAGCCGGCCGCACTTCATCAGCAGCGAGCCTGAGCCGCAGGTCGGGTCGCAGATCTCGTCGCCGGCCTGCGGGTCCATCAGCCGCGCCATCAGCGTGGAGACCTCGGGCGGTGTGTAGAACTCACCGGCCTTCTTGCCGCTGGTCGACGCGAAGTTCTTGATCAGGAACTCGTAGGCGTTGCCGATCACGTCGAGCTGGCCGACGCGGCTCTCGCGCAGGTTCAGTTCGGGCTTGGCGAAGTCTTCCAGCAGGTGGCGCAGGATGTCGTTCTTCTGCTGCTCGTCGCCCAGCTTGTTGCTGTTGAAGCTGATGTCCTGGAACACGTCGCGAAGCTTGCCCAGGTTGGCCTCTTCGATGGCGTGCAGCGCCTTGTCGATGCGCTCGCCGTTGCCCGGCGTGTGCCGCAGCGCATGCAGCGCGTAGAAGCTGGCGCTGGCCGGCAGCACGAAGCGCTCGTTCTTCAGCATCTCGGCGATCAGCTCGGGGTGGTCGCCGTACTGGGCCTTGTAGTGGTCGTAGTGGTCTTGCCAGACGTCGGAAACGTACTTCAGGAACAGCATCGTCAGGACGTAGTCCTTGTAGATGCTGGGGTCCACGGTGCCCCGGAAGGTGTCGCAGGCGGCCCAGACGGCGGCGTTGATGTCGTCCTGGCTCACTGCGGCCTGGGGTGTTGCGAGGTCGTTCATGCGGTGTCCTGCGGTCAATGTGAGCTGGCTTGTGCGCCCAGGTCTTCGGCGATGGCCTGGAGCTGCTGTTCGCGGTTGTGGATGAGGCGCTGCAGGGCTAGTCGCTCCTGCACTGCCAGGCCGGCCAGCGCAACGATGCGGCGCTGCTCGGCGATGGGTGGAACGGCCAGGACCAACTGCTCGAGCACCGCGCGGCGGATGCTGAGCAGGCTGCTGCCCTCGGCGGCCTGCAGCAGTTGGCGTTGGCACGGCGGCTGGTTGATCTGCCAGGCCAGGAACGCCGGGTCAAACGCGGCCTCGCGCCTGACCCTGAGGTGGAAGAAGGCCGGCACACACACAGCGTTGGGCAAGGCCGCGGCGACACAGGCCGCATAGAACCGGGCGCCCTTGGCGGCGAAGAGGATGTCGCCATCAACGATCCAGTCCGGCTGCTTGCGGCCGGCCAGCCGTGTGCGTATGACCCCTGACCACTCGACGCCCAGGTCGGGGCTGACGTCCTTCATCTGGATCACATGCACATCGCCATCGGGCACCTCTTCGACCGTCGTGCGAAAGGGGTAGCCCGCCTGGAGTTGGGCCACCTCGGCAAGCACGGTTCTGAGTGCATCTAACGGCATACAGCTATCGTATCTCACACTCCAAGGCGTCTGCAAGTGCAGTTTCGTCGAAGATGCACCGAAATCCGCCAGACCACCGCGTTCGCGCGAACGGACCGCGACCACGAGGCTTCGACTCCAGACCCCGAAACCCCCCTCGCAAACGCGCCATTCCGCGGCGCCGCGGCAGCAGCCGGCTCCTACCCTTTCGGTCACGCGCTCGACAGAGCACGGCCTTCAGATCCTGAAGCCACCGAACGAGGACCGCGCCATGTACTCTGCATTGCCCGCTGCCCGCTGCGACGTCGCCACCCAGCCTGGCCAGGCCGGCTCCGGCACCCACGACAGCGAACACCCGGAGACCATCGAAACCAGGCTCTGGCTCGAGGAGCACGACTGGCTGTTCACGGTGCTGCGCAGCGAGGGCAACGTGTCGCCGACCTTCCGCTTCCCGGACCTCATCAGCGCCTGCGTGTCGCTGGTCTTCCTGCACGATGACGCGCCGGCGCGGATCTTCGACTTCCTGGGCACGCAGCTGGTGCTGCGCCCGCCGCTGACGCCCAGACGCCGCGAGTCGATGTGGCGCCCGCAGTACGAGCTGCTGCTGGCCGTGCAGCGCTCGCCGGCCAACCGCCACCCCAACCCCAAGTTCCAGCTCGACCAGCTGACCACGGCCTGCGTGGCCCTGTGCCGCCAGCACGAGGGCGCCGACACGCTGGTGCTGCGCCAGGCCCGGCTGAACATGGCCGACCGAGCCGCGCGAGGGCGCCCGTCCCGCCCCGGATGAGGCGAGAGGTGACGGCGCGGTGGTGCTGGGGCTTCGTCCCTCACGCGCCGCAGGTCACCTGCCCGTAGACCCGCTCTCGATACCCGCTCAATACCCGCTCCACACCCGCTTCCGACCCTGACCGCTCCGCCGGTCCTCACCCGTCGCTCGACGCCCCGCACTCGGCCACGCCTGGCCGACAGGAACGGCGTCGCCTTGTCCACCAAGACGTCACGGGTCGATCCATGCAGGTGCCGCTGTTGTTCCCCGCGCGAAGGTCGTTGACCAGGCCGAGGCCAGGACCCTGGCTGCTGGCAGCGCTCGCCACCGGCTGGGCGCCGTTGCAGGCCCAGGCCTGCTGGGAGCAGGCGGCGCAGCGCTACGGGCTGTCGCCCCACCTGCTGGTCGCGGTGGCGCGTGTCGAGTCCAACCTCGACCCGCGCGCCGTCAACCGATCGCATCTGCAGCGCACGGGCTCCTACGACATCGGGCTCATGCAGATCAACAGCTCCCACCTTCCGACGCTGGCGCGGCATGGCATCAGCGAGGCGCAGCTCTACGACCCGTGCACCAACATCCACGTCGGCGCGTGGCTGCTGGCCGACGCATTCGCTCGGCACGGTGCCTCCTGGAACGCCGTCGGCGCCTACAACGCCGCCTGCAGCCAGCTCAAGGGCGAGGCCTGCACGGCGGCGCGTGCCAGCTACGCCTGGAAGGTCTACCGCCGGCTGCCTTCCGCCGGCGGCGCGGCCAAACGTCCCGTTGCGGCGACATCGCAGCGGCCTGTGCAGGCGGCGCAATCGGCGCCCGTCCTGCTGGCTGCGAGGGTGGCGCCATGACGCGACGTGCGCTTCGGCTTCTGGCCGTGCCTGTGCTCGCGGTGACGGCCGTTGGCGCCGCGTCGTCGTGCAGCACACCCCCAACAGGCGCCCTGCATTCACAGCCAGAGGCCGCTCAACCGCCCGCCACTTCGACTCGCGCCGCAGCTGGGCTGTCGATCGCCCAGCTGGACCACGGCCGCCAGGCTCGGTTCGCCACGTGCGCACCGCCCGCCTGCCCCGTCGTCACGCCGAAGACGTTGGCCGTCGATCCGCCGCGTGCAACATCGGCCGAAGCGCGAGCTGACTCCACCCCGGGCTCGGATGCGGTCATCGCACAGTCGCTGAGCCCCGGTGAGACCTTGGTGATCGCCGGTCCCCAAGCACCGCTGCCCCCTGCGCAGCGAACCGCGATCGTGCCCGAGGACGCAGGCGAACCGCTGGTGTCCGAGATCGTCGTGAGCTTTCCGTTCGGGAGCGCGATGCTCACGGCCTCTGCTCGCGCCTCGATCGATGCCGCGGCCACGGGCGACGGCATCCGGCGCATCGACATCCGGGGCCGCACCGACAACGTCGGTCCTCCGGCTGCCAACGACCTGTTGGCCCGCCAGCGCGCGGCAGCGGTCGCGCAGTACCTGCGGGCGCGCCACCCGCACCTGGCGGGCGCGGAGGTGAAGGTCGATGGACGCGGCGTCTGCTGCTACGCGACGGAGAACGAGACCCCGGAAGGCCGTGCGCGCAACCGGCGGGTCGAGATCGCCTTCTGGCGTGTTCCCTCCGACCTGTAGTGCGCCTGCAGTAGCCCGACCCTCATCTGCACACCCGGCCCTACCCGCACTGGCCCAAACCCAGCCACCGACCCGCTGATCACCCGGCCCCGACCCGGCCACCACCGCCATCCACCTTCGTCTCCCAGCCCTGAACCCTCGGAGGACTCCCATGAACACCGCTCTCGCCTCTGTCCATCCCGCCCGTGCCGCGGGCTCCCTCGCAACCGACGGCATCGACGACCCCGGTACGGCCCACTTCGCCGGCAGCCGCCGCTCGAAGCGCCTGCTGTCGCCGGTCTCGCTCTTCGTGCTGATGGCGCTCGGCCTGTGCGTCGCCTTTCCCGGCTACGCACTCGACCTGGTCGCCTTCACCGGCATCACCGGCCCGCTCACCTCGGCGCTGACGCAGATCGCGAGCCTGGGGCCGGGCATCAAGGCCCTGGTCGGCTTCGTCGGCTTCGTGGTCGCACTCATCTCGCTGGCCGCGCTGCGCAACTTCGGCCCGGTGCTGTTCTATGTCGGGCTGGCCATCTTCGCCGCGGTCGGCCTCGTGATCGCGGGCGCGATCATGGGTGCGGTGATCTGACGCGTGCGCAACCGACGAGCAGGAGGCCCGCATGCACGCCGACACCTACATCCCGCGCCGCCTGGACGACCAGTGGAAGATCGGCTTCTGGGACGTCGACGTCGCAGCGCCCCTGCTCTTCGGGCTGTTCATGGGCTACATGTCCGACTCGAAGTTTTCCTTCGCGCTGTGCCTGGCTGCCGGCTTCATCACCTCGCGCGCCATCGCCCGCATCAAGGCCGACAAGCACCCGGCCTTTGCAGTGCACTGGCTGTACTGGCACCTGCCCACCAGCCCGCTGACGGCGATGCGCGCCACGCCGCCGTCGCACATCCGGCGCATGGTCGGTTGACCCCAAGGCTATCGCCATGGACTTCGAACGCCTGAACGGGGACATCAAGGAGATGCGCCGCCGCAACCGCGGCCTGGCGCTCACCGTGGGCCTGCTGGCAGCCGCCCATCTGCTGGCCCTGGTGGTGATCCTCAACCTGCTGGGCACGGTGCGCACCGTCGTCGTGCCGCCGTCGATCAACAAGTCCTTCTGGGTCTCGCGCGACAAGGCCAGCGGCGAGTACCTCGAGCAGATGGGCGCCTTCATCGCCTGGCTGGTGCTGGACGTGACGCCGGCCTCTATCGACTGGAAGAAGGACATCCTGCTCGGCTATGTCGAGCCCGACCAGCATGGCGAGCTCAAGACCCGCCAGGAGCTGGAAGCGGCGCGGCTGAAGCGCATCAACGCCAGCACCTTCTTCATGCCGCAGCAGCTGGTGCCCAGCGAGGACACACAGACCGTCGTCGTCCGCGGCCGGCTGCGCACGCTGGTCAACGGCCTGGAAACAGCCAACGACGCCAAGGCCTACGAGGTGGGCTTCGCGTACAGCGGCGGCCGGATGCACCTGAAGTCCTTCAAGGAGGTGAACCATGCCGCGCCGTGACTCCCGGCCGCTGCGCCGTCGCCACGCCGCACCGGCAGTGGTGGTGTTCACGGCGCGCGGTTGCCTGACACCCCGCTGCTTCCGCTCGGTCGCCGCATGGGCGGCCCTGACAGGCCTGCTCGCAGCCGCAGCGCCGGCAACTGCGCTGCAGGTGCTGGATGCCCGCGACGGCGTGGCCGTCGAGGCCGTGCTGTCGGTCAAGGAACCCACGCGCATCCGCATCGACGGCGCCCCGATCACGGACGTGTTCGGCAACATCCATTCCAGCAACTGCGGCCCCGCCGTGCCGTCCTCCAGCGGCAGCAACGGTGCACCACCCGCTGCCGCCTTGCCAGCCGTGAACCCAGCGGGCGAGATCGTCCTCGAGTGCGACCGCGACAAGGGCGAGATCTACATCCGCCCAGTCGGCGACTCGCCCAAGCCGGTCAACCTGTTCATCTCGTCGGCGCACGCCACCTACACGCTGGTGCTGCGCAAGGCAGACACCCCGGCCGACACCATCGTCATCCGCGACCCCGCCCAACGGGCGCTGCAGGCGATGCAGTCACCGACCAGCGCCGCGGGCTCGCAGACACCGCTGGTCACCGCCCCCAACCACATCCGGGGGCTGAAGACGCTGCTCCTGGCGATGGCGTCCGACCGCGTGCCGCCCGACATCCGTGTGGACGAGTTCAACCAGCCGATCCAGCTCTGGGCGGAAGCCAGGTTCTCCCTGATGCGGCGCTACGAGGGCCGGGGTCTGGTGGGCGAGAAGTACCTGCTGCAGAACGTGAGCCAGGCCGTGATGGTGCTGGCGGAGCAGGAGTTCGACCGACCCGACACACCGGCGGGTGGGCAGGTGCTGGCCGTGGCTGTCGAGCACCACAACCTGCGCCCGGGCGAGACCACCAACGTCTTCGTCATCCGTCGCGGAGGCCAGTGATGGTGTCGCCCCTGCCTCCCTCCGCAGCCGCCCTTCGCCAGTCGGCCACCCGATTTGGCGCGCAACTGGCCGAGCGGATGACGCCGCGCCAGCGCCAGTTCGCACTGCTGGGCGTGATCGTCGCCGCCGGCGTGGGCCTGCTGTGGCTGATCTTCGCGTCCACGGACACTGGCTCGTCGCCCGGCACCCGCAAACCCGCCGCCGGCACGCCAGGACCGGTCACCAACATCGGCGTCATGCCGCCAGGCCAGCAGGTCAACCCGGTGGACCAGTGGGTCGGCACGGCAGGCAGCAAGCTTGCTCAATACGAGAGCGAGCGCGAGGAGCAGACCCGACTCAACCGCGACCGCCAGGCCTTCGAGGCCCGCACGATGCAGCGATTCGCGGAACTGGAACAGCGCTTGACCTCGGCGACGCAGGCGGCCCAGGGTGCAGCCGCTCCGGCGCCCGCTGCGGCCCCGGTTCCGCCCGTGCCTGCACCACTCCCACCCGCATTGCCGTCGGTCTCGGCCGGCACGACGCCGACCGGGCTGCCGCCGGCGGCCAGCCTGCCGCTCCCTGCGACCTACGGCCCGGGCACAGCCGGCCGACAGCTGCCGGCGGGTATGCCGGGGCTGCCGACGGCCGACCCCGCACCTGCGGCACCGGTGGCACCTGCGATCAGCCGCGTCACGCTGGTCGATCGCAGCACGCAAGGCGTCGCCGGCACGAGCGGCAGCGCTTCGGAGCGCGCCGGCACACCGGCGGCCGAGCCTCGGACGGTGTCGACCTGGCTTCCCGTGAGCTTCACGCGCGGCACGCTGCTTGGCGGACTGGACGCACCCACCGGCGGGCAGGCGCAATCCAACCCCCACCCGGTGCTGATCCGCCTGTCGGACAACGCGGTGCTGCCCAACCGCTTCCGTGGCGAGTACCGCGAGTGCTTCGTCATCGCGGCTGGCTACGGCGACATCAGCTCCGAACGGGCCTACCTCCGCACCGAGAACCTCTCGTGCGTCCGCGCCGACGGCGCGACCCTGGAAGTGAAGATCCAGGGCAGCGTCTACGGCGAGGACGGCAAGGTCGGCATGCGCGGCCGGCTGGTCACCAAGCAGGGCCAGATGCTCGCCAACGCCCTGCTGGCTGGCGTGGTCAGCGGCATCGGCCAGGGCCTGGCCACCTCGTCCACCAACGTCAGCACCTCGCCGCTGGGAACGATCACCAGCGCCTCGGGTGCCGACGCCTACCGGGCCGGGCTCGGCACGGGTGTCGGCCGCGCCCTCGACCGGCTCGCCCAGTACTACATCAAGCTGGCCGAGAACACCTTCCCTGTGATCGAGGTCGACGCCGGCCGCGAGATCGATGTCGTCATCACCAAGGGCGTCCGCATCGATATGCCGATGAGCGCCACTGCCGCCGCGCCCCTTGCAGTCCACCCGAGCAACCCGGAGGTCTCCGACGATGCCAACGACTGACAAGCCCTCGCCAGGCTTTGCCTTTACCGCCCCCGACCCGCGTGTTCCCGGCCGGCACCACCGGTCGGCGGTCTGGCTCGTGGCCGGTCTGGCGGCCCTTGCAGCAGGCCACGCCGGCGCCGCCGCCGCAGACGAGGCGCGGCTGCTGGCCGCTCTGCGCAAGGCGCACCCCGGCACCCAGTTCACGCAGGTGCAGCGCTCGCCCGTGGCCGGTCTTTACGAGGTCTGGATGAACAGCAACGTGGCCTACGTGTCGCCGCGGAATCCGCGCTACTTCATCTTCGGCCGTGTCTTCGACACCCAGACGATGCAGGACCTCACCGGCCCCAGACTGGCACGCGCGGCCGCCAGCGCTGCGCAGGCCGGGCAGGCGCCCGGCGCGGGCGTTCCCTCGGCGCAGGCCGACAGGATGCCGGCACCTGAGCCGCCCATCGCCTTCGACCAGCTGCCGCTGGCGGACGCGATCAAGACCGTGCGAGGCAGCGGCGGCAACGAGCACCGTCGCATCGCTGTCTTCAGCGACCCGGGTTGCTCGTTCTGCCGCCGGCTCGAGCCCGAGCTGGCCGGCCTGGACGACGTGACGATCTACACCTTCCTCGTGCCCTTCCAGGGCCGCGCGCGCCCGGTCTCGATCTGGTGCGCGGTGGACCGCGAGAAGGCCTGGCACCAGTTCATGCTGCAGGGCGACACCTCGCTGCTCAGGCCGGCGGGCGACCCGGCAGCCCTGCGGGACCCGGAGTGCGACAACCCGCTCGACCGCAACCTCGCGCTGGCGCAACGCCTCGCCGTCCAGGGTACGCCCACCCTGGTCTGGGCGGATGGCACCCGCACCGACGGCTACGTCGACCGGGCCGTGCTGCTTGCGCGCCTAACGCAGGTGTCGCAGGTGGCGGGGGGCAAGCCATGAAGAAGCCCGCCGTCGTGTTCCACGCAGCTCCGACATCGCGTGCTGCTTCAGCCACCGGACTGGCCGCGGCGTCGGTGCTGCTGGCCTGGATGCTGAGCGGCTGCATGAGCATGAGCGGTCTCAGCGGTAGCTCCAGCTATGCCTGCAAGGCCCCGGACGGCGTGACCTGCGACTCCGTCTCCGGCACCTACGCCAATGCCGTGCAGAACAACCTGCCGAGTCAGCGGCGAACGGCTGGTGCCAGCCCAGGCACGCCGCAAGCTCCGCGCGCGACGGAGGGCAACGTCGGCGCAGCCGCGGCGGGCGCTGCAGGCGCCGCGGCCTCCCGCATCGCCGTCTCGCCATCGACGCCGCCCTCGCCCACGGCCATACCGCTCCGGTCTTCAGCCCGCATCCTGCGGCTCTGGTTCAAACCCTGGGAAGACGCCGATCGCGACCTCCACGACCAGGGCTACGTCTACGTCCGGGTCGACGACGGCCAGTGGCTCGTCGAGCACGCGCAACGGCAGATCCGCGATGCCTATGCACCGTTGCGGCCTCCGCCGCCCGCAACCGCACGTCCTGCCGGCGGCGCGACCGAATCGCGCGACCCCAGGACATCGAACCAGTCCGGTCGGACAGATCAACCGAGTGGTTCGCTGTCCCTGCCCGGCCTGACACCTCCTGCGGGCCGGCCGCAGATGCCCGTCGATCCACGTGGCAACGAACCCAACGACTGACCTGACACCGCTTCCGGCCATCCCTGCGAGGCACGCTCCATGCCCACTCCGTTCGCCCCGACCGCTTCGACCCGATCCGCCGCCGCTCCCGGCGGCAGCCGCCCCCGCCACGGGAGCCTGGGCTGGCCGGGCCTGGGCTCGCCTCCGGACACGCCGGCCGAGCAGTTCGCGTCCTGGCTGCCGTACTCGGCCTACCTCGCCGACGAGAAGCTCTTCGTCAACCGCGACAGCCTGGGCTTCATGCTCGAGCTGATGCCGCAGTCGGGTGCCGACGACCGCATGGCCGAGGTGCTGATCTCGCTGTACTCGACCTGCCCGCCAGCCACCGGGATCCAGTTCCACCTCTTTGCCTCGCCGCACATCCGCGAGCAGCTGCGCCGCTATGCCAACCTGCGCGTCGAGGATCCCGACCAGGCCGACAAGGCCAAGCACTGGGGTCGCCCGGCGCGCAACGACAACCTGTTCCACCGCCTTGCTCGGCAGCGTGTGGGGCACCTGCTGCACGGTGCGCAGCAGTCGCTGACCACCGGCTTCCATTACACGATCCGCGACTTTCGGCTGATGATGAGCGTGTCGGTGCCCGGCGGCGTGGAACAGGCCGGCGACCTGACCCGGCGCGACGAGCTGGTCGCGCTGCGCGAGTCCATGGCGTCCACGCTGCGCTCGGCGTCGCTGCCCAGCCGTGTCTGCGACGCCGCGGACCTGATCAACTGGTGTGCGCTGTTCACCAACCCGGACCGGGTTTCCCAGACCGACGCCCCCAACCTTCACTACGACGACGGCCGCGAGATCCGCGACCAGATCGTCGACTTCGACACCATCCAGGACCCGCACCCTGCCGGCCTGACCCTCTGGAAAGAAGGTCACGAGGGATCGCTGGAGGCGCGCTTCTACTCGATCAAGTCCTTCCCCGAGCGCTTTGCGCTGTGGCAGATGGGCTCGCTGATCGGCGACCTGATGCAGCCGGCGCTGCAGTACAGCGCTCCCTTCCTGCTGACCATGGGCGTGCACGTTCTCGACCCCAACGTCATGAAGTCCGTGGTCACGGCCAATCACGTGCGTGCGACCCAGAACGCCCGCAGCAAGATGGCCGAGGTGATGCCCGACGTGGGCAAGAAGCTGCAGGACTGGACCGCGGCGGCCAACGCCATCGACGTGGGCAGCAGCCTGGTAAGCCTGTACCACCAGCTGGCGATCTTCTCGCCGCCCGAGAAGGCCGTGTCCGCCCAGGAGACCGCCAACGCGATCTGGCGCGGCCGGGGCTTCCAGCTCAACGCCGATGTCTACATGCACCGGCAGGCGCTGCTGGCCAGCCTGCCGATGACGCTGTCGGAGGCCTTCCACAAGGACCTGGCCAAGATGCGCCGCGTCTCTCGCAAGACGATGGCCAATGCCATCCACCTGGCGCCGCTGATCGCCGAGTGGCGCGGCACGCGCACGCCGGCCCTGGTCTTCGGTGGCCGGCGCGGCCAGCTGATTACGCTGGACATCTTCGACAACGACCTGGGCAACTACAACTTCGCGATCATCGGCGCGCCCGGGTCCGGCAAGTCGGTGCTGATGAACGAGATGGCGTGGTCCTATCGGGCCATCGACGCCAAGGTGTGGATGCTCGACCTGGGCCGGTCGTTCGAGAAGCTGTGCCGCAAGGCCAAGGGCACGTACATCGAGTTCCGGCCCGATGTCGACATCTGCCTCAACCCCTTCACGCACATCGTCGACATCAACGAGGACATCGACATGCTGGTGCCGGCCATCTCCAAGATGGCCTCGATGTCCCGGCCGCTGGACGAGGTCCAGTACAAGGCCATCTCGGCGATGGTGATCAAGCTGTTCCGCGAGCACGGCAACGCGCTCACGGTGACCGCGCTTCGCGACGCCTTCAAGGCAGGCACCATCGAGGAGCTGGGGGTGCGCGAGGACCCGCGCATCCGCGACCTGGCCGTGATGCTGAACCCCTACGCCCGCGGCGGCCAGTACGAGCGCTTCTTCGAGGGGCGCAACAACATCGACTTCGGCAACGACTTCGTCGTCATCGAGAACGAGGAGCTGAAGCGCCGGCCCGACCTGCATGCGGTCGTCAACATCCTGCTGCTGCACCAGATCACCGGCGAGATGTACCTGACGCGCAACCGGCGCAAGGTGCTCTTCATCGACGAGCTCAAGCAGCAGCTGGGCGACATCGGCGCCGACGACCCCGTGAAGGCGGCCGTGGTCGAGGAAGCAGCGCGTCGCGCCCGCAAGTACGGCGGATCGCTCGGCACGGCCACGCAGAGCGCCGACGACTACTACGGCTCGGCCCAGATGGAGGCGGCCTTCAACTGCTCCGACTGGGTGTTCCTGCTGCGGCAGAAGCCCGAGTCGATCGAGATGCTCGACCGCAAGGGGCGGCTGTCGATGGACGAGCCCAAGAAGCGGCTGCTCAACTCGCTGCGCACGGAGCCGGGCGTGTTCTCGGAGGTCTACATCTCCTCGCCGGTGGGCGAAGGCGTCGCGCGGAACATCCTCGACCCGGCAACTCACCTGCTGTTCTCGAACAAGCTGGAGGACAACGCTCCGATCGACGAACTGCGGGCGCAAGGCCTGAGCATCGACGACGCGATCACCGAGCTGCTGCGGCGGCGCGGGCACGCGGTGTGACCCTGGCGAGGCTCCCATGGACGTCGACGCCAGCGCCATTCCGGGCATGAAACCCCAGCAGCCCATTGCCGGGCCTGTGGGCATGGCGCCCATCCTCCTGCACGCGTCATTCGCGCTGCTGATCGTGCTGGGCACGCTGGCCGCCTACGACCGCGTGGTGGTGCGCCCGGCCCAGCGGGTCGGCGTCGTCGATGTCGGCGAGGTGTATCGGCAGAAGGAGGCCGAGTTCACCCAGCTCCTGACCCGCGCCACCACCGACGCTGACCGCGAGAAGGCGTTTGCGCTGGCCCGGAGCTTCTCGCAGCGGCTGCCGGCCGCTCTCGAGGAACTGCCCCGCGACTGCGCCTGTCTGGTGGTGCTGAAGAGCGCCGTGGCCGGCCGGACACCGCGGACCGTCGATCTGACGGCACTGCTTCAGCAGAAGCTTGGCCATCCCCAGACACCCCACAGCACCGACCCCGAGGAGGCCCGATGAAACGCAGCCTTCGCACCCAGGCCATCGACTTTGCGGCGCACATGCGGCGACGCTGGTACCTCTACCTGCCCGTCTTCGCGATCTGGGCCTTCGCCTACACGCGGCTCTTCATCGACCCGACGCCGCGGGTGCCAGTCCTTTTCAACTGGACGGGCAGCCTGCCGTACCGGGTGGCCTGGCTGCAGCACGGCGAGCATCCGCTGCAGCGCGGCGAATTCGTCATCTTTTCGTTTGCGGGCGAGGCGCGAGCCACGTACCCCGGACTGGACGGTCAGCCGTTCTTCAAGGTCGTGCGCGGCCTGCCGGGCGACGTGGTGACGGTGTCAGACCGCACGGTGTCGGTCAACGGTGTCGTCGTCGGCACGGCCAAGGCCCAGGCCTTCGACCGGCGCCCGCTGGAGCCGATCGCGCCGACGGTGATCCCGCCGGGCCACTACTACGTGCAGGGCACCGGCCCGGATTCGTTCGACTCGCGCTACCGCAGCAGCGGGCTCGTGCGGGCCGAGCAGGTGCTGGGCACCGTGGTGCCACTGTTCTGAGGAGCCGCCGTGGATCCGCACCTGATACTGCGTTGGCCGGTGCCCCGTCACACGGCCCGGCCGACCTCCCTGGCCTCGCTGGCTTCCCTTGTCGCCCTGACCGCATTCGCAACGGCCTTGCCCGCGCTGGCGCAGACATCGTCTGAGCCGGCTGTCACGGGCGACGTGCCGATGGCCGACTACCTGGCGCTGCTCCAGCAGATCTCCCCTGCGGCGCACCAAGGGGCGCAGGCCTATCTCCAGGCGCACGAGCGCCGGTGCCGCCGGAGTCTTTCGAGCCGCGAGTTGCGACAGGCGATGGCGGAAGGAGACGGCGACCCGCTGCTCATGGCGATGATCCGGGCCAGCCAACTTCAGGACGGGCTAGGGCTGACTCGGCTGGGCGAGCAGGTCTCATGCACCCGGAAGGCGTCAAGGTGAAGTTCGAGCTGCCACTGCCCCGGACAGGCTGCATCAGCGCCCCGGCGCGCGTCACTCGGCGCCTGCTGGCGGTCGCCGCCACGATCCTGAGCACGGCCACCCACGCCGTGGACCTGGGGGCCATCGGCCCGACCTACGGCATTGCCGAGCCCCACCTGCTGGAGTTCATCCAGCAGCGCCTGCGCGACAAGGAACGCACGGGTGAACTGCAGCGTCTGATCGACGAGGCGCGCAACCGTGGTGTGGCCGCCGTGCGCCAGCCCGCTCCGGTCGAGGGCATCCGCAGTACCGAGACCGCACGGTCCTGGACCATCGATCCCACCTTCACGCTCGACCGCAACATCGTCGATGCGCAGGGCCGGCTGCTGTTCCCGGCCGGGACGCGCAAGAACCCGCTGGAGGTGGTGTCGTTGTCCAAGCGGCTGCTGTTCTTCGATGCCCGTGACGGACGACAGGTCGCTCGGGCTCGCGAGCTGATCGCGCGATACGACGGCAAGGTCAAGCCCATCCTGACCGGTGGCTCGTACCTGGACTTGATGAAGGCCTGGCGCGTGCCGGTGTACTACGACCAGCAGGGGACGCTGACCCGCCGTTTCGGCATCAGGCAGGTGCCCGCCCTGGTCTCGCAGGAAGGCATGCGCCTGCGCGTCGACGAGGTGCTCGTGCAATGACCAGCCTGCCACTCCTGATCCGCTGGCTTGCCGCACAGAGGATGCCCGCGCTTGGCCGATGGGCCGGCCAGGTCCTTGCCCGCGCGTTGCTGGCTACCGCCCTGCCCTGGGTGGCGCCCGCGCAGGCCGCCGACAGCCTGACCTGCACCGGCCGCCTCCCCAACCCGATCACCGAGATCTGCTGGAGCTGCATCCTGCCGATCAGCATCGGCAGCGCCACCATCGCCAACTTCGATGGGCAGGAGGACATCCCCAACCCGTCGAACCCGGTCTGCAGCTGCGGCGTGAACCCCACCATCGGCCTGTCGATCGGGTTCTGGGAGCCGGCCCGGCACGTGGAGGCCGTGCGCAAGCCGTTCTGCCTGGCCTCGCTGGGCGGCATCGACCTCGACCCCGGCATCCCGGCGCCGGCGGCGGCACGGTTTACGCGCCCCGAAGGCGATGGCGACGGCGGCAGCTTCTACCAGGCGCACTTCTACGTGAACCCGGTGCTGTACTGGCTGGAGGCGGTGACCGACTTCCCGTGCCTGGAGCGGGGCTCGTTCGACCTGGCCTACCTGACCGAGGTGGACCCGCTATGGAACGACGACGAGATGACCCTGATCCTCAACCCCGAGGCCGTTCTGTTCGCCAACCCGGTGGCCGTGGCGGCCTGCGCGGCCGATTGCGTGGCCGCGACCGCGGGTTTCGGCATCGCCGAGATGTTCTGGTGCGCCGGCTGCCAGGGCGGCATCTACCCCTTCGATGGCCACGTCCCGTACCACATGGGTGGCGTGCGAACGGCGGCCCTCATCGCGCAGCGGCTGACCGCCAAGATGCACCGCGAGCTGCTGGCCTGGGGCTGGCATGGCCGGCCAGGCCTGTGCGGGCCCTACTTCCTGCCGGCCATGGACAAGACCGCCTACAAGACCCAGCTGACCTACCCGGTGGCCAACACCGCCAAGGACGGCGGCCGCTGCTGCCAGCCTTTCGGCCGCAGCACCATCGTCTGGGGCGCCGGCAAGGAGTACCCGGTGCGCGGAGAGGACTTCGCGTTCATGCTGTATCGGAAGAGGAACTGCTGTGTGGGCTACTGACAGGGCCACGCTCATCGGCTGGGCGTTCGGCGCGGGCGTCGCCGTGCTCCTTCTTGCCAGCAGGGTGCTGGGTGCCCCGGCGACGCCACCGGCCGTGACCGAGGGCGACATCGAGCGTGCACGCCAGCAGCATCGGATGCCGACCGAGGCTGAGCTGGCGCGAGTGCCGGTTCCCGCCGCACCGCGCATCGAGAACCTTCCGCAGACGGTGACCCGCATGCCCATCGACCTCGAGGCCATCTCCAAGGGCTTCGACGTGCAGAACGGAGCACAGGCTGCGGCGATGGCTCCGGGCAAGGCAGGGCCGAAGGTGCTGATCTTCGTGAGCTTCGCGATGCCGGAGCCGACGCTCCAGCGCTTGGTCGATCAGGCAGCGCGGGCGGGCGCGACTCTCGTACTGCGTGGGTTGGTCAACGGCTCGATCCGCGAGACGGTTACTCGCATGCAGGTGCTGATCGGCAGCCGCCGCGTTGCCGTCCAGATCGATCCGGAGGCGTTCGATCGCCATGAGATCACAAGGACTCCGACATTCGTCCTGGTCATGGACGGTGCCGGGGCCGAAGCATGCGCATCCCGCATGTGTGGCTCTTCGCAGCAGTTCGCGAAAGTCGCTGGAGATGTGACTCTGGACTATGCGATGCAGTACCTGAGTCGGCGCTCGCATGGTTCAGCTCAACCAAAGCGGTAGACGCCGCTCCTGCATCGGCTCGCGTCCAAAGTCGGCAACGCCCGGACAGCGGACGGTCGGGCCGCGTCGAGCATGACCTTCTGACGACCCGCAGCGGCCGTCTGTCTCCTGAGACAGCGGTCACTCAAACACGCCCCGACGCTTCCGATGGCCAGGCAACGGCGAGTTTCCGCGCGGACTGCGTTCCTGCGGTTGAACCGGTGGGCGGGATCAGGTTCCAGCACCTGCTCTATCGTGCCCGACGCTTCGGGAGCACTTTCTGCGACTTCTGGGCAGACCGCCGGTCCTGCCGGTCACGCGTGGAGCCACGCACCGGCACGGTCAATCCGACCTTCACGCGGCTCATCGCCACGAAAGTCTTGAAGCGCTTGACGTTGTTGCTCGCGAAAAAGAGCTGCCGCGTCAGCGCGTTGTAGTGCTCCATGTCTGTGACGGCCATGATGAGGATGAAATCCCAATCTCCCGTCACGTAGTAGCACTGCTGCACCTCCGGGCACGCGGCGAACGTGCGCTTCGTGTCGTCGAGAAGGTCTACGCGCTCACTCTCGGCCTCGACGCCTACGATGACCGTCAAGGGATAGCCGACGGCCGCCGGATCGACGACAGCGGTGTACTGCCGGATCACTCCCCCTTCGCTCAGTTGCTTCAGGCGCCTGTTCACCGCCGCGGTCGACAGGTTCACCTGCGAGCCAAGTGCGGCTTGCGGCGTGCGCGCGTCCATCTGCACGAGTGCCAGTAGTTCCAGGTCGAAGGCGTCCAGGTTGTTCATGCGCGTGCGGGAGTGAGCGGACGCGACAATCCGCGCAATGATTTTGCGTCAATGACTTCGATTCCTGAAAAGCCAAGCGTCTGATCTGAATAGCATTCCCCGCAGGGACATCCGATTTTGGGCAGGAGGCCAAAGTGACCACCGTCGACAGCGCACTCGCCGCGAACCTCGTTCGCTGGCGTCACGACTTCCATCGCTTTCCCGAGACGGGCTTCAACGAGCGGAAGACGTCCGAGGTCGTCGCCAACGTGCTGGAAGCACTCGGCCTTCGCGTGCATCGCGGCATCGGTGGCACCGGCCTGGTCGCCAGCCTCACGGTCGGCGATGGCCCTGGCGTGATCGGACTGCGCGCCGACATGGACGCGCTGGCGATGGCCGAGACTGCAACCGATCGACCACACGCATCGCAGAACGCCGGCTGCATGCATGGTTGCGGCCACGACGGACACATGGCGATGGTGCTCGGCGCAGCGCATCTGCTGAAGGCGAACCCGGCGTTCGATGGAACCGTCCGCTTCATCTTCCAGCCCGCCGAAGAGCACGGCCGCGGCGCCAAGGCGATGATCGACGACGGTCTGTTCGAGCGCTTCCCGGTCGACGAGATCTACGGCGCCCACAACATCCCCGGCCTGCCGCTGGGCCACATTGCCACGCGCAGCGGCGGCATCATGGCCAGCGAGGACAACTTCGTCATCCGGGTCGCCGGGCGCGGAGGGCACGCTGCCCGTCCGCACATGGCGGCCGACCCGCTCGTCGCCGCGGCGGAGATCGTCCTCGGCCTGCAGACCATCGTGGCGCGCGCCGTCGATCCTGCCGACTCGGCGGTAGTCTCCTGCACCGAACTGCACACCGACGGCATCCGCAATGCGATCCCGTCGAACGTGGTCATCAAGGGCGACACGCGCAGCTACTCGCCGAAGGTGCAGGCGTTGCTGGAGCGGCGGATGCGCGAAATCTGCGACGGAATCGCGATGGCGCATAACGTGCGCTGCGAGGTCGAGTACACGCACGAGTTCGTGCCGACGGTGAACTGGCCGCAATGCGTTCCGGTGGCCGTGCGTGCTGCGTCGGCCGTCGTTGGTGCCGAGAACGTCGATGCTGACGTGGCGCCGATGATGATCTCCGAGGACTTCGGCGCCTTCCTGAAGGTGGTTCCAGGTGCGTTCGTATTCATGGGCAACGGCGCCACCGGCACAGTGGGCGGCGTGCCGCTGCACAACGGCCAGTACGACTTCAACGACGAACTGCTGCCGATCGGTGCCCGCTACTTCGCGGAACTCGTGCGCCAGCGCCTGCCCCGCAACGCCGCTGCTTGACACTCTTCTTCTCCGGCCAACGATGCTCACAGTCAATCCACGTTCCGCACGACGTCCGTATGACCCCGTGCTGCGAGGCCTGCTCAGCGTTGCCGAAGGCCGCGCCGCCCGCGCCCGCCTCTCCACGTGGTCGGGACTCTCCGGGGCTGCTACACCGTCATGGTCGTTGCCCGGTCTGGCCCGCGCGCTGGGTATCGCCGAACTGACGGTCAAGGACGAGTCCAGCCGGTCCAGCCTCGGCAGTTTCAAGGCGCTCGGCGCGCCCAATGCCCTGGTCAAGTTGATCCAGCGCCGGTTTGCGGACCGCCACTGGACGCCTGCCGACCTGCTGGCCGGCCGGCATGTGCAGGCATTGGCCGGCTTCGTCGTCATCAGCGCCACCGATGGCAACCACGGCCGCGCCTTGGCTGCGGCCGCCAACAGCGTCGGATGCCGCTGCGTCATCGTGCTTCACGCCCACGTCAGCACCGAACGCGAGCAGGCCATTGCCGACTTCGGCGCCGAGATCGTTCGCATCACCGGCGACTACGATGAGTCGGTGAACGAGGCCGCGCGCCTGGCCGCCGTCAACGCATGGGAGGTCGTCTCTGACACGTCCTACGAAGGCTACGAGGAAGTGCCACGCGATGTGATGCAAGGCTACGGCGTCATCGCGGCAGAGCTCGTCGAAAGCACGACAGATGCCGAATGCCCCTGGACCCACGTGATTCTTCAGGGAGGCGTCGGTGGGATGGCCGCAGGCATCGTCAGCGGGCTCTGGGATCGCTACGGCGAACGTCGTCCCACCTTCATCGTCGTCGAGCCTGAGCAGGCCGATTGCCTGCTTCAGAGCGCCATCGCTGGTGCACCGGCGCGGGCGTCGGGCAGCGTCGATTCAGTGATGGCGGGGCTGGCCTGCGGCGAGACGTCACCACTCGCGTGGCGCTTTCTCGAACCCTCGATCGATGTCTTCATGACCGTCTCGGATGTGCAGGCCGAACGCGCGATGCGAGACGCGGCGAGCGGCCTCCACGGCGACGTGCCGATTCTGGCCGGCGAGTCCGGCATCGCGGGCCTGGCTGCGCTCCAGCAGCTCATGCCATCGGCCGAGGGCCGCAGAGCAGCAGGCCTCGAAGGACGGTCGCGCGTGCTGCTAATCAACACTGAGGGCGCGACGGCACCGAGCGTGTACGCGGGCATCGTCGGCCGACCGGCCGCGGACGTGCTGGATGCGCAGCGCAGATGGCTGGCGGCGCATGCCGCACAGGCCGACATGATGCGGCCCTGACGACGCCTAAGCTTCGAACCGCCTACGGGGCGGCCACGCTGGGAAACATAGCGCTTGCCGCACAGCGCGCGCACCTGACGCAGGGAGGGGACCGCGCGGTGCACGATGCGCGCGTGCCCGCGCGGCGGGCGGGCCCGTGCGGCCCGGCGCTCAGGCGCGCGGCACGACCGGGAAGCGCGGCGCCTGACCCGACAGCACGGCCCGGATGTCGTGCCACGCCGTCGTACCAACATTCAGTAGCGCCTGCTCGGTCTGACCCGCAATGTGCGGTGTCAACAGCAGATCGGGAATCTCGGCGAGTGATCGGCCGCCGAACGTGATGTCGGATTCCAGCTTCTGCTCCGCATCCGCCACGTCCAATGCGGCGCCCGCGATCGTGCCAGCCGACAGTGCTGCCACCAGGGCAACCTCGTCGACGAGGCCCGACCGCGAGGTGTTGACGAGGAACGCGTCGGCGCGCATGCGCGCCAGGCTCTCGGCGTTGATCAGGTGGCGGGTTGTATCCGTCAACGGCGCGTGCAGGCTGACGACCCCGGCCCGTGCCAGCAACTCTGCGAGTTCGACCTGTGTGGCGCCGTGCTCTGCTGCCGCCTCGGGCTTGAGGAACGGGTCGTACACCAGAACGTCCATCACGAAGCCTCGCGCGATGCGGCTCACCATGCGCCCGATCTCGCCGAACCCAACGATGCCCATCGTGCGCCGCGACAGTTCCTGCCCGATGAGGTGCTGCTTGGCCTTCGGCCACGGGCCTGCCGTCAGGCCGGTGTGGCCGGCAACGATCCGCCGCCCGAGGGCGAGCACGAGCGCGAAGACATGTTCGGCGACCGCGTTCGCGTTTCCGCCAGGGCAGTAGGTGACGGCAATCCCGCGCTCCAGGGCAGCAGCAACGTCCACCGTGTCGGTCCCGGCGCCGTGGCGGGCGATGACTTTCAGCCGTGGAGAAGCCGCGATGCGGGACGCCTGAAAGCGCTCGCTGCGCAGCATCACGGCATCGACCTGGTCGGCAATGTCTTCGTAACGGACCGCGCCCGGCCCGAAACCGAGCCGGAGGTCCGCCTCGGCCGACATCTCCTCCAGCACGCTCGGGTGGATGGGCTCTGAAACGTAGATGGTGCTCATGGTGGACCCGGGCGGTCAGCGCGCGGCGGCGGACAGCGTGGGCAGACCAGCGCTGCGCAGGGCGCCGTCGAGCCACGGCGACACCAGTTCGCCGCGGGCGATCTCGGCCAGGCGCTGCTGTTCGGCAGAGATCTTCGCGTCGGCGGCGGCCAGCACGGATTCGACCTGGTCGCGCGGCACCACGACCACGCCGTCCACGTCGCCGACCACGAGGTCGCCGGGTTGGACGGCGACACCGCCGACCGAGATCGAACGGCACAGCGTGCCGGGCAGGCCCTTGGTCGGGCCACAGGGATTGCGGCCGGCAGCGAACAGCGGGAACTTTCCGCCGGCCAGCGTGTCGGTGTCGCGCGAGGCCGCGTCCACGACGAAGCCTGCCAGGCCCGCGGCCTCGGCCTGAGCAACCATCAGTTCGCCGAACAGTGCGCAGGTGTCGTCGCCCTTGCCATCGACGACGATCACGTCGCCTGGCCTGGCCACGGCCAGCGCGACGTGGAACATCAGGTTGTCTCCGGGCCGCACTTCGACGGTGAACGCCGGCCCCGCGACCTTCATCGCCGGATGCAGGGACTGGATGCGAGAGTTCAGCGTGCCGCGCCGCCCGCCGACGTCGCAGAGGATGGCGCTCTGGTAGGCACGGGCGCGCTCGACCAGTTCGGGAGAGACACGCTCGAAGTCCGCGGCCTGGGTGTAGGAGAGTTGCGTCATCACAGGCGTCACTTGGGCATCTTGTCCGCGAGCACACGCAGCGCCTTGCGGTTCTGGTTGAGCGATTCGTTCCATTGCGCGCCCGGCAGGAAGGCAAGCACCGGCGCGTCGCCCGGGGCGGAGGCGGCGAACTCGGGGTCCTTCACGGCATCCGCGATCGCGGCCTCAAGCTTCTTCACGATGTCGTCGGGCACGCCCTTGGGCACCGCGAAGCCCCGCTCGGACGACATCACCACCGGGACGCCGGCCTCTAGGGCCGTCTGCACGTTCGGAAGGGCAGCCGATCGTTTGGGTGAGAACTGCACCAGCACCCTCATCTGGCCGGTCTTGCCGCCGTGCAGTTCGGGCACTTCGCCGGCACTGATCGCCGCGACGTCCACGTGGCCACCCAGCAGGTCAGTCTTCTGCGCCGCCGTGCCCTTGAACGGGATCTCGTTGGTCTGCACCTTCGTCGCGTCGGTCAGCAACTGCAGCGCGAGATCGCCGTTGGTACCGGTGCCGTTGTGGCCGATGGACACCGAGCCCGGCTTGGCCCGCAGCGCATCGACGACGGCCGCCAGGCTCGCAAACTTGCTGTCCGCGCGGACGACGAGCACGGTCGGATCGTCGACGACGCGGGCCACCAGGCGCAGGTCTTCCGGCGCGTACTGGGTCTTCTTCGTCATCGGCAGGAACAGGAAGCCGGGAACGTTGACGATGCCGATCGTGTAGCCGTCCGGCTGCGCCCGCGCGAGGGCCGCATTGGCGATCTCGCCTGCGGCGCCGGGCTTGTTGTTGACGATGAACTGCGCCTTGCCACCCAGGCGCTTCTGGATGAACGGGGCCAGCTTGCGGGCCATCAGGTCGGTGCCGCCACCGGCGGCGAAGCCGACGACGATCTCGATGGGCTTGTCGTCGGGCCAGGCAGCGAACGCGGGTTGCACGGAGGCGGCAACGATGGCCGCGGCGAGCACGGTACGCAGGAATGCTTTCAAGGACGTCTCCGGTGTTGGGATGGGTGTGCCGAGATATTCGACGACCCGGAGCTATCCAACAAGCGATTAATTCGATCGTGCTTTCAGTCGCTTTCGGACTTATTGACGAAGCCGGCTGGCATGTCGAAGCGGGCCTCCTGCTGCACGCAGGCCTGAAGCGTCGAGATCATCGCGCGGCCATCGTCTTGGCGGTGCACGAAGCAGTAGCGCAGGCCGGGTAGCGGTGGGCCCCGATGGCCAGTGCAAATTCCCCCACCTGTGGCCACCCCAAACTGGGCCAGGCAAGGACGGCGGGATTATGAAGTCTCGGCGTTGAGGGCCAGGCGGTTGGCGGCCTCCTTGAGGCGGTAGCTCT